>Ga0190265_10000161_pt1 | contig 65632 bp, 52 predicted proteins | sample Popmic124T_FD_133135 | JGI IMG/M metagenome (GOLD analysis project Ga0190265, IMG submission 133135) | Populus adjacent soil microbial communities from riparian zone of Indian Creek, Utah, USA - 124 T | ecosystem: Environmental > Terrestrial > Soil > Riparian zone | place: USA: Utah | collected... | reverse complement strand
GTGAAGACCACGATGATCTACACGCATGTCCTGAACCGTGGTGGCCTGGGCGTCCAGAGCCCGCTGGACCTGCTCGGCTGACAGAAGCGTTTCGTGTTATCCGCGGACCAAGCCTTCCTGCGCGATGTGCGGCAGGTCCTTTCGTTTCAAGAGGATCAGGCCTCCGGCCCCCGATGGCCCGGAGTTCATATGTCAATGGGCGAAAACTAATAAGACTCCAGAAACCCCTCCCAGGCATGCAGGGTTGGGGATGCACTCGGGCCTCTAACTGCTGCTCGTTGAGGAGATTCTCGGCAATCGCCCTGGAGCCGATCCTCATCCCGGGTGCTGCGGATGGAGGAGAGGGCCCGGTTGTTTACTCGCGCCTGATTGACAGTCTCCGAGCAGAGGCGTAGTCTTGTTAAGTCTATGTTTTTGCGAATCTTGCGACGGGCGTCCGTTGGGATCGGCATCCGGTGTAGGACACGGAAGACGTGTCCTAGTCCTGAGGACGGCGCACGTCGACTCTAAGCGTTCGACGTCGCGATAGGCAAGGGGATCTATGCAGCCTGAAGCCATAAAGCCGTTCGCAGTGGCAGCTGACACGACCATCCTCCAGTCTGCCTCGTCCTTCATCCAGCCTTCGTCAGGTCGGACGGACCCCCGTGCGGAAGAGTCATTTGAGGCAATAGCGACGGCGTTCTGCAACGGAACACGGCTATTTCTTCCTCTCCCACAAGGCCAATGCGGAGAGAATCCCTTTCTCCTAGACCTTTGGCGCTCGGCGTGTATTGTAACTGATCTTTTCAATAATGAGCTTTCGGATGACGCATTTAAAGAGATCGGTGGACCTCTTACTACACCCTTTGCCTTGTTCGTCGAGGGAGACGCGCCAGACGTAGCTAAATGGCTAGCCTTTCAGTTTACGCCTGACATAGTGGGTGGTTACATGACGCGCGCCGATGACCTCGCTATTCGTCGCACAGGCCCCCTCGTGCGACAGTTGCTTGCGGAGCATAGGCTATCCCACTTGGAGGCAGCAATTCTAAGCCTTCAGGAGAAGGAAAACTTCAAACCCCCCCAAGCCTACGAGCATCTCGTGGGAACTTCTGAGATCCCGTCGTTCGTCCACCTTTGTGCTTCTTACACTTTCAGCGTCTTTTTGAGGGGCTGGTCCTATGCCGCCAATCTTTCGAAAGACCCGGATGTTCCCATCTATAAGCACGCATGGATCCGTTGCGCCGCTCTCAGATCAGGGATTGGCTCGCCTGTAAGCCGTGTAAGAGCAGATGGTAGTGAGTTGTGGTTTCCATGGGGAAACATTCTGGCCGAGGTCTTTAGTGATAGAGCTCCTCTGATACCCAAGGCGCAGTCGGCGGCTTCGGACGTTTTACTTGGGTTGAGACAGCAAACAGAACATCTTCGGAGTCAATTAGCCAGCGCTTTGGTCGAGGTTAATACTGGAAATCCGAGGGCAACACCAACAGATGCCGAGGTTTTAATATTAGATACTCTACGGGATGTCGATGTCGTTCCGCGCTATTCAATCTCGACTCGAACAGAGTTTTTGGCAAGGTGGCTTCGCGATCTGGTTGAACAAACAGCTCCAATTTTTAAGATTCCGGCGGAGTTGATTACTGGAGTCGTTCAGAATCGATGGTTACGTGAAAAGGAGTTTGATCTGCGACTCCGGTTCAGGAGGGACAAGTTGTGGGATATTTTTGAGGACCCCAGCATACGGGCCTCTATTCGAGCTTTCAAGGAGAGGAATGCGTCGGAGCGCAACTTTGTGGAGTAGACGTTGAACCCGGCACCGGCAGTCGAACTGCCGGCTTCACCGTCCGCCGCTGAGGCGCGACCGTAGGCATCCTCGGCAAGGTGGAGAATTTGGGAATGGTTCGACTTATCGGTCCGGGGGCAGCGGGCAAGAGCACCGTCGGTTCTTTACTCGCTGATCGGCTTGGTGTTCCGTTTGTGGACATTGATGCCCAGTTCATGGCAACGTTCGGGGATATCTCGCGCTTCATAAAAGCCTTCAGCTACCCGGTGTACACTGAGACAAACATGGGCGTGTATCTAGGCGCCTTGAATCGGCTCGCAGGAAGAAATCCGGTGCTTGCTCTTTCCTCGGGTTTTATGGTCTATCCGACGGACACTCATCCAAAGTACCCTGTGTGCCGCAGAGAACTGATTGAGAGCCCGTTAACGTTCGTGTTGCTTCCTTCAATAGACCGGGAGGTGTGCGTCAGAGAAACGGTTCGGCGGCAGCTCGCTCGGCCATTTGCCCGATCTGCCGAGCGAGAAGAGCAGGTAATCCGAGCGCGGTTTGATCTCTATCGAACACTTCCCTGTGAAAAGGTTGAAACCATGCGTCCGCTGACGGAGGTTGTTGAAGGCATCGCATCTCGACTTTCGCGGCGGTCGCGGGTTCTTGAGGAATGATGCCTAACCCCTCCATCGAGCGGACAGTCAACTGGCTACGCCGGTCGCCTGCCACTCATGTCAAACGTTGGGCGGCTCGTTCGATCGCCTGAAACACTCGCGCTCGGAGGTTCCCAATGAAGTCCAGATTGCCAGTCGTTCTCGCAGCAATCATCATTTTAGTAGGCGGTTGCCGTGCGCCATGCACTCAGGACGAACTCGACGCGTGCAGTCGCGTCGAGCGTGGCGAGCCGGCTGCAAAAGTCTTGGGTTCTGTGAACCCCACGATTCTCCCAGAAAGTCTGGAGCGCTGCGTGGTGTGCGCGGATGGACCGGGGGTCCGGAAGGCCCTTGATGCGGCCAAGAAGGTCGAGGGTGTGCTCAAGAACCTAGGTTCCTCTAAGGACTCGCCACCCAACAAAGAGAGCCAGGAGCGCCTTCGGGAAGGACTTGCCTCCGAAAATCAGCTTGTCCGAATGGACACGCTCATCATGCTCGGTGAACACGATCTCAACGGAACCTTGAAAGCAACAGGGGACTCATCGTGGTTTGTTCGCTGGGCCGCCATAGACACGCTGACAAAACACCACACCTCGTCTATTCCCCAAGTTGTTCCGGCACTTACAGCCGCGCTACGAGATGAAGACTGCTTCGTCAGATACGAAGCGTTCGCCGCCCTGCAGAGAATGAATCGAGTCGATACATCTGTGGCAGGAGCGATCCTCGACGGTTTGAATCATCCAGCTACGGTCGTTCTGCCTGGTAAAGACACTCTCCCGAACATGACGAGCCCGAAGGCACAAGCGATCAGGGACATTGCTTTGAACCTGATCGAACAGCGTGAAAGTGTGGCGCGTGGTGGACTCGATGTATTGGTCTTTGCGGACGCACTCGAGGGGATTGGCACTCTTAGATCAGAGCACGTACCTGGATTGATCACCGCTCTGAACCACGCACATGTGCAGGTCCGCGTGGCGGCAGCGAGGGCCCTTGGCAGGATGAAAGCTGATGCCCGGGATGCACTTCCGGCCCTTCGAGAGGCCCAAAAGGCGCCGAAGGCTCAGAATGACGCCACGGGGCAAGGTCCAATGTCGGCTGCGATCGCGGCGGCGGTTATCGAAACGGCGCTCCAGGAATCAACGGGTACCGTAAGCCGCTGATCGTTCGGCGCCGACGCCGCCCAACCCGAGCCTGCAGCGGTCGAGTAGCCAGGGGAGCTTGCGCTCCCCCGGCTCTCACAGAACCGGACTTGTGGGCGCACATCCGGCTCTTCAGGACACCGACGTTCAGGACCGCTCCTGTAGCTCGGTGCCGGTGTTGCCACCCGCAGCTATCCCAGATCCAGCGCAAGCCGAACCGGGCCGATGACGGACCGGGTTCAAAACTCCTGCCAATGTTCCTTGAGCGAAAACAACCCTCGCTCGCGGAGGCATTCGACAAGGCCTTGTGGACGGGGAAGGCACCCGAGAGCGCCCACCACGATTTCCCCCTGCGAATTGAGCCTCTCCGCCGCCTCTCGGAAGGCGGCAAGGAATTGCTGGCCGCGTTGGCGTGATATCCTTCTCTGTGGAATCGGGAGGGAACAAGCTCCTCAGGATGGTGAAGCCGTCATGAATCCCCAAAACAAGACGATCGCGTTGTTTGCGGTCGTGGGCTATGTGGTTTCTCTATTCTTGTCCGGCGTGCTTTGGGGTATGGGGCCGGGAGCATGGCTCGTGCTTTTGGCACTGGTGCCGTGCGCCATCGCGTTGGGCTGGGTAAAGATTTTCTTCCTTCGGCCAGGCCTGCAGACCGTTCCAGGCTTTCTGAGAGGCGCCGGTGTAGCGCTGATCAGCTATCTTTCCTTCGGGATACTGACGGCAGCTTACTTGTCGTACCCGGACCTTTCCGGACTGCGGGAGGATTTGTGGAACGTTCTGATTGTCGGAACGGTGATGTTCGGTCTTCCCTTGACGGCGGTGGGAGCGGTCACAGGATTCGTAGCAGAGAAACTTTTCGGCAACAGTTGACCGTCGCCGGCGAATCGGCTCACTTCGGAGTGCTCACCGGCTCCCGCAGCACGAAGCTGTCCAGCGTCTCGAGGACCGGTTTCTCTCTTTTCTTCCACTGTTCCGGCGGGGTCACGTAGCCGCCGACCATCAGCAGGTTGGTGCCCTGGGCAAAGAAGCGTTGGAGGGCACGGACCGGGCGGCCTTCCAGCAGGGCTTCGAACTCCACCTCGTAGACCTTGACCCCGCCGCGCTCGACGACTCCGGCGGCGATCTGCTTGTAATCGGCCATCGGCATCCGCATCCCGATCTCGATCATCGGCCCGATGGCCGCGATGTCGACCGGCTGTCCGATCGGCAGGTGAATCACGGCGACGTTTGCGCTCCGGTCCGGAGCGTGGAGCATTGCGGCGACGCCGGCCTGCCCGCTCGCCGGGCTCAGCTCCCAACCGTCCTGCGACATCGGAATGGAGATGGAGAACCCCAGCGTCGCATTGCTGTAGGTGCGGCCGTCCTCGCCGAGCTCGCCCTGGCCCAGGTCCTGGGCCAGGATCTGCTCCACCGCCTCCTTGACCTTGGGGTTCTTCATCAGCTCCGCGGCCGTGTCCTCCTCCTTCTTTGCCTCGATCCCGATCGCAGCCAGGTCGATTCCGCGGTTGGCCGGCCGCTCGGCCCGGACCGCGGCCAGCTCCGCCTGGAGCGCTGCCCGCTCGGGCTTCTTGAGATTCCCGCGGATCACAACGACCCGCCGTTCGGACCGCTGGACCGTCCAGCCCCGGCCGAGATCTTTCGCGGCCCCCTGGAACTCCCGGGCATCGGCATCCGTGTCCCACTCGGTGACCCAGGCCAGCAGGCGCTCGCCTTCCTTCTGATAGACCCCGAAACGGTCCCCTCCCCAACCGGCCGCGGCCTGGGCGGCGCGCTCGTCCTTCTTCAAGGCGCCGCGGAACAGGGTGCGGATGCCCAGCTCGCCGAGCTGCGCCTCGGTAACGCTCGACCAGCCCGGCAGGGTCCGGGAGAGGTCCGGCCAGGGGATGACCACGGGATCGTCTCGCTTCGTGTGCCACTTCTCGGGGTGGAGGATCTGCTCCGAGGAGCGCGGCGGGTCGGTGGTGAAAGCATGGTCGAGCAGCGCCTGCCCGCCCTTCCGCCGCGCGCTGAGGGAGAACTGGAAACCCTGGAAGTAGCTGAAGAGCAGCGTGTCCTGGAACCAGGGCGGGGCCGAGGACAGATCGGCGACGCCGGGGACGCCTGGAGCGGTCTTCATCATCTCGCGGGGGTCTTCCAGGAACGACCCCATCGCCTCTTCCATGCCAGGCAGGCTCGCCAGGCTGGTCTCGGCGAAGAAGTCCATCATGACGAGGGTCGCGTCCCCCTCGACGAGGGCCACCTTGGCCGCGTCGGCATCGTCCAGGGGCTGGCCGGTGGCGAACGTCTCCAGGTGGAAGTGCTGGTCCTGGAGCGCGTGGGTCAGCTCGTGGACGAGCACCGCCTCCTCGGCCTTCTTCACGGTATCTGCGGGGAGGTCGGGCAGATCGGTGGATGGCAGGATCTCGCCGTCGCGCTGCACCAGGGCAAGGTAGTGCCGCTCCGGGTCGTAGTAGCCCGCCACCTGGCTGGTGAGGAGATCGGGGAAGAACTTGACTAGGTCGAGGCTCTCCGGCACCAGGCCGAAGGCCTTGAGCGCAGCTTCCACCGGACGCAGCTTCTCCGGCGGCATGTCGGTCTGGAAGGACTCGACCACCTTCTTCTTCAGAGCCTGGTCGTCCACGGTGCCGGAGGGCACGGGCTCCCTGGCCTGGAGCCCGCGGTACTTCTCCGCCTCCTCGAGGAGCGCTTCCACCCGGCTCTCGAGCGCCTCCGGCAGCGGGGCCACCCCGGAGGGGAGCGCAGGCGCCGGCTCGGCGAGCAGGGCCCCGGGCCAGAGCGCAGGCCAGAGGAGAAACGCGGCCAGGACAGCTCTAATCTTCATGCCCTTCCTTGTGGGTCGCCATGTCCACGACCACGGCGCAGGCCAGGAGGAGGACGTCGTCCTCGCCCTGCGCGATATCGATGCCATAGACGTCCCGGATGGAGAACCAGCGCTTGGACACCTGGGCCACGGTCGTTCCGCCGCGGGTGAAGGTGTACTCGTGGTCGAGGAAGTCCCCCTGGGCCTCCAGGTCGTCCGGGCCGGGGACGTCCACGGAGAACTTGTGGCGCAGGAGGGTGAACAGGGACTTCTTGACCGTGGCCACATGCTGGCCGCCGCGGTAGATCTCGTAGGTCGGCCCCCAGGCGAGCAGCTTCTGCTCGATGCGGGCGAGCTCGTTGCCCGCCATGTCCTTGAACACCAGCTTGTCGCCGAAGCTGAGAGCCTTGCCATCTACGAAGTACACATCGCGTCCGCTCTCGTCCTGGATCTTGAAGTCCTGGCCCAGCGCGATCAGCTTCTCTTTCATTACATATCGCATGGGTGCCAGTATACGGGAGCGGGAGGAGGGTGAATGGAACAGGACCTGAGGCACCGCATCATCGCGACCAACGGCATCCGGCTGCACGCCGTCGAGGCCGGCCCGGAGGATGGGCCGTTGCTGATCTTCCTCCACGGTTTCCCGGAGATCTGGTACGGCTGGCGCAAGCAGATCGCCCCGTTCGCCGAGCAGGGCTTCCGGGTCCTGGCTCCGGACCAGCGGGGATACAACACCAGCGACAAGCCCGAGGGGGTCCGCGCCTACGGGATGGACAACGTGGTGCAGGACATCGTCGGGCTGATCGACGAGGCGGGGAGGGAGAAGGCGTACATCGTCGGGCATGACTGGGGCGGGGTGGCGGCCTGGTGGCTGGGGCTCAAGCACCCGGACCGGATCGAGCGCCTGGTCCTCCTCAATTGCCCCCACCCCGGAGTGATGTGGCGCCACCTGCGGAAGAACCCCAGGCAACTGAAGCGGAGCTGGTACATGTTCTTCTACCAGCTCCCCTGGCTCCCCGAGCGGACGCTGAGCAAGGACGGCTACGCCTACCTCGGCAAGGCCCTGAAGTGGACGAGCCGCCGCGGCACGTTCACGGACGAGGACCTGAAGGTCTACCGCGAGGCCTGGGCCCAGCCCGGCGCGCTGACCGCCATGCTGAACTGGTACCGCGCCGGGATCCGCGCCCGTCCCACCCGGCCGCCGAGCCCGAGGGTGACGGTTCCCACGCTCCTGATCTGGGGGACGAAGGACCGATTCCTGGGCGAGGAGCTGGCCCAGCCCAGCATCGACAAGTGCGACCACGGCCGCCTCGCCCGCATCGAGGAGGCCACCCACTGGGTCCAGCACGAGGAGCCCGAGCGGGTCAACGCGCTGATCGGAGACTTCTTTCAATCATGAGCAAGCCGAAGCTTCTCCATGTTTCAACCCGCGAGGAGTGGCGCGCCTGGCTGGAGGAGCACCACGCCACCGAGACCGAGGTCTGGCTGGTCTTCGCGAAGAAGCACTCGGGCAAACCGCGGGTCTCCTACGACGCCGCGGTCGAGGAGGCGCTCTGCTTCGGCTGGATCGACAGCATCGCCCGCACGCTGGACGACGACCACTCCGCCCAGAAGTTCACGCCGCGGAAGGACCGCACGAACTGGTCGTCGTCCAATCTGGAGCGGGTCGAGCGGCTGATGGCGGAGGGGAAGATGACCAAGGCGGGCATCGCCAAGATGCACCCGGACCCGGATTATCGGCCGCCCGAGCGCATCGGCGCCGAGCCTCCTCCTTGGCTGGAGGAGGCTTTGCGGAAAGAGCCCGCCGCCTGGGAGAGCTTCCAGCGCCTCGCCCCCTCCCATCGCAAGAATTACGTTCGCTGGATCACCGAGGCCAAAAAGGAAGAGACCCGCCAGCGCCGGCTGCAGGAGGCCATCCGCATGCTGGAGCGCAACGAGAAGCTCGGGATCACTCCTCCGCCAACACGATGACCTGGTCCGCCCCGGTGAAGGCAAGCTTCGCGGACTTCTTCGGGTTCACCGCCACGCCGTAGGCGCGGGCCGCGTCTTTGGCGTATGCCATCTGCCGGTATCCGAAGGCCACCTCGCCACGGCGGCGGGCCGCCTCGGCCACGGTGTAGAAATTGACCTCCACCCCCGGCTCGACGTAGTCCGACGCCGGCTTCAGGTAGACCTCCGAGCCCTCGGGGTCGAAGAGGTCCTCGAACACCGGGGCCAGCTCCCTGTTCTCCGAGACCTGGGCGAGCATCAGGCTGGTCAGCTTGTTGCTCACGATGAAGTCGTCCGCCTGCGTGACCTCGGCCAGCTCGCGGTTGCGGACGTCCAGCATCTCGCTCACGATGCGGAAGTCGTGGTCCCCCTTGTCCGCCATGTCGCGCAGGTGGAGCAGCGTGATCAGGGTGCGGGCGTCCGCCTCCTGCACATCCAAAGTATCCGAGTAACAGAGCAGGATGACTTGGTCGTAGGTCTCGATTTGGAGGCTGTCCAGCACCTCGCGGTCGGTCGTATCCGCGTTGCGCGTGGTGCCCTTCTGGTTCTTCAGGCTCAGGCGCTGGGACTTGATCGTCTCCGAGATGCCGGGCGCCACCAGGGTCAGCTCCGAGCCGGGGGCGACGTAGCGGTCCAACTCGCGCACGATAGCCGGGCCGCGCTCGTTCCAGCCCAGGATCAGCGTCCGCTCGGGCCGCGGGGCCGTGGGGCTCGCGCCGTGGATTGCCCGCTCGTCGACGGCCCCCGGCTCGTCGGAGACCTTCACCGTGTCGTCATCCTCGGAAATCGCGATGACCCTGTCGCCCGCCTCGATGCGGGTGTCCATGGGCGGGTTCAGGCGGATCCGCCCGTCGCGGTTGCGCAGGCCGATCACCGCCGACTCCTCGTAGGCGAGGAGAGCCTCGCCGAACGTGCGGCCAGCTAGCTTCGGCTCGTTGGTGAAGTAGATCTCGTCGCCGCCGAAATCCAGCAATTCGGTGTAGACCACGGAGAGGCCCGACTGCCGCGAGGTCTGCACGATGATCCGCGAGATCAGGTCGCCGGTGACGATGAGCTGCGCCTCGTCGCGGCCGACCATCCGCGCCACCTCCAGGTTTTTCGGCTCCGCGATCTCGGCCACGATGTGGTAGGGCTCGGACCGCCGTCCGGGGTTGTTCGTGATCGCCAGGATCGTCTTGATGACCTCGGAGTCGGGCTCGTCGCTCTCCGGCGCCAGCACGACGATCGACCGCGCCTGGTGCGGGTTCACGATCTCCAGGTCGTTCAGCGCGAGCGGGCTGCCCCTGCGGCAGATGATCTTGGTCTTGCCGGTTTCCCCCACCTCGTCGCGGATCTCGTCCTCCATCTCGATCTTGTCCCTGTCGGCCAGGATCACGATACGCGGCTTGCGCCGGTTCTCGTTGGCGAGGATCAGCTCGGAGAGGATGGTGAAGATCTTGGGCGACCAGCCGAGGATCAGGGTGTGGTCCTTCTCGATGACGAAGGAGCGCCCCTTGCGCAGCTCGTCGAGCTTGGACTCCAGGCCGCTGTTCAAGACGCCGATGAGCGCGCTCACGATGAAGATACCGCCCAGGGTGACGAGGAGCATCGTGACGCGGAAGCCCCGCCCTTCGTCGCCGCCCATGGTGCCGGAGTCCAGGGTGCGCATGAGGCTCAGCCACATGCCCTCCACGAAGTCCGGCGGGCTTTCCTCGCCGCCGGGAACGATGCGCAGCATCACTAGGACCAGCGCGGCGATGGCGATCAGGGTGAGGGAGGCGAGACCCAGAAACCCGATCAGGGCCGGAGTCCCGCGGGACATGGCATTGTCGAAGGCGTAGCGCAGCCGGTGCGTCCAGCGGATGCCGTTCATGGAGCTCTCCTGGTTGTGCGAAGCAAACGGCAGGATAGCACAGCCTGCTTAGCGGGCTACGATGTTCACGAGGCGGCCGGGGACGACGATGACCTGGCGCACCGCCTTGCCTTCGAGGAAGCGGCTGGCTCCTTCGCTCTCCAGGGCGATGCGGCGCGCGTCGTCGTCGGGGATCCCCACGGGCACGGTGATCCGGTCGCGGAGCTTGCCGTTGACCTGCACCACCAGGGTGATCTCCTCCGCGGCGGCGGCCTTCTCGTCCACCTCGGGCCAGGGCTGGAGGTGAACGGAACCTTCCTTCTCCAGCCTCTCCCAGAGCTCTTCGGCGATGTGGGGCGCGATAGGGGCCAGCATCTTCAGGTAGATCTCCTGCATCTCGCGCCAGGCGGGCGTGCCCTCCGCCCCCTGGGAGCGCGCCTGGGAGATCTCGTTCTGCAGCTCCATCAGGGCCGCCACCACGGTGTTGAAGCTGAACGCCTCCATCTCCCGCGTCACCTGCTTCAAGGTCTGGTGGAGCTTGCGGCGCAGGCGGTCGGTGACCTCCTGGCTCGCCTGCCCTTCAATTGCCCCCTGCTCGGCCGCCGGCTCGGTGAAGATCGACCAGACGCGGCGCAGCCAGCGGGAGGTCCCTTCGATCCCCCGGCTGTTCCAGGGGCCGCCCAAGTCCCAGCGGGCGAAGAACATCAGGTAGGCGCGGACGGTGTCGGTGCCGTAGCGGTCCACCAGCTCGTCGGGCGCCACCACGTTGCCCCGGCTCTTGGACATCTTCTCCGAGTCCTCGCCCAGGATGATCCCCTGGTTGCGGAGCCTGAGCATGGGCTCGTCCCCCTGGACGATGCCGATGTCCCGGCAGGCCTTGTGGAAGAAGCGCGTGTAGATCAGGTGCATCGTGGCGTGCTCGATGCCGCCCGTGTAGGTATCCACCGGCATCCAGTAGCGGTACTCGGCCGGATCGAACGGCCCGTCGTCGTACCTGGGGCTGAGATAGCGCAGGTGGTACCACGAGGAGCACATGAAAGTATCCATCGTGTCGGTATCGCGCTCGGCCGGGCCGCCGCATGAGGGGCAGTCGGCGTTCCTCCAAGTGGGGTGGAGCTTGAGCGGGCTCTCGCCCGTGGGCCGCCACTCCACGTCGTCCGGCAGGAGCACCGGGAGCTGGTCCTCAGGCACGCCCACGGGTCCGCACTTCGGGCAGTGGATGATCGGGATCGGCGCGCCCCAGTAGCGCTGGCGCGAGATCAGCCAGTCGCGCAGACGGAAGGTGATCGCCCGCCTGCCCGCGCCCCGCTCCTCCAGGAACCCCACGGCGCGGTCGAAGGCTTCGTCCGCGGGGGTGCCGGTGAGGGAGCCGGAGTCGAACATGGCGCCGCGTTCCGGGTTGGCCGCTTCCATCTTCTCCCCTGTGATAGGTGAAGCTCCCTCGGGAAGAATCACCGGCTTGATCTCCAAACCATACTTGCGGGCGAACTCGAAGTCCCGCTGGTCGTGGGCAGGCACGGCCATGATGGCGCCGGTGCCGTAGCCCATCAGCACGTAGTCGGCCGTCCAGACCGGGATGCGCTCGCCGTTGGCCGGATTGACCGCGTAGCCGCCGGTGAAGACGCCGGTCTTCTCCTTGTCCGCGGCCTCGCGCTGGACGTCCGTCTGGCGGAGCGCCGGCACGACGTAGGCCTCCACCTCGGCCTTGCGTTCCGGGGTCGTGAGGCGCTCGACGAGCGGGTGGTCCGGAGCCAAGACGAGGAAAGTCGCGCCCCAGATCGTGTCGGGCCGGGTCGTGAAAACCTCGATAGGGTCGCCAGCTTCCGTTGGAAAGACGACGCTCGCCCCTTCCGAGCGGCCGATCCAGCGGCTCTGGAGGGTCTGCACGCGCTCGGGCCAGTCGATCTGGCTGAAATCGAGGAGCTCTTCAGCGTAACGAGTGGTGCGGAAGAACCACTGCGCCAGCTCCTTGCGGATGACCGGCGTGCCACAGCGCTCGCAGTGGCGGTCGTCGCCGATCACCTGCTCGCGGGCCAGGGTGGTGTTGCAGCTCGGGCACCAGTCCACCGCGGCCTTCTTGCGGTAGGCGAGGTCGTTGAGGAAGAACTGGAGGAAGAACCACTGCGTCCAGCGGTAGTACTCGGGGTCGGAGGACACGGCCTCGCGCCGCCAGTCGATCATGGTGCCCATGCGCCGGAGCTGTCCGCGCATGCGGTCGATGTTGGCGTAGGTCCACTCCTTAGGGTGGATGTTGCGCTTGATGGCCGCGTTCTCGGCGGGCAGGCCAAAGGAGTCGAACCCCATGGGAAAGACCACGTTCTTCCCCTGCATCCGCATGAAGCGGGCCTGGGCGTCGGACGGCGAGATCGCGTACCAATGGCCGATGTGCAGGTCGCCCGAAGGGTACGGCAGCATGGTGAGGGCGTAGTGCTTGGGCTGGGAGGGATCGGTATTGGAGGCATTGGAGCGGTAGAGCCCCTGCTCCTCCCAGCGCTGCTGCCACTTCGGCTCGATCGCCGCCGGGTCGTAAGCCCGGGGGTCCTTCTCTCGTTCCATAGCCACGTGTGCTCCTGTCCGGTGGTGACCGGAAAGGGGGGATTGTATCCCGGAAGGTTGAGGGTCTACAGGCTCGGTACTGCCGCCCGCAGCGCTTCCAGGAAGCGCACGAGGCGCTCCATCTTCTTGGGGACGTCTTCCTTGAGCTCCGCCGGGGAGAGGTTGGAGCGGCGCAGGTCGCCGCAGTAGCCCTCCAGCTTCTGCACGGCCTCTTCCGTGATGCCGCGGAAGGGCGTGATCTGCCTCAGGACCGGGACCAGCCGCTCCTGCACTTCCTTGATGTAGGGCTGGATCGACTGGAACATCGCGGTCGGGATGCGCGCGTGCTTGCTCAGCAGGCGCTGGGTCATCTTGAAGGAGCTCAGGTTCGGGTTGGCCGGCGCCAGCAGCTCGTTCAGGAGGTCGGACGCCGTCTTGAGCGAGGGCCGCAGGTTCGCCCTCGGACCGCTTTCCACGGGCACCGAAGACGGAGACTCGGGCTGCGCCCAATCCATCAGGGAAGCTGTCGACGGCTCGGCCACCACCGCCTCATACTCGGGGATCGGCGGCGGCAGCATCCAGTCGTTGATGTCCGACAGGGCCGCCGGGGGCGTTGGGGGCGTTGGGGCCGGCGGGACGGGCGCCGGAGCCGGGACGACCGGAGCGGCCGGGGCGACGGGAACGACGGGGACGACCGGGAGGGGCGGAACAACCGGCGGGTCGACCGCTCCGTGCTCCCTCATGGTCACGGTCAGGGAGGCCCTCCGCTGCACCGCGCCCAGGAGCAGCTCCAGGAAGATCCGCAGGTCGTCCTCGGCGAGGAGCAGGATCAGCGAGTCCATTCCGCCGCCGGGCTTCGAATCCGACGGCGCCGGCCGGCTCTTCGCCGCGGTCACCCGCGCCCGCAGCCCCTCGACCTTCTTTACGCCGAGGAGATCCTTGAGGATCGTAACGTCCAGGACGGCCGCCATCTCCAGCGTGAGCTGGACCAGGCGGACGTAGGTGGGCACGAGGTCCTGCTGCCCCATGCCGTGGTCGGTCGTGGACCACGTCTTCTGGTGCAGGGTCTCCAACTCGCGGATGCGCTCGGTCAGGAGCATCTCGCGCCGGCTGATCTGGTGATAGTCGCCCGAGTAGAGTGCCCGGCGGGTCTTTTCCTTGAGGAGCTTGGCGATCTTCCCGCGCAGGCTGGGGAGGTCGGCGAGGGCGTACTGGTCCGCCCTGTCCCCCTGCTGCCAGCCCGCCATCAGCTCGCGGAAGCGCACCTGCTCGGGGAGCTGCTTGATGGCCTGGAGCACCTCCTTGAGGAGGTCCACGAGCTCGCGGGTGTTGCGGAACTCCTCCGCCTTCTCGGGGAAAAGCACCGGCTCGAGCTCGACCCCGTCCCACAGTCCCTGGGCGATCAGGCTCGCCGCGGCTCCCATGATGGAGCTGACGTACTTCCCTTTGAGGTCGGCGCTCAGCTCGCAGAGGAGCTGGCGCTCCTCCGGCAGCGGAGGGACCCCCGGCCCGCGCTCCCGCACCGGCCCGAGGGTGCTCTCCACGCGCTTCAGCTCGTGCGCCACCATGTGATGGATGCCGCTGAACATGAAGCGGACGTCATCCCGGGTCGGCTCGTCGTCCGACTCGGCCGGTTCATCCGACCCCTCGGGGATCTTGCCCAGGATGGCTGCGACCCGCATCGGCATCCCCTCGATGAGCTGGACCAGGGTACCGAGGAACCGCAGGAACGCCTCGGAATCCTCGGGCGGATAGTAGAGGAGCTTCCAGGGCGCGGTCTTCTCGAAGTCGTCCACGGCCCCCCGTACCATCTCGTAGACGGCGATGCGCGCCGGTCCGACCTGGGCCAGGATCTCCTCCCGGGTAGCCGGGGGAGACCCCAGGCGCACGGGAGGAGCCGCGGGAGACAACGGCTCCTCGCTACCCTCGAATCCTTCGGGCAGCGCCCAGGAAAAATCTTCGTCCATGTCGGGTCTCAGATCGGGAAGTATAGCGGCTCAGAGCGCTCGGCGTGCGCAAGACCGGCGGATGCTACACTTCTGACCGATGGCCACCGATGCGCGAGGGGGTCTGGAAGCGCCCGGCCTGGAGCCGGAGGATCATCCTCTTTTGCCGCTCCTGCCCCTCCTGTACCTGGTCTGGGCGGACGGCGAGCTGACCGCGGCCGAGGTCGACGGGATCACCTCACGCCTCAATGCCGCAGACGCCACCGGCACGCTCGACGCGGGAGTCCGGCAGCGGCTCCGGCACTGGCTCGACCCCGCGCACCCGCCTTCGCCGAGCTCTCTGCGGGCGATCCTCGACACCGTCCACCGCCTGCGGGACCGCCTCCCGGTCGAAGCCGCCGACTCGCTCACCCGTCTCGGTCTGGAGCTGGCGCGGGAGGCCGGCCCGGGCGGGTCCGCTTTCCAGGCGGAGACGCTGGAGGAGATCGAGCGGGCGCTCTGCGTCGCCACCCCGGAAGCCTCCCGGCGCCTCCTGCTGGCCGACCGCCCCCGCCCCGAACAACCGGAAGATACCGAAGCCGAGCCGCCGGCCTTCGACGTCGCCGCCCTCCGCGCTCTCCTCGACGCTCCCTACGCCGAGGTGCGGGACCGCGTCCGCGCCCGCATCTCCAGCCCCGGCTTCGCCTACCTCGAAGAGCCGGACCGCATGACGGACCTCAATACCTACCGGGAGCAGGTCCTGGAGTGGTGCCGCCAGCTGGGCCGCGACGGCTTCGGCGCCCTCGGCTATCCGGAAAGCTGCGGCGGCGCCGGGGACCTGGGCCGGTTCATCGCCGCCTTCGAGACCCTCGCCTTCCACGACCCCAGCCTGGTGGTCAAGTTCGGGGTCCAGTACGGGCTCTTCGGAGGGAGCATCCTCCAGCTCGGCACCGAGCGCCACCACCTGGCTTGGCTGCCCGGGGCAGGCACCCTGGACCTCCCGGGCTGCTTCGCCATGTCCGAGACCGGCCATGGCTCCAACGTCGCCGAGCTGCGGACCGTGGCGCGCTTCGATCCTGATCGCGGCGACTTCGTCCTCCACACGCCGGACCTCCTGGCGCGCAAGGACTGGATCGGCAACGCGGCGCAGCACGGGAGGATGGCGGTCGTCTTCGCCCAGCTCGAGACCGGCGGCGACGCGCATGGCGTCCATGCCTTCGTGGTGGCGATCCGCAACGAGGCCGGCTCGCCCGAGCCGGGTGTAACGATCGAGGACTGCGGCCCGAAAGAGGGATTGAACGGCGTCGACAACGGCCGCATCCTCTTCGACCGGGTGCGGGTGCCCCGCGAAAACCTGTTGAACCGTTTCGCCGACGTCAGCCCGGAGGGGGCCTACAGCAGCCCCATCGCCAGCCCGTCGAAGCGCTTCTTCACCATGCTCGGCACGCTGGTCGCCGGCCGCATCAGCGTGGCGGCGGCGGCGCTTTCGGCGGCGAAGTCGGGCCTCGCCATCGCGATCCGCTACGGCCACCGGCGGCGGCAGTTCGGTCCCACCGGCGAGCCGGAGACGCGGCTGCTCGACTACCCGCCCCACCAGCGCCGCCTGTTGCCCCGGCTCGCGGCCTGCTACGCCCTCGACTTCGCCCACAAGGAGCTGGTGCGGCGTTTCCTGGCGCGGACCGACGGGGACTCGCGGCAGGTCGAGGTCCTGGCCGCGGGGATCAAGAGCTGGGCCTCCTGGCACACGGTGGCGACGCTCCAGGCCTGCCGCGAGTGCTGCGGCGGGCAGGGCTATCTCGCGGTGAACCGCATCCCCGGCCTCAAGGCGGACACCGACGTCTACACCACCTTCGAGGGGGACAACACCGTCCTCATGCAGCTCGTGGCCAAGGGATGCCTGACCCAGTACCGCGACCAGTTCCACGAGATGAGCCTCTTTGCCCTGCTGCGCCATCTCACCGCGCGCACCGCCTCCGTCCTGGCCGACCTGAACCCCCTCCTGGCGCGCAACGACAATGAGGGCCACCTCCGCGATCCGCAGTTCCAGCTCGAAGCCTTCCGCCACCGCGAGGAGCACCTCCTGACCACCGCCGCGAGCCGCATCAAGTCCCGCCTCGACCGGGGGATGGACCCGTTCCGCGCCTTCCAGGAATGCCAGGACCACCTCCTCCGTCTCGCCAACGCCCACGTCGAGCGGGTGATCCTGGAGCCCTTCACCGCGACCGTGGAAGCGTCGAGCGGCGACTTGCGGGAAGTCTTGACCCTCCTGCGCGATCTTTTCGCCCTTTGGAGGATCGAGGAGGACCGAGGCTGGTTCCTGGAGACCGGTCACATGGAGGGGGTGAAGACCAAGGCGGTCCGCGCCCTGGTGGACCGCCTCAGCGCCGAAGCGCGCCGCCACGCGCTCCCCCTGGTCGAAGCCTGGGGCATCCCCGATGAGTGCCTCGCGGCTCCCATCGCCTTCGGCCCGGCGGCGGGGCTGTAGCTCAGAGCTGCACCCGGAACTCCGCCCCGCCTTCCGGCCGGTTCTCCAGGCCGAACCCGGCATCATGGGCGGTCAGAATCTCCCGGATCAGAGTGAGACCGAGGCCCCGGCCGTCGCGCTTGGTGCTGAAGAAGGGAGTGAAGAGCAGCGGCCGGACATCTTCCGGGATGCCCGGCCCCGTGTCCGAGACGGACAGGACCGGCCGCCCTCCTTCCGAAACCAGCCGCAGGCCGATCCGACCGTCCTCCCCGATCGACTCCATGGAGTTCTTGAGGACGTTGACGAGCACCTGCTCGAGCTGGTTTCGGTCCAGCTCAACGGGGGGCACGAACTCGTCGGTCTCCCACTCGGCCCGGATGCGCCGGCGCTCCAGCTCGGGCCGGAGGAGGAGGAGGATCTCGTCGAGGAGCTGGCGGAGGTCGCAGGGGCGGCGGTCCGGCTCGGGCAGGCGCACCACCTCGGCGAAGCCGTTCATGAAAGCGCCCAGGCGCTGCATCCGGGCGACGGCCACGTCGATGGCACTGGTGAAGTCACGGCGGTCCTCCTCGGAAAGATCCGCGCTGTAGCCCCGGAAGGAGTCGAGCAGCGAGGAGACCGCTCCTACCGAGTTGTTCACCTCGTGGGACATCATCCGGATCAGCTTTCCATACGCCGCCTTCTCCGACGCCCGCAGCTCCTCGGTCAGCTCTCCGATCAACAGGAAGCTGCGGGGGAAGCCGCGGTCGAAGAACTCCGCCCGCGAGACCTTGAGCCGCCGGGGGCCGTGCGAGACCACCCGAGACTCCGCGACCGGCACCGACGCCAACTCTTCCCCAAGCGTGCCGATCCGAGACAGGGGATTGCCCAGGGTTTCATCATCCACCTGGAGCAGCTCCCGGGCGGCGGCGTTGAGCGAGCTCACCCGGCCGTCGAAGTCCAGGGTCACGATCCCCGTCGGCGAGGCCGCGAGGAGACGGTCGAGGAAGTAGTTCTGCTCCTGGAGCTTCAGCCGCTCGTCCCGCAGCCTATCGATCATCTCGTTGTAGATGCGGACGAGGGCGTCCATCTCGGGCTGCCCCACCTCCCGGAACCGGGAGGTGAAGTCCCGCTCGCTCATCAGCTCCGCGCCCGTGCGGATCAGGTCCAGGGGGATGAAGAACGACCGCACCAGCATCGTGCCCAGGAAGATGGAGAGGACGAACAGAGCCTCCACCGCGAGCAGCAGCCAGCGGCTCTCCCGCAGGGCGATGAAGGAGATCGCTGCCAGGACCAGGTGGATCAGGACCAGGTAGAGGATGACCTTGGCGCGGAGGGAAAGGCTACGGCTCAAGGCCATATTTTTCGAACCGCCGGTAGAGCGCCGCCCGCGACAAGCCGAGCGCCTCCGCCACTCGCGTGACGTTCCCCTCGTAGTGCCGCATGCATTTGACGATCATGGCCTTCTCCATCTCGTCCAGCGTCATGCTGCCGGGGCTGGGAAGAGCGTTGGGATCGCGGGCGGCGCGGGTCTCCAGGTCGGAGAGGACCAGCAGGTCCCCCACGTCGAGGACGTCGCCGTCCAGCACCAGCACGGCCCGCTCCAGGGTCTGCTTGAGCTGGCGGATGTTCCCCGGCCAGCTCTGCCCCTTCAACCAGTCGAGCGCGCGGTCCGAAAGGGAGACCGCGGCTCCCCGCCGGTACACCTGGGCCGAGGCATCCAGGAAATGACGGGCAAGAACGGGAATGTCTCCCCGCCTCTCGCGCAGCGGAGGCAGATGGATGGCGATCAGGTTCAGGCGGTAGAGGAGGTCCTCGCGGAACGATCCCTTGGCCACCTGCTCTCCGAGATCCCGGTTCGTGGCCGAGACGACGCGGACGTCCACCGTCCTCGTGATACTGGAGCCGAGCACCTCGTAGGAACGGTCCTGGAGCACGCGCAGGAGCTTCACCTGGGCGCTGGGGTCGATCTCGCCGATCTCGTCGAGGAAGATCGTGCCGGCATGGGCCATCTCGAAGCGCCCCTTGCGGTCGGCCCTGGCGTCGGTGAAAGCCCCTTTGACGTGGCCGAACATCTCGCTCTCGAACAGCGTCGAGGAGATGCCCCCGAGGTTCACCTTGACGAACGGTCCGCCCTTGCGCCGGCTGTTGCGGTGGATGGCGTCGGCCACCAGTTCCTTGCCCGTGCCGCTCTCGCCCGTGATCAGGACCGAGGCGTCCGTGGGCGCCACGCGGCCGATCACCTCCAGGATCTTCATCCACTTGGGATCGCGGCCGATGATCCCGCGGAAGTCGAACCGGCGGTCGAGCTCCTCGCGGCTGGACGGCGCCGATCTCTCATTTGAGTGGGCCTCCGAGCGGGCGAGGGACAGCGCGGTCTCCACGGACTGGAGGAGTTGGGCGTTGCTCCACGGCTTGGTCACGAAGTCCGCGGCGCCGGCCTTCATCCCTTCGACGGCCAGCGCGATCGATCCCCAGGCCGTGATCAGGATGACCGGGACCTGCGGCCTCCGCTTCCGGATCTCCCGGAGCAGCTCCAGCCCCTCCTCTCCGCTCGTCCCTCGGGAGAAGTTCATGTCCTGAAGGACAAGCCCGATCTCCTCCCCCTCCCTTTCGAGATGGAGGAGGGCCTCCTCCTGCGACTGTGCCCCCACGGTGGAGTGGCCGTGCCGCTTGAGGAGGAGGCCGAGGGAAGCGACCACCGAGGAGTCGTCGTCCGCGATCAGGATCATCGGTCTACTCGTAGCGTAGCGCCTCGGCCGGATGGAGCCGGCTCGCCAAGGTGCTGGGGTAGAAGGCGCAGAGCGCAGAGAGGATGTACATGGCTGCCGCGGCGAAAAGGAGCCCGGCCGCGAACACCTGCGGACGGATGAAGCCGACGAGGTCGAGGATCGGGATCTGGATCACCACCACCGCTCCCAGCAGCACCCCGAAGCTCGTCAGGATGACCTGCTCGTAGAGTACCTGCCGGTGGACCGCCGAGCGGGAGGCACCCGCCGCCCGCCGCAACCCCAATTCCCGGGTGCGCTGGAGGAGATTCTGCCACAGCACTCCGAACAGGCCGAGGGCCACCATCAGGAGCAGGAAGAACGCCACGGTCCCGCCGGCGACGAGCGGCGCCAGCAGGCTGCGGAAGACGGAGGTGCGCGCCTCGGCGAGCGGCTTGATCCGGAACGACCAGTCGGGAGCGACGCCCTGGAGCAGCCGGGCGAGCTCCTCCTCGAAGGCAGCCGGCGTATCGGGGCGGACCTTCAGCAGGATCGACTGCGCCCGGAACCAGGACGGAACGTCGAGGCTCATGTGCTGGAAGAGGAAGTTGGTCCGCGGCGCGAGCTCGCCGCTTTTTCGGAACTCCCGCACCACCCCGACGACGCGCTCCGGCTTTTCCGTCGGGTCCCGCTCTCTGAGCTGGCGCCCGAGCGGATCCTCGTCGCCCCACAACGTGTGGGCGAGGTCCTGGTCGATGACGATCGGTTTCCAGGCGAGCGCCGTGTCATCCTCCCGGAACCAGCGGCCGGCCACCAGCTCGAGCCCCAGCACCTCGGCGAACCCCGCGCTGACGCCGTTGCTCTCCATCTCCACCTCCTTGCCGTCGATGGTCGTGCTGCTCGTCCAGCCGCCCTGATCATAGGGGCTGACCATTGCCACCGCCGCGGACTCGACGGGCTCCAGCGCCTCGATCTCTCCGAGCAACCGCTTCAGGACCTTCAACCTGGCGGCGGCCATGGCCTCGTCGTCGTTGTCGCCCACCTTCATATCCACCGTGACCCTCCACACGTCCTGCCAGTCGTACCCCAGAGGCTGCTGGTAGTTGTCGAGGAAATAGATCCCCAGGGTCGCGACCATGAACACCACCAGGAAGGAGAAGAAGATCTCCAGGATCATGAGGCCGTTGGTGCGCTTGCGGTTCCACACCAGCTTCAAGAGATGACGCGTCATACCGACCTCCCGCGGAGAGCCTGGACAGGGTGGAGCTTGGACATCCTCCAGGCGGGATAGACCCCGGAGAGGATGCCGAAGAAGAGGGCCATGATCAGTCCATAGAAGAAGACCCGGTAGTTCAGGGCGAGCCGGGCGTAGGGGAGGAAGCCGCTCGAGTTGAGCGCCGAAAGCACCACGGCCGCCAGGACGAGACCGGCCAGGGCCCCGAGCAGCGTGAGGACCAGGTTCTCGACGACGAACTGGCCCACCAGCGTCCGCGACGAGGCCCCGAAGGCCTTGCGCACCCCGATCTCCGAAGCCCGGTCCAGGATGCGGCTCAGGTTGATGTTGACCAGGTTCAAGGTGGGCAGCAGCATGAACAGAAGCATCAGGAGGAACAGCAGGGCCTTCACCCTCCCGGGATAAATGACGTCCGTGTTGCCAGGGGTGAAGCGCCGGACGTACGCCTCGAAGAGCGTGTCGGCGCTCGCCGTCAGTGTCTGATAGCGCTTGGGGTCCGGAAGGTGGCGCTCGGCCTCGCGCAGACTTGCCTGGAACTCCGACTTGATCGCCGGCAGATCGGCGCGGTCGCGGGCCAGGATCAGCCCATGGAACTGGTCCAGCCATTCCTCCTTGTAGTGCCTCGACTTGGTGGTGCTGATCGGCACCCACATGTCGGCCGAGGAGGAGAAGCGCAGGGCCGGCACATCGCGCACGACTCCCACCACCCGGAAGCGCTGACCGTCCACCTCGATCGTCCTGCCCATTGCCGGGCGGCCCTCGAAGAACCGGTCGCGCGTGGTCTCGTTGATCACCGCGACGAAGCGGGCACCGCTCTCATCCTCGGAGGTGAAAGGACTGCCCTCCAGGAACTCGGCCTCCAGGATGCGCCAGAATTCGCCATCCGCGCGCCGGAGCTGGGATTCGATCTTCTTGCCGCCGACGTAGGACACCGCGGTCTGCGGCGCCGAGACGATCGAAAATCTTTCCACGCCGGGCAGCTTCGACAGAGGGCGGACATAGCGGTCGAGAAATCCGTAACCCGGGTCGGAGTTCTGGGTATTGTTGGGGCCTCTCATCGTCAGCTGATAGATGCCGAGCGTGCGGTCGCTGCGCGTCTCCGGGGAGTGCGGCGCGAGGGCGTGATCGAAGACCGCAGCCGTCACCAGGAGCACCAGCAGCGTGATGCTGATCCCGAACAGGCTGATGAACGTGAAGAACTTCCGCCGGGCCAGGACCTTCAGGGCGACTTTCAAATAGTTTTTGAACATCACTGCACCTGCCGCCCGTCGAAGAGCCGCACCGTGCGGTTCGTCCGCTCGGCCAGGCGCGGATCGTGGGTGACCATCACGATGGTGGTCCCCTCGGAGTGGAGACCCTCCAGGATATCCATGATCTCGTCGCCCATCTGGCTGTCGAGATTTCCGGTCGGCTCATCCGCTAGGAGGATCGCCGGCCGGCCGACGATGGCGCGGGCGATCGCGACCCTCTGCTGCTGGCCGCCCGAGAGCTGCGTCGGGAAGTGGTGCGTGCGCGACGAGAGGCCAACGCGGTCGAGCGCTGCAAGTGCCGCTTTCCTGCGCTCCCGGTTCGACATCTTTCGGTAGAGCAGCGGGATCTCCACGTTGTCCACGACCGAAAGGTCGGAAACCAGGTGGAACTGCTGGAAGATGAATCCGATCCTCTCGTTCCGGACCCGGGCGAGCGCGCGGTCTCCCTGGCCGTTGATGGTGATGCCGTCCAGCTCGACCTTGCCTGACGAGGGCTCGTCGAGCAGCCCCATCAGGTTGAGCAGCGTGCTCTTGCCGCAGCCCGAGGGGCCCATGATCGAGACGAGCTCCCCCTTCTCGACCGCGAGGTTGATGTTGTCGAGCGCTGTCGTCTCGATGCGGTCGGTCCGGTACATCTTGCTGACCTGGTCCAAATGGATCATGGCTCTCTCTCCTGATCTATCTAAGGCTCACCTGCTCCAGGTGGGCGTAATCGCTCATGTCGGAGAGGATCACTTCCTCTCCCTCCGCAAGGCCGTCGAGGACCTCGTAATGTTCATACCCGGCCACACCGAAGCGGGCACTCCGGCGGACGGCATGGTCCCCGTCCACCACGAAGACCGACTCCGCCGCGCTGCCCTGGGAGAACGGCCCCTTGGGCACCCGCAGCGCGCCGGTGCGCGAGGCGGTGACCACCAGGACGTCCACCCGCAGGGCGTTGCGCAGCTTGGGGTGGCGGGCGTCGTGGAGGTCCACGGCGAACTTGACCGCTCCGTTCTCGATCGTCGGATAGACGGTGGCGAGCCGTCCGTTGAGGGGCTGGCCGTCGATCATGACCCGCACGGGAAGCCCGGGGGTCAGGCGGGAGGAGTGGACGTCCGACACCGTGGCCTCGACGCGGAAGGAGTCGAGGTCCGCGATGCGGGCGATGACCTCGCCGGTGCGGATGGTGGCGCCCTCCTGGGGGATGACCCAGGTGAGGACGCCGGCGCGGTCCGAGCGGGTGGTGGCGAGATCGAGCCGACGCAGGGCTTCGGCGCGCTCCTTCTGAAGGGTCTGCAGGTCGAGCCCCAGCCCCTGGACGCGGGCCTGGGCCGCGCGCCGCTCGTCCTCGACCGAGTTTTCGAGCTGGGTTAGCTCGATGCGCGCCTTCTTCGCTTCGATTTCCGAAGCCTTCAGGTTCTGCTCGGAGACGAGGCCGTCCTTGCGGAGCTTGCGGTTCTGCTCGGCGCGGTATTCGGCGACCTCTGCGTCCAGGCGGCTGGACTCGATGCGGCCACGCAGGTCGCGCAGGCTCTTGTCGAGCGCGAGGCGGATCTGCTCCTGCTCGTTGACCTTCTTGGAGAGGTTGTCCTCGATGGTTTCGAGAGCCAGCCGGTATTGGGAAGTATCGAGACGGAGGATCTCCTCCCCGGCGCGCACGGTCTCACCCGGCCGCTTGAGGATCTTCTCGACGCGGGCATCCACAGGGCTCGACAGCACACCTTCGAAGGCGGGGATGACGGTGCCCGAAGCCTCGACGATCCCTTCGATGGGTCCCCGGTCCACCCGGCCCGTCCGGATCCGGTCGCGCTCGATCGACGGCCGGAGCCATCCGGGCAGGAGGACGAGGACAGCCACGAACAAGCCCAGGGAGGCGGCTCCCCAGGCCAATCGGCGCCCGATCCTGCGCCGCTGAAAGCTCTGATCCAACTCGCGGTCCATGTTCGCTCTCCCTCGGTCAGCGACCTAGTGGAGCACGGGTTGTGCCACAGGCTAAGTGCCTGAAGTTAATACGATTGAGGAGATCGGAATGCCTGCGGGAGCGTCCGGGTGCGGGCGGGATGTCCGGAAACGGACGGTGGCCGCGTACAATAAGATCGTCTCAATGCCAACCTACCTGGACCTCGAGACCTGGCCCCGGCGCGAGCAGTTCCACTTCTTCAAGGGGTATGACAACCCCTTTTTCAACGTCTGCGCCAACCTGGACGTCACCAGCCTGCTCCGCCTCGCCCACTCCCGGGACGACATCCCGTTCTTCCTCACCTACCATTACCTGGCTCTCAAGGCTGCCAACGAGGTGGAGCCGTTCCGGTACCGGCTGAGAGACGATCGCGTCCTCATCCACGACCGCATCGACGCCGGGACCACGATCCTGCTCGACGGGGAGCGCTTCGGCTTCTGCTACTTCGACTACGACGACGACTTCGCGCGATTCGCCGCGCAGGGTACGGCCGCGGTGGAGAGCCTCCGCGCCGGGGATGGCAGGCTGGAGCCGCGGGATGATCGGGACGACCTGATCCATTGCTCGGTCCTGCCCTGGATCTCCTTCACCAGCTTCTCCCACGCCCGGAAGCGGAACCCTCAGGACTCGGTCCCGAAGATCGTCTTCGGCAAGGTCTTTCAGGACGGCGACCGTTCCCGGATGCCGATCTCGGTCGAGGTCCACCACGCGATGATGGACGGTCTGCATGTCGGAAGGTACTTCGAACGGCTGGAGAGCTACCTGGCCGATCCCGCCGCCCCGCTCGGTCTCTAGATCCGCTCCAACTCCCGCACCGTCCGCTCGTTCTCCACGTTCCCGGTGTTGAGCGTGGTAGCCGGCTCGAAGAGCATGACCTGGACCTCTTCTTCCGCCACGGGCCGGTGCTCGACGCCGTGGGGAACGACCAGCATCTCCCCCTCTTCCAGCCAGACGTCCCGGTCGCGGAACTCCATCCGGAAGCGGCCCTTCACCACGAAGAACAGCTCGTCCTCATTCTCGTGGTGATGCCAGGTGAACGGTCCCTGGAACTTGACCAGCTTGACGTGCTGGCCGTTCAGCTCGGCCACGATCTTCGGGCTCCAGTGGTCCGAGAATGAGGCGAGCTTCTGCTGGAGATTGACCTTGTCCATGCTTCCCCCCTGGGCGATATCATGAGCCCCATGAGCGAGACGCGCAACGGACACGTGGAGCCGATCGCAGTCCGGTGGGCGGACATGGACTCCATGGGCCACGTCAACAACGCCAAGTACTTCACCTACTGCGAATCGGCCCGGATGAGCTACTTCGCGGCGATCCGCATGTACGACCACCGGGAGGACGAGAAGCACGGCCCGGCGCTCGCCGCCGCCCATCTCAACTTCCGCCAGCAGGTGCGCTACCCCGCCGAGCTCGACGTGCTCACCCGGGTCTTCGAAATCGGACGCAGCAGCTTCCGCATGGACTACGAGATCGTCTACCGGGGTACCGACGTCCTCAGCGAGCGAGTGGCCGACGGCCATGGCGTCATTGTCTGGGTCGACTACGGGACCGGCCGCTCGATCCCGCTGCCGGAGAGCCTCAAGCAGGCGATCCGCGAGTACGAGGGAGAGCGCATCGAGCGCTTCGACCGGCAGTCGTAGCCGCTATTCGAGCTTCTCGGGCTGACCTCCGGGTTTCCGGATAAGATCCTGGCGGCGATGAAGACCGCGGTCCGGATCCTACTGACGCTCGCTCTGCCGGGGCTCCTCGGCTGCGCCGCTACCGATATATCCGTTCCACCCCCCGCCCCCCCGCCTGCCAAGCACCTCGGCGCGCTCGACATCCTTCGCCTCCGGGAGCCGGGAACGAAGTGGGACCCCAGCAGCCTGATCAAGGCGGACCTCGACGAGGACGGGCAGGAGGACTACGCCGTAACCGGCATCCGCGGCGACAAGCTCGTCGTCGGAATCGTGAACGGCCCGGCCGGGGAATCGTGCCGGCACTGGATCCTGGAGTTCCCCTGGGACGGCACGCAGGATGCCCTCTGCTCCCGCAAGGCCGGGATCAAGCTGGAGCAGATCGAGGAGGAGGGGGAGCCCGCCCGCCCGGGGATCAACCTCCACGACGACCAGTGCGACGCCTTCCATATCTTCTGGGACCCGGAGCGGCAGGCTTACGACTGGTGGCGGCTCCGAGGAGCCTTGAGATGACAGAGACTCTCTACGACACCCTGATCGTCGGCGGCGGCCCGGCCGGCCTGACCGCCGCCCTCCACCTCGCCTGGCACAGCCGCAAGGCGCTGGTGCTCGACCGCGTGAGCGGCCCGCTCTTCTTCACCCTGGAGCAGCTCCACAACGTCCCGGGCATGCCCGCGGTCCGGGGCACCGACATCCAGAAGCGCCTCAAGGCCCAAGCCGAGGAGATGGGCGCCGAGGTCCGCCGCGCCAACGTAGTCAAGGCCGAGGGGCAGGAGGGGGACTTCCTCCTCACCGGCGAGAAGGGCGAGACGTTCCGCGGCCGCACCCTGCTCCTCGCCACCGGCGTGGCGCGCTACCACCCGCTCGTGGACGGCGACTTCGCCCCCTGCTTCCAGTATGCGGGCAAGGGCAACCTCTTCTACTGCGCGGACTGCGAGGCCCCCGAGATGCGGGGCAAGGACACGGTCGTCATCGCGGCGGGCTCGACGGACAGCGCCGCCGGCTCGGCCGTCGGCCTCTCGCGCTACACGGACCGGCTCCGCATTCTTGCCACGAACGCGGCCGCGAACGATCCCGGGCTGCCCGAGCGCCACGCGGAGAAGCTGCGGGAGAAGGGGATCGCGGTCATCCCGGGGAAGATCCGGCGGCTGATCGGCGACCCGCGCGACAAGCGGATGCTCTCCGGCCTGGAGCTGGAGGACGGCACGACGGTGAGCGCGGAGGCCTTCTACGTCTCCAGCCCGGCCCGCGGGCGGACCGACCTGGCGCAGCAGCTCGGCGTGGAGATCGCTCCCACGGGATATCACGCCCAACCGAAGTCGCAGCGCGGGGATACGAACGTCCCGGGCGTCTGGATCGGGGGCGACCTCCGTCCCATGACGCAGCAGGTGGCCGTGGCCATGGGCACGGGCAACATCGCGGCGGTCATGATCGACCAGCACCTGCGGAGGATCGACGTAGCCTGACGATTCGGGGACAGAGAACCCGGGGAGGGGCAAAGCCCCTCCCCGCTACATCGTTATCAGCCTTGCAGCGGTCAGCAGTTGCCCGAGCGGTGGGCGCAGGCGCCGTTGATCAAGGTGGTGAAGCGGGAGTCCGGGATCGAGGCCCCCTGCGTCTTCACCGGGGCCGAGTTGGTGTAGTAGGAAATGGCGCCGATCCACCGCGCCAGCGCGGGGTTGTCGCCGAAGTCCTGGATCAGCGGCCCGCCCGCCGAGCCGGCTCTCATGTCGGAGCCGTACTCGACGTTGCTCGACTTCCCGGCCTTGAAGTCCTTGGCGGTGACCTGGTGCATCTTGTTGCCGCCGTCGAAGTTGCTCGGGAAGGCGAGCAGGTGCGCGTGGTTCGGGCGCAGGCGCTGGGTCTGGTAGCCGAGGAAGCCCACCACGTCGCCGAGCTTGCGGGTCACGCCGTCGATCACCCGGTCCGCCACCTCGATGAGCGCGTAGTCCGCTGCGTTCGGAAGCTTGCCGCCGCCGCCCGTCCAGGCCGTGGCGACGGTCACGAACTCCCACTCCCAGGTGCCGAACGGGGCCACGCCGTCCCGGAAGGCCGGCACGAACTCGAAGTTGTCGTAGAAGCCCGGGTTCTGGGTGCCGCTGTGGACGCACTGCCCGGCCGTTGCGATGATCCGCTTCCGGATCACCGACGCCGTGCAGTAGAAGTCCCCTTTGCCGGGGATGGTGAAGAACAGCACACCCACCGTGGTGTAGGGGTAGCTCCGGTCCGCTGACAAGGGCACGAGCCGCGAGCTGGTGAAGTACGCGCCGGAGTTGCCCGACACCGGCTCGGCGACCGAGCGGTTTTCCTCCTCCAGCGCGGAGAACATCGCCGCGACCTCCCGGTCGATTTCCCGGTCATGCGGCTCGAACAGCCGGTTCGCCGGGTCGGGGCGGACGCCCGCGACCGGCGCGCGGCCCTCGCCGAAGACCGGACGGCCGGCGGGCTCCTCCGCCTCGAGGGCTTCCTGAATGGCGCCAGGGTCACGATCCAACTGCTGCATGGGCAGGGGCCGGGCCGCTGCCAACCGCTCCGCGGTCCAGTACTTCTCCGCCTTATGGGTCTCCGTCTTATGGGCTTGATTCGACAGGCTCACCACCCCCGCCATGGCCGTGGCGGGCAGCAGGGCCAGAGCTAGACTGAGATTCAGGACAGCCGGGACACGCATGTCACACTCTCCTCGTAGAAAAGTTGTAGGTACAGCTTACTCCAAAGAGGGGTGGCCGGGCGCCGGCTTCCATTTCCCGGGGTAGACTTTCCCCGGAGGGCTTCCCATGGACATCATCTGCATCGACGACAAGGGCTGTCTGTTCCTGTCTCCCAAGATCGAGGACTGGGAGCCGGTGGCGAAGCACGGGATCACGGTGGTCATCGACCTCGAAGGGGGGCTCGACCACTGCATCCCCACGATGCCAAACCATGTCCTCTATCTGTATTACCCGATCTTCGACGAGGACCTGCCCGACATGCACAAGCTCCAGGCCGTGGCCCGCCTCGGGGCCTCGATGGTCGAGAGCGGGCACAAGGTGCTCTCGCACTGCGGCATGGGGTTCAACCGCTCGGCCCTGGTGGCGGGCCTGATCCTCCACTACATGGGCGTGCCGGGGCCCGAGGCCGTCCAGATCCTCCGCAAGAAGCGTCCCGGCGCCCTCTTCAACGAGGTATTCGCCGAGTACCTGCTCGGGTTGTGAGGTTGAGTCAGTCCCCCTTGCCCACCAGGCTCACCGTGCTGGCCTGAGGGCCTTCGATCCCCTGCTCTTCAGCAAACCGGACCTCCGAGCCGACCTCCAGGGTTTCGAAGCCTTCGAGGACCGAGTTGCGGTGGAAGTAGACCTCGCGGCCGTCGGGAGCTTCGAGGAAGCCAAAGCCTTCCTCGGGGAAGAGACGCACCACCCGTCCCTCCGGGGGTCCCGCGGGGGTCTTCACCTCGCCGCGGCGGCGCTGGGAGAACTCCTCCACCTGGCGCTCGGCAGCCTGGAAGGCATCCCGGATGGCTGCGTTGAGGTCGTCCGCCTCCTTGTTCGCGACCAGCTCGGACCCCGGCACGGTAATGTCCACGCGCACCCTGTAGGGTCCGCCCTCATTGTGATGGTTGCTCGGCCGTTCCACCGCGATGCGGCAGCTCGTGATCCGGTCGTAATACCGCTCCAGCTTGGCGGCGCGCTTCCGCAGCTCGGCTTCGAGCGCGGGCGAAAGGGTGATCAGTCGGGTCGAAAGCTCCAGGGGAACCTGCATGTCTCACACCTCCTTGATCCAGGGCCGGCCGCTCGCCGGCCGATCCTGGAAATGAGGCGCAAAGGGCGTGCCAGAGATCCCTCTCCCCCGGCACGGGGGAGAGGGCCGGGGAGAGGGGGGATGGGATCAACCCTCAATGCGCGAAGCCGGCGTACCTCTTCTCCCCCGCCTCGACCCTGAGGGCCAGCCGGTTCTGGGAGGGGGGCAGCGGGCAGGTGGCGAAGGCCGTGAAGGCGCAGGGCGGGTTGTAGGCCAGGTTGAAGTCGACCATGACCTTGCCGTCCTTGACCGGGCCGGTCTCGAGGAAGCGGCCGGCGCCGTAGGTCTCCTTGCCGTTGGTCTGGTCGGCGAAGATCAGGGAGAGCCCCTCTTTGGGATCGCCGAGGGTGTCGAGCCGGTAGGTCTTGCCCTGCCAGTCGAAGACCACCGCCCCGGGCGAAGGCGAGTCCGAGACCTGGCCGAGGATGTTCGGGATCTTGACCGGCTTGGGCGGATCGTAGGGCTCGAAGCGGGCCTCGACCCGCCAGACGGGCTGGATCGGGTAGGTGTCCAGACCGTGGAAGGCCTTGAGCGCGTCGCTCTCCCGGTCCCTGGCCCGGACGCCCACGAGGTCGCCTCTCTTGATGACGAAGAAGCTCACCGGGCCTATCTCCAGGACGGTGGGCTCGCCGTCGGTGTCGGCCACCAGGTCCATGGCGGTCACCGGCTTGCCGCCGCTGGTCACCTTGGCCCCCGGCTCCACCCGCACCGAGACCTTGTCTCCCTTGCGCACGAGCACGCCCGCCACCTTGGGCGACTTGCCTTCGGGGAGCACGACCTTGTTCTCGGGGTCGCTGCCGAAGCGGTTCTCCCCCTCGTCGAGCCAGGCCAGGCCGACCAGGGTGAACCAGCCGTCCTCTTTCTTGAGGCCCTCGACCCGCTCCGTGCGAAAGGCCTCGACTTCCTTCCGCCAGGCGGGGTCTCCGGACTCTTGGCCGAAAGCGGGGAGCGTCAGACTGAGGAATACAAGGGCAGCAAGGCTTCGCTTCATGAGAGTCTCTCCTTCCGAGAGGAAAACCGGGACCGCCGCGGCGATGTTCCCTCTCCACCGCTATGATGAAGGTGCGCGAGGCCATCCATGACGAGCAAGATCCTGGTCTACGACGGCGACTGCCCGATGTGCGAGGCGGCGAGCGCCCTCCTGGTCCGGGCTGGGCTCCTGCCCGAGGAGCGCCGCCGGCCGTTCCAGTCCTTCGAGGGGGAGATGGCGGACCGGCTCCTCGCAGCGGGCATGCAGAACGAGATGGCGGTGATCGATCCCTCCGGCAAGATCCGGACTGGCATCCCCGGAATCCTCGGGCTCCTGCGGGAGACCCGCGCCGGCTGGGTGGCGCGGCTCCTGGACCGGCCCTGGCTCCACCCGGTCCTGACCGCCGGATACCACCTGGTGGCCTACAACCGCCGGACGATCGCGCCGCCCCGCCGGGGGCCTGCGTTCGCCTGCGCCTGCGATCCGGAGTACCGTCCCCGATGGCTGCTGGCGCTGATCATCCTCCTCCTCGCCTTCGCCGTCGGCATGACCACCCTCTTCGGAGCCGTGGTGGCTGCGGAGACCGGGCTGGCGTCCCCCATCCAGGGAGCGATCCGGATGCTGTTCGCCGCGGGCTCGGGCTGGGTCCTCCTGGTCCTGGCGGCGCTCGCGCTCCAGCGGGAGACCCGGCTCCCCTTCCTGGGTCATCTGGGGATGGTCATGGCTGGCGGTCTGCTCGTCCTGGTCCCCTCGATGCTCCTCGCGCCGCTCCTGGACGGTCGCTGGATGGCGGGGGTCTTCCTCCTCTCGGTGACCGCCAGCTTTCTGCTGATGCTGAGGAGCCTCCGGCGCCGCCTGGTCTACCTGGAACTGTCACCTGTCTGGCTCGCCGGCTGGGCCGCGGCGCTCTGGGCGGGAGCGTCGGTGTCGATCTGGTGGTTCTACTTCTAGGCGCTGCCCCTTCGCGGCAAAACATCCAGAAGTTGCGGTGGAGATCCGAAGGACGCCGCAGATTTCCTTGAGTCGCGGCGGAGACCAGCACGCTGCGGTGGATTCCAGTCAGATGCGGCAGCTATGCGTGAGTTGCGACAGGAATCGATATTCACGGAGGCTGAATCGATCCATTGCGGCGTACATCCAGACGTTGCGGTGGGTATCGGAAGATCGCGGTGTATACGCGAAGGTTGCGGCAGGGATGCCTGAGTTGCGGCGCAGATCGGTACGTTGCGGTGGATGGACGCAAGCTGGTCGATCGTATCCATCTGCGCCGTAACCTGAACGCCCTTTTCCCCGTATTGCTCGGGTGACGGGATATCTCTCATACCCGCGGTGCCCTCGAGAAAGGACCCTTGCTTATGCTGACGATCCGCGATCTCGTGAAGGTCTATCCGGGCCCGGTGACGGCCCTCCAGGGCATCAGCCTCGACGTGCCGACAGGGATGTTCGGCCTGCTCGGCCCGAATGGCGCGGGCAAGACGACGCTGATGCGGATCCTCGCCGGCCTGCTGGAGCCCACGTCCGGGAAGGTCTCCCTGGACGACACCGACGTCCTCGCCACGCCCGAGTGGCTCTGGGCGCGGCTCGGCTATCTCCCGCAGGACTTCGGCTTCTATCCCCACCTCTCCGGCGAGCAGATGCTCACCTACCTGCTGAAGCTCAAGGGGGTCGAGGCCCCCGGCGGGCTCGACAAGCTCGTGGCCGAGCTCCTGGACCGGGTCAACCTCACCTACGCCGCGAAAAGGAAGGTCCGGGCCTACTCGGGCGGCATGCGCCAGCGTCTCGGCATCGCCCAGGCCATCTCGGGCGACCCGCGGCTGATCATCGTGGACGAGCCCACCGCCGGTCTCGATCCGGAGGAGCGCCTCCGCTTCTACCGCCTGCTCGCCGAGCTGGCCGCGGACCGCATCGTGCTCCTCTCGACCCACATCGTGGAAGACGTGGCCGTGCTCTGCCCCCGGTTCGCGGTCATCCGGAAGGGCCGCCTGGTGGCCCAGACCTCGCCGAGCGAGTCCCGCTCCGCCATCACCGGCAAGATCTTCGAGGGGCGCGTCGCCGCCGACGAGCTGGAGGAGATCAAGAAGCGCCTGCGCGTCACCCAGGCCATCCTGGTCGAAGGCAAGAACCGGGTGCGGATCTACGAGCCCGCGGGCCAGGCGCCGGCCGGTTTCGAGCCGGTCCCCGCCACCCTGGAAGACGCCTACCTCCTGCTGATGCAGGACGAGGCGCCCTCCCCGGCCTCTCCGGCGCCGCTCCAGGCCGTGGCGGGATGACCGGTGAGCTCATGACGGCCCGCGCCCGCACCATCTTCGCCCAGGAGCTCGTCCACACCCTGGGACGTCCCCTCTTCTGGTTCCTGGTTGCCCTCCTCCTCCTCATGAGCTGGGGGATGTCGACCGGCGACGTCCAGATCGCCTCGGGCGACTCCTCGGTCGGCGGCACCAAGGCCTGGCTCACCTCCGAGTTCAGCTTCGCCTTCGTCCTGCTGGCCCTGGTGACGCTGGTCTATTCGTTCTTCCTCTCCATCGCCTCCGGCCTGTCGGTGATCCGGGACGACGAATTCCGGATGGGTGAGATCCTGCACGCGACGTCCCTGAGACCGGGCGAGTACGTGTGGGGGAAGTTCCTGGGGATCTTCGTGGGCTTCCTCCTGGCCCTGGGCCTCCACATCCTGTTCACGGTCTTCTTCAACCACGTGGTGCCCAGCGCCGAGGCCGCGGAGATCCGCGGGCCGTTCGACCTCGCGAACTACCTGAGGCCCGTGGTGGTCTTCGCGCTGCCGGCGCTCGTCTTCTTCGCCGGCATCTCCTTCTTCCTGGGCGAGCGCTTCCGCCGCCCCATGACCGTGTTCCTGTTCCCGGTGGCGATCCTCCTCTTCTGCGGCTTCTTCCTCTGGGACTGGAGCCCCACCTGGCTCGACCCACGGATCAACCGAGCGCTGATGCTGATCGATCCCGGCGGCTTCCGCTGGCTCAACGAGACCTGGCTCAAGCTCGACCGCGGCGCCCGCTTCTACAACGAGACCCGCATCGGGCTGGACGTGCCGTTCGTCCTCTCCCGGCTGGCCTTCTTCGGTATGGGCCTGCTCGGGGTGGTCCTGGCGCAGCGCCACCTGGGCAGGACCGTTCGGGGCACGGTGCGGGAGCCGAGGCGGCTGCGGCGCAGGCGCCAGCTTCCAGGCCAGGAGCCGACCGACTTCGTGGCCCTGCCGCAGACACTGCGCCCCCTTTCGGGCCTGGGCATGAGCCTCCGCCCCGCGGGGCTGGTCGCCGGCACGCTCCGGATCGCCCGCGCCGAGGCGCGCAGCCTCCTGTCCACGCCCGCGATCTATCTCTTCGGGGTGCTCATCCTGCTTCAGACCATCGGCAACGCGACCCTTGCCCTGGGAGCGTTCCAGACCCGGATCCTGCTCACCCCGGGCCAGCTCGCGGTCGCGAGCATGAACATACTGACCTCGCTGCTCTGCCTGCTCCTGATGTTCTACACGGCCGAGTCGCTGGAGCGGGAGCGGTCCACCGGCCTTTCCTCCCTGGCCTACTCGGCACCGATCCCGACCGCGTCGATCCTGTTCGGCAAGGCGCTGGCGAACAGCCTGGTCGGCGCGGTCGTGCTGGCCGCCGCCTTCGTCGGCTGCGCCATCGCCCTCCTGGCCCAGGGCAAGGTCGGGCTGAGCCCCGGACCCTTTCTCCTGATCTGGGGGCTGCTCCTCCTCCCCACCCTGCTGCTCTGGACGTCGTTCGTCACCTGCGTCCAGGCCGTGGCCAAGGCGCGCTTCGTGACCTACGGTGTCTGCATCGGGGTGCTGGTCTTCACCCTGTTCAAGCAGTTCACCGGGGAGATGAACTGGGTGGGCAACTGGATGGTCTGGAGCGCGGTGCGCTGGACCGACATGGGCGCCCTGGAGCTGGACCGCAAGGCCCTGGTGCTGAACCGGGCCTTCGCCCTCGGCCTCGCCCTGTTCTTCATCGCCTTGGCGGTGCGCGCCTTCGACCGCCGGCAGGCGGATGCCATCAATGTCCTCCATCGCATCCAGGGCGCCGGGGCGGCCCGCCGGCTCCTGCGGCTGGCGCCCTTCGCCCTGGTGCCCCTGGTGACGGGCGTCCTCCTCTGGCTCGCCGTGCTCGACGGCTTCGAGGGAGAGAACCGGGAGAAGAAGGCGCGGGACTACTGGAAGCAGAACCTGGCTACCTGGAAGGACGCCCCCCAACCGGCCCTCGCCGCCATGGATCTCGATCTGAAGATCGAGCCAGAGAGCCACGGCTTCCATAGCCGCGGCACTTTTGAGCTGGTCAACGACCGGGACGCCCCCCTCTCCCGCTTCGCCCTCACCGCCGGCATGCACTGGAAGGACTTGAAGTGGACGCTGAGGGGCAAGCCCTACAAGCCGGAGGACCGCTCGGGCCTCCACGTCTTCAAGGTCCCGCTCCCGCCCGGCGGCCGGGTCCGCGTCGGCTTCGAGATGGACGGGCAGCTCCCCGACGGCATCACCAAGAACGGCGGCGGCATGCCCGAGTTCATCCTCCCCTCGGGCGTGGTGCTGACCAGCTTCCGCCCCACCTTCGTGCCCCTCGTGGGCTACGACGAGGAGCGGGGCATCAAGGAGGGGGAGAACGACTACGAGCCGCGCGTCTACCCCGACGATTACTACCAGGGCCAGACCGACTCGCTCTTCGGCCTCAACCGCGCCTTTCCCACCCGCATCCGGATCACCGGCCCGGCCGGCTACACCTGGAACTCGGTGGGGACCCGGGTGAGCGATACCGTGAAAGACGGCCTGCGCACCTCGGTCTGGGAGAGCGACCACCCGGTCCGCTTTTTCAACGTGGTGGGCGGCCGCTGGAAGGAGAAGCGGGGCAAAGGCACGGTCATCTACTACCACCCGGAGCACGAGTACAACATCGGCGAGATGAGCGCCGCCTTCGACGCCTCGCGGCGATGGTTCTCCGAATGGTTCCACCCCTTCCCCTGGCGGGAGCTGAAGCTCTCGGAGTTTCCCAACCTGGCGGGCTACGCCCAGGGCTTCCCGACCAACATCACCTTCTCGGAGGGGATCGGCTTCCTCACCGAGAGCGACGTCAAGACCGACGCCGTGTTCCTGGTCACCGCCCACGAGACTGCCCACCAATGGTGGGGCAACCTCCTCACCCCGGGCAAGGGTCCCGGTGGGAACATCCTCTCCGAGGGGACCTCCCACTTCTCGACCCTGCTGCTCCTGGAGCAGGTCAAGGGTCCCCGCGCCCGGATGGAGGCCGCCAAGCGGATCGAGGAGAACTATGGAGAGGACCGCCGGGCCGACGCCGAGCGCCCGCTGGTCTGGATCGACGGCACTCGCCAGGGGGACCAGACCGTCACCTACGACAAGGGGGGCTGGGTCTTCTGGATGCTTCTGCGGCACATGGGTAGGGACCGGGCGCTCGCCGGCATTCAGCAGTTCATGCGCGACTGGGCCGGCAAACCGGACCACCCGGTCCTCCAGGACTTCCTGGCCACGATGCGTCCCTTCGCGCCCGACCCGGCCGCTTTTGATGCCTTCGCGAAGCAGTGGTTCCACGAGGTGGTCCTGCCCGAGTACGAGCTGAGCGGAGCCCGCAAGGAGAAGACCGCCGGGAAGTGGAAGGTCACGGTGCAGGTCAAGAACGCCGGCACCGGCCGCATGCCGATCGAGCTGGCAGCAACTCGGGGCGAGCGCTACACCGAGGACGGCAAGCCCGGTCCCGCTGGCGCCGGATACCGGGATGCCCGCGCCACAGTCACCCTCGGCGCCGGGGAGTCGCGGACGGTCACGCTCCTCTGCCCCTTCGACCCGGAGAAGGTCGTCGTCGACCCCGACGTCCAGGTCCTCCAGCTCCGGCGGAACGGAGCCATTGCCGAGCTGAAACCGAGCTGAAATCGAGCTGAAATAAGACCTCCTTCCGGCCCGCCCCTTGCAGTAGGGGTGGGCTGGAAGGAGGCAATCCATGAGGAACGAAAGCGATACGGAGCGCTCGCGCGTCACTCCCCTGCGGAACCTGCGCGGCTACAAGGTAGCCGAGGGGGACCCGGACGTCCGCGACTGGGAGGTCGTGGGAGGGGACGGACGCCGGATCGGGACCGTGAACGACCTCCTGGTGGACGAGGCCGCGGGCAAGGTCCGCTACCTGGACATCGAGCTCGACAGCGGCCTCTACCGCCAGGGGACCCCGACCGGGCTCGCCGACCAGGGGGAGCGCCAGGTAGACCCCGACCCGGCACCAGAGCTCGATCCCCTGGCCGGTCCCGAGAGTGGTGTGATCGGCCATGCCACCGTCCCCGCCGGGAAGATCGACCCAAACCTGGGCTCCTCCTCCACGACCGAGTACCTCGTCCGAGCCACGCTCTCGGACACCGAGAACCGCATGACCGCCGACCGCCATCTGGACGACCGGCACCACCCCGGCGAGCGCCATGTGGTCTTCCCCGTCGGCCAGGCGCAGCTCGACGAGAAGCAGGACCGGGTGATCCTCCCCAGTCTGCGCGCCGAAGACGCGGTCGACCTGCCTGCCTACGTGCCCGGAGAGGTCAACCCCGACTACGAGCAGGGGTTGCGGCGCTGGTTCGACCCGTCCTTCGCCCCCTCCGCCGATCGCGACCTCTACGACCACGACCTCTATGACGAGGACCGCTTCTACCGCGGCCGGCGCGAAGCTTCGCTACCCACCACCCGCGGCCGCTGACCGCGCAGCTTCAGGGCGATCTCAACTTTTTTACAAGGGTGCTCCGGCTTGGAGCACCCTCTTTTTTACTTCCTGCTCGTTTTGGGGTTCAAATCCGCTCAGGCAGTGGAATAATGCGCACCCGTCAAAAGTTTTCGGGCGTGACTGGTTCGCTCCACAACCTGGGAGATACTTGCTATGAGACGAGCTCTGCTACGGATTTTTGTGACCGCCCTGCTTCTGGCCCCAGCCCTCCAGGCGCAGACTCTCGATCAGATCATCGGCGGTTGCAATGGTGTTGCTCCCCTGCGGACGATCCAGGCCAATCCGTCGACCTACAAGAACCTTTTGACCACGCTCCAGCCCGGGGACCGCCTGCTCCTCGCCCCCGGCACCTATACCCAGCAGCTCCGGATCTCGAACAGGAACGGCCAGCCTGGCAAGTGCATCGTGATCGAGGGTCCGGCCACCGGCGCTCCCGCCCTGTTCCAGGGGAGCAACAACTTCAACACCATCAGCCTGATCAACGTCAGCTACATGGTGTTCCGCAACCTGTCGCTGGACGGCCTGAACCTCCTGGGCGACGGCGCGAAGGTGGAGGCCAGCTCGACCTACGCCCACCACATCACGCTGGAGAACCTCCGCTTCAAGAACTACGCTCAGGTCCCCGGCCGCAACGCCATCAGCACCAAGGGCAAGGCCTGGAACTGGGTGATCCGCAAGAACGTCATCGAGCGGGCCGGCGTGGGCCTGTACCTGGGCAAGCCGGACGGCACAGCCGAGTTCGTCAACGGCCTGATCGAGCACAACGTGGTGCACAGCAGCATCGAGTACAACATGCAGATCAAGCACCAGACGAGCCGCGCCGCGAGTCTGGGAATCCCGACGAACGGCACGACGATCATCCGGCACAACGTCTTCAGCAAGGAGACGGGAGGCGCCACGGGCACCGGCGCGCGGCCCAACGTCCTGGTGGGCCATTGGCCGCTCACCGGAGCGGGCTCGTCGGACGTCTACCAGATCTACGGCAACGTCTTCTACCAGAATCCCAACGAGGCCCTGTTTCAGGGCGAGGGGAACATCGCCCTTCACGACAACCTCTTCGTCAACCGGGGAGGCCCCCGGGCGATCCGCATCCAGAAGCACAACAATCTGCCGCGCAGGATCGACGTCTTCAACAACACGGTCGTATCGAGCAGCGAGGGGATCGCGATCTTCAACGGCGACCCGGCCTACCCGCAGCGGGTGCGCGGCAACGTCGTCTTCTCGGCCAAGCCCCTGACCGGCGGCCAGCAGGTCGGCAACCTCACCGGCGTCTATTCCGCGGCCGGCCAGTACCTGAACAACCCCATGGGCCCCTTGGGCGGCGGCCTCGACCTCTTCCCGATCCCGGGCAAGGTCCTGGGCACGGGCGTGGACCTGAGCTTCCTCTCCAGCCTGCTGGACTGGGACAAGGACTTCAACGGCATCCCCAAGCTCAACACCTACCGGGGCGCCTACTCGGACGACGGCGTCAACCCGGGCTGGCAGCCGGCGCTGGCGATCAAGCCTTGAGATTGATCCCGTTCCCCCTCTCCCCGGCCCTCTCCACCGTGCCGGGGGAGAGGGGGAACAGCGGACATGCGGTAGCATCTGCCGCCATGCCCACCACGCTCTCCGTTGAGGATGTGCGTGCCGCCCGCGAGCGGATCGCACCTCACGTCCACCGCACCCCGGTCCTGACCTCGCGGCAGATCGACGAGCGCGTCGGCTGCCGCGTTTTCTTCAAGTGCGAGACCTTCCAGCGGGTCGGCGCCTTCAAGGCCCGCGGCGCCTTCTCCCGTCTGACCCTTCTCACGCCCGGGGAGCGGACCCGCGGAGTCGTGGCCTTCTCCTCCGGGAACCACGCCCAGGCCGTGGCCCTGGCCGCCCGCGAGCTCGGCATCCGCGCCACCGTCGTCATGCCCCTGGATGCCCCCGCCGCCAAGGTGGCCGCTACCCGCGGCTATGGCGCCCGGGTCGTCCTCTACGACCGGATCGGCGGCGAGGACCGGGAGGCGATCGCCCGCAAGCTCGTCGACGAGGAGGGGGCGACCCTCGTCCCGCCCTTCGACGATGACGCCGTCATCGCCGGCCAGGGCACCCTCGGCCTGGAGCTGCTGGAGGACGTTCCCGACCTGGAGGTGATCGTCACCCCCTGCGGAGGAGGCGGTCTCCTCTCTGGCGTGGCGCTGGCCGCGCAGGGGACCAGCCCCGGAATCCGCCTCTATGGCGTCGAGCCCGAGGCGGGAGACGACGTGAAGAGGTCGCTGGAAAAGGGGGAACCGGTGACGATCCCGCTCCCGGCTACGATCGCCGACGCCCTCCAGACCACGCGCCCGGCGGAGCGGACCCTGGCCGTCATCGGCAACCTGACCGAGGGGATCGTGACCGTGAGCGACCTCGAGCTGCGCCGGGCCATGGCGCTCCTCGCCGCGCGCATGAAGCTCCTCGTCGAGCCCGGCGGCGCCGCCGGCTTTGCCGCCCTGCTCCACGGCAAGATCCCCGGCGTCACGGGCCGCAAGGTCGGAGTCGTCCTCTCCGGCGGCAACGTCGACCTGGAGCGCTTCGGAAGCCTGGTGGCCGGAATCGAGGCGTAACTTTCCGGCCCGTCCCTTGCAACCTCCCCCTTCAGGCCGGGAACGGCTCCCGGCGCTTGGTTTCCGACTCCAACTTCGAGGAGGTCACCATGGCCGAAATTCGAGTCGAACGGAAACGCACGAGCCTCTTGCCCTGGATCTTCGGGATCCTTCTGCTGGCCCTGGTCATCTGGGCCCTTGCCGAGACCATGGATAACGACACTGACGACATCGACACCACCGTATCGGCGATCGAGCTGATTATCGAGGACGTCACGACAGCCCTCGCCGCCTGCTAGGAGGAACTATGAGACACGACAAGGATTTGAACCGGGGCAGTACGACGGCCGTCGACCAGGGGGTCGTCCCCCTCAAGGATCTGAAAGACTTCCAGGTGGCCAAGGGCGATCCCGACGTCCGCGGCTGGGAGGTGCTGTCCAATGACGGCCGCCGCATAGGCAAGGTCGACGACCTGCTGGTCGATACCGCGGCGATGAGGGTCCGTTATCTGGACATCGACCTGGACAACGACCTGCGCAACCTCGCGGGCGGCGGCACGGGTCCCGGGACCAAGCGGGACAACATCCTCATCCCCATCGGCTCGGCCCAGCTCCACGAGAAGGACGACCGCGTCACGGTCGACCTGCTCCACAGCCTGGTCTCGGGCATCCCCGGCTATGACCGGAACACGTTCAACCGGGAGCACGAGACGAACCTGCGGCAGCACTTCGACCGCGATTACCGCCAGGATCCCAACCGCGACTTCTACGAGCACGACCTCTACAACGACTCCCGCTTCTACGGGAACCGCCGCGACCGACGTTGACGGCGAAGAGGGGCGGCCCTGCCGCCCCTCTCTTTACGCCGACCGTCCCAGGTACGCCTTGAGCTTGGGAGCCACGCTCCGGCGGACCAGGGCGCTCTGCGCCTGCCAGCGGGTGGCAGTGTCGAGGTCGACCAGGAAGCGGGGCTCCTTGCCGTCGAGCACGGCGATGGGCTCGCCGTCGCGGTAGAGGAGACGGTTGCCGGAGAGGGCGGGAAGGCGCTCACCCGGAGTCGCGATACCGATCAGATTCAGCGGATCAACGGCGCTCACCGAGACCAGCGTCCCCTTCTTCGGCTGCTTGCGGATCGCTCTCAGGCGGCCTACCGCGTCGGGCAGGGCGTACTGCTCTCCTGAAAAACCGTCCACGAAACGGCCGCCCCGGATCTCGCCTCTCGCTTCCAGGCGGCGGAAGACCCGCAGCAGGTCACGCCAGGGCGGAAGCAGGGTCTCCCTCTCCAGGAGACGGCGGAAGACCACTCCATAGCGCCGGAGGAGGGTCCAGGCGATCCGCTCGGCGGCTTCCGGGGAGACGGTGTCACCCGGGGCCGCTCCGGCCCTCGTCAGCGACCAGCGGCCGGCGTTCTCCATGCCGAAGACCGCGACCGAGCCCTTGCGGCGGTTGCGGTCCACGGGCGCACGCAGGTGCGCAGGGACCAGCAGCGCCCTCAGACCCGTGAAGCTGTCCGAGGTGACCAGGCCCCAGGCGACCAGCTCGGCCAAGGCTGTCTCCACCTGGGTGTGGAGGAGGCCCGCACCTTCCGCGATCTCGGAGAAGAAAGAGGCGCCACGGTCCTTCAGGTAGTCGTGGACGCCCCGGGCCGCGGCGGTCAGGTCGAGCCCGTCCGGCTCCGGGCGCGGGGCGATCTCCCGCCAGAGGGGCAGGTTCGGACGGCCCAGCAGCGAGATGGGCGTGGCCCGCACCGGACCCGAGCGCCTGGCTCCCGCCTTCTCCGGCACCGTAGCCCGTCCCCACACCCACCGCCCCGCGAGACAGAGGGCGTCCAGCCAGACCGGGTCGTACTCCTTCATCCGCGACGGCAGGATCTCCCCCTCCCAGGCCGCGGCAGCGGCTTCGAACCCTTCGAGCTGCTCCAGCAGGGCCTGCACGCTCTCCGGCCCCTCCATCCGCTCGTCCGGCTCCAGCCGGTTCCAGGCCAGGAGGAAGCGCACGAAGTCGGCCTGCGTGACCGGCTCGATCTCCCGCCGCAGACGGTCCAGCGTGTAGCGGTGGATGCGCGCCAGGAGCCGGCGCTCGCACCACTCCAGTTGATCCCCCTCAGGCCCAGGCCCCGGCGTGAATCGGCCGCGGAGGACGAAGCCCTCGCCTTCGAGAGCCGCCAGGGCCAGGTCGATCGCCCCGCGCTTCACACCCGCGCTGCGGGCGAGCGCTTCCGCGGTCGTCGGACCCACGGCCTCTACCCGGCCGCGGACCAGCTCGACCATGGCCTCTTCGGGGGACCATTGGCGGGCGGCAAGCCGCTCGGGCAGGACGATCTCCGGCTCGACCGGAGCGTCCGGATGGACCGTCCGGACCTGCGGCCAGCGCTCCGCCGCCACCCAGAGGCTCATGTTGCCGGCCCGCACCACCGTGGCGCGCCGGGCTTCGATCAGGCGGTGGAAGAACGGCTCCCATCCCGAGCGCCGCCCCTCCTCCTCCATCACGTAGCCGAGGGTCAGGAGGGCGTCGTGCAGCTCGTCAGGATCGAAGGCCTCGGGCCAGGCCTCGTCCCGGACCCGGCCGATGGCCGCCGCGTCGAGCGCTCCGAGATCCGAGGCGGTCTCCGGATCGAGCCAGCGCCGGGTGATGACCGCGTGGGTGCGCCGCTCTTCGAGAGGCGCGTCGTCCAGGAAGGCATAGACCTGGGCGTTCAGGATCTCGTGGGCGAATGGGGACGGCTCCGTCAGGTCCCGCGCCACCAGCTTCAGCTCGTTGCCCTCGATCCGCTGGAGGAGCTTCTCCAGCGCGTCGATGTCCATGGCCTCTTCCAGGCAGTCGCGCAGGGTCTGCTCGACCAGGGGATGGTCCGGGACCTCCCGCTCGCCCACGATGTTCTCCAGGCAGGCGAGCTGGTCGGGGAAGACGACCGCGGTCAGGTCCTCGGCCTGCTGGCGGAGCAGCGGCGGCGGCACCCGCCGGCCACCTCTCCAACGGGGGACCGCCAGGGCCCGGCCCGCGTTCCAACGCCAGCGCACCCCGAACAGCGGCGCGTCCAGAACCGCCTGGGTCAGCACGTTCCTCACCGACGAGGAGTGGAGGAAGCGGAAGGCGTCCTCCAGCGGGAAGCTGTGCGTCGGACCGAGAGAGAGCACGATGGCGTCCTCGGTGGCCGCGGCCTGGAGCTCGAAGTTGAACATCCGGCAGAAGCGCTTGCGGAGCGCCAGGCCCCAGGCCCGGTTCAGACGGCTCCCAAAGGGGGCGTGCACGACCATGTGCATGTCCCCGGCTTCGTCGAAGAAGCGCTCGGCCACCAGGGTTTCCTGGGTCGGCATGGCCCCGAGCGCGGCCCGGCCCGCCGCCAGGTAGTCCACGATCTGCCGCGCCGCTTCGAACGGGAGCCCGAGCTCTTCGGTGAGCCAGTCCAGGGCGGCGGCCATGCCCCCCTCCTCCAGCTTGCGGGCGATGTCCTCCCGCAGCCGGGATACCGCGCCCGAGAGCTCCTCGGTCCGCGACGGGGCCTCGCCGAGCCAGAACGGGATCGTGGGCGGCTGGCCCTTGGCGTCCTCCACCAGAACTCGCCCCGCTTCGATCTTGAGCACCCGCCACGAGGCGTTGCCGAGCTGGAAGATGTCCCCGGCGTGGCTCTCGACCGCGAAGTCCTCGTTGAGCGTGCCGATGACCGTGCCCGAGGGCTGCAGCACCACTTGGTAGTCGGCCAGGTCCGGGATCGCCCCGCCCGAGGTGATCGCGGTCAGCATGGCGCCGCGCCGTCCCCGCAGGCGGCCGTTCACCGCGTCGTGATGGAGGTAGGCCCCCCTGCGCCCGCGCCGGGTGGCGAACCCCGAGGCGAGCATCTCGACGATCTTGTCGAAGTCCTCCCGCGTCAGGTCGCGATAGGGCCAGGCCCGCCGCACCAGGGCGAAGAGGCCGTCCTCGCTCTGCTCTTCGACCGCAGCCGCGGCCACGATCTGCTGCGCCAGGATGTCCAGCGGCCGTTCCGGGATGATCAGGTGGTCGAGCTCGCCCCTCCGCGCCGCGTCCAACAGGGCGGTGCACTCCACCAGCTCGTCGCGGGTCAGGGGGAAGATCCGCCCCTTGGGCAACCCTCCGAGATGGTGGCCCGACCGGCCCACCCGCTGCAGCAGCGTGGCGATCGAGCGTGGCGAGCCGAGCTGGCAGACCAGCTCCACCGATCCGATGTCGATCCCCAGCTCCAGCGAGGCCGTGGCCACCAGCACCGAGAGCTGGCCGGTCTTGAGCCGGTGCTCGGAGGCCAGCCGCTGCTCCTTGGAGAGGCTGCCGTGGTGGGCCGCGACCCGCTCCTCTCCAAGGCGGTCGGCCAGGTGGCGGGCGACCCGCTCGGAGAGCCGCCGGGTGTTGGCGAAGACCAGGGTGGTGCGGTGCTCCCGCGACAGCTCGGCCAGACGGTCGTAGATCTCGGCCCAGACCTCGTGCGACATGACCGCTTCGAGCGGCGAGCCCGGCACTTCGATGCCCAGGTCCATCCGGCGGCCGTGGCCGGCGTTCACGATGACGCAGCGAGGCGTTCCATCCGGCTCGACGTTCGCGGTCCCCACGAGGAAGCGCGCCACCTCCTCGATGGGCTTCTGCGTGGCGGAGAGGCCGATGCGGGTCAGGCCGTGCCCGGTGTGCTCCCGCACCAGCTCCTCCAGCCGCTCCAGGGAGAGGGAGAGGTGCGAGCCGCGTTTATCGTCGGCCACGGCGTGGATCTCGTCCACGATGACCGTGCTCGCCGTGCGCAGCATGCCACGGCCTCCCTGGGAGGTGAGGAGGATGTAGAGCGACTCGGGCGTGGTGACCAGGATGTGCGGCGGCCGCTTCGTCATGGCCGCGCGCTCGTTGAGCGGCGTGTCCCCGGTGCGGACCGCGGTGCGGATCTCCACGTCCGGCAGGCCCTGGGCGGCCAGCTCGGCGCGGATGCCCGCGAGCGGCTCCACCAGGTTCTTCTCCACGTCGTTCGACAGCGCCTTGAGCGGCGAGATGTAGACCACCCGCGTCTCGTGCCCCAGCTCGCCCGCGAGCCCGCGGCGGACGAGGTCGTCCAGAGCCGCGAGGAACGCGGCCAGGGTCTTGCCCGAGCCGGTGGGCGCGGCGATCAGCGTGTGCCGGCCGGCGTGGATCTCGGGCCAGGCGCGGGCCTGCGGCTCGGTCGGAGCGCCGAACCGGCGCTCGAACCAGGAGGAGACGGCGGGGTGGAAGACACTCAGCGGCATAGGTTTTTCAACCGGGAGGACAGGCCCGGTATTCCGGCTTATTTTCGCCTCTCTCGAAGGAGAGATCAATCCCGGGGGGCGAGGATCTCCTCAACCCGCTCCGCCAGGTGGATAGGATGGATCCACTCCACCTCGGAGGTACCGGCGCGCTCGCGATGGACGAGCCCGGCGTTGACCACGAGGACGGTGGCCGGGCGGTACGCGTCCAGGAAGCTGCGCAGCGAGCGGGAGAAGACCGGCCGCCCCAGGCGGCTGGCCTTGACCTCCACGGGGAGGATGCGCTCTCCGCGAACGACAACGAAGTCCACCTCCGCCCCGGAGGTGCTGCGCCAGAAGTGGAGCGTCGCGCCCTCGGGGAGGGCCTTCCAGAGCTCCGTCGCCACCCAGCTCTCGAGAAGGGGACCGGCGTCGGTCCGCTCCTCCAGAGGGCGGAAGTCAAAGACCAGCCGGTTGCGCAGGCCGGTGTCCACCGGGAACACCTTGGGCCGAGCGGTGAGCTCCACACGCTTGCCGCCTGCGAAGGGGGGGAGCACCATGACGATGTGGCTCGATTCCAGGATCTCCAGGTACGAGGCCACGGTGTCGCGGCTGATCCCCAGGACCGACGCCCATTCCGAGAGATTGACGAGCTGGCCGGCCTGACCCGCCAGGAGCCGCAGGAGCTGGCGGAACGCGTCCGGGCGGGTGATGCGGAACAGGTCGCTCGCATCGCGCAGGACGACCGCCTCCAGAAGGTCGTTGAGCAGGACCTCCGGAGTCTCGGACGTCCAGACCGCCGGATAACCTCCGAAGACGAGATGCCGGGCGAAGCGCTCCTCCCGCAGCCGGTCGCGGACGATCTCCGGCCGGTCCTCCAGGTCCTGGCACACTTCGGGGAACGAAAAGGGCAGCAGGCGGGTGCGGGTGGCACGGCCGGCGAGCGATTCCCGGGTTCGGGCCCCGAGATGATAGGAGGAGCTGCCCGTCACCAGGACGGGTACGCCGATCTTCCGGTCGATCAGCCCCTTGACCAGGAGGCCAGCCTCCTCCAGGTGCTGGATCTCCTCGAAGAAGAGCGGCACAGGCCGGTCCACCAGCTTCTCGAGGTCCGCCAGCAGGAGCGGGGCGGATCGGCACCACTCGCGGACCAGCTCCTGCTCGCAATCGAGATAGAGCGCCGGCCCCCCGCGCTGCGCCAGATGAGCCCAGATCGCCGTCGACTTCCCGGCCTGGCGCGGCCCGATCATCAGATGAGCCCGGTCGCTCTCGTTCCAGCGCCCCCCGGCCAGGGCCGCCATCCGCCGCGGCAGGTAGACGGGAGGAAGGCGGCGGCGGAGCCACCCGTCGAGCTGCGCCGGATCCAGCAGCCAGGGGTTGTCTGCCAGCAGAATCGTCTGGAGATCGCGGTCCATACCCGCGATTATCCCTGAAAACTGCGGATTCCCGGAAATCAATCTCTACGGCCCGCGAATCGCCTGAAAATTTCGCGGAGAGTGTGTCCCGGGGCTCACGCCCCGGGCTAGATGCTGCGGCCCCTTTGGGGCTGGACTACCGCCCCACCGACGCATGCATCTCCTGCAGCGACCGGACGGCCAGGCCGTCGCGGCGGAGGGCGGCGATGCCTTCGGCGGCGGCCATGGCTCCGGAGAGGGTCGTGATGCAGGGGATGTCGTGCTTGAGGGCGGTGCGGCGGATGATGCCATCATCCTCGTGCGACTCCCGGCCCAGGGGAGTGTTCACCACGAGGTCGATCTCGCCGTTGATCAGGTGGTCCACGACATGGGGCCGCGCTTCGTCGTGGACCTTCTGGACAGTCCTTACCTGAAGGCCGTTCTCCTCCAGGAACGCGGCCGTTCCGGCCGTGGCGACCAGGCTAAAGCCCAGCTCGGACAGCCGCCGCGCCACGGGGAGAAGGAACGGCTTGTCCCGGTCGTGCACGGAGAGGAAGGCCGTCCCCTCCAGGGGCAGCTCGTGCCCGGCTCCGAGCCAGGCCTTTGCGAAGGCGTTGCCGAAGGCGTTGCTCGCTCCCATGACCTCGCCCGTGGACTTCATCTCCGGCCCCAGCACCGGATCAACCCCGGGGAACCGCCGGAACGGGAAGACCGGCGCCTTCACGAAAACCCCGGGCACCCGCGGCTCTTCCGTGAAGCCCAGCGACTCCAGGCTCTCCCCGGCCATCACCCGCACCGCCAGCTTGACCAGCGGCACGCCCACCGCCTTGGCGATGAGGGGCACCGTGCGCGAGGCCCTCGGGTTCACCTCCAGCACGTAGACCTGGCCGTCCTTGAGCGCGAACTGGACGTTCATCAGCCCCACCACCCCGAGCCGCAGCGCCAGCCGGCGGGCGATGTCGCGCATCACGTCCTGGTCCGCCTGCGACACGCGGTAGGGGGGCAGCACCGCGACCGAGTCGCCGGAGTGGATGCCCGCCTCCTCGATGTGCTGGAGCACGCCCGCCACCACCGCGGTCCGGCCGTCGGAGAGGAGGTCCAGGTCGACCTCGAAGGCATCCTCCAGGAAGCGGTCCAGGAGCACCGGGTGGCCGGGCGAGACGTCCGCGGCCTCCTTCATGTAGCGCCCCAGGGTCGACTCGTCGTAGCAGACCGCCATGGCCCGACCGCCGAGCACGTAGCTCGGCCGCACCACCACCGGGAAGCCGATGCGCCGCGCCACCTCCACGGCTTCCGGTTCCGAGGTGGCCGTGCCGTTCTCGGGCTGGCGGATCCCCTCCTCGGCCAGGAGCGCGCCGAAGCGCTTGCGGTCTTCCGCGAGGTCGATGGCGTCGGGCGGCGTCCCCAGGATCGGCACGCCCGCCGCGGCCAGGCCCCGGGCCAGCTTGAGCGGCGTCTGGCCGCCGAGCTGCACGATCACCCCTTTCGGCCGCTCGCGCTCGATGACGGCGAGCACGTGCTCCAGGGTCAGCGGCTCGAAGTAGAGCCGGTCGGAGGTGTCGTAATCCGTCGACACGGTCTCCGGGTTGCAGTTGACCATGATGGTCTCGTAGCCGATCTCTCTCAGCGCGAAGGCCGCGTGGACACAGCAATAATCGAACTCGATCCCCTGGCCGATCCGGTTCGGGCCCGAGCCCAGGATGACCACCTTGGGCCGGTCGTCCGTGTCGGCCTCATCCTCCTCGCCGAAGGTGGAGTAGAGATAGGGGGTCGTGGCCGGGAACTCGGCGGCGCAGGTGTCCACCCGCTTGTAGACGCGGCGGATTCCGGACTGGGCCCGGGCCGCGGCGAGGTCCTTCTCCTTGCAGCTCAGGAGCGCAGCGATCCGCGCATCGGCCAATCCGGTCAGCTTGGCCTTGCGCAGCAGCGGCCGGGGGAGCGAGCGGAGGTCCCAGCAGGCGAGCTCGGCTTCGAGCTCCACGATCTCCTGGATCTCGCGCAGGAACCAGGGGTCGATGTGGGAGACCTGGGCGACCTCCTCGACCGACCAGCCCTGGCGCAGGGCGGCGAAGACCGCGAAGAGGCGCTCCCAGTTCGGGTTGGCGAGCCGGCCGCGCAGACGCACGGGGTCGGACATCCGCCGCTCGCGGTCGGCCATGCTGCCGTCGAGCTCCAAGGCGGAGAGCCCCTTCATGAGCGCCTCGCCGAAGGTGCCGCCGATGGCCATGACCTCCCCCACCGACTTCATGGAGGTGCCCAGGGTGGGCGGCGACTCGGGGAACTTCTCGAAGGCCCAGCGCGGGATCTTGACGACCGTGTAGTCCAGGGTGGGCTCGAACGCCGCGTAGGTCTTGCCGGTGATGTCGTTGGCGACCTCGTCGAGCGTGTAGCCAACGGCCAGGAGGGCCGCGATCTTGGCGATGGGGAAGCCGGTCGCCTTGGACGCCAGGGCCGAGCTGCGCGAGACCCGCGGGTTCATCTCGATGACCACCCGCTCGCCGGTCCCCGGGTGGACCGCGAACTGGATGTTCGAGCCGCCCGTGGCCACGCCGACCCGCCGGATGACCTTGAAGGCATCGTCGCGCATGTCCTGGTACTCGCGGTCGGAGAGGGTCTGCTGGGGGGCCACGGTGATGGAGTCGCCGGTGTGGACTCCCATGGCGTCCACGTTCTCGACCGAGCAGACGACGATGGCGTTGTCCGCCGTGTCGCGCATGACCTCCAGCTCGAACTCCTTCCAGCCGAGGACGGACTGCTCGACCAGGATGCGGCTCACGGGGCTCGCCTGGAGCGCGGTGGCGACCACCTCCTCCAGCTCCTCCCGGTTGTAGGCCACGCCGCCCCCCTCGCCGCCAAGGGTGAAGCTCGGACGGATGATGACCGGGTAGCCAATCCCATCAGGTCCGGAGACGATCTCGCGGGTCTCTTCGAGGGTGCCGGCATAGCCGCTCTTCGGGACCTTGAGCCCGACCTCTTCCATGGCCTGCTTGAAGAGGAGGCGGTCCTCGCCGAGGCGCAGGGCGCCGACGTTGGCGCCGAGCACCTCGACGCCCAGGCGCTCGAGCGTGCCGCGCTCGTCCAGGGCCAGGGTGAGGTTGATCCCGGTCTGGCCGCCGACCGTGGGCAGCAGGGCGTCCGGCCGCTCGCGCTCGAGGATCTTCTCGACCACCTCGGGCACCAGGGGCTCGATGTAGGTGGCGTCGGAGAACTCGGGGTCGGTCATGATCGTCGCCGGGTTGGAGTTGACGAGCACGACGCGGTAGCCCTCGCGCCTCAGGACACGGCAGGCCTGGGTGCCGGAGTAGTCGAACTCGCAGGCCTGGCCGATGACGATCGGGCCGGAGCCCAGGACGAGGATGGAGCGGATGTCGGAGCGCCGGGGCATGGTGGTGGGGGAATATACCCCAGGCCCCCGCCTGGGGTTGAAACTCAGGGGTTGGCAATTCGTTAGGGAAGTGTTACAAATCTCCCAGCAGTACGCAGTCTTCCGTTCTTTGACCGCCGTGAAGCGGCTCGTCCTGGGAGTGCAGCATGGTGAGCAAGCCCCTTCTCGTCCTGATTGCCGGCGTAGTCCTCTCTGCCGTATCGGGTTCCGCCGCGGTCCTGCGATTCGACAACACCGACGTGGTTCTGAGGTCCAGCCAGACCTTCGATTCGCGCTCGGGCACGAACCCGTTCACCAGCGTGACGCTCACCGCCTCGGTGGGATCGCCTTCGGGCAAGACTTACACGGTGCGCGGCTTCTTCGACGGGGATGGCGAGGGCGGACCCGCGGGCGACGTGTTCAAGCTCCGCCTGTTCGCGGACGAGCACGGCACCTGGACGTGGACCACCACGAGCAACCGGGCGGAGCTGAACGGCAAATCCGGGAGCTTCCTCTGCTCCGGGACCCTCCCCGGCGTCTTCGCCGACGGACCGATCGTCATCAACCCCGCGCAGCCCCGCGTCTTCCGGCACCGCCACGGCCGGCCGGTCTACCTGATCGGCAAGTTCCTCGACGCCGAGGCCCCCGCTGACATCCGGTTCTCCCACACCCTCTTCTCCGAGGAGATGGATGACGAGGACAAGGAGGCCATGTTCGCCCGCCACCAGGACATGGACCTGAACAAGATGAACGTCTACGTGGCGAACAAGGGGGACTACCAGCACGTCTCCACCACTCCCTGGATCGGCACGTCGACCAACAACGACAAGACCCGCTTCGACCTCGGTCGCTGGCACCAGTACGAGAGCTGGGTGCGCCGGCTGCGCGACTCCGGCATGGCGGCCCAGCTCTGGTTCTTCGCCGATGACTCCGGCTTCGGAGACCTCCCCGACGCCGACCGCAAGCGGCTGATCGAGTACGGCATGGCCCGGCTCTCCGGGTATGTGAACACCCTGTTCATCCTCGCCCTGGAGTGGCAGGAGGGATGGACCCCCGCCGAGGTCGAATCGCACGCGGAGTACCTCCACGCGCACAACCCCTGGGACCGGCTGGTCAGCGTCCACGGCATCACCGGGAGGTTCCAGTTCCCGAGCGAGCCGTGGGCCGACTACATGGACATCCAGGCCGGCAACAACTCCTGGCACGGCCAGGTCCATGACACGGGCCTGCTCCACCGGACGCTGGCGGCGAAGCCGCTGATCCAGGAGGAGCACGGCATGGGCGAGGAGGATACGGCTCACCGGCAGAAGGCTTGGGCGGCGTTCACCGCCGGGGCCGCCTCGACCGGCACGGGCGCCTTCCTCAAGCCGCTGTCGCGGTTCGCCTCCACGGTTCGCTTCGAGCGCCTGGAGCCGTCGCTCCTGCGGGTGCTCTCGGGCGACGCCTACGCGGCCGAGGAACCGGGCCGCTTCTACCTGGTCTACTTCCATGAGGGCGGCCCCGCCCTGCTCGATCTCCTCCTGGTCTCCGGACCGCTGAAGTCGGAGTGGTTCAATCCCCGCAACGGGACCTTCTCGCCGGGGCCGGCGGTCGCGGGCAATGGCCTGCGCACGGTGACCCCGCCGGACTACCAGGATTGGGTGCTGACCCTGTCCACCCCTCCAGCCCCCCCGGAGGAGTCCTCTTTCTACACGGTCCCCCCCTGCCGGGTGCTCGACACGCGGACGGAGGGGACGCCCTGGCCCTCGGCGGAGCGGCGCCGGCTCGGGCTCGGCGGGCGTTGCGGCGTCCCGGCCACGGCCAAGGCGGTCGCGGTAAACGTGACCGCCATCAATCCTGCCGGCCAGGGTCAGTTCACGTTCTGGCCCGCGGGCCTGCCCCTGCCCACGGCCTCCGCCGTCAGCTTCCTGGCCGGGAAAAGCCGGGCCGCCGCGGCCATCCTCCCCTTGGCGGACGACGGCACCCTCCTGGCCCAGCCGTCGGTCAGCGGAGGGGCGGCGGTCCACCTGGCGGTGGATGTGAGCGGATACTTCGAATAGCGGTTGATCCCATCCCCCTGGCACGTTGTTGGCATGTCTCTTAAGCAACCCTGAACGGGTAAGGGAGACTTCTATATGGACAAGGCCAACGTCGAACGAATTCACCTCCTCCTCAAGCGGCACGAGCAGATGCTCGAGGAGAAGCGGATCAATCCGGAGGAGTTCCTGCGGCAGAACGAGCCGTTCCAGGAGGCCTTCGGCCGGGTGGCGCGGTCGATGATCGTTCCAGTCCTGGAGGAGATCAAGGACATCCTGGTGGGCAAGGTGGAATCCGCCTCGATCTTCCACCGCCGGACCGCCGCGGGCCTCAATGTCAAGCTGGACCGCTGGGAGGACTTCGAGCGGTCGGTGCTGTTCTTCGGCGACGCCTCCACTCAGAGTGTGCGGGTCACCCACGAGGGGGTGGGCTTCGGCCTACTGAGCCAGAAGATCGGGCTGCACCAGGTCACGCCCGAGCTGGTCGAGGAGGAGGCGATGAAGTTCCTGAGGCGCCTCTTCGGCCAGGAGCAGCTCCGCCGGCCGATGCACTCGCCGGATGCCTCCGACCGCCGGCGCGTCATGGCCTCGTCAGCCTCGCAACGCTCCGAGCGGTTCGAACGCTCCGATTACCAGCTTGTCCGAGTTTGAATTCCTGCAGAACAGAAGAGGGGCTCCCACGGGCGCCCCTGACTTTTTTCGCTTCGACTGTCCCGGTTCGGCCGTCTGACGGCACTACCCTCTGCGGAAGGCCCCTCTCTCCGGTTTTGTGACCACCTGGCAGTCTCAGGACTGCAGGTCCCCAGGTACGCCCTGGGGGAAGGTCTCGGCGATCATCTGCTGGATGCGTTCGATCCGGCGGCCCGGGTTGGGGTGCGTGCTGAAGAACTCCGGCTGGCGTCCGCCGCCCCCGGCCTCCTCCAGGACCCTCATGACATCGACCATGGCCCGCGGGTCGTAGCCCGACTCAGCCATGAAGCGCACGCCGAGCCGGTCGGACTCGAGCTCGTCCTCCCGCCCGAAGCGCATGTTCACCATCTGGCCGATGAGCATGGCCACCGCGGCGTTGTTGCGGCTGGACGGGTTCTCAGGATCGTAGGTGGCGAGGACCGCCGCGCCGGTCAGGCCCTGGGTGAGCCGGGCCTTGGCCATGTGCTCGGCGCCGTGTCGGGCCACCACATGGCCGATCTCGTGCCCGAGGACGCCTGCCACCTGGCCCTCGGTCTGGAGCTGCTTGAGCAGGCCGGCGGTGATGAACACCTGCCCGCCGGGCAGCGCGAAGGCGTTAACCGTCTCCTCGTCGGCCAGGACGTGGCACTCGAACTTGTACGGGCTCTCCTTGGCCGCGCTGCGCGAGACGATCCGGGCGCAGATCTGGTCGACGACTCCCTGGGCCTCCTGGTCCGGATGGAGGCCGCCGTGCTGCTGGGCCATCTGCGGCGCGGCCTGGAGTCCGAGGGCGATCTCCTGCTCGGGCCTCAGGTCGACGTGCTGCACCTCGTCGGTGACCGGGTTGTATTCCTTGGTGCCGAAGTAGCTGATCAGGGAGAAGGCTGCGATGGCGAGAGCGATCAGGATGCGGCCCCCGCCGAAGCCCCTCCGCTGAGGTTGACGTCCCATGGGGATCATGGCTTCCTCCTCACACGTGGCGCGGCAGAGATGCCGGCCATGGAGGGGTAGAGCAAGGAACGTACCCGGCCTCACCCCCTATCCCCCTCTCCCATCTCCCCTCCCCGGCCTTCGACCGGCCTACCCCGGGAGAGGGGCAACGTAACTGAAGCCACAGTGCCTGCGCTTGGGCAAAACTGCCACAGCAACGTTCCCCCTCTCCCGGCGGGGGTCTGGGAGGGAGATGGGAGAGGGGGACAGGGGGTGAGGTCCTACCGCTTCGCTTCGTACCAGCTCGGCCCCCACCCGGCATCCACCTCCAGGGGGACCTGGAGCTGCGCCACTCCTTCCATCTCCTGCTTGACCATGGCGGCCACGGCCTCGGCGTGGCCCTCCGGGACCTCCAAGACCAGCTCGTCGTGGACCGTCAGGAGCAGACGCGATTCCGGGTGCTCCTGACGCAGCCTCCGGTCGATGGCGATCATCGCCAGCTTGAGCAGGTCGGCCGCCGTGCCCTGGATGCGGGCGTTGATCGCCATGCGGCGGGCGTTCTCCCGCAGCGCCCGGTTCTTGCTCTGGATGTCGGGCAGCCAGCGCACCCGGCCGTAGAGCGTCTCGACCTTTCCTTCCCGCTCGGCGCTCTTCTGGGTCTCCTCCACGTAGGTCCGCACCCCGGAGTAGCGGTCCAGGTAGGTCTTGATGAACGGCTCGGCCTCCCGCGGCGAGATCCCTAGGGCCTGCCCCAGGCCGAAGGCGCTCATGCCGTAGAGGATGCCGAAGTTGATCGTCTTGGCCGCCCGGCGCTGCTCGCCCGTGACCAGATCCGGGGCCACGTTGAAGACCGCCGCGGCCGTGGCGCGGTGGATGTCCTCCCCGGCGGCAAAGGCCCGGATCAGCTCCTTCTCGTCCGCGATGTGGGCCAGGATGCGCAGCTCCACCTGGCTGTAGTCGGCCACCAGCAGGGCCTTCCCCGGCGCGGCCACGAAGGCGCGGCGGATGCGCTGGCCCAGCTCGGTGCGGATCGGGATGTTCTGCAGGTTCGGGTTGGCCGAGGACAGCCGGCCAGTGGCCGCCACCGCCTGGTTGAAGCGGGTGTGGATCCGGCCGTCCGGCCCGACCATCAGCGGCAGGGCGTCCACGTAGGTGGACTTGAGCTTGCTCAGCTCGCGGTAGCGGAGCAGCAAGTCCGCAATGGGATAGCCCCGGCCCGCCAGCTCCTCCAGGGTCTCGGCGCCGGTGGAGTAGCTCTTGGTCTTCTGGGTCCGCTTGAGCACCGGCAGGCCCATCTTCTCGAAGAGGATGGTGCCGAGCTGCTGGGGAGAACCCAGGTTGAAGCGCTCGCCTGCCTGCTTGTAGATCTCCTCCTCCAGCTCGGCGAGCTCCTTCCCCAGCTCCTCGGACATCGCCCGGAGGTAGCCCGAATCCAGGAGGATGCCGGTCTCCTCCAGGCCCAGAAGGACCGGGAGCAGGGGGGCTTCGATCTCCCAATAGACCTTCGCCAGCGTTCCGTTTCCCAGCTCGGCGCGCATGGACTCGGCCATGCGGCGGGCGAAAGTCACCCGCTCGCAGGCATAGGCGGCCAGGCGCGAGTCGCCCACCGGCGGGTCCTGCCCCTTGTCCCAGCCCGCCTCCTTGGCCGTCAGCGGCTTGCAGCTCAGGCGCTCCAGCGCCAGCTCATCCAGGGTGTGGCCGTGGACCGAGGGCTTGAGGAGATAGGAGACGAGCATGGCGTCGAACAGTCGGGCGCGGCTGTCGCGACCCTCGGGCGAGAGGCGCAGGACCTCCTTGAGGTTGTGGCCGGAGAGACGGACGCCCGGGTCGGCGATCCAGCGGTTGAGGGTTGCCTGGGCGGCCGCGCGCATGTCGTCGCGGCGGAGGTCGGCGACGACGACCGGCGTCTCTCCTTCCTCTCCCACGGCCAGCCCGATCGGCCTGTCCTCCCCCAGGACGGCGACGAAGACCTCCTTCCCTCCCTCTCCCAGCCGGGCGGTCCTCTCCTCCCAGGCCTGGGCCGTGGGTGCCTCCTCCACCGGGGGCAGCTCCTGGCCGGCGGCCGGGGCTGACGATTTCAGCTCGTCCGCCAGGGAGAAGAACTCCAGCTCGGTGAAGAGCTGGCGCAGGGCCGCGGGGTCGGGCTCGTCCAGCCGCAGCGCCCCGGGATCGAAGGCCACCTCCAGGGTGGTGTGGATGGTGGAGAGCTCCTTCGAGAGCCGCGCCTGCTCCTGGTGCTGGACGAGCCCCTCGCGGTAGGCCTTGCGCGGGATCTCCCCGGCCCGGGCGAGCAGCTCGTCGAGCGAGCCGTACTGCTGGATGAGCGACTTCGCCCCCTTCTCGCCGATGCCCGGCACGCCGGGGATGTTGTCGACCGAGTCGCCCATCAGGGCCAGGACGTCGGCCACCTTCTCGGGCGGTACGCCGAAGTCCTCCTCCACGTCCTTGGGGCCGTACAGCTTGGTCCGGCCCGTGTGGAAGAGGGAGACGTGGGGCTCCACGAGCTGCATGAGGTCCTTGTCGGCGGAGACCAGCACCACGTCGAAACCGGCCTCCACGGCCCGGCAGGCCAGGGAGCCGAGCACGTCGTCGGCCTCGTAGCCCTGGAGCTCCAGGATGGGGATTCCGTAGGCCTCCAGCACCCGGCGGATCCAGGGCATCTGGCTCTGGAGGTCTTCGGGCATGGGCGCGCGGTTGGCCTTGTACTCCTCGTACTTGTCGCTGCGGAAGGTCCTGCCCACGTCGAGCGCCACGCCGAGGAGGTCCGGCTTGTCCTCGCGCAGGAGCTTGCGCAGCATGGTCACGAAGCCGTAGACCGCGTTGGTCGGCTCCCCCCGCGAGTTGGAGAGGTTGCGGATGGCGTAGAAGGCGCGGAAGATGTTCGAGTACCCGTCGATCAGGTAGAGGCGCGGGCGGGTTCCGGACGGTATGGTCTCCATGGCGGCGACATTCTACGTCCTGACTCCTATCTCCTGACTGGGGGATCACGCTGGCATGGGACTGGCACGAATCCTCCGGAGGGAAGAAAGGAGAGCGGTATGGGCGATATCGAGGGAATGAGCCTGATTGCGTGGATCGTGCTGGGCCTGCTGGCCGGAGCCATCGCCAAGATGCTGATGCCGGGGAGGGACCCCGGCGGCTGCATCATCACCATCGTCATCGGGATCGTGGGGGCGCTGCTCGGCGGGTTTCTTTCAACGGTGCTGGGTTTCGGCGGTCTGGGAGGGGATCTGGACTGGCGGAACCTGGTCATCGCCGTGCTGGGGTCGTTCGTCCTTCTGGCGATCTGGCGGATGTTGCGCGGCGGGCGCCGGAGATAGCAGATGGTGCTAAGATCATCAAGCCATAGGAGGTTCGTCATGAAACGAGCATTCCGTGTTTCGGCGCCGGTTCTGTTCACACTCCTCCTCTTCACACCACTCCTTCTGTCGCTGTCCGGTTGCGCGGACTCGGCTGAGGCCAGGCAGTTCCAGGTGACGTACTACTACATGCCGGGCTGCTCGGACTGCGGTCAGGCACAGACGGACGTGGCGGCGCTGGAGAAGGACTTCCCGGGGCAGGTCAAGGTCGAGAGCCTGGACGCCACCTCGCCCGAAGGGGCGAAGATGGCCAAGAGGCTCGGCTTCAAGGAGCACGGCCTGGTGATCCGTTCGCACCGGGGAGCCGTGCTGTGGAAGGGGACCGACCACAAGCTCAAGATGGAAGACGTCCGCGAGGAGCTGAAGAACCAGATCGCCTACCAGGAAGCGAGCTGAGGTCCACGAGCTGAGCCCTCCGGTCCCCCGGAGGGCTCACGTCTCCCTGCGCGCCTGCCCGAGCAGGTGTCCTGCCTCGGGGAGGATCAATTTTTCCATTGCGAGCGAGACCGCCTTGGGAGACCCGGGCAGGAGGAACACGGCCCGGGTTCCGGCCAGGCCGGCGGCGGCGCGGCTGAGCATGGCCGCGGACCCCACCTGCTGCCACGAGAGCATCCGGAACAGCTCGCCGAACCCCTCGATCGGCTGCTCCAGGAGAGGGCCGACCGCGTCCAGCGTGACGTCCCGCGGAGAGAAGCCGGTGCCCCCGGTGAGGACGACCACGTCGACCCCGTCCCGGGACAGGGCCTGCCGCACCGCGCCGCGGATCGCGGCCACGTCGTCCGGGACCAGGAGGGTGTCCTCCACCCGGTGCCCTGCCGCCCGGGCCATCTCCGCGAGGGTGCATCCGCTGACGTCGTCCCCGGAGGAGCGGGTGTCGCTGACCGTGATCAGGGCGAATCCGAGCTCTGTGGGGGCGGCCCGGCGGTGCTGCTCGACGCTCATAGCTGAAGGCTAGCACCGTTCCCTCTGTCCGGAAATGGGACGCGCCTGTTCCACCACCGGACAGCCCGCACGCCCCTCAGCCTGTCTGTTGAAAGCCAAGTCGCTGATCTCAAAGATCTTCCACCCGCCTGCAACCTCTGGCACGCCGGCTGCGTAGTAGGAGCTTCATGGACAAGCCAAGGACTGGATTCGCAGAAAAGCGCCGTTTGCGCCGCACGCTCATGCTGGTGGCCGCCGTGGTGGTCGTCATTCTGGCTACCGTCGGGATCACCAAGATCGAGCCGGCGGCACCTCCTGTCGAGAGAGAGACGCTCTGGATCCAGACGGTGGAGCGCGGTCCCATGTCGCGCGACGTGCGCGGCCCCGGAACCCTGGTGCCGGTGGACGTGCGCGTGATCTCGGCTCCGGTGGAGGGCCGTGTGGAGAGCATCCCCGCCCTGCCGGGCGCGCAGGTGCAGCCGGATACCATCCTGCTCGAGCTGAGCGATCCGCAGGTGGAGCAGGCCGCTCTCGAAGCCGAGTCGCAGCTCCGGGCGGCCGAGGCCGATTACCAGAACCTGCGCGCGCAGCTCGAGAGCCAGCTCCTGAGCCAGCAGGCCGAGGTCAGCTCCTCGACCTCTCTGGCCGAGGAGGCCCGCCTCCAGTCGGAGGCCGACGAGGTCCTCGCCAAGGACGGCATCATCCCCGAAATCAACCTCAAGCGGTCGCGCCTGCGCGCCGAGCAGTCGGAGAAGCAGAAGAAGATCGAGGGCGAGCGCTACCGCCAGAGCGAGCGCGGCAACCAGGCCCAGCTCGCGGCGCAGCGGGCGCGCGTCGACCAGATGCGGGCCATGTACCAGCTACGGCAGCGCCAGCTCGAGTCGCTCAAGGTGCGGGCCGGCATCCCCGGCGTGCTCCAGGAGCTGCCGATGCAGGTGGGCCAGCGGGTCACCCCCGGCACCACCCTGGCCCGCGTGGCCCGCCCGGAGAACCTGAAAGCCGAGCTGCGCATCCCCGAGGGCCAGGCCCGCGACGTGGTCAGGGGCATGCAGGCTTCCATCGATACCCGCAACGGCATCGTGCAAGGCCGCGTGGACCGCGTCGCCCCCTCGGCCCTGGAGGGAAGCGTGATCGTGGACGTCGTCTTCGACGGACCCCTCCCCCGCGGCGCCCGCCCCAACCTGCAGGTGGACGGCACCATCCAGCTCGAGCGTCTCGACGACGTCATCCATGTCGGACGTCCCGCCGTCGGCCAGGCCGGCCAGACCGTCCAGCTCTTCCGGCTGGAGCCGGACGAGAAGGAGGCGGTGCGGGTGCCCGTGCAGTTGGGACGCAGCTCCGTCACCACCATCGAGATCGTGGGCGGCCTCAAGCCCGGCGACAAGGTGATCCTGTCGGATACCTCGGCCCAGGACGGCTTCGACCGCATTCGCCTGGAATAGCCACTTGAATCGCCGAATCACTATCGCTAGATATTCGCTAGATACCGCTAGATACCGCCGCACCAACGGCTTGATGAATTGAGGAGGAATCAATGAGCGCATCCACGGACTCTCTCATCCACCTGGACGGGGTCACCAAGGTCTTCCTGACCGACGAGGTCGAGACGCACGCCCTGTCCGGCATTCACCTGGAGGTCAAGAACGGCGAGTACGTCTCCATTGCCGGCCCCTCCGGTTGCGGCAAGACCACCCTGCTGTCGATCCTCGGGCTGCTCGACACGCCCACCGACGGCAAGTACGTGCTGAACAACAAGGAGGTCTCCGACCTCTCGTTCTCCGAGCGGGCCCGCATCCGCAACCAGGAGATCGGCTTCATCTTCCAGGCGTTCAACCTGATTGGCGACCTGACGGTCTACGAGAACGTGGAGCTGCCCCTGACCTACCGCGGCATGGCCTCCAAGGAGCGCAAGGAGCGCGTGCAGGAAGCCCTGGAGCGGGTCGGCATGTCGCACCGCATGAAGCATTACCCGTCGCAGCTCTCCGGCGGTCAGCAGCAGCGCGTGGCCGTGGCCCGCGCCGTGGTCGGCAAGCCCTCGATCCTGCTCGCGGACGAGCCCACCGGCAACCTCGACTCCCGGAACAGCGAGTCGGTCATGGAGCTGCTGGAGGAGCTGCACAAGGACGGCGCCACGATCTGCATGGTCACGCACGACCCGCGCTTCGCCCGCTACGCCGGGCGCTCGATCCACCTGTTCGACGGCCGCGTCGTCGAGGAGGAGCAGGGCGTGCAGCGGCAGATCGAGCAGCGCGAGCTTGAGCAGAGAGGCTTTGCCGTCTAATAGGCAGGTATAGAGTTGGGGTGATGACGGTCATCGCCCCAACTGCTCAATCCCCCCGCCCCCGCGTCCTGATCGCCGACGACCAGCGCGAGATCCGCGAGGCCCTCCGCCTCCTGCTCAAGGGGGAAGGGTACGAGATCGAGACCGCCGCCTCCCCCGCCGAGGTCATCCAGGCCGTCACCGCCCGCGATCTCGACGTGGTCCTGATGGACCTCAACTACACTCGGGACACCACCTCCGGCAAGGAGGGGCTGGACCTCCTCGCCCGGCTGCGGGCGATCGACGAGACCCTCCCCGTCGTCGTCGTCACGGCCTGGGCCAGCGTCAGCCTCGCCGTCGAGGTCATGCGCCAGGGCGCCCGCGACTTCGTGGAGAAGCCCTGGGACAACGCCCGCCTCCTCTCCATCCTCCGCACCCAGGTCGACCTCGGCCGCGCCCTGCGCCGGGGCGAGCGCCTGGAGGCCGAAAACGAGCTGCTGCGCCAGGACGGCCATCCCACCCTCGTCGCCCAATCCCCGGAGATGCGCCCCGTCCTGGAGCTGATCGAGCGCGTCGGCCCCTCGGAGGCCAACGTCCTCATCACCGGCGAGAACGGCACCGGTAAGGGAGTCGTGGCCCGCGCCCTCCACGGCGTCTCCTCCCGGTCCTCCCGGCCGCTGGTGACGGTCAACACGGGCGGCCTCTCCGAGACGATCTTCGAGAGCGAGCTGTTCGGTCACGTGCGCGGGGCGTTCACGGATGCCAAGGCCGACCGCGCCGGCCGCTTCGAGCTCGCCGACGGCGGCACGCTCTTCCTCGACGAGATCGCCAACATCACCCTCGCGCAGCAGGCCAAGCTCCTGCGCGTCCTCGAGACCGGCGAGTTCGAACGCGTGGGCTCGTCCAGGACCCGGCGGGCCGACGTGCGTATCCTCTCGGCCACCAACGCCAACCTGCGCGAGGAGGTCGCGGCCGGCCGCTTCCGCCAGGACCTCCTCTTCCGGCTCAACACCGTGGAGATCCCCCTGCCGCCGCTCCGCGCCCGGCGCGCCGACGTGGTGCCGCTCGCCGAGCTGTTCCTCGCCGAGCACGTCCGCCGCTACCGCAAGCCGCTCCGGGGGTTCGACGAGGGAGCTCTGGAGGCGATGCTCGCCCACCCCTGGCCGGGCAACGTGCGGGAGCTGAGCCACGCCGTGGAGCGCGGGGTGCTCATGGCCGCAGGCGAGCGGGTGCGGGCGCGGGACCTGGGCCTCCAGCCGTCCGCCGTACCCGCCGGGAGCACGCTGGAGGAGCTCCCCCTGGAAGATGTCGAGCGCGTGCTGATCCAGAAGGCGCTCGCCCGCTACGGCGGCAACGTCAGCCAGGCCGCCCATGCCCTGGGCCTCTCCCGGAGCGCGCTCTACCGGCGCCTGGAGAAGCATGGACTCTGACGCGGCGGTATCTCGCCGAGCCGCTCGCCAAGCCGCCCGCCGCGCCGCCCTCGCGCGCCGGCTTGGGCTCCGATACCCCCGGCCGCTCTCCTTCGAGACGCGCATCCTGCTCCTGGCGCTGGCCGTGGGCCTGCCGGGGACCGCGGCCGCCCTCCTGCTCCTCTGGCTCGGCCCGTACCCCCTGCGGCTCCAGTGGGTCTTCACCCTGGCCCTCGCCGCGGTCTGGTGGTGGCTCGCCGAGAACCTGTGGAAGAGCGTGGTCCGTCCCCTCCAGACCATGTCGAACCTGCTCCATGCAGTGCGCGAAGGGGACTTCTCCCTGCGCGCGCGCCTGCCGCGGGAGCCGAGAGAGGGGGAGACCCTCGATGCCCTCGGCCAGGTCATGCTGGAGATCAACGCCATCGGCGCGACCCTGCAGGAGCAGCGCCTCGGCGCACTGGAGGCCACCGCCCTGCTCCACCGGGTGATGGAGGAGGTCGACGTGGCGGTGTTCGCCTTCGACGACCACGAGCGGCTGCAGCTCGTGAACCGCGCGGGGGAGCGCCTGCTCGCCGAGCCCGCGGAGCGCCTGCTGGGCCGGGGGGCCGGGGACCTCGGCCTCGCCGACGTGCTCGACGTGGGATCGGCGCGGCGCATCGTGGCCAAGACGTTTCCGGGCGGCTTCGGCCGCTGGGAGATCCGGCGCAGCGCCTTCCGCGAGCAGGGGCTCCCGCACGCGCTGCTGGTGATCTCGGACCTCACCGAGACCCTGCGCGAGGAGGAGCGGCAGGCCTGGAAGCGTCTTCTCCGGGTGCTGGGCCACGAGCTGAACAACTCGCTCGCGCCGATCCGCTCCATGGCCTCGACCCTGGCCGGCCTGCTCGGCCGCCGGCCCCGCCCGGACGACTGGGAGGAGGACATGCAGAGCGGCCTGGAGATCGTCGGCAACCGCGCCGAGGCCCTGAGCCGGTTCATGGCCGCCTACGCCCGTCTGGCCCGGCTGCCGCGCCCGAACCTGGCGCCGGTGGAGCTCTCCGCCCTGATTCGCCGGGTGGCGGGGCTGGAGACCCGCCTCCCCGTCTACGTGGAGCGCGGCCCCGCCGTCACCCTCCAGGGGGACGCGGACCAGCTCGAGCAGCTCCTGATCAACCTGCTGCGCAACGCGGTGGACGCCACCCTGGAGACCCGGGGGAGCGTGGGGGTCGGCTGGCGGGTGATGAGCGGGTGGGTCGAGGTGCGTGTCGAGGACGAGGGGCAGGGGATCTCGAACCCCGAGAACCTCTTCGTCCCCTTCTACACGACCAAGCCGAACGGCACCGGCATCGGTCTCGCCCTGTCCCGGCAGATCGCCGAGGCCCACGGCGGCACCCTGACCCTGGAGAACCGGCAGCCGGGCCCGGGCTGCGAAGCCCTGCTCCGGCTGCCCGTTTGGGTTTGACCCCGTTCCCCCTCTCCCCGTCCCTCTCCCCCGTGCCGGGGGAGAGGGACCCACCGCCCGTCCCTCTTCCCTCGGAACGGGCTATTTTAGAAGCGCCAGCATCTCCTTGGCCTGGGCCGCGTCGGGGTCGTTCGGCGCCAGCTCCAGAAACTTCTCGAGATGCTCTCTGGCCTTGGCCGCGTCGGTGCCGGCGTAGGCCAGGCCGAGCATGTAGTGCGACTTGGCGTGCTTGGGATCGGTGATGAGCGCCGTGTTGAAGGCCTCGACCGCGTCCACCATGTTGTTCGAGTTGTAGAGGGCGACCCCCTGCTTGTAGAGGTCCTCCGGGTTCATGGAGGCCTGGGCGGCCTTCATGGCCTCCTGCGCGGCCGCAGCTCCCGCCTTGTCGCCCGCGGCCTTGAGCGCCTCGTGGCGGATGGTCAGCGCCTCCAGGTTCTTCGGGTTGCGGGCGAGCAGGGGATCCACGGCCTGGGCGGCCTCCTTGTAGCTCTTCTTCACGATGAAGACCTGGCCCAGAGCCGTGTACGCCTGGTCGAGGGTCGGGTCGATCTCGATGGCCTTCTTCAGGTAGGCGATGGCGCCGTCCCGGTCGCCGGAGCGGGAGGCCTCGGCGCCCAGGTTGTAGATGCGCACGGCCGTCTCGCGGCTCGGGTCGGCGGCGACGAGGGCGTCCAGTGCCGGCCCCATCTTCGCCTTGTCGCCCGTGGCGCGGACGGCGTCGAAGCGCACGCGCAAGGCACGGACGTTGCCCGGCTCCAGCTCCAGGAAGCGGTCGGCCGCGGCCAGGGCCTCGGGGTACTTCTTCTGCTCGGCGTAGACCTCGGCGAGGGCGCCGTAGGCCGGGGCCAGCGCGGCGTCGTGCTTCGTGGCCTCCTCGAACTTCGCCGCGGCCACGGCCAGGTTGCCGGCCTGCAGGTTGGTGACCCCCTCGTTGAAGGCCGTGATCGCCGCGTTCTTGCCCTCGAGCTGCTTGACCTCCTCCTCGCTCGGTCCGGCCGGCTGCTCGACGACCTCCGCCAGGGTGTAGGAGAGACGGAGGGTGTCCGACGGCTTGGGCTTGATCGTCTCCTCGTAGGCGGAGTAGCCCTCCTTCTCCATCTTCAGAAGGTACTCCTGGGTGGCGTCCAGCACCAGGACGTTGAACTTGCCGTTGGCGTCGGTGACCTTCTCCTGCTTGTAGTTGGTGCCGGGGCGGGTGAGGGTGATCTTGATGCCCGGGAGCGGCTTGCCCTCCGGGTTCGTGACGGTGCCGATGATCCGTCCCTCGCCCACGGCCTGGGCGGCGGCGGCCAGGCCCAGCATCAGGCAGAGCGCGACGGACAGCGCGCGGAAGATTCGAGTCATGGTGGTCTCCTGCCTTTCTGCGCGATCGCGCACGGTGTCACGACGTGATAACCGGGGCGGGCGCCGGTTCAATCCCGGGATTCTACCGCGTGCTCCCCAAGGAGCAGCCAGTCGCGGGTCAGCGCGGCCCAGCCGCGGGAGTCGCCCGCGACCCGGAGGAGGCGGTTGCCTTCGCCGCAGTCCTCCCGGAAGGGCTCCGTTCCCCGGACCAGGACCGTCTCCCTCTCGCCTCCCGATCCGATGGGCTCCTCCCCCCAGAAGAACCAGCTCCCGAAGGGACCAGCCCGCTCCGGCCAGGGTCCCGTCGAGGCGGCAGGCGCCCAGCGGTCGCCCGTGCTCAGGAGGAAGGACTCGCCCGTTTCCGGGAGGAGAGCCCGGATGCGGCCGCTCCAGTCGGCCTCCAGGGCCACGGGCGGGCACGCACCATCCGTCCGTCGGAGGCCCGTCCCCAGGAGCTTGCCCGAGGCGTCCACCCGCCAGACCCCGTTCCCGCCGCAGGAGGAGGGAGCAAGATAGATACCGTCCCATCCGGCCACAAGGTCGCGAAATCCTCCCTCCCTGGCCTGGGGCAGCCGGACCGGGCGGACCCTCCCGAGGGGCGGTTTGTGCCAGAGCCGGGTCGCCGAGGGCGAGACGATCCAGAGCGAGCCGTCCCGCGGGCTCACCGACAGGGTCTCCCAGGGGTCCCCCTTGGCACCGTAGACCATCTCCACCTCGTCCAGCTCCCCCGCCTGCCGCGGCATCCCCACGAGCAGCGCGGGCTCGAACAGGACCCAGATGGTGCCCCGGGTCAGTACGACATCCCGGGGACGGCTTCCCTCCGGAAGACCAAGCTCGGAGAGGAGGACCTTCCGCGCCGGGACCTCGCAGATGAGCCGGGATTGGGGGAGGGACGGCGGAGCGGCCTGGAGGAGGACGGCGGCGAGCAGGACAATGACGGTCTTCACGCGACCTCCTCCTGGAGGGATTCCCAGAGGCGGCGCGCCTCCTGGACGGTCTGGAGATGAACCTCGACGGTCTCCCGGACGTCGGCGCCGTAGCCGCCAGCCATGACCACCGCGACCGGCAGCCCGAGCCAGCGGCAGCGCTCGAACACCATCCGGTCCCGGGCGCGGAGCCCGGCACGGGTGAGGCTTTCACCTCCCGATTCGCCTCCCGGGCTCGCAGAGTCATGAACTCTTCAGCCTCCCGAGGGCTCAATTGTAGATAGGTCTCAACGCAATTGACCAGCAGGAGCCTCCGAGCTCCGAGCCTCGTTCCCTTCAGCCCTCACCCCCGACCCCTGGTCGGGGGGGCGGGGGCATAAGCGCGCTAACTTTGCCGCCCGGGGAGCTCTTCCCTGGGAGCGCCGGCGTGGGGGAGGGGCAGGGTTCGTCGGCCCTTGGGTGCCATCCCGAGCCATTCGGGCGGTTTCCCGAGTCGCTCGGGCACGCTCCCGAGGCTCTCGGACGTCTGCC
>Ga0190265_10000160_pt1 | contig 65660 bp, 66 predicted proteins | sample Popmic124T_FD_133135 | JGI IMG/M metagenome (GOLD analysis project Ga0190265, IMG submission 133135) | Populus adjacent soil microbial communities from riparian zone of Indian Creek, Utah, USA - 124 T | ecosystem: Environmental > Terrestrial > Soil > Riparian zone | place: USA: Utah | collected... | reverse complement strand
GGTGTGGATGTCGTGCCCGCAGGCGTGGGCCACCCCGATCTCCTGGCCGAGGAAGGTGTCGCGCTTGGTGGAGCGGAAGGGGAGGTCGGTCTGCTCGGTGACCGGCAGGGCGTCCATGTCGGCCCGGACGGCCACCACCGGCCCCGGTTTGCCCCCCTTGAGGATGCCTACGACGCCGGTCTTCGCGATCCCGGTCCGGACCTCCAGGCCGAGCTTCTTCAGGTAGTCGGCGACGAGCGCGGCGGTCTGGGTCTCGCGGTTGCTCAGCTCCGGGTTCTGGTGGAGGCGGTGGCGGATCTCGACGATCTCCGGCGCGGCCCGCTGGACGGCCTGGTCGATCCGGGCGGAGAGGTCCTGAGCCCGGCTGGGAACCGGCAGAAGCAGGGCGGCAAGGGAAAACGCCGCCGGCAAGCAGCGGAGAACCGTCATCCAGACCTCCGAGTCAATGCAGAGGTTCCCCGGAAGCGGAGAACCCGGGGAGTGTACACTGTCCAGGATAGAATCCCGCCAGCGGAAAGCCGCAAGCATGTCTAGTTACCTTCTTTTCACCTTGGAGGAGTGAGTCTTTGAATGTCGAGAATCGGAAGATCCTTGTCCTGGGAGGCGGGGGCATGGTCGGCTTGGCGATGTGCCGGGAGCTGTTTGAGCGCCGGCCCCGCGAGATCCGGATCCACAGCCTGACCCTGGCCGAGTCGGAGGAGGCCTGCCGCGAGCTGGCCCCCCTGGCCGGCACCACCACCCTGATCCCGTCGGCGGGAGACATCTTCGGGCTCCTCCACGGGGGCACCCAGCGGGAGAAGATCCGCTCCCAGCTCAACCGGCTCACCGGCGACGACCTCCAGGGCTTCGTCCTCTACGACCTGCTCGTGAGCTACCGGCCGGACGTGGTCATCGACGCCGTCAACACGGCCACGGGCATCGCCTACCGCGACATCTTCTCCTCGGCCGAGAAGGTGCTCGCCCAGCTCGACGGCGGCGGTCTCGCGGGCGGTTTGGCCGAGGAGGAGGTCGAGATCCTCCTCGAATCGCTCTACATGCCGCGGCTCATCCGCCACATCCAGATCATGTACAACGGCATGCTCGACGCTGGCACCCGGGTCTACCTGAAGGTGGGCACGACCGGCACCGGGGGCATGGGGCTGAACGTCCCCTACACGCACTCCGAGGAGAAGCCGAGCCGGACCCTGCTGTCGAAGACGGCCATGGCCGGCGCCCACTCCATGCTGCTTTTCCTGATGGCGCGCACGCCCGGAGGCCCGGTCGTCAAGGAGATCAAGCCCGCTGCGGCCATTGCCTGGAAGCGGATCGGCTACGGTCCGATCCACCGCAAGCGGCAGCCGATCCACCTGATGAGCGCCGAGCCGCGCCCCCTGGGATCGACCTTTTCCTCGGAGGATCCCGGTGCCGCCCAAGTCCGGGACGAGACGTTCGACAACGTCTTCATCGACACCGGGGAGAACGGCGTCTTCAGCCTGGAGGAGTTTGCCGGCATCACTAGCTGCGAGCAGATGGAGTTCGTCACGCCCGAGGAGATCGCCCGCTACGCGGTGTTCGAGATCGAGGGGGGCAACACGGGCTACGACATCGTGAACGCGCTGGACAGCGCCGTGCTCGGCCCGACCTACCGGGCGGGCCTCCTGCGTCACTGGGCGATCGAGAAGATGACCGAGCTGGAGAGGGAGCACGGAGTGCGCAGCGTGGCCTTCGAGCTGCTCGGTCCGCCGAAGAACTCGAAGCTCCTCTTCGAAGCGCACCTGCTGCGCGCCGCCTATCCGACCATGGGCGCGGTGCGGGAGTCCACGCCCGAGCAGGTCTGCGTGCGTCTGAACAGCCTGGTCCGGGAGCAGCCCGAGGAGGCGAACCGGATCGTGTCGATCGGCATGCCCATCCTCCTGGAATCCGGGGAGATCCTGCGGGGACAGACGGTGCTCGTCCCGCCGGACGCCCGCGACGAGGAGGTCACGCCCGAGAAGCTGGAGCGCTGGGTAAGGGACGGCTGGGTGGACCTCCGCCTGGCGAATTGCGCGAAGTGGGTGGACCGCTTCCGCCGCATCCACGAAGAAGTGAAGTCGCTCCCCGAGGGGGACACTTCCAGCCGCTATCTCCGTGACCGGCACTTCTGGAGCGAGGCCCAGGGCATCCAGCCGGGGAAGATCGTGGCTTGGATCCATTCAACGGAGGATGGGGGTTGGCGGTGGAAGAGATGAGGCCCTCACCCCCCGGCCCCCTCTCCCGCCTCCCCAACCCCCTCCCCGGGAGAGGGGGAGACTTACCCCTGAGGCAGAAATGTACGGGGGAGGGTGGTGGCACCCTCTCCTGCCGATAAGACCCCTCCTCTATCCTCCCCGCTTTGCGGGAGAGGACGCCCCCTCCCCCCTGCTTCGGGTAGCTTTACGTAAGCCTCCCCCTCTCCCAGGGAGGGGGTTGGGGAGGTGGGAGAGGGGGCCGGGGGGTGAGGGCTCCTACCGCGGCGGCCACTCCTGCTTCGGAGGCGCCGGCACCTTCACCTTCGACGGCGGGTTCTTCCGCAGCTCCTCCTGCAGCACCTCGATCGCCTTTTCCAGCGACGGGTCCTGCCCCTTGGCCACGAGGTCGGGACGATCGATCACCTCGATGTCGGGGGCGACGCCCTCGTTCTCGACTTCCCAGTTCCCCTCGAGGTCCAGGAAGCGGAAGGTGGCCGCGGTGACCGTGGTGCCGTCCATCAGGGGCGGATTGCCCGAGATGCCGATCAGGCCTCCCCAGGTGGTGGTGCCGATCAGGGGGCCGAGGCCCATCTTCTTGAAGTAGTAGGGGAAGGCGTCGCCTCCCGAGCCCGCCTGGCCGTTGATCAGCGTCACCTTGGGGCCGGTGTGTACGAACTGCGGCACCCGCTCCGGCTGCTCGCCGCGCCGGATCCAGTAGTGGAGCAGCGGCCGGCTGAGCAGCTCGAGCATCTCGTGCGGCACGAAGCCGCCGCCGTTGTAGCGGTCGTCCAGGATCAGGGCGTCGGTCTGGGTCTGCGGATAGAAGTACTTGAAGAGCTCGCGGTTGCCCTCGACCGCGGTGTTCGGCAGATGGATGTACCCGATCCTTCCGCCGGAGGCCTTGGCCACCATCTCGCGCCGCGACAGCACCCAGTCCAGATAGCGGAGGTTCTGCTCGTTCGCGACCGGACGCACCCTCTCCGTCCAGGCTCCCTGGGTCGACGGCTCGCCGTTGACGAGGAGAGTCACCACGCGGTCCGCCTTGTTCTGGAGGAGCCGGTAGAAGTTGTCCACTCCTTTCGTGGAGGTGCCGTCCACCTCCAGGATGAAGTGGCCCTCCTTGACGTTGATCCCGGGCTCGGTCAGCGGCGAGCGGAAGTCCTGGTGCCAGTTCTCCCCGGGGTAGACCTTGGTGATCCGGTAGAAGCCCGAGGAGTGGGGCTCGACCTCGGCGCCGAGCAGGCCGTTCTCGACCCGCTTCGGCTCCGGCCGCTCCCCCGGCTGCACGTAGACGTGCCCCGCGGAAAGCTCGGCCCCCAGCTCGCCCAGGATGAAGTCGAGGTCCATGGGATGGGCGACGTAGGGCACCAGGGCGCCGTAGCGGTCGCGCATCTCTTCCCAGTTCAACCCGTGCATGGCCGGGTCGTAGAACCAGTCGCGGAGGATGCGCCAGGCGTCCACGTACATCTGGCGCCACTCCTCCTTGGGCTCGATGCGAAGCTCCAGCTTCTCCAGGGCGAGCTTGCCGTCTCCGGCCTTCTGGCCGGGCTTGACGTCCACGATGCCGTAGGTGTCCCCCCGGCGGTAGAGGATCTTCTTGCCGTCGGCCGAAAGGTCGTAGCCGTTGATCCCGCCTTCGAGAATGGTCTGCTCCTTCTCGGCCTTGAGGTCGAACATCCGGAGCGAGGTCTCCGGACCGTCGCCCACCCGGTAGAGGATGCCTTCCGCATTGGCCTGCAGGCCGCGGTAGTCGCCGGGCGCACCCGGGATGGCCCGCACCCGGTTCTCGAAGCCGTCGAAGTCGATCTTGACCCGGACCGGCTTCTTGGCTGCCGCGTCCGGAGCTTCTTCGTCGCCCTCTTCGTCACCCTCCTCGTCATTGGCGGCACCGCCCTGATCTTTCTCCTGGGCATCGGCGGTATCGGCGATATCGGCGATATCGGCGATCATTGGCTCCGGGGGCTTGCGGTCCGGCCGCGCGCCGGGCTTGTTCCCCATGTCCTCCTCCCACTCCTCCTCGTCGCTGGTGGGGAGGAACAGCGCCGGCCCCTCCTTGGAGAGGACTCCCACGTAGACCCGGGTCGGATTCGTGTAGACGTAGGTGAACTCGAAGCCGCTGAAGGTCAGGTTGAAGTCGCGGTTGGAGAGGAAGTAGAGGTAGCGTCCGTCCGGAGAGAAGACCGGCTCGGCCTCGTTCGTGAGCTCGCTGGTCAGCCGCGTGGCCTTCTTGCTGTCCAGCGAGTAGACCCAGACTGAATTGAGCTGCGTCTCCCCCTCCTTGGTGTAGGTGAGCCAGCGGCTGTCGGGCGCCCAGCGGTAGTCGAAGAAGTCGCCGCGGTCGCTGCGGTCCGCCTCGGTCGTCCTGCCGGACTGGACGTCCACCCAGAAGAGCCGGTGCTCGGTGTCGGCGAACGCGATCTTCTTCGAGTCGGGGGACCAGAGGGGCGGGAAGCGCCAGACCTTGCCGCCGGTGGTCACCCTGCGCTCGTCCCCGGAGCCGTCGCTCGGCCGGACGTAGATCTCGTACTCGCCGCTCCGGTCCGAGAGATAGGCGACCCAGCGGCCGTCGGGCGACCAGACGGCGTCCAGCTCCCGGATGCCGGGGGTGGAGGTCAGGTTGCGGATCTCCCCCTTCTGCGCGGGGGCGGTGAAGATCTCGCCCCGGGCGCCGAACACGGCCCTTTTGCCCGTGGGGGAGATGGCCATGGACTGGAGGTCCCCGGTCACATTCTTGAAGTAGGGAAGCGTGGCGGCGAAGTCGCCCTGAACGCGGACCGGCACCTGCCGGGTCTGCCCCGAGGCCGGGTCGAACAGATAGAGATATCCCGCCTGCTGGTAGACGATGCTGCGGTCGTCGCCGCTCGGCCAGAGCACGTCGAACGTGTCGTGGTTCGTGACCTGTCGGACCTGCCGGTTGTTGACGTCGTAGGCGAACAGATTGAGCTGCCAGCCGCCGCGGTCCGAGGTGAAATAGATCGTATTGCCGATCCAGACCGGCATGTTGTCCGTGCCGGCGAAGTCGGTGATCCGCTCGGACGTGTCGTTCTTCAGGTCATAGATCCAGACGTCCTGGGCGCGTCCGCCGCGGTGGCGCTTCCAGGTGCGGAACTCGCGCATGACCGGCGTGTAGACCAGCTTCGTGCCGTCCGGCGAGAGAGTGCCGGTGCCGCTCTCCGGAACCTGGAGGGGCTTTTCCAATCCACCTGCGACCGGAACCAGATAGGGTCGGCCGATGCGGTCGCTCCAGGGCGTTCGGTGGGACTTGAAGAGCACCTGCTTGCCGTCAGGCGTCCAGCCGAACACCTGGTTGTCCACTCCGCCCCGGGGCGGGATGCGGCCGATGTCGTTGCGGAATGTGAGCTGCTTCGGGGGGGTGCTGCCGTCCGCGGCGATCACGTGTACCTGGGTGTTGCCGCTGTACTGGCCGGTGAAGGCGATCCATTTGCCGTCCGGCGAGAACTTGGGGAACAGCTCCATCCCGGGGTCCGACGTCAGACGGCGCGCCGCCCCTCCCTCGGTGCCGACCGTCCACAAATCGCCGGCATAGACGAACACGATCGTGTCACCGTGGATATCCGGATAGCGCAGGAGGCGCGTGCCCGCGTCCTGGGCTGAAACTCCCGCGGCGAGCAGCGACAGAGCAAAAAAACAGATCAATCTACGCACGAAATCTCCTTTCAGTTCCCCCCTCACCCGGGAGCCACAGGGTGCGGGTGGGATAGGCGAGCTCGATGCCCTCTTCTTCGAAGCGCCGCAGCAGGTCGAAGAGGACCGCCTGCTGCAGCTCCAGGTGAAGGGCATTGTCAGGCGACAGGACGAACCAGACCATCTCGAAGCGGAGCCCGGACTCGCCCAGCCCGGTCAGATGGGCGTGATCGAAGCGGAGCTGCTCCCGGGTGTCGATCAGCCGGCGGACGATCTCGGGGATGCGCGCCACCTTCTCCGCGGGGGTCTGGTAGACCACGTCAAACATGTGCGCGGCGCGGCGCTCCCCCATCCGCTTGTGGTTGCGGATGCGGCTCTTCACCAGGTCGCCATTCGAAAACACGAGCTGCTCGCCCGTGACGCTCCGCAGGTGGGTGGTCTTGATGCCGATGCTCTCGACCGTGCCGGTGAAATTGTCCACCTGGATCGTGTCGCCGATGACGAACGGCTTGTCGAGCACGATCGAGAGCGAGGCCAGCAGGTCGCCGAGGATGTTCTGGAGTGCCAGGGCCACGGCCACGCCCCCCACGCCCAGGCCGGCGATCAGGGCGGTGACGTCCACCCCCAGGTTTTCCAGGGCCAAGAGGAGGATGACGCTCCACAGGACGACCTTCCCCATGAAGCCGAAGGCACCGATCATGGTGATCGAGGCGGCGTCCGCTTCCGCGCGCTTCTTCTTGTAGTTGCCCACCCAGAAGTTGATGCCGACCAGGGCCCAGAGCGCGAGCTGGAGCAGGAAGGCGAGGATGGCCGCGGTCTTGAGGAGATCCCTCAGGCGCGGCACCTCGAGCGAGACGGCGGCCATGGAGAGCACCGGGAAGAGCACCAGCAGCCAGCGGGTGCGCCGCACCACCTCGACGAAGAAGTCGTCGGCCCCGGTCCCGGTGCGCGAGGCGATACGGCCGACCCGGCTGACCACGATCCACTTGATCAGGGCGAGGACGAGCAGGGCGGCGGCGGCGATGGCCAGGGCCATCATCCATTCGCGCAGGGGCTCACCCAGGAGCCGGTCGTCGAGCCAGTCGAGATTCATTCAGAACAAGCGTCAGAAAAAGCGCCGCAGGAGGCTGAGCAGCAGGGAGAACACGATCGAGATCAGGATCATGGACGTGATCGGGAAATAGACGCGGACATTCTCACGCTCGATGCGGATGTCCCCCGGCAGGCGGCCGAACCAGGAGAGCCAGCCGGCCCACATCAGGATCCCGGCGAGGATCGCGACCACGCCGAGCCCGACCAGGAGCAGACCCAGACCGCGGGAGGGCATCTTCTGCTTCTGCCTCTCTGTATTACGTCCGGCAACCGCAGGGGTTGCGGTCCCCGGGAAGAGGATGCTATCACTCGGAGCCATGAGCACGAACCGCAGCTTCTTCGACCAGGTAAACCGCAACTTCGACAAAGCCGCGGCCCTCACTAGCCATCATTCCGGGCTCCTGAGCATCATCAAGACGTGCAACAGCGTCTATCACTTCACCTTCCCTCTGCGGCGGATGGACGGCTCGGTCGAGGTGATCCACGCCTGGCGGGCGGAGCACAGCCACCACAAGCTGCCGACCAAGGGGGGCATCCGCTACAGCCTCGACGTCAACGAAGACGAGGTGATCGCGCTGGCCGCGCTCATGACCTACAAGTGCGCGGTGGTGGACGTCCCCTTCGGCGGCGCCAAGGGGGGCATCCGGATCGACCGCAACCAGTACACGGTCGAAGAGCTGGAGCGGCTCACCCGGCGCTACACCTTCGAGCTGGTCAAGAAAGGATTCATCGGAGCGGGCATCGACGTCCCGGCCCCGGACTTCGGCACCGGACCGCGGGAGATGGCCTGGATTGTGGACACCTACACGGCGCTCGTCCCGGACAAGCTCGACTCCCAGGCCTGCGTGACCGGCAAGCCCATCGCCCAGGGGGGCATCCGCGGCCGGACCGAGGCCACGGGGCGCGGAGTGGCCATCGCCACCCGCGAGGCGTGCAACGTGCCCGAGGACATGAAGGCCCTCGGGCTCGCCCCGGGGCTGGAGGGCAAGCGCGTCGTGGTCCAGGGGCTCGGCAACGTGGGCTACCACGCCGCCCTCTTCCTCCAGGAGTACGGCGCGGTGATCGTCGGGCTCCTCGAATACGAGGGGGCGATCCACAACCCGAACGGCATGGACGTGCTCCAGGTGGTCGCCCACCGCAAGGCGACCGGATCGATCCTGAACTTCCCCGGCGCGAAGAACCTGGACAGCAGTCCCCAGGGGCTGGAGCTGGACTGCGACATCCTGGTCCCCGCCGCGCTGGAGAACCAGATCACGGCGGAAAACGCGCCCCGCATCCGGGCGAAGATCATTGCCGAAGGGGCGAATGGCCCGACCACGAGCCGGGCGAGCGAGCTGCTCTCCGAGCGCGGGGTGCTGATCCTGCCTGATCACTACTGCAACGCGGGGGGAGTGCTGGTCTCCTACTTCGAATGGCTGAAGAACCTCTCCCACGTCCGCTTCGGGAGAATGGAGAAGCGCTTCGAGGAGAAGGCGTTCTCCCGGCTCCTGGGAGCGGTGACCAGCGCCACCGGCAAGCAGTTCGGACCGGAGGAGCAGAAGGAGATTACCCGAGGCGCCGAGGAGCTCGACCTGGTGAACTCCGGCCTGGAAGACACCATGTCCACCTCGTACCACCGGCTCCGGGAGATCCGCAACCAGCACCAGGGAGCCGACCTCCGCACCGCTGCCTTTATCGACGCAATCGACAAGATCGCGGTCTGCTACCAGGATCTCGGGATCTTCCCTTGAGAGACCTCACCCTCTGACCCCAGCGTGGTTGGGGCAAGGTGCCAGGCACCAGGGCTTCCTTGACACGAGACGTGCTTGAAACTACTTTGAGCCCATGCGCGCCGTTGCTCTGAGGGACCTGCAGGACAATCTCGGCGAGTACGTCCACTTGGCCGAGGGCGGCGAGAGAGTTCTCATCACCGATCGGGACCGTGTCGTCGCGGAGTTGGTCCCGCCGCGGGAGGACCGCTCTCCCTGGGGTGGAGATTCCCCGCTCAGCGATGCCGTTCGGCGTGGCTGGATCACTCCTCCGACCGCAACCGCTTCCCCCCTTCCTCCCCGGACCCCGATCGCTCCGCTCAGCGAGATCCTCCGTGAGCTGGCCGAGGATCGGGACGACCGTTGATCTACCTCGACACCTCAGTGGCTCTCGCATACCTGTTTGCGGAGGATCGCTGTCCTCCTTCCGCCTTCTGGGAAGAGGATCTCGCGTCAAGCCGTCTCCTCGAGTACGAAATTTGGAACCGCGTTCATGCCCGGGGTCTCGCGAGCACGCATTCGGAGTCGGTCAGAGCACTCCTGGGCCGGGTCGGCCTGGTCGAGATGGTTCCGACAGTCTTGGCCCGAGCGCTGGAGCCTTTCCCCGCCCCACCTCGCACTCTTGACGCTCTGCACATCGCATCAGCAGTCTACCTGCGTGCTCAGGGAGAAGCTGTAACGGTGGCTAGCTATGATACGCGGTTCGTGGCTGTCGCCAGAGATCTCGGTTTTACGATCGCCGAGATCTAGCTCGGGCCAGACTCTTGGCTGTCTCGGCTCAAGCGTTCGACGTGTCAGGCCACGCCTTCACCATCTCGTCTCAACCTTTCGCCCTTTGGCTCCAAGCTCTCCTGAGACGCCGAGACCTTTTGGCGTGAGGACGGAGACCTTTCCCGTCCTGGCCATCTTCTTGCCCGGCTCACCGCAACCCCTGGCGTCTCCGCTTGGAGGTTTCCCGAGTCTTCAATGTCTATCGGCGTGTGTCCTTAACCTATCGGCGGCTACCCTTAGCCTATCGGGGCCTCGCCGATAGGTTGAGGCCAGTCACCGATAGGCCAGGGGAAAGCGCCGCTGGACCAGGGAGAGCCGCCGATAGGTTATGGACAGCCGGCGGTAGGTTCAAGAGAGCCGCCGATAGACTAGGAAGAGGCGCCGATAGACTGTGGCCGGTCGCCGGTAGGTAGGGGAAGGCGCCGATAGGTTATGGACAGCGGCCGATAGACCATGGCTGGTCGCCGAGAGGTTCAGGGAAGGCACCGATAGACCATAGCCGGTCCGCCGATAGGTTAAGGGCAGCCGCCGATAGACGATGGCCGGTCGTCAAGAGCTTCGGGCGAGAAGCCGATAGGTTACGGCGAAGGGCCGATAGGTTGCGAGGAGTCACCGAAAGGTTCCGGGGCGGCCCCCATCTGGATGGGAGCCGTCCCCGATTCGACGGCGATTGCTTGGCAAGAAGGTTGTTGGCTGAAGATGAATACCAGAGCTCTAATGGCCGCGAGCTCGCTGTTCATGGCCTCTGTGGGCTTGACGGCCTCCTTTCTGCCTCAGGAGATCCTGACGTGGCTCCGCGCCCCTTCGAATCCAGGTCTCGCCTTGCTGGTGCAACTCGGCGGCGCGCTATACATCGCCTTTGCCATGGTGAATTGGACCTCGAGGGGGAGCCTGATCGGCGGCATCTACAACCGGGCAGTCGGCATGGGAAACTTCACTCACTTCGCGATTGGAGCGATCGCGCTCGCGAAGAGTCTTCTCGCCGGCCAGACAGCCCTTTGGGTTTGGGTTGGATGCGCGGCGTACCTGGTTTTCGCGGTGTGCTTCGGGCTTGTCCTGTTTGGGTCCCCGGTGAAGCCGACTCCCGCGGCCTCTTAGAGGATCCTCAGAGGGCTGGCGTCCGGCACGAAGCTCCGCAGACGAACGGGTAGCCGGCGGGCTCCCCACTGTCCGGGCGGACCGTCGAAGCGGCCGGCGCAGGGGGTGCCGCAGGAGTTGCACCGGCCGTCGGGCGTCAGGTTCCAGTGGGTCATGACGTACCAGTCCCGTCCGATGAGCGCTTCTCCGCAGTTGTGGCAGTACGTGGTGCCCCCGGTCTCGTCGTGGACGTTGCCGGTGTAGGCGTAGCGGACGCCGTTCGCCATCGCGATCTTCCGCGCCCGGGTGAGAGTCGCGGGCGGTGTGGGCGGGTACTCCATCATCTTCCAGTCGGGATGGAACGCGGTGAAGTGGACGGGCACGTCCGGACCCAGGGCGTCCACGATCCAGCGGGTCATCTGGTCGAGCTCCTCGCTGGAGTCGTTCTCGCCCGGGATGAGGAGGTTGGTGATCTCGAACCAGACGTCGGTCTCGTGCTTGAGGTAGACCAGGGTTTCTTTCACGGCTTCGAGGGAGCCGCCGCAGATCTTGCGGTAGAAGCGCTCGGTGAAGGCCTTGAGGTCGACGTTCGCCGCATCCATGGACCGGTAGAACTCGATCCGCGGCTCGGGACAGATCTCGCCGGCCGTGACGGCCACGGTCTTGATCCCCCGCTCGCGGCAGGCGGCGGCCACGTCGACCGCGTACTCCAGGAAGATCACGGGGTCGTTATAAGTAAAGGCTACGCTCCGGCAGCCGAGGCGGTGGGCGGCTTCGGCGATCACCTCGGGGGTGGCCTGGTCGGCGAGGGTGTCGGTCTCGCGGGACTTGCTGATGTCCCAGTTCTGGCAGAACTTGCAGGCCAGGTTGCAGCCGGCGGTGCCGAAGGAGAGGACCGGCGTCCCGGGGAGGAAGTGGTTGAGCGGCTTCTTCTCGATGGGATCGACGCAGAACCCGCTCGACCGGCCCCAGGTCTTGAGGACGATCTGGTCGTTCTCCCGGGCGCGCACGAAGCAGAGCCCGCGCTGCCCCTCGAGCAGCTTGCAGAACCGGGGGCAGAGGTCGCACTGGATCCGCCCGTTATCGAGCGCGTGCCAGTACTTGGTGGGGACGGTGTCGGAGAATGTAGACATACTGCTGAAATGCTCCGTAGAAGAGAACGAGGCCGCGCGACGGGGGAATTCCCCCGAGCCTCGACTACCCGGCGTGCTATCTTTCCCCTATGCGCCTGAAAGAAGATATCAAGCCGCTCACCTACCTGGAGTCCCGGGCAGGTGATGTCCTGAGACAGGTCAGTGAGTCGCGCCGTCCCCTCGTCATCACCGAGGAGGGAGAGGCGAAGGCGGTGATCCTGGACGTGGACAGCTACCAAGCCCTGCGGGATGCCGTCCTGATGCTCCAGTTCATCGCGCAAGGAGAGGAAGACGTCAGGGCTGGACGCCTCATACCCCAGGAGGAGGTGTTCGCGCGCATTGCCTCCCGCTTGCCAGAAGAATGAGCTCCGAGCTCGAAGTCCTCTGGATTGATCTCGCTCTCCGTGACCTGCAGCAGATCTTCGAGTATGTTGCGGCAGAGGCCCCTACTGCGGCCCGGAAACTGTTCGGCCGTATCACCGAGCATTCCAGGGCGCTGGAGAAATTCCCCTTGCGTGGGCGGGTGGTTCCGGAACTTGCCAGGTATGAGGTCAAGAGCTTCCGAGAGTTGATCATCCCGCCTTATCGTCTCATCTACCTGGTAGATCAGGATCGAGTCATTATCTACGGAGTCTTCGACGGTCGCCGGAATCTAGAGGATGTCATTCTGAGCCGGGTGAGCCTCCCGCTGCACTGAACGCCTTATGCCCGCAGTCATCCAAAAACCCCTGAACGCTTTCCGACGCTGGCGGGCCGGATTGCCCGTGCGCGGCGGGGTGTCGCCGGAAGTGCCCAACGACACCTATCAGGCGCTCCTCGCCCTTTATGTGTTCGGCTCCCGGTTCGCGGCGGGAAAGAGGGTGCTCGACCTCGGGTGCGGGACGGGGTACGGCAGTGCGCGGCTGGCTTCGGCGGGAGTGGAAGTCGTGGGGCTTGATGCGGACGAGGGCAAGCTCTCTTATGCCCGGAAGAAGTTCCCCAACGTCCGCTTCGTGCAGGGCTCGGCCGAGAACCCTCCCGCGGATCTCGGGACCTTCGGCCTCATCCTGGCCGTGGACCTGCTGCCGCACCTCCAGTCTCCAAACCTGGTCGTGGAATGGGCGGTGCGGCACCTGGAGCCGGAGGGGACTTTCGTCGCCTCGGTGCCGCCGATCGTGGACGAGCGCACCATGGAGCAGCACAAAGGGAGCGGGCTCCACCGCATGAGCCTTTATCTCTGGAACTGGGAGTCGCTCTTCCGCCGCCGGTTCAAGGAGGTCAAGCTCTTTGGAGCGTTCCCTCCGGACGGCGCCCGCCTCGACCTTTCCGATCCCTCACCCTCCCGCGTTCGGGCCGAGGACTTCCGCTTCGACGAGGTCTCTCCGGCCAATCCGGCTACCGCCGGCTCTCTCAGCGCAGTCCTCGTCGGTAGCGGTCAGACTGGCTGATAGCCCTGGAGAGGGTCTCGAAGGGGGTTGTCGAACCCCTGGCGGCCGTCCCGGGTGAAGACCTGCTCGGTCTCCAGGATTCGGGTGCGCTCCACCTTCTCTCCCCCCGGTCCCGGGACCTGCTCGACGATCCGCTGCCGACGGATCCGGTAGTTGGCGCGGGTCGAGAAGTGGACCACAAAGCTCTTGCGGGTGATCGAGGGGTCCTCGACCACGGCGCCGCCATGGAGGAGCGAGGCGTGCCAGATGAGCGCCTCCCCCCGCTTGGGGGTGAAGCGCTCGGGCTTCAAGCCGTGCTCCTCCGCTTGGCGGCGGTCGAACTCGGCCATCTCCAGCATGGCTTCCTTTTCCCGCCCGCTGAGGCGGACGTTGTCCAGCCGCCACTCGCCCGGCTCGAACTGGTAGTAGGGGAGGCGGTGCGAGCCCGGCACGTAGACGAGGGGACCGCTGCGGGCGTCGATGTCCTCCAGCGCGATCCAGGCGGCGAAGAGGTGGCTGGGCGGCTTGGTCTGGACGAAGACCGGATCGCGGTGAAGGGGCTGCTGGCTGCCATACTCGAAGTAGAGCGACTGGGTGGCGACCGCGGGCTGGTCCAGGATCAGCTCGACGTAGCGGAAGACCTCTTCGTTCAGATAGAGGTCGAGCGCCGCTTCGCAATGAGAGTGGAGGTCGGCGATGCGGTAGGACGGCCTGCGGTCGCGCGCCTCGTCGGCCTCGGCGAAGGAGCGCAGAGGACCCTGCGAGGCCCAGGCGAGATCGGGGGGCTTCTCCTGCCAGACCCGGTCGACCGCCTCCTGAACCTCGTCGAAGACCCGGTCCGGGAGCCCCAGCGGGAAGCTGAGATACCCCTTGTCCACGATGTGGGCGAGCCGCTCGGATTCCTGGGGGGTGATCTCCCCCTTCCTGAGGCGGCCCTGGATGCGCTCATGGGCATCCGGCTGGTCGATCCAGAGATCGCTCGCGAGCAGCCCCTGGTCCGTGAGGGGACCCGTGGGCGGAGCGGGGCGCTTCTTGAAGAGGTCCGTCAGTCGCATGGCCCCGTCTTATAACACGCCCCAAAAGAAAAGGGAGCGCGGTAGCCATTGGCAGCCGCGCCCCCTCTATCGGACAAGCCGGTTTTCGTCTTACTGACCGAGGCCGGCGATCCAGTCCTGCATCACGTCCTGGTTGCAGCCGTGCTTCAGGTGCCCGTTGCCGAGCCCCTGCGCCGCGACGATCTGCTCGCAGGAGCAGCCGCCGGTCTGCTGGATCGTGAAGGTCGGACCATTGCCGACGGTGTCGAAGATCAGGTCTCCGTTGACCAGCGCGTAGTGGTTCGGGTTGAGCTTCTTGGTGGGAGCCGCCTCAGGGATGGCCGTGTTCGGGCAGTTGTCCACGTCGTCGGCCACGCCGTCGGCGTCGAAGTCGCTCATCAGGTAGAGGGCGAGGCCGTCATGGTCCGCGGCGCGGAGAGCCGTGTTCGGATCGCTGCCGAACGAGGCGGGCGAGTCGGCGTTGCCGCGCACATGGTCCAGGCCGCGGACGAACGGGTTCAGCGCCTGGGAGGTGAGGGAGTGGTCGAGCGCCTGGGCGCTGCCATCGAAGACGAAGGAGTAGCGCTCCTCCTCCGGCTCGCTCAGGAGCTGGTTGGTGAGGTCGGGATCGATCTCGTCGGTGGCCGGGATCAGGGCGCCGGCGGGATCGGGGTTGCCGGTGAGCTGGCCCATGGCGTCGACGTAGCCGTCGGTGAACTGGAAGGCGTTGAAGTCGCCGGTCACCACGAGGCGGATGTCCGGATCGGCGGTCTGCAGGCTCTGGATGTACTGCGAGATCCGGAGGGCCTGCTCGTGCCGCTTGGCCCGGATGCGGGCGCCGTCGTTGCCATCGATGCCGCTCAGCGAGCGGTTGTGGATGCCGATCACCGTGATCGGGAACGGCGCGCCGTTGCCCGTGTAGGAGCCGGTCAGAACCAGCGGCGGGCGGTCGTGGAGCAGGGCCGTCTCGTTGTTGAAGGTGAACGTGTCGGCCGCGCCGAACTGGGTGACGGAGTCGACCTGGACGGTGTCGCGGACCAGGAAGCCTATGTCGATGCAGCCGACGTCGTTGCCCTCCTGCAGATAAGCCGTGTAGACGATCGAGGGATCGTCCGCGAGGATCTTGGCCGCCACATCCTGGAGGACGGACAGCTTCTCGACCTCCTGCACCACCACGATGTCCGGCGCGCCCAGCCCGTCACGGATGAGGAGCGAGACCTTGTTCAGACGGTTGGCGTAGACGGCGGGCGTCGGCACGTCGTCCGAGCACGCATCGTTGATCGTGTCCATGAGGCGGAGCAGGTTCTGGCTGGCGACGGTGAACTCGCCGTCGTCCCGGGCGCGGACCGGACCGAGCGCGATCGTGCCGTCCGCGGACAGGGTGGTGGGCCAGATCTGGTAGTCGCTGAACGCGAAGGAGAGGGGACCCTCGGCCACGTGGATGGTGGCTCCGGCCGGGAGGGACAGCGGCGGAAGGCCGACGGCGTCGGGGTCGATCTCGAAGACCTCGGGGTTGCCGTCCCAGACCGGCAGGCCAGGCAGGCCGGGGAAGAGGATGCCGGGCTCGCGGAAGGCGCGGCTCGTGCCGGCCACGATCGCCGTGTCGCCGAACTGGTCGGTCGCGGAGGTGGCAAAGGCGTTCTCGACCCGCACGATCATGCCCTCGAAGCGCTCCAACTCGTTGGCGGGCTGCGGCTGGTCGGGGGACGGGGTGTTCTCGTCGAGCAGGATCGCGGACGGCAGCGGCAGGCCGGAGGCGTCGATCGTGAAGGTCACGGTGCCGCCGATCTCGGTCAGGTTGAAGAACTCGACCACGTTGCCCTGGACATCCACCTGGTCGCCCACCTGGACGGCGGGAGCGGAGCCGGTGAAGACGAAGACGCCGTTGGAGGTCTCGGCGTCGGCGTCGCCCCGCGCCTCGGGGGTCTGGATGAAGAAGCCGTTCGACGCGATGGCCGTGACGACGTTGTCGAGGGTCTTGACCGTCTGGTTCACGAACGGAGAGGCGAGGCCCGCGCCCTGGATCTCCCAGATCTCCTTCTCCAGGACCGGGGGCGGAGGAGGCGGCGGCACGGCGATGCAGCTATGCGAGCCGAGCCCGCCGAAGGTGTCCTGGGCGAAGCCGTCCCATTGGGCGGCAGGATCGAAGACGTCGTTCGCGATCGGATCGCCGGCGCAGAAGTCGGTGTTGCGCCGCAGGGTGTTGTCGGCCGTGGAGACCAGGCCCGTGCCCCACTCGGTGCCCGGATCGAAGCCGGTTTGGCCGATGGAGTCGATGAAGGTGGTGCCCTTGCGCAGGACGATGGCGTCGTCGCCGTTGAACCAGCCGGAGCCGTTGGTCTGGTCGGCCACGGCGAGGATGGTCGCGTTGGACGCGGACTGGGCGAGGACGAACACGTCGCCGTCGGCCACCACGCCGGTCAGATTGATGGTCAGGGTCGAAGCCGGATTGCCATTGAAGAACATCTGCACGTTGTAGCCGGCCAATCCGAGGTCGATGGCGGCTCCGGTGCCGTTGTAGATCTCGAGCGCCTTGTTGTTGGAGCTGCCTTCGATGTACTCGGAGAAGAAGAGATCAGCCGCGTTGGCGGCTACTGGAGCAGTCAGCGCGAGAAGTCCCAGGAGCATCCCGGCCAGGATGCGCCTGGAGGCAGGCAGACGAGAGACGAGGTTGGGCATTCGCAAACTCCTTCTTCTAGACCAGATTGCAGAGGAACGTTGCAGATCAACAGGAGAATCGGCAGAAGCCGGCTGAACAGTCTACAGCATGAACACGCGCCTTGACCTCGAAATTGCTGATTCGTGACAGCAGAGTAACGATCAAGGACGGGGGGCCAGGCTCTCTTCTTCCCGCCAGACCGATTCGCCTTCCGCGTAGTGCTCCCGCTTCCAGATCGGGACCTCCGCTTTCAACCGCTCCAGGGCGGTGCGGCTGGCCTCGTAGGCCGCGGCGCGATGGGGGGAGCCAACCGCGATCACGACGCTCGGCTCTCCCACCGGGACCTCGCCGAGACGGTGGACGATCGCCGCCCGCAGCCCGGCTGCTTCGAGGTCGGAGACGATGCGCGCCAGGGTGTCCGCGGCCATCCGGCGGTAGGCGGTGTAGGTGAGCTTCTCGACCTGCCGGCCGGCGTGGTGCTTGCGGACGGTGCCGAGGAAGACGACCACGGCGCCGAAGCCGGGGTCCTCAACGCTCCGGACCACCCGGTCCACGTCGATGTGGCCGTCCACCAGCTCTGCCAGGCTACTTCCTCCTGACACAGGGGGGAGGAGCGCGACCTCGACGCCGTCGGGGAGGGGCTCGTCGGGTCCGGCGATGTGGCCGTCCACGGCCAGGGCCAGGCGGGGCCAGAGGGGGGTGAGGGCGGGATGGTCGCGCTCCAGCCGGGCGCGCAGGTCGGAAACCCGGCTGCCGTCGGGCAGCTCCAGCTCCGTCTCGGTCGTGCCCAGGGCGTCGCCGGCGCTCGCGAAGGCGAGGAGGCGGATTTTCATGGAAGGGATGGTAGCAAACGGGGCGGCGGGTGCCGCCCCGTTTCGGGTAGAGGGTGGGATCAGCGGTCGGTGCGAGTGCCTGCCGGGGTCCGGACCGAATTCACGAACCGGTCGAACTCGGACTCCGCTCTCACTTTCTCCCATCCATAACGCTCCTGCAGGGAACCGACGAGCTTGTCGCGGTTGCCCTCGGAACGGTCGAGGTCGTCATCGGTGAGGTTGCCCCAGAAGCGCTTGGCATCGCCCTTGAGCTGCTTCCAGCGGCCTTCAAAAACGTCGTCCATCGCCATGGTGTGCTCCTTTCATGAAGTTATCGGTTTGGTGACGCGGCTGCGCACCTGACGAATACACTCCAGGTACAAAGCAAGATCCGGGCCGCCTGTCCCCATATAATCCCCCGCGCCGAAGGAGGAAACGTGGCGATCCTGGAGAGCAAGGTCAAACGGAACGAGGCATTCGAGCGCCAGGCCGAGCACTGGCGGCGGGAGGTGGAGCGGCTGCGCGAGGAGGAGGAGGTCCTCAAGCTCGGCGGCGGTCTCAAGGCCCAGGACAAGCAGCGCGCCCAGGGCAAGATGACCGCGCGCGAGAGGGTCGAGGCCCTCTGCGACCCGGGCGCACCGTTCCTGGAGCTTGGCCTCTGGGTCGCCTACGGTTTCTATGAGGAATATGGAGGCGCCCCCTCCGCCGGAGTGGTCGTGGGCATCGGCAGGATCCACGGCCGGGACGTGGTGGTGGTCTCGAACGACGCGACCGTCAAGGCTGGAGCCTGGTTCCCCCTGACCTGCAAGAAGGTCCTGCGTGCCCAGGAGATCGCCCTGGAGAACCGGCTGCCCATCGTCTACCTGGTGGATTCGGCCGGCGTCTTCCTCCCGCTCCAGGACGAGATCTTCCCGGACCGGGAGCACTTCGGCCGGGCCTTCTACAACAACGCCCGCCTCTCCGCCGAAGGGATCTTCCAGATGGCGGCGATCATGGGCTCCTGCGTGGCGGGAGGCGCCTACCTGCCGATCATGAGCGACGAGTCCCACATCGTGGAGGGGACCGGCTCCATCTTCCTGGCCGGCTCCCACCTGGTGCAGGCGGCCATCGGCGAGCGGATCGAGAACGAGGAGCTGGGCGGCGCCCTGGTCCAGTGCGACATCTCCGGCGTGGTAGACCACCGGCATCCCAATGATGCCGCCTGCCTGGAGAAGATCCGCAGCCAGTTCGCCCAGCTCGCCGCGGGTAATGTCGCCAATGTGGCTCCCTTCGCCCGGCGCGAGCCCGTGGAGCCGCTCTACCCGGCCGAGGACGTCTACGGCATCATGCCGATCGACCGCTCGCGGCCGTACGACACCCACGAGCTGCTGGCCCGGCTCCTCGACGGCAGCGAGCTGGACGAGTACAAGGCCACATACGGTCAGACCCTGATCTGCGGCACGGGGTGGATCGGCGGCCGGTCCGTGGGGATCGTGGCCAACCAGCGCTCAATCGTGCCGCGGAAGACCGGCACCGCCCCTTCGGACAAGGAGCTCCAGATCGGCGGCGTCATCTACTCCGACTCCGCGGACAAGGGGGCCCGCTTCGTGGAGCTCTGCAACCAGAAGAAGATCCCGCTCCTTTTCCTCCAGGACGTGACGGGCTTCATGGTCGGCAGCCGTGCGGAGAGGGGCGGCATCATCAAGGACGGCGCCAAGATGGTGAACGCCGTGGCCAACTCGACCGTCCCCAAGATCACGCTCTTCGTGGGCAACTCCTACGGCGCGGGCAACTACGCCATGTGCGGCAAGGCATACGGCCCGCGGTTCGTCTACGCCTGGCCCTCGGCATCCATCGCGGTCATGGGTGGAGAGCAGGCGAGCAAGACGCTGCTCTCGATCCAGCACAAGAACCGGGGCGCGGACGTCTCCGAGGAAGAGAAGCAGAAGCGTCTCCAGGAGATCCAGGCGCGCTACGCCGCGGCCATGAACCCCCGCTACGCCGCGGCCCGCCTCTGGGTGGACGCCATCATCGACCCGGCCCAGACCCGGGAGGTGATCGCCCGCTCGCTCGCGTGCGTTGCCATGAACCCGCACGTCCCGGAGTTCAGGACGGGCGTGCTGCAGACCTGATCCTTACTCGACACCTCATTCGAAATACCCGTTGACGTCCACGGCGATGTGCACCTGGCCGCTCCCCAGCACGGGGCGGGCCAGGATCACGCCGTCCGGCGACAGGGGGATGATCGCGTTGTTCGCCCGGCTCCTGCCCGCCGGGAAGTTGAGCGTGCTCGTCAGGGGCGGCAGCGGCAGGTCCGCGGGGTACAGGATGATGTGGCCGCCGCCCGTCGGATCGATCGCTGTGACGTTCAGCGACAAGGCCTGGGCCGTCACCGGGATGCCGCACGAGCCGGCCCCGGCCACGAGCCGTCCGGCTCCCGAGAGCAGGGGGCTCACCGTCCGGCTGTCGTAGACCCGGCAGGGGGCGACGGTATGGAAGTCGGCTCCGCGGGGGAAGGGCTCGCCGGTCAGGGCGAAGTAGAGCCAAGCGGTGGGCGCCAGGCCGTGCCAGCGCGAGGTCCAGACCCCGGCACCGGTGAAGTCGTCCGTCGAGCTGGGCATCGCGCCGTCCTCCCGCTGCTGAGCCAGGAGCTCGAGGACGAGGTCTCCCGCTCCGGGTCCGCCCGCGGCCGCATACTGCCCGGTTCCCTCGTTCCACAGTGACCAGGGGCCTCCCTGGCCGTCGAACCCGTGGACCTGCCCTCCCTGCGCGGGCAGGAGCAAGGTCTCCCGGGCGTAGGTGAGGGCGCGGAGCGCGTCCGTCCTCTCGCCGATCTCCCGCAGGAAGGGGGCGCCCCAGGTCTGGTTGTCCAGGTAGGGCACCCAGTCCCTCTGTAGGTCGGCCGGGTCGGTCCCCCGGCCTGCCTTGAAGCGCCCGGCGGTATCGTCCCAGTAGCGGGTCAGGAGGCAGTTCCGGAGGCCGTCGGCCTGGGCCGTGTACCCGGACATATAGAGCGCCCACCAAGTGTCGAGGGTTCCTTCGGTGTGGTCGATGACGAGGCAGCCGTCGCCCCCGATCCGGGTGACGAGCCAGTCGGCGCCGTCGTTCCGCGTGTCTTCGGCCTGGGCATGGGTGCCGCCGAAGCGGATATAGCGGTCCAGGGCGAACACGGTCCAGGCGATGTCCCCCTCCCAGATCTGCGCGCTCAGGACCGCCCCCGAGTCGCAGTCGCGGGTCCGGAACCAGGAGCCGTCGGAGTTCTGCTGGGCGGCCAGGAAGGCGACCAGGGCATCGGCCTCGTCCCACAGCCTTTCCCGCACGAAGACAATCAGGGCCAGGGCCTGGTCGTAGAGGTGGGAGATGCAGGCGGCCTCCTCCTCCCACGAGTCCACCAGGCCGGTGGGACGCTGGCGGCTGGCGATCCACTCCGCGGCTTGTTCGGCGGCGACGGGGTGGGCCGGGACGCGCTCGAACCCGGCCGGGAGGGTCCGCGCGTCGACGTTGAACGCGCCCAGGTTGTCGATGGCCACACTGCCGGTGCCGCCCACATCGTCCACCGGGTCCTTCACCACCGAGACGAAGACTGCTGCGACCTGAGACGGGTCGAAGGTCGTGCCCACCGTCCAGGGCTTCAGATGGCGGAAGGGGATCACGAGCTGTCCCCACCAGGAGCGCTGGGCGGGGTGGTGATAGCCGCGGGCGAAGACGTCGCCCCCGGGATTGATGAGCCCGACCTCCAGGGAGTTCCCCGCCGCCGATCCGCGCCAGTCAAGGCGGAAGTGGTCGAAGGCCGAGAGGTCGACCGCGGGGCTGAAGTCGCAGCGGATCTGGATCCAGTTGCCATTGCCCGTGCCCAGATCGTAATCGAGCTCTTTGGCCTGGCCGGTGTAGCCCGCGATGGTCTGGGTCGAGCCGCTTGCCGAGGGGTGCTGGACGACCTGGCAGTTGGAGGCCCCCTCGAAGTCGAGGAAGGTCAGGCCGGTCCGGAGGCTGAGGTCCCCCCACGGCTCGGGCGGGTCGTCCTGGGCGATCAGCCAGTAGCTCGCGGAGCCGCTCTCGCCCACGGTCCAACTCGCGGCTTCGGTGGAGCCGTCGGCCAGCCACGCGTTGACGTTGTCGTCGTTCGGGTTCATGGTCGGCGTGATGAACGCCTGGGCAGCGACGAGCCGGGCCGGGTCCAGGGCGTCGAGCGCGATCCGGACGTTGGGCGTGTTCCCCTGCCAGCTCGCGTCGTCGGTGTGGAGCACGTCGAGCCAGGTGCTCCCCAGCAGGGCTCCGGGGTTGAACAGCAGTGTGCCGGGAGGGACCGAGCCGAAGGCGAGCTGCCGCCGCTCCAGGGTGGAGTCGATCAGGCGGAGGGCGTCGCTGTCGTGGCAGTCCGTCAGGCCGCCGTCGCAGCCGGAGCCGATGAACATGGAGGAGACCTGGACGAGCTTGAGCCCCTGGGCCTCGGTCCGCCGCACCGGATCGATGGTGACCGGCGCCCTGGCCGTCCAGGTCTGGTCCACGTGCAGCCGGGTCTGGTGGTCGCGGGGTGCTGGCAGGGTCATCTCCCAGGTCACGTCGAAGTCGTGGTTCGTGCCCTCCGCGCTCATCCGGAGCGGTCCGCGGGGGAGCGAGGGCGTGTCGATCTCGAGGCCGGCGATGGCCGGGCTGTGATGGTAGGTCGTCCCGGAAGGCCAGTACCCGGGTCCGAGCACGAATGAGCTGCCGTAGGGGATGGGGTTACCCGGCGGATCGGCGTTCGGTTTGAGCCGCAGGAACCCGCTGGCGTTGACCACGACCACCTGGGGCAAGCCGGTCCCGTCGTCAGTTGTATGGTAGACGCGGACCATGGCCGCGAGCCCCTGGGGGACGCCGTCGATCTCGACGGCCGTTCGCTCGCCGAAGCTCGGGTCCTGCTCGCACAGGTCGATCGCCCATCCGCCCTTGGCTGGGTAGAGCAGCCGGCAACCCGTCTGGGCGGAGGCGGTCTCAGAGGCAAGGAGATAGAAGAGGACGGCAACAGCGGCGAAGCAAGGCGTGGAGAGGCGCATGGGGGGGACCTCCGGAAGGTCCCCCCATTTTAATACTTCTGGAAGTTTTGGGTGCGGCTCTACCCCGTATCCCACCGCTTGAGGATCATCTGGATCTCGTCCCGATGAGTGCTCTCGTCGCGGATCAGGTCGTCGAACTCGACGGCCAGGCCGTAGTGGCCGAGGGCCTCGGCCTGCTTGCGGCGGAGGACGTAGCGGTCGATGGTCTCGATCTCGTCCTCGAGGGAGTTGCGGAGCATCTCCTTGGAATCCCGGGCAGGTTTGACCGGCGCGGGCTGCGTCGTCGGGGTGCCGCCCAGGGCGACGATCTTGTCCGCGAGGAGCTGGGCGTGCCCGAGCTCGTCAGGGATCTCACTCTCGAAGAACTGCCGCAGCTCCATCCGCCACTGCCCCTGCACCTGGCTGGCATAGGTCCGGTAGCTGATGACGGCTGCGTATTCATGGGCCAGGTCCACGTTCAGCCCTTCCAGGAACTGCTCCTGGCTGACCTCGGCGGAGCCGGATGATTTTGTCTCGGTCTGCCGCTCGTTTTCCAATGTCGTCGCCATATCTTGATCCTCCTCTCCTTTCTCCTGTACTGCATGCAAGATCTTAACCCTGCCGCGCACCCTTGGCATGCAGCTCCCACACGCAGGGGGCGAGGTGAAGCCCAAACGGGGACAGGCTGTAACCACTGCGTACGCCTCCCACGCATCGGGAGCAGGCCATATCCGACGGGGACAGGACATGCCCTTGGCGTACACGCTCCACGCGCCGGGGACGAGGTCATACCCGGTGGGGACGGGCTGCCACTTTCGCGTGCGCGCCCCGCGCGCCGGGGAGTGGGCCATACCCGACGGAGACGGGACAACCCCCTTGCGTGCACGTCCTGCACGTCGAGGATGAGGTCATACCCGGCGAGGACAGGCCGTCCCCGTTGCGTGCGCGATCCGGGCTCCGGTATCCCTCGTGCTAGGCTTGCCCGGCTTATGAAGACGATCCGGATCGGCAATGGCCAAGGCTTCTGGGGAGACAACGTCGACGCGCCGGTAGAGCTGCTGCGCGGCGGAGAGATCCACTACATCGGCATGGATTACCTCGCCGAGGTGACCCTGTCGATCATGATGCGGCAGAAGCTCAAGGACCCGCGCTTGGGCTATGCCACCGACTTCATCGGATTCATCCGCCGCGTGCTCCCCGAGATCAAGGAGCGCAACATCCGCATTCTGGCCAATGCGGGCGGGCTCAACCCCCGTGCCTGCCGCGAGAAGATCTTCGAGGTCGCCCGCGAGCTCGGCGTCTCCGGCCTCCGGGTCGGCGTGGTGGAGGGGGACGACATCTTCCCCCGTATGCGCGAGCTGGTCGCCGCCGGCCACGAGATGAAGAACATGGACACCGGCGAGCCCCTGGCGCCCACGATCGACAAGGTCATGAGCGCCAATGCTTACCTGGGCGCCCGGCCCGTCTGCCAGGCCCTCGGCGGGGGCGCGCACATCGTGCTCTGCGGCCGGATCACCGACACCGCGCTGGCCCTCGCTCCCATGATCCACGAGTTCGGCTGGGCCGAGGACGACTGGGACCGCCTCGCCGCCGGCACCATCGCCGGCCACATCATCGAGTGCGGCGCCCAGTGCACCGGTGGCAACTTCAGCCGCTGGTGGGAGGTCCCCGACCTCTGGAACGCCGGCTACCCCATCGTCGAGGCCCGGGAGGACGGCACCTTTACCGTCACCAAGCACGAGGGCACCGGCGGCATGGTCACCGTGGACACCGTCTCCGAGCAGCTCCTCTACGAGATGGGCAACCCGCAGGAGTACATCACTCCGGACGTGGTCGCCGACTTCACTTCAATCCGGCTCGAGCAGGAGGGGAAGGACCGGGTCCGCGTCTCCGGCATCCAGGGCAAGCCCCGAACCCCCTTCCTGAAGGTCTCGGGCTCCTACCTCGCCGGGTACAAGACGAGCGGGCAGATCACGCTTTCCGGTCCCCGCGCCGTGGAGAAGGCCCGGCTTGCGTCCGAAGTGGTCTGGAAGCGGCTGGAGCGGGCCGGCGTCACCTTCCCGGAGGAGGACCGGAGTGTCGAGCTGCTCGGCACCGGCGACTGCCTACCGGGGGTCTTCGACCCCAGCGCCGATCCTCCGGAGGTCGTCCTCCGTCTAGGTGTGCGCGACGCCGATCCCGGCAAGGTGGAGCGCTTCGGCAAGGAGATCGCGCCGCTCATCACGGCCGGTCCTCCCGGCGTGACCGGCTTCGCGGGCGGGCGTCCCAGACCCCAGGAGATCATGGCCTACTGGCCCGCGCTCCTCGCCCGCGAGGAGGTCGAGAGCCGGATCGACGTCACGGTCGAAGAGGTATAAAGGTCTTCCATGAACTATCGCGAGGTCAGCCGCAAGCTTGCTCAACTCGGCTGTGAGGAGCTCCCCCGCCGGGGTGGCGGCTCCCACCGGAAGTGGTTCAACCCTTCGACCCAAAGGATCACTGTCGTGCCGGACTGGGGCGGCCACGACCTCAAGCTGGGTACCGTCCGGGCTGCGGTGCGGCAGCTCGGACTTACATGGGCGGATTTTGAGGAGCAGGACTAGGCGACGACGAGGGTTTCCAACCAGACAGGGCTGCTTTCTTCGGGCAATTGTGTGCTGGCAGGCAAGGAGCGGCCGAGGTCCTGATAAGCCTCGATGACGGCGGCGAGGGCATCCTGCACATTGGCCATTGCCTCACCGATCGTGTCGCCCTCGGTCACCAGCTCCGGCAGTACGGGCGAAGTGACCGTGAACCCGCCCTCGGGTTGAGGGGAGAGCACCAGCGGGAGCTTATAGACCATCCTTCGCCTCTCTCATCGACAGGCATGATATCTCATCCCAAGCAGGCAGGTTAGCCCCTCATGCTAGGCTGCGCAGCCTATGAGAGCCTGGTACACCGGCCTGCTCGCCGGTCTCCTCCCTGTCCTTCTCCTCGGCTTCGGCTACAGCGCCATCGCTGACCGCACCGTGTTCGTCCTCTGGGCCTTCGTGGTCGGAATCGCCTGGATCGTCCTGCTGCGCCAGGGGATGGAGGCGGGGTTGCGGAGGCCGCTGCTTGCCGGATGGCTCCTGCTGCTGCTTGCCGCGGGGCTCGCCGGGTTCGCCTGGCTGGAAGCGAAACATCATGAGTCTCTGGATCTCGGCTTCCGGGCGGTCTTGCCCGGTCTCTACCACCCCGTCCTGACCGCGCCGCGGACCGCTGGCGTGATTGCCGGACTGCTGGGTCTGGCTGGGCTGGCCGGCGTCGGAGTCGGTTTCCTGAAGAGAGAGGCGCGATGAGGAAGAAGGTCCGTCTGTACGAAGTGGCCAATGCCCGCTCGGGGGACAAGGGGGACGCGAGCAACGTCGGCCTGATTGCCAAATCCCCGGAGCTGTTCGAGGTGATTCGCGAGCAGGTCACCGAGGAGCGGGTCGGGCAGCACTTCCGCGAGGTCTGCCGCGGCGGAGTGGACCGCTACGAGGTCCCCAACCTGCTGGCGCTCAACTTCATCCTGCACGACTCGCTGGGCGGCGGCGGCACCGAGAGCCTGAAGACCGATGCCCAGGGCAAGACCCACGCCCAGGGGCTGCTCCAGATGGAGATCGAGGTCCCCGAGGAAGTACTGGAGGGGGTGCGGTGAACGACCGTCCCTACGAGCGTCTGGAAGTCCGGCGCGACCGCGACCTCCTCTGGGTCACCCTGAACGATGCGGACCGGGCCAATGCCCTCTCCCCCGCGATGATGGAGGAGCTGACCTCCCTCTATCGCACGCCGCTGCGCTCCGAGGGGATCCGCGCGGTGATCCTCTCCGGCGCGGGGAAGAACTTCTCGGCCGGGGCGGACCTGGGGCACCTCCGGTCGCTCCTCGACGCCAGTGAGGACGAGAACCTGCGCGACTCGCTGAGGATGCGCGACCTGTTCGAGGCGGTGCTGCGGCAGGACGCGCTGACCATCGCTCTCGTCCAGGGTGCCTGTGTGGCCGGTGGCTGCGGCCTGGCCACGGCCCACGACTTCGTGATCGCCGCGCAGGATGCCCGCTTCCTCTACAGCGAGGTGCGGATCGGCTTCGTCGCGGCCCTGGTGGCCACCTATCTGCCGTTGCGCCTCCGCGGCTCGGACATCCGTGAGCTGCTGCTGTTCCCCCGCTTCCTGGAGGCTCCCAGGGCGCTGGAGATCGGGCTGGTGAACCGCCTCTGTCCCGAGCAGGATCTGCCGCGAGTGGGCGAGGCGCTGGCCGCGGAGGTTCTGGAGACGGGAAGCTCGGAGTCGATCGCCCGTACCAAGCGGCTGCTCCTCGACATCCTCGGCCGGCCGCTCGACCAGGCCCTGCTCCACGCCGCCGGGGTCAATGCCGCGGCCCGGGGCACGGCCGACTGCAAGCATGGCATCGCCACCTTCCTGGAGACCAAGAAGCCCCCTCGCTGGAGAGATTGAGGCGGAGCTGTATGCGCCTGATCCTGTTCGACATCGACGGCACGCTGCTGGAATGCGGACCGCAGGTCCGGCCGCTCTTTGCCGAGGCTGCCGCCGAGGTCTTCGGCAGGAACATCAACATCGACCGTTATGACCTGGCGGGGCGGACCGATCCCCGGATCACGCTGGACCTCCTGACCGAGGCCGGTCTGACCGAAGAGGAGGTCCGGGCGCGCCTGCCCGAGATGAGGGCGATGTACGCCGGGAAGCTGGAGAAGGCGCTCGACCGGCAACACATGCGGCTGCTCCCTGGGGTGGCCGAGGCTCTCGAAACGCTCGGCCGGCGGAAGGATGTGGTCCTGGGGCTGGTGACGGGGAACTGGGAGCCCGGCGCCCGGACGAAGCTCTCCCGCTTCGACCTGAACCGGTACTTCGACTTCGGAGCGTTCGGTTGCGACGGGGTGGACCGGACGGATCTGCCGCCGGTCGCTCTGGAGCGGGCCGAGCAGAGGATGGGACGGCGCTTCCGTCCCGAGGAGACGCTGATCGTGGGCGACACGCTCCACGACGTGGCCTGCGCCCGCGCCCATGGCATCCCGGTCCTTGCCGTGGCCACCGGCCGGACGACCGCCGAGACCCTGCGGGAGGGCGGGGCGGACCGGGTGGTGGCAGATCTCACCGAGATCGCTGATTGGTAACTTAGGCCGCGCGACGCTCCGTGGGCCCGCCGGCCCTCTCCCACTCCACCATCCCGCCGGTCAGCTCCACCACCCGGCGGACGCCCAGGAACCGCAGCGCGAGACTAGCCGCCCGCATGGTGGGATCCTCGGGCTCCTCCGCGACGACGATGAACTCGGTCCGGTCGTCCGTTCCTTCGGGAAGGGCGGTGATCCCCTCCGGCGGAGCGGACAGCGCGCCGGGGATGTGACCGCGGTCGTATTGCTCCCGCGGGCGCACGTCGAGGATCCGGTAAGGCGGGAAGGGCGCGCGCAGCCTCCGGCGAACCTCCCCCGCGTGAGTCTTGAAGATCACACCATCGAAATGTGGGTCCATTTGGCCTCCTGGCTGGCGGATGCTATCTCACCAGGTGCCGCCGGAACCAGCGCTGGGTGGCGTTGAGGGCCTGGATGAGCTGGGGGGTGGGGCCGGCGAACGGGTGGCGGGCGCCGAAGGTATGGCTGGCTCCGGGGATGCGGAGCAACTCGCCGGTGGAGGCTTCGGCGAGCCGGTCCGCTTCGGCCACGGGGACGCTCTCGTCGTCCTCGCCATGGACGATCAGCCACGGGGCGCGGACGGAGCGGGCGGCGGCGAGGATGTCGAGATCGTCCCTGCTCTCCAGCTCCTCCAGGAGGCCGATCCCGAGGGCGAGCTGCTGTCCGGTGCGGGCGTTGACGACCGGGAGCTCTCCTTCGCGGCGCCAGGCCTCCTTCTGCTCGGGGGTATAGCGGTCGAAGCCCGCAACGGCCGCCCAGGTGACCAGGGCGCGCACCCGGTCTGCTGCCAGGATGGCGTTTCCGCCTCCCCGGCTGTGGCCGAAGAGCCCGAGGCGGCCGCGGTCCACCCGGCCGGGGGCGATGGCCTCGCCCACGGCCTCCAGGATGACGAGGAGGTCGGCGAGCTCGCGGCCATGGGTGTTGGCCCGGAAGGCGCCGGGGTCGCTCACGAGGTCGTCTCCCGGGAGCATTCCCGTGCCGGAGAGGTTGAAGCGGACCACGACGAAGCCCCGCTCGGCTAACAGGTGCGCCAGGTAGGGGAAGAACCCCCATTCCATAAACCCCTTGAACCCGTGGCAGACGATCACCGCCGGACGCTCGCCGGGCTCGTCGGGGAGGTCCACCAGGCCGTGAAGGGAATCGAGTTGGAAGGGGACGGTCTTGGTCATCGAGAGGATTGTAGACTGGCGTCATGATCACGACACCCATCGAGGAGGAGTACCGGGCTTTGCGGGAGGGCGCCGGCATCACAGAGCTCTCCTGGCGCGGAGGCCTGGAGCTCCTCGGCCCCGACCGGCTCCGCTTCCTCCACAACTATGTGACCTGCGACGTCAAGGGGCTGGCCCCGGGAATGGGCGCCTACGGTTTCTTCACCAGCCCCCAGGGGCGGATACTGTCCGACGCCGTCCTCCTGGCCCAGGAAGACCGCCTGTGGGTGGAGGTCGACGAGGACCAGAAGGAGCCGGTCGCCGCCCATCTCCGGAAGTACATCCTGGCCGACCGCGTGGAAGTCCGGACTTTGGACGACATGCGGCCGGTCCTGGTCCTCGGCCCGGGCGCCGAAGCGGTCCTCGGGACGGATCTTTCCTCGCTGGACGCGCCCTGGCGGCATGCCCGGATCACGGTCCATGGCACCGAGGTGGTTGTCCAGCGGCGGGGCCTGTCCGGCGTCCCGGCCTGGACGCTCTGGGTGTCCGCTTCCGAGGCGGTGCTGCTGGCCAAGCGGCTGGTCGCGGAGGGGGCACGGCCGGTGGGCTTCGAGGCGCTGGAGGTGCTGCGGGCCGAGGCGGGCATCCCCCGGTTCGGACAGGACTTCGGGCCGGACAACTTCCCCCAGGAGACGGGGATCGAGGAGGCGGTCAGCTACACGAAAGGCTGCTACCTGGGACAGGAGGTCGTGGCCCGCATCCACTACCGGGGGGGCGTGCAGAACGTCCTGAGGGGGCTTGTCTTCGATGAGGGCGAACCGCGGCAGGGCGCGGCGCTGATCCACGACGGACGGGAAGCGGGGAGGGCCACGACCGTGGTCCGCTCCCTCGCTCTCAATCAGATTGTGGGGCTGGGAATCCTCCACCGCCGGGTCGAGCCGGGCACGCGGGTGGCGGTCGAGGGCGGCGGGGCCGCCCTGGTCAGACCGTGAACGACGAGCCGCAGCCGCAGGTGCCCTTGGCCTTCGGGTTGAGGAACTTGAACCCGGCCCCGGCCATGCCCATGACGTAGTCGACCGTCGTGCCCTCGAGGTAGCGGGCGCTGATCGCGTCGACGTAGAGAGTCATTCCGTTCTGCTCGTAGACCCAGTCGTTCTCTCGCGCCTCGTTCTCGAAGTCGAGGGCGTATTCGAAGCCGCTGCACCCGCCGCCCCGGACCGCGACCCGGAGCCCGTGCGAAGGGTCGATGCCCTCCTGCTCGCGGGTGATCCTTGCCATCTCGGCGGCCTTGGCCGTCAGCAGGACCGGCGTGTCCGCGTGCGTATCGGCCTGCGATTCGACCTGGTGGTTGGGCGCGGTATCCGTCTCCGGCTGCACAGACTGCGTATTCTCCATGATGCTCCTCCTCCACTGAGGAAACAGGTGGGGCTGGGGTGGAATTTCACGCTATTCGCGGCCGGCTGTCAAATCGGGCGCGATATGATGGCCCCGTGCTGCGGGCCATCCTCTTTGATTTCAACGGCATCCTCGTCGACGACGAGCCCGTCCACCTGGAGATCTTCCAGCGCGTGCTCGCCGAGGAGGGGGTCTCGCTGACGGCGGAGGACTACTACCGCGACTACCTGGGTTTTGACGACCGGGGCTGCTTCGCGGCCGTGCTCCAGAAGGCGGGCGAGCCGGCCACGGTCCCCCGCTTGATGCGCCTGATCGCGCGCAAGGCCAGCTACTACCAGGAGAGGATGCGCCAGAGCGGCTACCCCTTCTTCCCCGGCGCGGTCGAGCTGGTCCGGGAGCTGGCCTCCTCGGGCCGCATGCTCGGCATCGTCAGCGGCGCCCTGCGCGAGGAGGTGGAGGGCGCGCTTCGCCAGGCGGGGCTGCTGGAGCGCTTCAAGGTCCTGGTGACCGCCGAGGACGTGAGCGAGGGCAAGCCCGACCCCGAGGGCTACCGCCGCGCCCTGGAGGAGCTCAACTCCCTGCCGCCGCTGCCGGAGCGGCTCTTCCACCCGCACGAGGTGCTCGCCATCGAGGACAGCCCGGCCGGCCTGTCGGCCGCGGCGGACGTGGGGCTGAGCACCCTTGGCGTGGCCCACACCTATCCGCCCGAGCGCCTGCGCGCTGCCGACGCCGTGGCCGGAAGCCTCCAGGGCATGAGCCTGGAGCGGCTGGAGCGGCTCCTCGCCGAGGCCAGCCGGAAGTGAGCCCGCTGGACCCCGGGGTCCGCCGCCAGGTCGAGCAGTTCGTCCGCCCCCTGTACGCGGGGCTCGACGGCGTCCAGACCTTCGGCCAGGTCGAGCGGCTCGCGGCCCGCATCCAGGCGATCCGCGGCGACCTTCCTGTCGACGAAGAGCTTCTCGATCTCCTGCTCCTGTTCCAGGGGGTGGTCGACCGGCTGGGCTCGCTGGCCCCGGGGGGACGGCTCGACCTCTTCCTCAAGGGGCTCGGACTGGGAGACGACCTCGTCCGCCGTGTGCGGACCGGGATCGGACGGGTCCGGGAAGAGCCTCGGGGGCCGGAAGAGGAGCTCGTCCACGACGCCCTGCTCCTGGAGTGGTCCGGCGTGGTGGCCACGGCCGAGCGCCTCATGGCAGCGGGGAAGAAGAGGACGCCCGTGGCCCGCGCGCTGGCGCAGCTCGACCCCGGCCCTGCGCCGGAGCGCTACCGCACTCCAAGAGCGAGGGAGCTGGGCGCGGGGCGGAAGCGGGAGGCCGAGCGGTGGATCGAGGAGCTGAGAAAGAAGATAACCGAAGAGGGGATCAACTAGGGATCAGTTGATGGGGAGCCTGCCGCCGAACCCTTCCTCGTACGTGTGGAAGAAGGCGACCGCCTGCTCCGGGAAGCGCCAGCAGTAGTAGCCGTCGCCATTGTCCCAGTCCACCAGCCAGAGCCCCTTGACCTCGCAGCCGATCGAGCTCACCTGCTGCGCCCAGGAGCTCACGATCTGCTGGTACTCGGCCTCCAGCTCCGGCCGGCGGTCGTCCATCTCGTCGAGGCTCCCGACCGTGGTGGTGAGCGACTCGATCCGGCGCACGGCCGCCGAGGTCAGGTCGCGCACGACCGGAAACGTTTCCAGAGCTTCGTCATAAGAGAAAATCCTTTTACTGCGCCGCTTTGTAGACATAAGACACAAATTATAACAGGGTCTTGGCGCCGGGGCCTACCTGCGGTAGATTGGAGGCTGGTGAACATCAAGGACAGCCCCACCGAGAGGTTGCGGGGCCACGTGGAAGTCGTTGCCGGCGGCATGTTCTCCGGCAAGAGCGAGGAGCTGGTGCGGCGCCTTCGGCGCGCGGCCATCGCCCGCCAGAAGGTGCAGGTCTTCAAGCCTGGTGCCGACACCCGCCACGAGCCCTGCCGACTGGTCACCCGCGACAACCGCGAGCTCGAGGCGGTCTCCGTCGCGTGCAGCTGCGAGCTGCGGCAGAAGCTCGACCCCGCCGTCGAGGTCGTGGGCATCGACGAGGCGCAGTTCTTCGACCTCGGACTGGTGGAGCTGGTGGGCGAGCTGGCCGACCGGGGAATGCGGGTGATCGTGGCCGGCCTGGACCTCGACTACCTGCGCCGGCCGTTCGGACCGATGCCGCAGCTCCTCGCCCTGGCCGAGTACGTGGACAAGATGCACGCGGTCTGCATGCGCTGCGGCGAGCCGGCCTGCTACAGCCAGCGCATCGCGGGAGGCAGCGAGCAGCTCCAGGTGGGGGATACGGAGTTCTACGAGGCGCGCTGCCGGGGCTGCTTCGAGCCCTTCGAGCCGGGCGTCTAGCTGTCCGGCTTCTCCAGCGGGACCGGCTGGTTGTCCTGGTCGACCTGGACGTAGACGACCTCGGCCTCGGTCACCTTGACCTTGCCCCCACCGCGGGTGCGGCGCTCCGCCTCGACCATGACCCGGACGGTGATGGAGGTCCGGCCCAGGCGCTTCGTCTCGGTATAGAAGCTGACCAGGTCGCCGACGAAGACCGGGGCGTGGAAGACCACCTCCCGCATGGCCACGGTGACCATCCGGCCGGTGATGTGGCGGTGGGCCTCCACCGCGCCGGCCAGGTCGATATGGGAGAGGATGATGCCGCCGAAGATCGTGCCCAGGGCGTTTGTATCCTTCGGCATCATGATGACGCGGATGGCGGGCTGCGTGGGTCCGCTTTCGCTCATGGCGCGCATGGTATCCTAACGCCGCCTCACGAGCCGTCCAACGACGACAAGATGCCGGAATCCGGTCCGCTCCCAACCCTCTCAGGCTCTCCGGGGCCGACCGACGCCGTTCTCCTGCGTCAGGTCCTGGAGCGGCGCCCGGAGGCGCTCTCCGAGCTGTACGACCGGCACGCTCCCACCCTCCTCGCCCTCTGCCGCCGCATCCTGGCTGGAGCCGCCGACGCCGAAGAGGTCCTGCAGGAGGTCTTCCTCCATGTCTGGAACAACGCCGGGCGCTACGACGCGGCGCGCTCCTCGGTCTCCACCTGGCTGGTGCTGATCGCCCGCAGCCGGGCCATCGACCGGCTGCGCAGCCGCAAGGTCGTGGAGCGGGTGCACGAGGCGGCGCATCTGGAGAGCCCTGGGGAGCATGCATCCCCCGAGGGCGTGGAATCCGTATTCCATCGAGAGAGGCGGCAGCGCGTGAAGGCCGAGCTGGACCGGCTGCCTCCCGAGCAGAAGCAGGTGCTGGAGATGGCCTTCTACGAAGGGCTCTCCCAGAGCGAGATCGCCGGCCGGGCGAATCTGCCGCTGGGCACGGTCAAGACGAGGACGCTGCTAGCCATGAAGAAGCTGCGGAGCGCGCTGCGGTCCGACATCCGGGAGCTGTTGTGAACGAAGAGCTCACCGCCGAGGACCGCACCATCCTGGCCGCCCTGGAGGCGCCCGGGGAGCCGCTCGCCTCCGGGGAGCCCTCCGATCCCTCCGAAACGGCCGAGATGATGGCGCGCCTCTACACCGAGGTGCTGGGGCTGCTCCCCTTCGAACTGGAGCCCGAAGCGCCGCGGTCGGAGGTCAAGGCGCGGCTGCTGGCCGCCGCCCGTGGCGAGGCGGCTCCGGCTGTTCCCCCGGCTGCTTCAGAGGCCATGGACGAGACCCAGGAAGTGGACCCCCGGCCAGCTCCCCTGCCTCCACCTGTCCAGACATCCCGTCCCGTCCTCTCGCGGGAGAGGCCGTCCGCCCCCCGCGTGGCCATGGTGTCGCGGCGCCGGAGCGTCTGGCCCGCGCTCCTGGCCGCGTCGTTGATCCTCGCCCTGGGCGGCCTCAGCGGCTGGCTCTTTCTGCGCCAGACCCGGATGGAGGAGACCATCGCCCGCCTGGAGAGCGATCTGGCGGCCGAGCGCCGGGAGCGGGGGCAGTCGGAGTCCGCGATGACCGGGATGCGATCCGCAATGGAGCGGATGCGGGTGAACTTCGCCATGGTGACCGCGCCGGCGGTGAAGGTGAGCCCGCTCCGGCCGGTCGACGGGCAGAGCCCGGCCCGCGGTACGCTCTTCGTGGCGGCCGACGACCAGCACTGGTACCTGGCGGTCCACGGCCTCCCCCCGGCCGCGCCGGACCGGGACTACCAGCTCTGGTGGGTGGCCGACGAGGGCAGGATGGTCAGCGGAGGGACCTTCGATCCCACCCCCGGGGAGAAGGTGGAGATGTTTTCAGAGACGATGCCCGAAAGGACCCAGGACGTGGTGATCACCCTGGAGCCCGAGGGGGGTGTCGAAGCGCCCACCGGCCCGGAGATCCTCCGGGGGGCGGGCGTCGTCTATCAGCTCTGATCCGCGCGCAACCTGACGAGGGTCTCGTTGAGTCCGACGAGCCGTTCACCCACCTTGACGAATCTCTCGCTAACCCCAATGAGCCGCTCGTTGAGGTCAACGAGCCTCTTGCCGGACTCGACGAGCCCCTCATCAACCCTGACAAGGCTCTCGTTGCCCCGCTGAGGCCTTCGTCGACCCTGATGAGACCTTCATCGGACTTGACGAGGCTCATGTCGAAGTCAACGAGCATCTCGTCAACCTTGCCGAGCTTCTCGTCGACCCTGATGAAGCCCTCGTTGAACCCGACGAGCCTCTTGTCAGACCCGACGAGGCCCTCATCACCCTTGACGAGCCTCTCGCAGGCTCGACGAGCCTCTCATCGACTCCGATGAGACCCTCGTTGCCCCCGACGAGGCTCTCGTCAGACTTGATGAGAGCCTCGCCCTCTCACCCGAAGCCTTGGCCTTCGCGCCTCGAAGCCTTGGCCTTCGCGTCGAGAGCCTGTCCCGTCGTACCCAAAGCTTGTGCCCTCTCGCCACGGGCCTTGAAGAGCCGCCGATAGGTTTCAACCGCGTACAGAGAGGCTGCCGAACAGCCCCGTCCCTTCCCCGTCTCCTCTCGTCTAGCGTTCCCTCCTTAAGGGCAGCTCGGAAGGATCGTGCCGGGTCTTCTCCCAGGTGTTTGCCGAGCTCGAGAAGCGCGCCGCCGTCTCCGTGAGCATGCCCTTGACCGAAGATGGCTGCATGCTCGGGCTTCAGCCTATTGTCGTGCCCGGCGTCGCGTCGATCCGCATCCGCCCCTTTCCTTGGTCGTCTTTCTGCGGTATCTTTGACGGAAGTCGGGAGGCTTCGTATACTCTGTCTGCTGCGGAGGCTTTGCATGACATGGACTGACATCCGCCGGCATTATCCTCATCAGTGGCTTCTGATCGAGGCGTTACTGGCGCATTCGGAGTCGGGACAACGGCATCTGGATGAACTGGCCGTCGTCGACGCGTTCCCGGACGGCGAGAGAGCTCTCCGTGCGTACTTGAGTCTCCACCGCGAGGCCCCGATCCGGGAGCTTTATGTGGTCCATAGCGACCGTGAAGATCTGGAGATCACCGAACGTGCCCTGCCGGGTCTCCGCATTGCCGGATGAAGATCCGGGTGGAGCAGGGCTTGGCCTATGTGGAGGCAGTCCTGACCTTCCGAAGGCGAAGCCTCCGCATCGTCAACACAATCCTCGATACAGGCTCAGCGAGCACGATCTTTTCCGCCGATAGGTTGCTCGAAATCGGTGTCGTGCCGGAACCTTCCGATGCCCTCCGCCGGCTTCGAGGCGTGGGCGGAACTGAGTATGCGTTTACCAAGAGTCTGGACCTCCTTGCCATGGACGAAATGAAGGTCCTCGACTTCGAGATTGAGGTGGGAGCGATGGATTACGGCTTCCCCGCGGATGGCATCCTCGGATTGGACTACCTCCTGCGGATCGGTGCGCTCATCGACCTGCGGCGTCTCGAGCTTCGCGGGTCGATATCCCAGTAGTAGGCGGCAATCCACCTCCCCTCTGACAAGCCTCTCCAAGCGGACGGAAAAACCTCGGCAGCGGTGCTCCGTATTGACTACGGACAGGAACGCTCGTCTGGACTCCGCTGATCCTCTGAAAGGGGAAGTAGCTCCTATGCGCACTTCGGCTCGATGGCTGTCGCGGACGATATGGCTCGGCCTTCTGGCGCTCCTGCTTCCCGGCTCGTCTGCGTCCGCCCAGAGGCCGCCGGACATCCCCCTGAATGCCGGGATGAACCGGGAGATCGTCGAGGGCGTGCTGAAGGCGATCGACAGGTATTACGTCTCACACGAGGTCGCCAGGAAAATCGACGAGAGCCTGCGCCGGCGGTTGCAGGCCGGCGAGTACGACAGGATCACCAGCGCTTTCGATCTGGTCGACGCGCTCGACGCGCATATGCAGGAAGTCAGCAAGGACAGGCACTTGGCCATGGGCTACAGCCACAGGCCTGAGCCCCTCGACGAGGGCAATCCGTTTCCCCCGGAAACTCCGCAGGAACGGGAGGAGGCACGGACGGCTGCAATCGAGGCGAACTTCGGCTTCGAGAAGGTGGAGAGATTGCCGGGCAACATCGGCTATCTGGACATACGGAAGTTCATCCGCCCGGAGCTCAGCGGGGACATGACCGGGGTCGTCATGACCTTCCTTGCGAATACCGACGCGATGATCCTCGACCTTCGGAACAGCCAGGGCGGCTCGCTGGACATGGTTGTCTTCCTGGCCAGCTACTTTTTCGGCGGCGACGAGCCGTTCCATCTCGGAGGCATGTACAGCCGCGCGGAGAACATGACGCAGCAGTTCTGGACGTCCCCTTACGTGCCCGGCCGCCGCTACCGCGACAAGGACCTTTATATCCTTCTGAGCAAGAAGACGTTCTCCGCGCCCGAAGGCTTCGCCGCTTTCCTTCAGCATCACAAGCGCGCGACCGTCGTCGGCGAGCGGACTGCCGGCGGAACGCATCCAGGAAGGTTCGTCCGGGTCCACCCGAACTTCGCCGTCTTCGTCCCGATGGGGTGGCCGGTCTACCCGGCCGGCACGCCTGCCTTCCCGATCGGCAGACCCGTCTATCCGGCCAGCAAGGCGGATGAGAGGGGAACGGGTGTCACGCCGGACCTGGAGCTTCCGGCGGACCAGGCACTGAAAGCAGCCCACCTTGCGGCCGTGAAGCGGAAGCTGGAAAGAGATCCCAGTCAGAAGGAGCGCTTGGAGCCGATCCTGGACGGACTGAAGAAGGAGCTGGAAGCCCTGACGCCCAGACCGTAGGGCCGCGGGAGAAAGGATCTGCCACCAGGGCTCCCTCACGGCTTCGTGAACTGCGTCGGACCATAGATGGTCGCGACGCACGAGGTATCGAGTTCCTGGACCGAGGCGCGGTCGAGGAACTCGCGGAGCAGGTTGATCATGCACTCCCCGCTGACGCCGTGACTGCCGCGGGGGACGACCACGTGCAGGCGGTTCGTCATGAAGCGTGACGCCTGGTTCGCGAGGTCCGGCGGGGTGACCGGATCGCGCTCGCCGGAGACCAGCAGCACGGGCACGTCCGAGCGGACCGGCGCGTGGGTGTCCGCCGCGATCCTGGCCCTCGGCCAGACCTTGCAGACGGCCTTCTGCTGGCGGATGCGGTAGTCGCCGAGGTAGGTCCCCGCGGTCTTCTCGCGGATCCTCTCCTCGGTGATGAACGGCAGGTCCTCGGCGCAGGAGACCGAGAAGTTCAGACCCCAGTCGATGCCGTCGGTGATGTTCAGGCGGCGCTCGATCGCCATCCGGATGAGCGGCTCGAAGTCGCCCTGGGCGGCTTGGCGGATCTGGAGCGGCAGGCCCGCCGCCGCCTCGCCGTACATCAGGAAGCGCATGCTCTCGGCGACCAGGCCCCAGGTCGGTTGCACCTCCTGCTTCTCGTTCGTACGCGGGTTGGTGACGGTCACGGTCACGCCTTGCTCGATCCGTTCCCGGACCGCCTTTAGGTCCGCCCGGGTGTCGGGGAAAGCGGCCCGGCACTCGGGCTGCGCGGCGCACTCGGCGAGGAGCAAGTCGAGCGCCCGCTGGCCGGCGGCGGCGTGCTCCACGGGGAGGTACACGTCCAACCCGGTCGTGCCAACGAGCACCACGCTCCGCACCGTCTCCGGGTGCCGGCGCCAGTAGACCATGGCGCTGCGCGTGCCGTACGAGCCGCCCTCCAGGTTGATCTTGCCGTAGCCGAGCCACTGGCGGACCTCGTTCAGGTCGTCCGCGAAGGCGGCCGTGGTGTACTGGGTCAGGTCCGCGACCTTCTCCAGCTTTTCGCGGCACTTCTCGACCGCACTGATCGGGAACATGTCCCCGGTGGCGAGGCGGAGGTCGAGCGGCTCGCCGTAGAAGTCACAGTGGAGAGGGTTCGAGCCGCCGGTGCCGCGCTGGTCGACCAGCACCATGTCCCGTTTCTGGGTCAAGGGGCTCCCGGCGAAGCCGGGGGCACTCCCCGCGATCCCCTGCCCCGGGCCGCCGCCGAACTCGAAGATCGGATCGGGCTTGTCCGGTCCCGTGGCGGGCTCCGTGGCCGGGAGAATGACGATGTTGAGGCCGATCTTCCTGCCCTGTTTCGTTTCGCGGTTCTCCCAGACGGGATAGGTGGCGCAGAGCACGTCCTGGTCCAGCCCCGGCACCCGGCACGGGTAGGGTTTGGTCTCGACCGCCGCGACCGGAGCGGTGGGAGCCGGCCTGGTGAACTGCGTCGGTTTCGATTCGCTCACGGCGCACGAGGGCTCGAGCCCCCGGACCGAGGCGCGGTCGAGGAAATCGTTGGTCAGCTTGTCCCTGCACTGTCCGCCGCCGCCATGGGCGCCGCGCGGGATGACCACGTGCAGGCGGTTCTTCATGTGGCGCGAGGCCATCTCGGCCATCTCCGGCGGGGTGGCCGGGTCGCGCTCGCCGGAGACCAGCAGCACGGGCACGTCCGAGCGGACCGCCTCGTGGATGTTCGCCGGCACCTTGCCCCGCGGCCAGATCTTGCAGACGTCCTTCTGCTGGCGGACGCGGTAGTCGCCCAGGTAGGTCCCCGCGGTCTCGCGGCGCGTCATCTCCTCGGTGATGAACGGCAGGTCCTCGGCGCAGGTGACCGAGAAGTTCAGGCCGTTGTAATAAAGCCGGCCCTCGAAGCCAACGGTGAGGTCCAGGCGGCGCTCGATCGAGGCCTGGACGAGCGGCGCGAGGTCGCCCTGCGCGGCGTTCCGGAGCAGGAGCGGCAGGCTCGCTCCCTCGGGGCCGTACAACGCGTAGCGGATGCCTTCGGCGACCAGGCCCCAGGTCGGCCGCACCTCCTGCTTCTCCCCGGTGCGCGTGTTGGTGACGTTCGCGGTTACACCCTTGTCGATCCGTTCCTTGAGCGCCTTCAGGTCCGCCCTGGTGTCGGGGAACGTGGCCCGGCACTCGGGCTGCGAGGCGCACTCCTCGAGCAGCAGGTCGAGCGCCCGCTGGCCGGCATACGCGTGGCGCAGGGGGAGGAAGAGGTCCAGCGGGGCCACGGAGGTCAGCACCACGCTCCGCACGGTCTCCGGGTGCCGCTGCCAGTAAACCTGGGCCGCGCGCGAGCCATACGAGCCGCCGATCAGGTTGATCTTGCCGTAACCGAGCCACTGGCGCACTTCGTTCAGGTCGTCCGCGAAGGCGGCGCTGGTGTACTGGCTCAGGTCCGCGACCTTCTCCAGCTTCTCGCGGCAGCTCCTGACCGCGTCGGCCGGGAACAGTTCCCCGGCGGCGAGGCGGAAGTCGATTGGATTGCCGTAGAGGTCGCAGTGGAGCGGGTTCGAGCGGCCGGTGCCGCGCTGGTCGACCAGCACGATGTCCCGCTTCCGGCGGTCGATCCCAGCCCACTCCCCGACCTCCCCGACCGCCTGCCCGGGGCCGCCGGCGATCTCGAAGACCGGATCGGGTTGCTTGTCCGGTCCGAGGGCCGGGAGGATGACGATGTTCAGGCCGATCTTCCTCCCCTGCCGGGTCTCGCGGTTCTCCCAGACGGGATAGGTGGCGCACAGCACCTCCTGGTCGGACCATGCCACCTTGCACGGGTAGGGCTTGACCTCGACCGCCTCGACCGGACCGGCGGGGGCCGGCGATTCACCGTGCGCCCACGAGAAGGACAGCGACAGACAGATGAAGAGGGCGGCGCGGATCGACTTCATGGACAGACTCCTCCCAGGTAAGATCCTCCTCCCCTACGCGTCATCGCTCTCTTTGTTGCAGGGGAGTGGCTGTGCAAGAATCCAGGTGTTCTCTGAAAGAATAGGGAGCCTGAAAATGCCTGGGATCTTTCGCGTGTCTCGCCCGAGCCTGACGCTCATCGCGCTGATCCTCCTTCTGAGCAGTGGGGTCCACGCTCAGCAAGCTCCGCCGTACCGGGTTGGCGGCGAAGTTACCCGGCCGGAGAAGATCTCCGGCGTATCTCCGGTCTACACGGAGGTCGCCCGCAAGGCCAGGGTGATGGGCGTCGTGATCGTGGAGGCGGTCATCGACGAGCAGGGGAGCGTGACGGAGACCCGGGTCCTCAAGGGCCTGCCCATGGGGCTCGACCGGGCCGCCGTGGAAGCTGTCGAGACCTGGAAGTTCAAGCCCGCGACCCTTGAAGGAAAGCCGGTCCCGGTCTATTACATCCTGACGGTGAACTTCCAGCTCGACACGACTTCAACATCGGACCTCTTTTCGGGGCGTTCCTGCAGAAGAACCCCGAATTCGGGGAGCTCGTGCGGGGCAGGCGCTACCAGGAGGCTCTGGCTCTCCTGGATGGCATGAGTGCCTCGCCCGAGGTCCGCCTCGCCCGCTCCTATGTCTTCCTGGGGCTCGACAGGCTTCCCCAGGCGTGGGAGGAGGCGCAGGCCTACGACGGCCCCGAGCACGTACGAGATCCTCAGCGCGGTCGCCGACGCCGCCCAGGACCGGGTGTCCCGGGAAGAGGAAGAGGATGAGGATGAGAAGGTCCAGGCCGAGGTCATCGAGATAGGGCTCCAGGCCGCGGGCCGGGCGCTGAAGATAAGGAAGGACGATTACATGGCGATCGCCGCCAAGAGCCAGTTGCTCCGGGAGAAGGCGGAGCTGACGCGCGACGAGGGGGAAAGGCGGGCGTTGCTCATCGAGGTGGGCAAGCTTCGGGAGCGAAGCGCCGAGCTGCGGCACAGTCTCGAGGCCACCAGGCCGGAAAAGATCTCGGGCAACCCTGCGGAGCTCACGGAGACGGCCCGCAAGGCCGGGATCACGGGCGTCGTCATCATCAGCGCGGTCATCGACGAGGAGGGGAACGTCGTGGACGCCCGGGTCGTCAAGGGCCTGCCCATGGGGCTGGACCAGAAAGCGCTGGAGGCGGTCCGGACGTGGAAGTTCAAGCCGGCCACCGCCTTCGGAAAGCCCGTCCGGGTCAGCTACACGATGACCGTGTCGTTCCAGTAGCCGGCCGTACCGTCCTTCCGAGTCCGGATCTTCCTTTCATCGTCTTCCCACGGTATCTTGGGGGGCGGCCATGCACACGATCTTCAAGGACTTCACCTTTTCCGCCGCCCATGCCATCCGGGGTCACACCCGGGGGTGCCAGAACCTGCACGGGCACAACTACCGGGTGCGGGTTCACCTGAAGGCCGAGCGGCTGGACGAGCTGGGGATGGTCCTCGATTTTGCCGACGTGAAGGAGATGATGCAGGAGATCCTCGGGCCGTTCGACCACCGGGTGATCAACGACATTCCGCCGTTCGACCGGAGGAACACCACGGCCGAGTTGTTGAGCGAGTACGTCTTCGAGGAGGTCGCCCGTCGGCTCGGCAGCCAGGACCGCGTCCGGGTCTCGCGGGTGGAAGTCTGGGAGAATGATACCGCCTGCGCCGTATATGAGGCGTAAACTCTGGTAGAATCGAGAAGTGACCGCTCGTCCCGGGCGCGAAACTTTTTGCCGCATTGGGACGTAGCACTGCCTGTACCCACATCCTGAAGGGAAACCAGGGTGGTTGGGCTCATCAAGGACGGAGAATGACTCCCGAAAAACCCTCTCTCGAAGGGCTGCGCATCGATCGCAGCGGGGTAAACGAGCGTAGCGGACCCAGTTGGAAGCTGTGGCTGTCGCTGGCCGTCGTGGTGCTCGCCGTGGCGGGCGCCGCCTGGGCCTGGCTCCAGATCCCGCGGGCGGTCGAGGTGCGCACCGCCAACGCCCGGGCCGTCTCCGCCGGGGGCGCGGCCGGTGCCGTGCTGGACGCATCCGGCTATGTCACCGCCCGCCGCCAGGCGACCGTCTCCTCCAAGATCACCGGCAAGGTGACCGAGATCCTGGTGGAGGAGGGGATGGAGGTCCGCGAGGGTCAGGTCCTCGCCCGCCTGGACGACATCACGGCCCGCAAGGAGCTGGCCCTGGCCGAGGCCCAGGCAGCATCGTCCCAGCGCGGTCTCCAGGAGACCGAGGTCCGCTTGCGCGAGGCGCGGCTCAACCAGGGGCGGATGCGCGACCTTCGCGAGAAGGGGATCACCACCCAGGCGCAGGCCGATACCGCCGACGCCGAGGTCGACTCGCTTGCTGCACGGCTCGAGGTCCAGCGCCAGGATGTCGAGGTGGCCCGCCGGCAGGTCGCGCTCTACCGCCAGAGCCTGGAGGACGCGGTCATCCGCGCCCCGTTCTCCGGCGTGGCCATCACCAAGGATGCGCAGCCCGGCGAGATGATCTCCCCGGTGTCGGCCGGCGGCGGCTTCACCCGCACCGGCATCTGCACCCTGGTCGACATGAGCTCGCTGGAGGTGGAGGTGGACGTCAACGAGGCCTACATCAACCGCGTGCGGGACGGGCAGCGGGCAGTGGCCGTGCTGGACGCCTATCCGGACTGGGAGATCCCGGCCCGGGTCATCACCACGGTGCCGGCCGCCGACCGCCAGAAGGCGACGGTCAAGGTCCGCCTGGGTTTCGACCAGCTCGACCCGCGCATCCTCCCGGACATGGGGGTCAAGGTCTCGTTCCTGAGCGATGAGCGGCCGGCCGAGACGCCAGAGGCCCGGCCGAAGGTCCTGATCCCCCGCGCCGCCGTGCGGAAGGGGCTGGGCAGCGAGCACGTCTTCGTCGTCCAGGGCGACCACGTGGAGCGCCGGGCGATCAAGACCGGCCCGGCCACGGGCGAGGAGGTGGCGGTGCTCTCCGGCCTCTCGGGCGGCGAGCAGGTCGTCGTCGAAGGCCCCGAGCAGCTCGCGGACGGCTTCAAGGTCACGGTGCGCAAGGAGTCCTGATCCGGACACCGGATCTCACGAGGAGACAAGGAAATGTCGGAAGCTTTGGTGCAGGTCAGGGACGTCCACAAGGTCTATCACCGCGGGTCCGAGCGGCTCGACATCCTGAGCGGGCTGAGCCTGGAGATCCCCAAGGGGGACTTCCTGGCGCTCATGGGTCCCTCGGGCTCGGGCAAGAGCACCCTGCTCAACCTGATCGGCGGGCTCGACCGGCCGACCTCGGGCTCGGTGGTCGTGGCCGGCGAGCCCATCGACCGGCTGTCGGAGGGCAAGCTCGCCCAGTGGCGCGCCCGCCACATCGGGTTTGTGTTCCAGTTCTACAACCTTCTGCCGGTGCTGACCGCGGAGAGGAACGTGGAGCTGCCGCTGCTCCTGACCCATCTCTCCAAGGCCGAGCGGAGGAAGCACGTGTCCACGGCCCTGGCGATGGTGGGGCTCGCGGACCGCTCGGGGCACTATCCGCGGCAGCTCTCGGGCGGCCAGGAGCAGCGCGTGGGCATCGCCCGCGCCATCGTCACCGATCCGACGCTGCTGCTCTGCGACGAGCCGACCGGCGACCTCGACCGCAAGTCGGGCGATGAGATCCTGGACCTCCTCCAGGCGCTCAACCGCGAGCATGGCAAGACCATCGTGATGGTCACCCACGACCCGCACGCCGCGGCCTGCGCCAAGCGCACGCTCCACCTCGACAAGGGGGCGCTCACCCAGGAGGCGGCGGCATGAAGTTCTTCCCGCTGATCTGGAGCAACCTCAAGCGCCGGAAGGTCCGCACGGTCTTCACGCTGCTGTCGATCTTCGCCGCGTTCTTCCTGTTCGGCTATCTCGCGGCGATCCGCGTCGCCTTCAGCATGGGAGTGAACGTGGTGGGGGCCGACCGGCTGTCGGTGATCCACAAGACGGCCATCATCATGCCGCTGCCGGTCTCCTACAAGGAGCGGATCGCGAGCGTGCCCGGGGTGGAGGCCGTGACCTTTCTCAACTGGTTCGGCGGCGTCTACCAGGACCCGAAGAACTTCTTCCCCCAGATGGCGGTGGACACGGACACGATGTTCGACCTCTACCGCGAGATGGTCGTGCCCAAGGAGCAGCTCGAGGCCTGGACGGCGGACCGGACAGGCGTGATCGTGGGCAAGGCGACCATGGAGCGGTTCGGCTGGAAGCTCGGGGACCGCGTCCCGATCCAGGGGACGATCTACCGCAAGCAGGACGGCTCGCCGCTCTGGGAGTTCACGATCCGCGGCGTCTACACCGGGCGGGAGAAGGAGGTCGACACCTCCGGCTTCTACTTCCACTACGACTACCTGAACCAGGCGTCGAGGGGCGGGGACCTGGGGTTCGTCGGCTGGTACGTGATCCGGATCGCCGATCCGGCGCAGGCCGCGGAGATCTCGAAGAAGATCGACTCCCTGTTCGCCAACTCGCCGGCGGAGACCAAGACGCAGACCGAGAAGGCTCTCGCGCAATCGTTCGCGAACCAGGTGGGCGACATCGGGCTCATCCTCACCAGCATCATCGCCGTGGCGTTCTTCATGCTGCTGCTGATCGTGGGCAACACGATGGCGCAGTCGGTGCGCGAGCGCACGAACGAGCTGGCGGTGCTGAAGACGCTGGGCTTCTCCCACGGGCAGGTGCTGGGGTTCGTCCTGGCGGAGTCCTGCCTGCTCGCGCTGCTCGGCGGCGCGATGGGGCTGGGCCTCGCCTGGGTGCTCATCACCTCCGTGGGCGATCCGACCAACGGCCAGCTCCCGGTCTTCTTCCTGCCCGGGAAGGATGCGGTCCTGGGGGCCGCGGTCGCGATCCTGTTCGGGCTTGCCACGGGCGTCCTGCCCGCCATGCAAGCCATGCGGCTGCGCATCGTCGACGCGCTGAGGAGGGTCTGACCATGTTCAATGCGCTCTCTCAGGTGGCCACGGTGACCTGGCTCGGTCTGCGGACCGTCGGCCAGCGCCTCGGCTCTTCCCTGGCCACGATCTTCGGCGTCATGGGCGTCGTGGGCGTGCTGATCGTCGTGCTCTCCATCGGCGAAGGCTTCCGCCGTGCCCTGGTCTCGTCGGGATCGGACGACACCGCCCTGGTGCTGCGCAGCGGCAGCGACAGCGAGATGACGAGCGGCCTCCTCCGGGACCACACACGGATCGTCGCCGAGGCGCCGGGCGTGCTGCGCGGCGCGCAGGGGCCGGTCGCCTCGGCCGAGCTCTACGTGGTGGTGGACGTGCCCAAGCGCTCGACCGGGACGGACGCCAACGTGCCGCTGCGGGGGGTCCAGCCCGCGGCGTTCCAGGTCCGCGACGAGATCGAGATCGTCGAGGGCCGCGTGTTCCAGCCGGGCCGCAACGAGATCATCGCGGGCAGGTCCGCGGCGTCCGAGTTCGCCGGCCTGGAGGTGGGGAACAAGAAGCGCTGGGGCGGCGTCGAGTGGACGGTGGTAGGGATCTTCGAGGCGGGCGGCGGCCTGTCGGAGTCGGAGATCTGGTGCGACGTCGGGGTGCTGCAGCCGGCCTATCGGCGCGGCAGCACGTTCCAGGCGGTGTACGCGAAGCTCGAGTCGGCGGCGGCCTTCGACGGCTTCAAGGACAACCTCACCACCGATCCGCGGCTCGACGTGAAGGTGATCCGGGAGTCGGAGTATTACGAGGCGCAGTCGCGGACCCTGCACAGCATCATCACCGGGCTCGGCGTCTTCATCGGTCTGGTGATGGCGATCGGCGCCACGTTCGGTGCGCTCAACACCATGTACTCCGCGGTGGCGACGCGCACCCGCGAGGTGGCCACGCTGCGGGCGCTCGGCTTCGGGGCCGGCCCGGTGGTCGTCTCGATCCTGGCGGAGGCGCTGTTCCTCTCCCTGGTCGGCGGAGCGCTCGGCTCGGCCGTGGCCTACCTGGGCTTCAACGGCTTCCGCGCGGCGACGATGAACTGGTCTTCCTTCAGCCAGGTGGCGTTCCAGTTCGCGGTGACCCCGCCACTGATCGCGCTGGGCACGGTGTTCGCACTGGTCATCGGGTTGATCGGCGGGCTCTTTCCGGCCATCCGGGCGGCGCGCATGCCGGTCGCCACGGCGCTCCGGGAGCTTTGATACAATCGCCGCGGCGCCACAGGCCCCCTCCGCGGCCTGGGACGACCTCTTAGGGAGACCCGAAATGTCTCAGCAGACGACTGACGCCACGACCGCCACGGTGGCCGTGGAAGCCCCTCCCGCCGCTCCGGCGCCCCCGGCTTCGGGTAATACTGCCCGGCTGGTCCTGGACGGCAAGGAGATCGAGCTGCCCGTCGTGGTGGGCAGCGAGGGAGAGACGGGCATCGACATCTCGCAGCTCCGGGCGAAGACCGGGGCCATCACTCTCGACCCCGGCTACGGCAACACCGGGGCCTGCGAGAGCTCAATCACGTTCATCGACGGCGAAACGGGCATCCTGCGCTACCGCGGCTATCCCATCGAGGAACTGGCGGGCCAGGCCCGGTTCTCCGAGGTCTGCTACCTCCTGATCTACGGCAAGCTGCCCAACCAGCAGGAGCTCTCGGCGTTCGAGCAGCGGCTGACGTACCACACGCTCCTCCACGAGGACATGAAGAAGTTCTACGAGGGGTTCCCGGCGAGCGCGCACCCCATGGCCATGCTGTCCTCCATGGTGTCTTCGCTCTCGGCCTACTACCCGGGCGAGGCCGATGTCGACCTCAACATCGCCCGGCTGCTCGCCAAGGCGGCGACGATCGCCGCGTTCTCTTACAAGAAGAACGTGGGGCAGCCGTTCATCTACCCGCGCAACGACCTCTCCTACTGCGCGAACTTCCTCTACATGATGCACGCGGTGCCGGCGGAGCCCTACAAGTTCCGGCCGGTGTTCGAGCGCGCGCTCGACCTGCTGCTGATCCTGCACGCCGATCACGAGCAGAACTGCAGCACTTCGACGGTGCGCATGGTGGGTAGCAGCCAGGCGAACCTGTTCGCCTCGATCTCGGCAGGCATCTCCGCCCTCTGGGGCCCGCTCCACGGCGGCGCCAACCAGGCCGTCATCGAGATGCTGGAGCGCATCCGCGACGACAAGGGTGATTACAAGAAGTACGTCGACATGGCCAAGGACAAGGGCTCCGGCTTCCGCCTGATGGGATTCGGCCACCGGGTGTACAAGAACTTCGACCCGCGAGCCCGCATCCTCAAGAAGATGGCCGACGACGTGCTGGACGAGCTGGGAATCGACGATCCGCTCATGGACATCGCCAAGCGCCTGGAGGAGGTCGCGCTGCACGACGACTTCTTCATCTCCCGCAAGCTCTACCCGAACGTGGATTTCTACAGCGGGATCATCTACCGCGCTATGGGCATCCCCACGAACATGTTCACGGTGCTGTTCGCCCTCGGGCGGATGCCCGGGTGGATCGCCCACTGGCGGGAGATGCGGGACGATCCGAGCACGCGGATCAACCGCCCGCGCCAGGTCTACACCGGCGCGACCGAGCGGCCGTTCGTTCCCATCGAGCAGAGACAGTAGCCAGGGAAGGTCCGGTGTGGACTCCCTCTCCCCCGGCACGGGGGAGAGGATTGGGGAGAGGGGGAACGGGATCAACCCCTGTGAACGAAGTCGTGCAGCTTGTCCTGGATGCGGTCTCGGAACCGCTCCACGCGGTCCCAGATCGCGGGCCAGCGGCGGAAGGCCTTGCGCATCAGCTCATAGGCGATCTCGCTCGCCACCGAGAGGATGGCCGCGCCGATCACGATCGTCGCGATTCCCTGGATGCCGGGGAGCACCAGCCCGGCGATCCCCACCAGCACCACGATCCAGCCGACCAGCAGGACCACGATCCGGAGCCAGAGGGGGAGCGGACGGCGCAGCCGGTGGCGGCGACGGATCTGGGTATCTTCCACGAGCGGGGGGACGGCCACGGGTCCAGCCGCCGGCTCCGGAGGTGTCTCCTCTTGCCGGGGTGAGCTTTCGGGAATCTCGGAGTAGATCTCAGGCACACTCATACAGCTCCCTTCAGCCCAGAGAACTGTGCATCTTCCGTACCTGTTCCCATCCCAGGACTGGACTGGAGACAGTCTAGCACCAGCGGTTGACAAACAGGACCGGTGAGGTCCAGAATAATCCTGGAATTTGAGACCAAGTCTCAAAAGAGCTGAGCGAGGTCAGAACCGACATGTCCGATGCCCGCGAACGGGATCGCTTCCTCCAATTCTTGCGCAGCCGGGGGCATCGTGTCACCCAGGAGCGGCTCGCGTTGTTCGAGGAGATCTTCGCGCAGCACAAGCACATCGACGCGGAGGAGCTGCTCGGGGCCATGAAGACCCGCGGTCTCAAGATCTCCCGCGCCACGGTGTACCGCAACCTGGACCTGCTCGTGGACTGCGGGCTGGTCCGCAAGCAGCGCCTGGGGCGGGACCGTTTCCTCTACGAGCACGTCCACGGTGGGCAGCACCACGACCACTTGGTGTGCACCGGCTGCGGCCGGGTGGTGGAGTTCGTGAGCCCCGGCATCGTCGCGCTCCAGGCGGAGATCTGCCGGGCGCACGGCTTCCTGCCTTCGCGCCACACGCTCCAGATCAGCGGCCTCTGCAATGAGTGCGCGCAGGGCGCGGGTGAGCAGCGGGCCGAGCCGGTCTTGCAGGCGGGAGGGTTTGCCCGTGTTTGAAGCCCTGGTCGTGACGCTGCGGGAGGGGGTCGAGGCCGCTCTGGTCGTGGGGATCATCGTGGCCTTCCTCCGGAAAGAAGGGTACGAGCGCCATCTCGGAGCGGTCTGGGCCGGGATCGGGACCGCCACGGCGGCAAGCCTGATCGGCGCCTGGCTGCTCTACCGGTGGGCGGTCAACGAGGAGGCTTTCGAAGGCGTCCTCTACCTCGGCTCGGCGATCATCGTGGGCAGCATGATGGTCTGGATGTGGCGGCACTCCCACTCGCTCTCGGGCGAGATGAAGGGGTCGCTCTCCCGCATCCTCTCCAGCGAGCGGGCCGGGTCGGTGGGCCTCGGCCTGTTCCTGTTCACCTTCCTGATGGTCTTCCGCGAGGGGGTGGAGACGGTGCTGTTCCTCTCCGCCTTGTCCCTGACCACCAGCGGGCTCATGGCGGTCCTCGGGGTCCTGATCGGGCTCTCGGCCGCGGTGTTCTTCGGCGTGCTCTTCGTGCGCGGGAGCCTGCGGATCGACCTCGGACGGTTCTTCAAGATCACCGGCATCGCCCTGGGGATCTTCGTGGTCCAGCTCTTGATCAACGGGTACCACGAGCTGTCCGAGGCGGGCTGGCTGCCTGCGACGCCAGAGACGATGGCCACGATCGGGCCGCTGGTCCAGAACGACTTCTTCTTCATCGCCGCGGTCGTGGCGCTGCCGCTCCTCATGCTCCTGATCCCGGGCGGGGCGGGCGAGGCGCGGGCGGCCGAAGAGGGGGCGGCGGCGCGCCTGGAGCGGGCGCAGGCCCAGCGGCAGGCCTGGGCCCGGATGGTCGGCGCCGTGCTCGGCCTCACCATCCTGAGCATCCTGGGCATGGGTTTCGTCTACGCCCGGCCTCCGGCCATGCTCTCGCCGGCCACCCCGGTGCCGGTGGGGGCGGACGGCCAGGTGCGGATCCCCCTCTCCACCTTCCAGGGGCTGGAGCTGCAGCGGTTCCAGGCCACGATCGCAGGCAAGCCAGTACGCTTCATCGCCATCCCGATCGAGGAGAAGGGTCCGATCGCCACGGCCTTCGATGCCTGCCTGATCTGCGGCCCGAAGGGGTACTACCAGGAGGGGCCGGCCGTGACCTGCCTCCACTGCGGCTCGGCCATCTACATCCCGTCGATCGGGCAGGCGGGCGGGTGCAACCCGGCCCCGCTGAAGTCCCGGGTGCTGGACGGCCAGCTCGTGCTCGCGGCTGCCGATCTGGCCGCGGGCTCCGGGCTGTTCGAGCCGTCCCACGCCGGCCATCACATGGGGGCAGCGGAGTAACGCCATGTACTTCCGCCTGCTGGCCGAGTCGCTGCGCCGGGGGACCCGGAGGAAGCTGCTGGCCGTGACGGCCGTGGCGCTCGGAACCCTGGGCGCGACCGCGCTTGCCGAGGTGGTTCTGGCCTCCGGCGACCGGCTGGCTGCGGAGATGGGCTCCTACGGGGCCAACCTCCAGCTCGTTCCGGCCGAGGGCCGGGCGACCCTGCCGGAGGCGAGCCTGGCCCGGGTGCGAAAGATCTTCTGGCGCAACAACGTGATCGCCCTGGCGCCGCTCTACTCCCTTCGGGTCCGGACCGGGGACCGGGTGGCGCCCCTCGTGGGGACCTGGTTCGACCATGAGCTGGAGCCCGGCTGGCGCACCGGGCTCCCCCGCACCCGGCCGACCCTGAAAGTGGAAGGGCGCTGGCCGCGGGACGGCGAAGCCGAGGTGGCGGTCGGCCGCCGACTGGCCCAGCGTCTCGGGGTCCGACCGGGGAGCCGGCTCGAAGCGGCTCTCGGCGGCAGGACCGAGAGCTTGACCGTAACCGGCCTGCTGACCAGCGGCGGAGCCGAAGAGGAAGAGGCGTTCGCGCCTCTCGCGGTCGTCCAGCGCCTATCCGGCCGGTCCGGCTTCACCCGGGCCGAGGTGTTCGCGCTGACCACCCCGGAGGGGAGCCAGGTACGCGACCCCCGGCGCATGACCCCCGAGGAGTACGAGGCCTGGTACTGCACGTCGTATCCGTCCTCCGTCGCCCATCAGATCAACGAGGCCGTGCCCGAGGGGCTGGCGAGCGTGGACTACGGGGTGACCGGCGCCACCGCGGACGTCCTCGGCCGGTTGCGGGGGGTGCTGATCGCCCTGGCGGGTGTGGCTCTCGTCGGGGCTGCGGTCGGGGTGACCGCGGCCATGACCGCCACGGTGCTGGAGCGGCGTCTGGAAGCCGGCCTGATGATCGCTATCGGCGCGGCGCGGCAGCGGGTTGTCTTCTTCTTCCTGAGCGAGGCCGCTCTGCTCGGGCTGCTGGGCGGACTGATTGGTGGCGCGGCCGGGTTGGTGGCCGGGCGGCTGCTGGGGAGCGGCGTCCTCGGGGTCGAAGTCCCGTGGGTGCCCCTCCTCGTCCCCTTCGCCGGCCTGCTCGGGTTCCTGATCGCGGTGGTCGCAAGCCTGGCGCCGGTGCTCCGAGCTCTGGAGCGCTACCCGGCGGCCACCCTCAAGAGGGCGACGGCCTGATGCTCCTCCGCCTCGTCCTCGCCAGCCTGCGGCGGCGGTTCTGGCAGCTCGCGCTGATCCTGGCCGCGGTCCTGGTGGCCGCGGCCACGGTCTCGACCCTGGCGGGGTTCTCCTCCCGGAGCCGGGACCGGATGGGATCGAGCCTCGCCGCCTTCGGACCCAACCTCACGGTGCGGCCGCAGGTCGCCGGTCCGGATTCGCTCCCTCTGACCGCCTTGGACCGGGTGCGGGAGGTCCCAGGCGTCCGGACGGCGAAGTCTGCGGCCGGCCTGATCGAGGTCCGGGCCGAGCCCGCCCGGCTCGACGAGGTGGCGCGGGAGATCGAGTCCCGGGTGGAGGGGATCGAGGCGCGGCCCCTCCTCAAGGTCAGCGAGTCGGACGCCCGGGTCACCCGGCGCCTCACCCGGGTGCTCGTGGCGGTGAGCGCGGTCTCCCTGCTCCTGGCCCTGATCTCGGTGGGCGCGGCCACCACCGCCCTCCTCGGCGAGCGGCGGACCGAGGTCGGCCTGCTCCTCGCTCTGGGGTACACGGGCCGGCGGGTCGGGGGCTTCCTCGCCGCCGAGCTTCTGACGGCTGCCGTCCTGGCCGGAGCCGTGGGGCAGATCGCGGGGGACGTGGCGGCCGGCGCCCTGGCCGACCGGCTGCTCGGTCCCGGTCCTGGAGTCTTTTCCTGGAGCGGCTTCGCGGCTTCCGCGTCGGTTGCCATGCTGGTGGTCGGCTCCTCTCTTTTCCTCGCGCTCCGGCGGATCCAGCGGCTGGACGCGGCGAGGGTGCTCCGTGGCGACTGATCTGGTCACCGTCGAGGCGCTGAGCCGGCATTTCGGCTCGCTCCGGGCGTTGGACGACCTCAGCCTTTCCATCCAGGAAGGGGAGTGGGTGGCGGTGACCGGCCCCTCGGGCTCCGGCAAGACCACCCTGCTCAACATCCTCTCCGGGCTCGACCGTCCGAGCGAGGGCCGGGTGCGGGTCGGCGACCGGGTCGGCGGGATGATGGACCTGGGGACCCTGTCCGCCCGCGAGCTGGCCCGCTACCGCCAGCAGACGGTCGGCCTCGTCTTCCAGCAGTTCCACCTGATCCCCTACCTCACCGCCCTGGAGAACGTCATGCTGGCGCAGTACGTCCACAGCATGACCGACCAGGCCGAAGCGGAAGAGGCCCTGCGCCGGGTCGGCCTGGAGGAGCGGCTGCACCACCTGCCGAGCCAGCTCTCGGGCGGCGAGCAGCAGCGCGTGTGCATCGCCCGGGCCCTGATCAACCAGCCGCCCCTGATCCTGGCGGACGAGCCCACCGGCAACCTGGACGCGGTGAATGAATCCGTGGTGATGTCGCTCCTCGCCGACCTCCACCACCGCGGCCACACCCTGATCCTGGTGACCCATGACCCGTCCATCGCGGCCCGCGCCGGCCGCGAGGTCCGGCTGGAGCACGGGCGCCTGGCCTCCGACGGCGGGAGCGGTACCGTGGAGCTGCAGTCCGTGCTGGTCGACCTCTGGCGCCGGATCGAGGAGGACGGCGAGGGGGTGCCGGTGGCGCGACGGGGTGTCGCGGACCTCCTCGCCGACGGCGTGCTCGCCTACGTGGATGGCCGGATCGCCTTCACCGAGTCGGGGAGCGCCCGGGCGGCTGCGGTGGTCAGGCGGGTCCGTCTGGCGGAGGTCCTTCTGGAGCGCACCCTCCACTCGTCCGACGAGTGCGGCGGCCCGATGCCCGTGGCGGCCGGGTTCGAGGACCAGGTCTGCGCCTTCCTCGACCACCCTTCCGAGTGCCCCCACGGCCGGCCGATCCCTCCCGGCGGGACCTGCTGCGCTGAACCGTCCGAGGTCAACGGCCGGATCCTGGAGGTTGCCCGGTGAGGCTCGCGGCGCTATCGCCGCTATCGCGAGGCCGCGATTACCTCGCCCCAGCGGTGGTCCATCTGGAGCGGCGCTCCGGACCCGCTCCCCAGGAACCAGAGCACCGAGGGGTTCGGGCGCAGGGATCCGAGGCGTAGCTGACCTTCGCGCGGGCCGGTGACGGCCATGGCGATGGCCAGGGCCTGGGCGTCCACGGCCAGGTCGGTCACCGCGGCCATCCCGACCACCCCCTGCGCCGGGATCCCCTTGCGCTGATGGAGGTAGGGGAGCAGGATCTGGTCCCCGAACGCCAGCGACTCCTCCTCGATCGACAGGATGGCGGCGGCCCGGTCCCGCAGGAGGAAGCGGCCGGCCGGCTGGTCCATGCCGTGGAACTTCGGCAGCACGATCTTCCATCCGCGCCCGTCCGCGCCCCCTCCGAAGGCTCTCTGGATCGTACCGATCTGCACGAAACCGTTGGCCACTCCGTTCTGCAGGAGCACCTCGACCGCCCGGTCGACCGCGTGCCCTTCCGCGAAGCCGCCGAGGTCGAGCCGCGCCCCTTCGGCGAGCTCGGCGGTGCCCTTGGACGGACTCAGCCGGAGCGCTTCGCACCGGGTCATGGCCGCGGCCTGTTCGACGCGCTCGGGATCGGGCGTCGCGGCAGCCCTATCCGCGCGCAGGCCCCAGATCTCGTAGAGGTCCCGCCCCAGCGGGCCATGAGCTCCCTCCGACCAGAGGCAGAACTCCTGGGCCCGGACCAGGAGCGGCATCAGCTTCGGGTCCACCGTCTGCGGACCCTGGCCGGCCACGGCGTTCAGGGCTCCGACCCCGCCGGACGCGTCAGCCCGGGTGAGGCGCTCGACCGCGGAGACTTCGTCGAGGGCCGCCTGGATGGCGGCGCGGGCCGTTTCCCGGGGGAGGTCCCGAACTTCGATCTCCGCCGGCCTGCCGAACGCCGAGGCGGCGATGCGGACCGGCCGGACCTCCGGAGCGGACGCCTGGATCTGGACCTGGGGTGTGAGGAGCAACAGCAATCCTAGTGACAGCATGAGTGGATGATAACGGCAAAGCCCGCGATCCGGTTCGCAGGATGGCTGGCAGAGCAGGCCGTGCCGCTATTCGTCCGGCCCGAAGCAGTTCAGGAACAGCCGGAAGACCGCGCGGAGATCCTCGGAGCTGTAGCTGGCCGGGTAGTTGCCGCGCTCGGCGAGGATCTGGTCCCGCAGGAGCCCTTCGAACGCGCCGATCAGGGCCGAGCGGATCGCCTGGACGTTCAAGCCGGGCTGGAGCTGGCCGGCCGCCCGCATCTCCTCGAGGAGCCCGTCCAGGGTCGCCACCATGTTGAGGAACCCGTCGGTCAGGACAACCATGGAGCCGTGCTTGCGGATGCGGCGCCCTTCCAGGAGCATCAGGGTCCGCAGGTCCTTGTCCTGCTCCAGGGCGCCGATCATCACGTCGGCGAGGGCGAGCAGCCTGTCGAAGGGGGTCTCGCACTGCGCCAGGACCTGCGCCAGGACGCGGGACACCCGCTGCCAGGACTGGTCGAAGATCGCCGCGAGCAACCCCTCCTTGCTGCCGAAGTGCTTGATGAGCTGGGACTCGCTCGTCCCCGCCATCCGGGCGATGGCCGAGGTCGTGGCGTTCTCATAACCCTGGGACGAGAACAGCGTCCGGGCGGAGAGCAGGATCCGGTCGTGGGAGGACAGCTCGACCGGAGCCTCGTCGAGAAGGGTTCGGGAAATCGGGTAGGGTGTCTTGTTGTCCATCGTTCGCCGCACCTCATAGTAGTACGGCTGCTAACCTGCGGCAACCCGGGCAACCCGCTTCAGCAGATGGAAGCCCGGGGCTTGACAGAGCACCTCTAGTAGTATTACTATTAATGCTCTTGCGTATACGTCTTGAACCACCGCCCCGGCTGCCCGGGGCTTGAGAATCAAAGTCTGTAAGCTCCCTCCGGGCTGTTTGGGCAGACCTCCTGGCTGAACAGCCCCTCTTTTTTTCTTCCCTCAGAAGTTGATGTATTCGAGCTCGGGCTCCAGCCCCTGGCGCGGCAGGACCTGGCGCAAGGTGGGCGGATTCACGCGCAGGACCATGTAGGCCCCGAACACGGCCGCGAACATCCGCATCCGGGCGCGGAAGCCGCGGACGAGACCGCGCTTCTTCTCCTTGACCAGGTGCTTGAGGTTGTGCAGGACGGTCGTGGTGATCCGCATCCCGAGCTCGCCGCAGGCCCAGTTGAGCCCGGTCTCGATGGCGAACCCCTCCAGGTGGCTCTCGGGAACCGCCTCGAAGATCTCCCGCCGCAGGCAGCGGATGCCCGACAGGAGGGGGCCGTGGCGGCGCTGGAAGTCGTTCAGGGCCGGGCCGCGGTCCCGCACGCCCACGTTCATGTCCGACTGGCCGGAGAGGACCGGCTCGATCAGCCGGGTGAGCTGGTCGACCGTCAGGTTGAGGATGTCGCCGTCCACGAAGGTGAGGATCGGGGCGTCGGTGTGGGCCACGCCCACAGCCATGGCGATCCCCTTGCCCTGGTTCTGGCGCAGGTGGATGGTCCTGAGGCCGCGGGAACGGGCGATCTCCACGGTGTCGTCCGTGGAGCCGTCGGAGACCACCAGGACCTCGTGGATGAGGGGGGTGGCCTGGAGGACCTTCAGGACTTCGATGAGAGTCTCGGCCTCGTTGTAGGCCGGCACGATGGCGGCGACTCGCGGGCCCCGGGATTTGTTCTCCACTTCCGCTCCTCCTCCGAAAACAGGCGATGGCATGACCGACGGAATATTAGCGGGATCCGCTAGCTCCACGACGGGGGAGGGGGGCTCGCCGCCGCTGCGCCGAGCAGGGTTCCGCGCGCGATCACGCGGGCGTCCCCGGTCAGGAGCCAGGCCGCGCCTCCCGGAACGGCTCCCACCTCCAGCTCGAAGCCGCCCTGGACCGCGACCCGGAGCGGCAGCGCCGACCTTCCGAGGTGCACCCCGACCGCCGCCCCGGCCAGGATGCCGCTCCCGCAGGAGAGCGTCTCGGTCTCGACTCCGCGCTCGAAGGTCCGGATCTCCATCCGGTGCTTGCCGGGAAAGCGCACGAAGTTGACGTTGGTACCCTCCTCGAATGCCGGATGATGCCGGATCTCCTTACCCAGGCTCTCGACCGGTGCCCTGTCCAGGCTCTCCGGCCACGGCAGGACGAAATGCGGCACCCCGACACGCAGCCGGTACCCTGCACAACGGATGCCGCCCGCCTGGATCTCCAGCTCCCGGGGCATCTCCGGGGCGGGCAGCTCCAGGGTGACCCGCGTCTCGTCCTCCCGGCGGGCCGCCACCGTCCCCGCGCCGGTGCGGATGGTCAGGTTCTCCTCCGCCCAGCCGAGGTGAAAGGCGAGCTGGGCGGCGCAGCGGGTGCCGTTCAGACAGAGATCCGCGGGGTAGCCGTCCGCGTTGAAGTAGTCCATCACCACTTCGCCGGGGCCCTGGCGCAGGATGAAGAGGCCGTCGGCGCCCAGGGAGACGCCGCGCCGGCACCAGGCGCGGATCGTCTCCGGCTCGGGAGCCTCCCTGGTTTCCACCAGGGCGAGGAAGTCATTGCCGCTGCCGGAGACCTTGAAGAACTCGGTCATTGCGGCGGAGAGCTTGGCGGGACCGTAGCCCGGACCTCGGCGCCGGGGCCGCTCTCGTTGCCGAGCTGGTCCGCCGCGGTGACCCGGTAGCTGTAGGTCTGGCCGGGAGAGACGGACGAGTCCACGAACTCGGTCTCCTGGAGCGGCTGCTGGGTGACGCGAGCGAAATCCCCTTCGGAGCCGCGGCGGTAGACGTGGTATCCGGCCAGGTCCTCCGCCTCGGTGGCGCGCCAGACGAGCCGCACCCGGCCGCCCTCCGCCAGGGCTACCAGCTCGAGCGGGGGCGGCGGCGGGAATCGATCCTGGTAGCGGACCTCCTGCTCCGAGGCCACCGTGCTCTCCACGAGAGGGTCCTGACCCATGACGGCAGTAACCCCATAGATGTAGTTCTGGCCGATGCGGGCGGTGTTGTCCAGCCAGCTCCGCTCCGTGGGGGCCGCCGAATGGATCGGCTGCCCGAGCGAGCGCTCGTTGGCCCCGCGGCGGTAGACGTTGTACCCGGCCGCGCCCTCGGTGCCCGACCACTCGACCAGGACGCCGTCCTGCCGGGCGGTCACCGACAGCCGCTCGGGAGCGGCCGGCGGAGATCCGGGCACGATGGCCACCTGGTTCGAGAGGTCGGAGCGGTCGCCCGTGGGGCCGGTGGTGCGCACGGAGTAGTATCGTGCCTCCGGGGTGGCCGGAGCCGGCTCGGGCAGGGGCAGGGGGATGAGGATCCGATTGCCGAAAGTGGCCGGGCCGATGTCCTGGGGTCCGAGCGTGAGCTTCAGGGCCGCCGCGCCCTGGAAGGCCCGAGGGTCGAGCGGCGGGGCCTTGCCCTCGGGGGGGGCCGGCTGCACCGCCTCCCAGACCTCGACCGAGGTGATCCCGCCGAGGGCGGTGCCGGCCGGCGTGGTCTGGGGGAAGGCGAAGTCCAGCAGCAGGCGGTTGCCCTGCTGCCGCACCTTGAGGTCCGAGGTCGGGGCCGGCACGGAGCGCAGGGGAGGCGCGGGGTCCCCCTGCTTGCCGCAGCCCAGGGCCGCGACCAGGAAGAGGCAGGCAACACCCAGGGTGATACGCCTGCCGGATCTAGAGCACATAGCGCGAGAGGTCCTGGTTCTTGACGATGTCGGAAAGGACGCGGCGGACGTACTCCCCATCCACCGTGACCGAGACTCCGGCCATGTCCGGCGCGTCGTAGGAGACCTCGTCGAGCAGCCGCTCCATGAGGGTGGAGAGGCGGCGGGCGCCGATGTTCTCGGTGGCCGAGTTGACCTCCACGGCCAGGCGCGCGAGCTCGGCGACGGCGTCGGGCATGAACTCCAGCTTGACCCCCTCGGTGGACAGCAGGGCCGAGTACTGCTTGGTCAAGGCGGTCTCGGGCTCGGTCAGGATGCGCACGAAGTCCTGCTCGGTCAGAGAGTCGAGCTCGACCCGGATGGGGAAGCGCCCCTGCAGCTCCGGGATCAGGTCCGACGGCTTGCTGACGTGGAACGCGCCGGCCGCGACGAACAGGATGTGGTCGGTCTTGACCATCCCGTACTTGGTCGACACGTTGGTCCCCTCGACGATGGGCAGTAGGTCGCGCTGCACGCCCTCGCGGGAGACGTCGGGCCCGCGGCTGCCTTCGCGGCCGGCGATCTTGTCGATCTCGTCGAGGAAGATCATGCCCCCCTGCTCGACCCGCTCCCGCGCCTCGCGGGCGACCTGGGCGCGGTCGATCAGCTTCTCGGCCTCCTGCTGCACCAGGATGTCCCGCGCCTCGGCCACGGAGACCTGCTGCTTTTTCTTGCGGCCGAAGAGGCCGGGCAGCATGTCCTTGATATTGAGCCCCACCTCCTCGACCCCCTGCGGGGTGAACATCTCCAGGCTGGGGTAGGAGGACTCGTCCACCTCGATCTCCACGCGGCGGTGGTCGAGGGCGCCGGAGCGGAGCTTGTCGCGGAACTTCTCGCGGGTGGCGGTGAGGTCGTCCTCCTCGTCCTCGTGCTCCTGGTTGCGCAGGTAGCTGCTGACCGGGCGGGGGGGCACGAGGAGCTGCAGCAGGCGGTCCTCGGCGCGCATGGCCGCAGCCTCGCGCACGGCCTCGCGCTTCTCCTCCTTGACCATGGTGACCGCGATCTCCACGAGGTCCCGCACCATGGACTCGACGTCGCGGCCCACGTAGCCCACCTCGGTGAACTTGCTCGCCTCGACCTTCAGGAAGGGGGCTTTCGCCAGGCGCGCCAGGCGGCGGGCGATCTCGGTCTTGCCGACGCCGGTGGAGCCGATCATCAGGATGTTCTTGGGGGCGATGTCCTCGGCCAGCTCGGCCGGGAGCTGCTGGCGGCGCCAGCGGTTGCGCAGCGCGATCGCCACCGCCCGCTTGGCCTGCTTCTGGCCCACCACGTACTTGTCGAGCTCCGAGACGATCTGCCTCGGCGTCATGTTCTCGAGGACGACCCCCGTCGGAGCCTCGCTGGTTTGGGTGGTCATCGACTCAGAGTTCCTCTATGGTCAGTCGGTCGTTCGTGAAGATGCAGATCTCGGCGGCGATCTTCATGGCCTCGCGCACGATGTCCTGCGCCGGGAGGGAGGTGTGCCGCATCAGGGCGCGGGCGGCGGACAGGGCGAAATTGGAGCCGGAGCCGATGGACAGGATGCCGTCCTCCTCGTCCGGCTGGATCAGCTCGCCCACCCCGGAGACGAGGAAGCTCTTCTCCTGGTCGGCCACGATGATCATAGCCTGGAGCTGCCGCAGGGTGCGCTCGGTGCGCCAGTCCTTGGCCAGCTCGACCACCGCCCTTTCCACGTTGCCGCCGAACTCTTCGAGCTTCGCTTCCAGGCGGGTGAACAGGGCCAGGGCGTCGGCGCCGCCGCCGGCGAAGCCGACCAGCACCTTGCCCTTGCCCGCCCGCCTCACCTTGCGCGCGCCGCTCTTCATCACCGTGCTCTGGCCCATGGTCACCTGGCCGTCGCTGGCCATGCAGACCTTGCCGTCGCGTTTTACGAGTAGGACCGTTGTCGAATTGAAAATCGGCTTCATGGGTCGGGCATTCTATAGCAACGCAGTCTTCAGGGCTTGCAATAGCCCCTCGGGGTCGTCCGGGGTCACGACCAGGTGGTTCTCTCCGAGGTCTACGAGTACGGCGTGGGCGAAGTTGCTGGCGTAGAGGTCGAGCTCCCCGAGCAACTGGGAGTCGAAGCCGCCGGTCCCGGCCGTGACGCCGCCGGTCGTGGCGAGCCGCTCCAGGTGCTCGATCTCTCCGGGAGTCAGCCGGCGGGCCTCGGCCCCCGCAATGGGGAAGCGCTCCCGCCTTCTCCGCATCTGGATCGTCAGGTGTCTTCCCCCGTCGGCGATATCGAGCCACAGGATGTCGAGGTCGCCGCTCATCCGCCAGGCGGTCCAGGGCACGGCCGCGACCAGCAGGGCGAACACAGCGGGCCAGCGTTGGCCGCTGATCCAGGTGGCCACGGCCACGACGATCATCAGCAGGGTCAGCCCCACCAGTAGACGCCGCAGCCGGAGCCGACCGCGGAGGACCGCGCCTCCGGGGGAGCAGGGGAAGCGCCGGCCGCTCATTCCGCTGCGGAGCTCTTGCGGGCTCGCGGATGGGCCTCGCGGTAGACCAATAGGAGCCGCTCGACCTCCAGATGGGTGTACTTCTGGGTGGTCGACAGCGAGCTGTGGCCGAGCAGCTCCTGGATGGTGCGCAGGTCGGCGCCGTTCTCCAAAAGGTGGGTGGCGAACGTGTGGCGCATCGTGTGGGGATGGACCCCCTTCGCGACCGCCGCGCTCTCCACCCACCGGTCCAGGATGTTCCTCACGGAGCGATCCGTGAGCCGGCCGCCGTAGCGGTTGAGGAAGACCGGGTCCTCGTCATCCAGGACCCCGGCCTGGGCGCGGATCCCCTCCCAGACCTCCAGCCAGTGGCGAAGGGCCTCGCCGGCCGGTCGGCCGAAGGGGACCATGCGCTCCTTGCGCCCCTTGCCCATGACCCGCAGCACCCGGGCGGAGAGGTCGATGTCCCGCCAGTCGAGGCCGACCAGCTCGCTGACCCGCAGGCCCGCGGCATAGAGCAGCTCCAGGATCGCCTGGTCCCTCCTGCCGAGCGGCTTATCCCCACGCTTGTCCCGGTCAACCGAAGGCGCTTCCAGGAGGTTCTCGACCTCGCCCGGCCGCAGGTGGCGAGGCAGGGTCTTCGGCACCTTCGGGGTCTTCACCCCCTGCGCCGGGTTGGCCGCTAGGCTCCCCTCGCGGCAGGCGAAGCGGAACAGGCTCCGGACTGCGGCGAGAGCCCGCCCCTGGCTGCTCTTGGCCAGCCCCTCCCGGGTCATGGAGGCGAGGAAGGAGCGCACAGCCAGGGCGTCGACATCCTTGGGCCGCACCGTCTCGGGATCGACGCCGAGGAAGTCCCGGGACAGGAAGAGGTGGAAGCGGAGGAGGTCCCGCTCGTAGGCTCGCAGGGTCTCCGGCGAGACGTTGCGCTCTCCTTCGAGGTGCTCCAGGTAGCGGTGGATGAGGGCCCTCACACTGCCACCCCTTCCGCCACCCCGATCCGATTCCGCTCCGCCCACCGCCCCAGCTCCGCCGCGGCCCTCTCCACCATGGCGCTGCGCCGGTCGCCCTTGCGCACCTTGCCTTCCAGCTCGGTGAAGAGGCCGTAGTTGATGTTCGCCGGCTGGAAGTGCTTCGGGTCCGACTCGGTGAGGTGCCGGAGGAGCGCCCCGAGGGCCGTGGTGGGGGGGAAGGGCTCGGGCGTCCGCCCCTGTCTTTCAAGAGAGAGATAGAGACCGATGGACAGGCCGGTCGCCGCCGATTCGAGGTAGCCCTCGACGCCCGTGATCTGCCCGGCGAGGCGCACCCGCGGCTCGGCTTTCACCCGGTACAGCTTGTCGAGATGGATCGGGGCGTTGATGAATGTGTTGCGGTGGATCTGGCCGAAGCGCACGAAGTTGGCGCTCTCCAGCCCCGGGATCATCCGCAGGACCCGCTGCTGCTCTCCCCATTTCATCCGCGACTGGAAGCCGACCAGGTTGAAGTGGCTCTTGGCGAGGTTCTCCTGCCGGAGCTGGACGACCGCCCATGGCCGCCGGCCGTCCGGTGCCGTCAGCCCCACCGGCTTCATGGGACCGTAGCGGAGGGTGTCGACCCCCCGGCGGGCCAGCTCCTCGATCGGCAGGCACCCCTCGAAGAATACCGCCTTCTCGAACTCGTGCGGCGCCACCACCTCGGCCTCGGAGACCGCTTGGTGAAAGGCCCGGTACTGCTCCCGGTCGAGCGAAGCGTTCAGATAGTCGTCCCCGTCCCCCTTGCCGTAGCGCGACTGCCAGAACAGCTCGGAGAGGTCCAGGCTGTCAGCCTCCACGATCGGGGCGATGGCGTCGTAGAAGTAGAGGTAGTCGCTCCCGAGGAGGCTCTGGAGGACCCCGGACATGGCCTCGGACGTCAAGGGACCTGTGGCCAGGACGACATCCCCTTCTGGTATGGCCGTGACCTCCTCGCGCCGCAGCTCGATCCTGGGGTGGGAGGCGATGGCGGCCGTGACCCGTTCCGCGAACCGGTCGCGGTCCACGGCCAGGGCGCTCCCGGCGGGGACCGCCGCGGCCCGGGCCGAGCCGATGACCAGCGATCCGAACGCCTCCATCTCCCGCTTGAGCAGCCCCGCGGCGTGGAGCGGATCGTCGCTGCGCAGCGAGTTGCTGCACACCAGCTCGGCGAGATCGCCCGTCTTGTGCGCCGGAGTGGGCCGCACCGGCCGCATCTCGTGGAGGACGACCGGGACGCCGCGCTCCGCGAGCTGCCAGGCGCACTCCGTCCCCGCAAGGCCGCCTCCGACGATGTGGACCGCTCCCTTCATGGCTGTGGATTGTACCCGCCGAAGCGCTAGACTAGAGCTTCAAGAAACCCAGGAGGGCTCGAGGAGGAGATCCGTCATGAGCCGTTGCCGCCCCGAGTCGCATGGTTTCCTGCTGTTCCTGTCGTTCTGTCTGGTTGGGATCGTCTTCCTCGCCGGCCCGGCCGGGGCCATGCCCCCGGTGGAGCTGCACGACGACCATGGGGAAGGGACGGCGCCCCCCACGGGAGCGCCGCCCGGAGCCCAGGCCGCCACGTCGTGCGTCAACGGCTTCGCGGGCGCCTACCCCTGCAAGAACGTCGACCTGTTGAGCTTCCTCCCCCTGGACCAGATGGGGGCCGCGAACGAGCGGGGCAGCGACATCTGGGGGTGGACCGACCCGCAGAGCGGCCGGGAGTACGCCCTCATGGTGGTGTCCGACGGCGCCTCCTTCGTGGACGTCTCCGACCCGACCCAGCCGCGCTGGCTCGGCTTCCTCCCCACCCGGACCACCGCCTCGAGCAACCGCGACGTCCGCGTCTACCGCGACCATGCCTACATCGCGGCCGACTCGGTGGGCGCCCACGGGATGCAGGTCTTCGACCTCAAGCGCCTGCGCAACGTCAGCTCGCCCCAGACCTTCACCGCGGACCACGTCTACACCGAGGTGCAGACGGTCCACAACATCGACATCAACGTAGATACCGGCTTCGCCTACCTGGTGGGCTCGAACACCTGCAGCGGCGGCCTCCACATGGTGGACCTCCGCGATCCGCTCCGCCCCCGGTTCGCGGGCTGCTACTCCCGGGCCGGCAACGGAGCGGTTGCCTACATCCACGACGTGCAGTGCGTGGTCTACCGCGGCATCGACCAGCGCTTCGCCGGCCGCGAGCTCTGCTTCGCCAGCAATGTCAACGCGTTGACCATCCTCGACGTCACGGACAAGAGCGCGGTGCGCGAGATCGCGCGGAAGCCGTATCAGGGCAACTCCTACTGCCACCAGGGATGGCTCACCGAGGACCACAGCTACTTCCTGATGGATGACGAGGGGGACGAGCGGAGCGGCGGCCACAACACCCGCACCTACCTCTGGGACGTGCGCGACCTGACCGATCCCAGGAACTTCGCCAACCACGACCATGCGACCGCGGCCATCGACCACGACCAGTACGTCCACCAGGGCCACGTCTACCAGGGGAACTACCGCGCCGGACTGCGCATCCTGAGCGTCGCCAACGTCGCGCAGGGGACCCTGGAGGAGGTCGGCTACTTCGACGTCGTGCCCGCGGACGACGCTCCCGCCTTCAGCGGCGCGTGGGGGGCCTACCCCTTCTTTCGGAGCGGGATCATCCTGGTGCCGGGCATGGAGCAGGGGCTTTACGTGCTGCGGCGGAGCGATCTGGCCCAGCCGACCGGACCGTGCAAGGCCGGGACGCAGACCCTCTGCCTGGCGGGCAAGCGCTTCAAGGTCGAGGTGGACTGGAGCAACCAGTTCGACGGCTCCTCCGGCAAGGGCCGGGCAATCAAGGGGACCGGCGACACGGCCGGCTTCTTCTCCTTCGGCGACCTGTCCAACCTGGAGCTGATGGTGAAGATCCTGGACGACGGGAGTCACTACCAGCTCTACTACGGCCAGCTCACGAACCTGGGCTTCTCGATCCGGGTGACCGACACGGAGACCGGGCGGGTGACCTCCCATGGCAACGGTCCGAACAACTGCGGCGGCATCGCCGAGATCGGAGCGTCGGACGGCCATGGCCACGATCAGGCTCGGGCCTGGCTTGGGGCGGACCCGACCCGGATCACGAGACCGGGAGCAGGGATCTCCGAGCGGGCCTCCCTGGTGCCGATCTTCGAGGCGGCCAGGGCGAAAGGGGCCTGCGCGAAGGGTACGGACGGTCTCTGCCTGCTGAGCAACCGCTTCAAGGCGCGGGTGACCTGGCGCAACCAGTTCAACGGCGCTGCGGGTTCGGGCAAGCCCAAGCCCCTCTCCGGAGTGACCGGAAGCTTCGCCTTCACCGACCTGTCCAACGTCGAGCTGCTGGTCAAGGTGCTGGACGCGGGAGGCGGCCGCATCCTGGTGCTCTGGGGCGCGATGAGCAACCTGGAGTATAACCTGGAGGTGACCGACACGAAGACCGGGGAGGTCAAGACGTACAAGAACCCGGCGGGGACGTACTGCGGGGGACTGGACGAGTTCTGAGGCTACTCGGTCCTGGCAGTCCTTGATCTGAAGAGGAGCCTGGCGATCCCGATCAAGGCCAGGCCTCCGATCAGGATGGGAAGAGAGAGGAACTGAACGGCGATCAGCACGACCGCGCCGATCGCCGTTTCCGCGAAGTACTGTTCTTTGCGATCGTTGGTTGGCATGGCCTCATTCTACTCCTGCCGCCCTGTACCTAATACCTTGTCAAACTCTGATCGACGGCAGCCTTTCCTGTAGGGGAGGGGGCAAGCCCATAGGCGCTAACTTAGTAACAGCCACTGCGGGGCTACAGTCTTTCCCTGGGAGCGCCGGCATCCTGCCGGCATCTTTCCCTTCCAAAGGGTAGGGCCCGCAGGATGCCGGCACTCGGGATGTTCTACCCCTGGACGGAATACCTCGTACCCGCTGCTCATGACGCGCCCGCCCCCTGGACGGCCCGCCCCCGGCGCGGATGGCCCGGCCCCAGCTCGTACGACGCGCAACCGCCGCGGCTGACCTGTCCACAATGGGTACGGCCTCCTACCCGGCGCGCACGGCCCGCACGCCGCGGGGACGCCTCGTCCCCGACGCGTAGGGCTTCGTACCCGAAGCTCAGGACTTGCCCGCGCAGGTTGTGCCTCGTACGCGCAGAGTAGGGCTTGCTACCTTGCGCGTACGCCTCGCCCCCAAAGATCCAGACATATGTCCGACCGCTAGGTAGTTGAGTCGATCGTCAGGCGTTGCAAGAGCGACTAGCAGAGCGATGAGCTCAATCATTGGTGGGCTCCTCC
>Ga0190265_10000159_pt1 | contig 65868 bp, 70 predicted proteins | sample Popmic124T_FD_133135 | JGI IMG/M metagenome (GOLD analysis project Ga0190265, IMG submission 133135) | Populus adjacent soil microbial communities from riparian zone of Indian Creek, Utah, USA - 124 T | ecosystem: Environmental > Terrestrial > Soil > Riparian zone | place: USA: Utah | collected... | reverse complement strand
TCCAGTTCCGCAAATATGCCGAGCCGGCGACCGAGCAGATCAACGATTGCGGGACGATGCGCTGGCGCACCCACAACCGCTTCGCCGCGCCGATGGTGCTGCGCATGCCGGTCGGCTTCTTCAAATGCGGCGATCCCTGGCACAGCCAGACCAACGAGGTGCAGTTCGTCCATAATCCCGGCTGGCTGGTGGCCGCGCCGAGCAACGCCGAGGACGCGGTCGGGCTGCTGCGCTCGGCCTTGCGCGGGAACGATCCCACCGTCTTCTTCGAGCACCGCGCCATGCTCGACGACGTCTGGGCGCGGCGGCCCTATCCGGGCGACGATTATGTGCTTCCATTCGGCCGCGCCAGGATGGTCCGCGAGGGCGGCGCGATCACCATCGTCACCTGGGGCGCGATGGTGCCGCGCTGCGAGGAGGCGGCGAAGGGCGTATCGGCCGACGTGATCGACCTGAGGACGCTGCTTCCCTGGGACCGGGAGACGGTGCTCGAATCGGTCCGCCGCACCCGGCGCTGCCTGATCGTCCACGAGGATCTGCGCACCGGCGGCTTCGGCGCCGAGATCGCCGCGGTGGTCGCCGACGAAGCCTTTCTCGATCTCGACGCCCCGGTCGCCCGGGTGACCATGCCCGACATTCCCAGCCCGCATAATCCCGTACTGATGAACTGGGCGGTGCCGTCAGTGGCGAAGATCCGCGCCAAGATCGACGAGTTGGTGGGGTTCTGATGCAGGTCCCGCTGCCGCCTCCTTGTCTCGTTACCCGAGCGGGGGAAAAGGGATGATCGACGTCCTCGTCCCTGAGGAGCAGGAAGGCACCAAAGCGGTGGTTCGCTCGTGGCTCAGGCAAATCGGCGACCGGGTGGAGCTGAACGACCCTCTGGTCGAGCTCGAAACCGACAAGGTCGCGATGGAGGTCCCCGCGCCGGCAGCCGGGGTGCTGCGCGAGATATTGCTCGATACGGATGCGGACGCGGTGCCGGGCGCGGTTCTGGGGCGGATCGCGGTGGAAGCGGAGGTTAGCGCGGAGCGCGTTCCGGCGGAGGCCGGGACCCAGCCCAAACAAGAAAAACCTGGGTCCCGGCCTTCGCCGGGGCACAGTCCACAGCGGGAAACCCGTCTTTCCCCCTCAGTCAAGCGCGCCGTTCTCCAGCACGATCTCGACCCCGATCATATCGAGGGCACTGGGAGGGGCGGTCGAATCACCCGCGCCGACGTCGACCGCGCGGTGGAAGAGGCCACACGGGTCGGTAAGCCCGTCGAAGGCGTGATCCCCGCCGCGACCGCCGACATCCGCTCGCATTTCGTCCCGCACGACCGGATGCGGCTCGCCATCGCCGCCAACATGCAGACCTCGGTGACCCAGGCGCCGCACGTCACCGCCGTGTTCGAGGCCGATTTCGGCGCGATCATCGCGCATCGCGAGGCGCACAAGGCGGCCTATGCGAAGAAAGGGGTGAAGCTCAGCTACACCGCTTATCTGGTTGCCGCCGCGGCCGAGGCGATGAAGGTCGCGCCGGCGATCAACAGCCGCTGGCACGACGACCGGCTCGAACTGTACGACGACATCAATATCGGCGTCGGCACGGCCTTGGGCGCCAGGGGACTGATCGTGCCGGTGCTGCGCAAGGTGCAGCAATTGTCGCTGAAGGGGATCGCCGCCCAGCTCGACGAGCTGATCGAGAAAGCGCGCAGGGAAAAGCTGACGTCCACCGACATCAAGGGCGGCACCTTCACCGTTTCCAATCACGGCGTGTCGGGCTCGCTTTTCGCAACCCCGATCATCATCAACCAGCCCCAATCCGCGATATTGGGCGTGGGCAAGCTCGAAAAAAGGGTCGTCGCGCGTGAGGTCGGCGGAGTCGACACGATCCAGATCCGGCCGCTGGCTTATGTCTCGCTGACCATCGATCACCGGGTCGTCGACGGCCACCAGACCAACGCCTGGCTGGCTCGTTTCGTGGAGGTGATCGAGGGCTGGCAAAGCGACTAATATTGCCCTAGCTTTTCTGCTAAGGGACGGGGGCATATGGCCGATTCAGCCGGCTCGCCGTCCTGCCGGGGTGATTGGGGAAGGAATGAAAAGCATGAGGGCGCTGATCGCATTTGCTTTGCTGGCCACGTCCGCCACGTCCGCCACGCCGCTCGCGGCCCAGGAAACGTCCGGCGTCAATGCCCAGGGCACCGACGAGCGCAAGATCTGCCGCCGCATCGGGAACAGCTCCTCGACCCGTATTTCGCGCCTCAGGGTCTGCCTGACGCCGCAGCAATGGCGCGAGCGCCGGGGCGGCGTGCCGGAAGAAGGCGAGGACACTTTGAGCACCACTTCCGTGGGCAATTCGATCGAGGTGCCGAACAGCAATTATGGCGAGGCCATTTCGACCGGGCGATTTCCCCCGCGTTAGGCTTTGCCACCGGCGGGGCGGCAAGGTGCCGCCTCGCTTCACAAGGAGAAATGTATGATGACGTCGGCTTTTCTATTGGCGATCTTGGCCTCGTCGGGCTCGGTTGAGGCCGCGCAGGATCAGCAGGTGACCGTCACCGCTCCGGAAGCGCGCAAGATATGCCGGCGCGTGGAAGTGTCCTCTGCGACCCGGATCGCCCGCCGGCGGTTGTGCCTGACCACCCAGCAATGGCGTCAACGCAATGGCGACACGGTCGAGGAAGGCGCCGACACACTCGATGTCCTAAGCCCCGGGCTCTCGATGGACGTCCCGAACTCGCAAGGCGCAGGGACACGGGGCCGATCGGCGGGCGGTATGGGGCCGCGCTGATCGGCGCCCGCATCGAAGGGAGAATGAAGTGATGATGTCGGCTTTTCTATTGGCGGTCTTGGCCTCGTCGGGCTCGGTTGAGGCCGCGCAGGGTCAGCAGGTGACGGTCACCGCCCCGGAAGCGCGCAAGATATGTCGGCGCGTGGAAGTGTCATCGGCAACGCGGATCGCCCGCCGCCGGCTGTGCCTGACCACCCAGCAATGGCGTCAGCGCAACGGCAACACCGTCGAGGAAGGCGCCGACACGCTCGACGTGTTGTCGCCGGGCAATGCCATCGAGGTGCCGAATACGTCGGGCGGAAGGACGATCAGCGGAGGCATGGGCCCGCGCTAGGATCCCTTCGCCGTCACCCGATCAGCTCGCCAAGCGGCGGCCAAGCGGTTAACGAGGCGCCATGAACGCTATCCGCCGCGTGCCGCTTGCCCCGGGCGAAGCCGCCCCATGGTTTCGCGCCCCGACTTTAGGCGGGGCCGAGAATTACGCCTTCGACGTCGCCGGCGGCCGACCGGTCCTTTTGCTCTTCTTCGGAACCGCGGCCAATCCGGCCTGCGCCGCCGCGCTCGCGCTGGTGCAGAAAAGACGCGCCTTGTTCGACGATGTCCGCGCCGCCTTTTTCGGCGTCACCGTCGACCCGGCCGACGCGGCGCGCAAGCGAATCAGGAAGCAGATACCGGGCATCCGCTTTTTCCTCGATTACGATCGCGCCGTCAGCCGGGCCTTCGGCGCTGAGGCGGACGGGGCCGGCGCCTATCGCGGCCACTGGCTGCTGCTCGATCGCAGCCTGCGCGTCGCCGGCCGCTACGCGCTCGACGAGGGCGAGGCCGCGCTCGACTCGTTCGCCGCTCTTGCCGAGACGCCGGCCTATCAGGATTGGGCGCCGGTTATCTGCGTCCCCGATCTGCTCGAGCCGGCGCTCTGCCGCACCCTTATCGATCTCTACGAAGCCGATGGCGGCGAGGAATCGGGTTTCATGCGCGACGTCGGCGGGATGACGAAGCTGCTTGTCGATCCCGCCCACAAGGTCCGCTGCGACTGTCTGATCGAGGAGCCGGAGCTGGCGCGGCAGCTGAACCTGCGGATCATGCACCGGCTGGTGCCGATGATCCGTCGCGCCTTCGCGTTCGAGGCGAGCCGGGTCGAGCGCCTGATCGTGGGCTGCTACGAGGCCGAAAGCGGCGGCCATTTCCGCGCCCATCGCGACAATACCGCGCTCGGCACCGCGCATCGGCGCTTCGCGGTGACCGTCAATCTCAACGCAGAGGATTATGAGGGCGGGGACCTACGCTTCCCCGAATATGGGCCCCGCGCCTATCGCGCGCCCACCGGCGGGGCAATCGTCTTCTCCTGCTCGCTCCTGCACGAGGCGATGCCGGTGACCAGGGGGCGGCGCTTCGCCTTTCTGCCTTTCCTCTACGACGAGGAGGGTGCGCGGATCCGTGAACGGAACGCCAGGTTCCTCGAAGGCGAGCTCGCCAATTACAAGGCGTCGAACGACGTGACGGTGGCCTAGCGGCGGCTATTGCGCCGGCCGCCGCACCAGATCGATCTGATAGAGCCGAGGCCAATTCTTGCCGGTGACGTACAGCCGGTCGCGCGCTGCATCATAGGCGATTCCGTTCAGCACTTCGTCCTCGCCGGCACGATTTTCGGTGGCGAGGCCGGTGAGGTCGATGACTCCGGTGACCCGGCCCGAAGCAGGATCGATGCGCACGATGAGCGGGGTCATCCAGACGTTGGCGAAGATCTCGCCCTTCACCCATTCGAGCTCGTTCAGGCGGTTCACCGGCTCGCCATTGAAGGTCACGGAGAGCCGGCGGCGCTCGGTCATGGTCCGCGGATCGAGGAAGCGAAGCTCGCTGGTCCCGTCGCTCATGATGATGTCGGTGCCGTTCTGGGTGAGCCCCCAGCCTTCGCCCGTATAGCGCCACTGACCGGTCCGGCGCAGCGTGCGCCGGTTCCAGCGGTGGCCGATCTGGTCGGTCCAGGTCAGGCTCAGCAGCTCGTCGCCCCAGTTGACGAGGCCCTCGCCGAACTGGGTGGGCGGGATGCCGACCGAGCGAAGCACGCGCCCGTCCGCGATCCGGACCCGGCGGATGGTCGAAAAGCCGATCTGACCGGTGCTTTCGTAAAGGTCGCCATCGACGAAGACGAGGCCCTGGGTAAAGGCCGCCCGGTCGTGCGGATGGGTGGCGACGATCCGATAATCGTAAGTGACGGGCGTCGCAGCGCCCTGCGCCGCCGGAGCGGGCGCCGCCGGAGCGGGCGCTTCCGGAGCGGGCGCCTGCGTCGCGGCGGAGCCGCAGGAGGCGAGCAGAAGGGCGGCGAGGAGAAAGCGGGACATCGGTTTCATCTCATGGCACGTTCATGGTCATCAGCTCGTAGGTCGCGACGGTTTCGTCCTTCTGGTTGAAGACGGTCACGGCCCAGCGCACTTCGCCTTTTTCCGAGTCGCGGATGGACTTGGACTTAACGGTCAGCTCGACCCGCATCGAATCGTCCGGGTAGAGCGGGGTCAGGAACCGCAGGCTCTCGAGCCCGGTATTGGCCAGGACCGGCCCCGGATCGGGATCGACGAACAGGCCGGCGGCGAAGCTCAGGATCAGATAACCATGGGCGACGCGGCCGCCGAAGATCGGCGAGGCCCTGGCCGCCTCATCGTCCATATGAGCGTAGAAATTGTCGCCGGTGAAGGCCGCGAAATGCTCGATGTCGTCCAGCGTGACGGTGCGGCTGGCAGTCTTCAGCGTATAGCCGATGTCGAGCTCGGCGATGCGCTTGCGGAAGGGGTGGACGTCCCCGGTCGGCGTTTCCGCGCCCGGCAGCCACTGGCCGATGATCTTCGAAAGCACCTCAGGCCCGCCCTGAAGCGCGGTGCGCTGCATATAATGTTTCACGCCGCGCACGCCGCCCATCTCCTCGCCGCCGCCGGCGCGGCCCGGCCCGCCATGGACCAAGACGGGGAGGGGCGAGCCGTGGCCGGTCGATTCCCTGGCGCTGCCGCGGTCGAGGATGACCATTCGGCCATGATAGGCGCCGGCGCCGAGCACGAAATCTTCGGCGGTCCGCTGGTCGAACGTGAAGAGCGAGAGGGCCAGGCTGCCCATGCCGCGATTGGCGAGCGCGATTGCGTCGTCGAGGTCCTCATACGGCATCAAGGTCGACACCGGCCCGAAGGCCTCGACGTCGTGGATCGCCGGCGAGCCCCAGGGATCGTCGGAGCGCAGCAGGATCGGGGAGATGAAGGCGCCGTTGCCGGGGACCGGCGAAACGTCGGGGTCGCCCGAGACGATCCGGGCCGACTTGGCCAACTCCTCGACCGCCCCGCGCACCGCGTGCAGCTGGCCGCGGCTGGCGAGCGCGCCCATCTGGACGCCTTCCTCGCGCGGGTCGCCGATCTTCACTTTGGCAAGGCGCGCGGACAGCGCCTCCTGAACGGCGTCGAGATGCTGCGCCGGCGCCATGGCGCGGCGGATGGCCGTGCATTTCTGGCCCGCCTTCACGATCATCTCGCGGGCGACTTCCTTGACGAACAGGTCGAACTCGGGAGTGCCGGGCGCGGCGTCGGGCCCCAGGATCGAGGCGTTGAGGCTGTCGCGCTCGGCGACGAAGCGCACGCTTTCCCGAGCGATCGCCGGATGCGATTGGAGCTTCATCGCCGTCGCCGCAGAGCCGGTGAAGCTGACCACGTCCTGGCAGGTGAGATGGTCCATCAGATCGCCGACGCCGCCCATGATCAGCTGCAATGCGCCCGGGGGCAGGACGTTCGCCTCGATCATGATCCGTACCGCCGCCTCGGTCAAATAGCCGGTCGAGGATCCGGGCTTTACGATCGCGGGCACTCCGGCGAGCAGGGTCGGGCCGAGCTTTTCCAGCATTCCCCAGATTGGGAAGTTGAAGGCGTTGATGTGGACGGCGACGCCCTGGAGCGAGGTATAGACATGCTGGCCGACGAAGCTGCCGCCCTTCGACAAGGGCTCCATCGCGCCGTCGATCAGGACGCGGCCGTTGGGAAGCTCCCGCCGGCCCTTGGAGGAGAAGGAAAAGAGCGTCCCCGCGCCGCCTTCGATGTCGATCCAGCCGTCGGTCCGGGTCGCGCCGCTATTGTAGCTGAGCTCGTACAATTCCTCCTTTCGGGCCATGATCGCGTTGGCGAGATCCTTCAGCATCCAGGCGCGCTGGTGGAAGGTGAGGGCACGCAGCGCCGGGCCGCCGACCGAGCGGGCGTGATCGAGCATGGCGGCGAAATCGAGGCCCGAGCTGCCCGTCTCGGCGACCACCTCGCCGGTGACGGCGCTGTGGACCTCGGCGAGGGCGCCATCGCCGGCGATCCAGCGGTCGGCGGCGTAATTGAGGAGCTTCAGAGTCTTCATTCCGGCCTCTCACGTCATTCCAGCGAAAGCTGGAATCTCACTAGTCTTACGGCGTCATCATCTCCCCGCGCAAAGAGGAAACGAGATTCCAGCTTTCGCTGGAATGACGGGTCAGCGACCGGTGAAGTTCGGCTTTCTCTTCTCCATGAACGCCGCCACGCCCTCGCGATAATCGTCGCTATAGCCGAGCTCGCGCATCGCGTCGCGCTGGCGGTCGAGCTCGGCATCGAGGCTCTGGCCCCAGCTTTCGCGGAGCATCGCCTTGATCCGGGCAAGGCCGCGCGTCGGGCCGGCGGCGAAGCGCGCGGCCAGCGCGTCCACCTCCGCGTCGAGCTGGTCGTCCTCGACCGCCTTCCAGATCAGGCCCCATGAGGCCGCCTGCTCCGCGCCGAGCGGCTCGCCCGTCAAGGCCAGCCCCAGCGCCCGCGCCTGTCCGACCAGACGCGGCAGGACCCAGGTGCCGCCGCTGTCCGGGATCAGCCCGATAGCGGCGAAGGACTGGATGAACTTGGCGCTCTTCGCCGCGACGACGATGTCGCAGGCCAAGGCGATATTGGCGCCGGCCCCCGCCGCCACCCCGTTCACCCGCGCGATGACCGGCATGGGCAGGCTGGTCAGCGTCCTGATCAGCGGATTGTATCTTTGCTCCACCGACTCGCCCAGATCGACCGCTTCGCCAGGGGCCACCGCGCGGTCGTTGAGGTCCTGCCCGGCGCAGAAGCCGCGGCCCGCGCCTGTCAGGATCAGCGTTCGCGCGCCGGCGAGATTGGAGAGCGCATCGGCGACCTCCTCGTGCATCCGCACGGTGAAGCTGTTGAGCCGGTCGGGGCGGTTCAGCGTCAGCCGGGCGATCCCGCTCTCGACCTTGAACGCGATGGTTTCGTAAGCCATGGCGCCTCATGAGCGCAAACGATTTGGCCGACAAGGTGGCGCGTTCCATGCTGGCCGCCGAAGGCACCGGCCCGGCCTGGGGCGTCGAGATAGAGGAAGCGCGCGAAGGCTACGCGCGAATCCGAATGACGCTCGGCGCGGACATGCTGAACGGCCACGGCATCGCCCATGGCGGGATGATCTTCGCGCTCGCCGACACCGCCTTCGCCTACGCCTGCAACAGCCGCAATCTGAGGAGCGTCGCCGCCCAGGCCTCGATCGTCTTCCTCGATTCGGCCCGGGAAGGGGAAATGCTGGTCGCCGAAGCCCGCGAAGCGGCGCTGGTCGGGCGCTCGGGCGCCTATAATGTCTCGGTGCGAACGGCGGACGGCCGCGCGATCGCCGAATTCACCGGCTTCTCGCGCAGCCTGGGCGGCCAAGTCCTCCCTCCACCGTCACCCTGAACTTGTTTCAGGGTCCATCTTCGCGCATCGCGGACGTCATCGGCATGGATGCTGAAACAAGTTCAGCATGACGGGAGTAGGACATGGTCGAAGCTTTCATCTGTGACGCCGTGCGTACCCCGATCGGGCGCTATGGCGGCAGCCTGTCGTTGGTGCGCGCCGACGATCTCGCCGCCATCCCGATCAAGGCGCTGATCGACCGCAACCCACAGGTCGACTGGTCCGAGCTCGACGATGTGATCCTCGGCTGCGCCAACCAGGCCGGCGAGGACAATCGCAACCTCGCGCGGATGGCCGGGCTGCTCGCCGGGCTCCCCGACACGTCCGGCGGCGTGACCCTCAACCGCCTGTGCGGCTCCGGCATGGACGCGGTGGCGATGGCGGCGAGGGTGATAAGGGGTAGCGAAGCGGACATACTCATCGCCGGCGGCTCGGAAAGCATGAGCCGGGCGCCCTTCGTCATGGCCAAGGCGACCAGCGCCTTCGACCGCAATGCCGAGATGTACGACACGACGATCGGCTGGCGCTTCGTCAACCCCAGGATGAAGGGGCAATATGGCGACGACACGATGCCGAGCACGGCTGAGAATGTGGCCGAAGAGTTCGGCATAAGCCGCGAGGACCAGGATATTTTCGCTGTCCGCAGCCAGGCCAGGGCGGCGGCCGCGCAGGCGAGCGGCCGTTTCGATGCCGAGATCGTTCCGGTCGAAATCCCGCAGCGCAAGGGCGAACCGGTTGTAGTCGCACGCGACGAGCATCCGCGCGAAACCAGCGTCGAGGCGCTGGCGAAACTGCGCCCGATCGTCCGCCCCGATGGCAGCGTTACCGCCGGCAATGCCTCGGGCGTCAACGACGGCGCCGCCGCCCTGATCGTCGCCACCGAGGACGCGGCGAAACGCAACGGCTTCACCCCGCGCGCCCGTTTCGTCGGCGCGGCCGTCGCCGGCGTCCCGCCCCGCATCATGGGCATCGGCCCGGCGCCGGCCAGCGATAAATTGCTGAAGCGGCTCGAGCTGAGCATTGCGAACATGGACGTGATCGAACTGAACGAAGCCTTCGCCGCCCAGGGCCTCGCCGTGATGCGCCAGCTCGGCCTTGCCGACGACGCCCCGCAGGTGAACCCAAATGGCGGCGCCATCGCGCTCGGCCACCCGCTCGGCATGTCCGGCGCCCGGCTCCTTCTGACCGCGACCGAAGAACTTCATCGCACCGGCGGGCGTTATGCCCTGTGCACGATGTGCATCGGCGTCGGCCAGGGCATCGCGACGGTGATCGAGAGGGTCTGACAATTCGTTGACCGATCGGTCGGTTAATGGTAGAACATCCGCCTCAGGAGAGCCGCATGTATACGACCGAATTGCAGAAGTCCGGCCCGGCCGTCGCCTCCACCGAGGATCCCGAAAAGCTCGCCGCCTTCGAGGCGCGCGTCGCCGCGGACGAGTTCATCGAGCCCAAGGACTGGATGCCCGAGGCCTATCGGCGCACGCTGACCCGGCAGATCTCGCAGCACGCGCATAGCGAGATCGTCGGCATGCTGCCCGAGGGCAATTGGATCTCCCGAGCGCCCTCGCTCAGGCGCAAGGCGATCCTGCTCGCCAAGGTGCAGGACGAGGCCGGGCACGGCCTCTATCTCTATTCGGCCGCCGAGACGCTCGGCACGAGCCGCACGTCGATGATCGAGGCGCTCCATTCGGGCAAGGCCAAGTACAGCACCATCTTCAATTATCCGACCTTGACCTGGGCCGACATCGGCGCGGTCGGCTGGCTGGTCGACGGCGCGGCGATCATGAACCAGGTGCCGCTTCAGCGCACTTCATACGGCCCTTATGCCCGCGCCATGGTCCGCGTCTGCAAGGAGGAGAGCTTCCACCAGCGCCAGGGCTATGAGATCATGATGCATCTCGCCGCCGGCACGGCCGATCAGAAGCGGATGGCGCAGGACGCGCTCAACCGCTGGTGGTGGCCCTCGCTGATGATGTTCGGCCCGCCCGACGCCGACAGCCCCAACACCGCCCAGTCGATGCGCTGGCGGATCAAGCGCGACACCAATGACGATCTGCGCCAGAAATTCGTCGACATCACGACGCCCCAGGCCGACGCGATCGGGCTCGACGTGCCCGACCCGGACCTCAAGTGGAACGAGGACAAAGGCGGCTACGATTTCGGCGCGGTCGACTGGGAGGAATTCTACGCGGTGGTGAAAGGCGAAGGCCCGGTCGCCAGGGAACGGATGAAGGCGCGTCGCGAGGCCTGGGAAAGCAATGCCTGGGTGCGCGAGGCCGCGGCGGCTTATGCGCAGAAGAGGGCGATGAAGGCGGAGGCCGCATGAACAGATCCTCCCCGGGACGGGGAGGGGGACCAGCCGAAGGTTGGTGGAGGGGGGCCTGCGCCTCGCTCGGAGCCCCCTCCACCACGCCGCTTCGCGACGCGGTCCCCCTCCCCGTCCCGGGGAGGATCGGATGAGCAAGGATTGGCCGCTCTGGGAGGTGTTCGTTCGCGCTAAGGGCGGAATGTCGCACCGCCATGTCGGCAGCGTCCATGCGCCCGACCCGGACATCGCGCTGCGCCATGCCCGCGACACCTATACGCGCAGGATGGAAGGGGTCAGCCTGTGGGTCGTGCCTTCGGCGTCGATCGCGGCGTCCGATCCGGCCGAAGATGGGGCGATGTTCGATCCCGCCCGCGACAAGATCTACCGCCACCCGACCTTTTACGACATTCCGGACGACGTGAAGCACATCTGATGGCCTCGCTTCCCCCGATCGACCTGCCCCGCGGTGCCACCGGCGACGGCTCGTTCGACGCGCCCGCCCGCGATGCCGTAGGCGGCGTGCTCTTCGACACCCTGCTGCGGCTCGGCGACGACAGCCTGATCCTCGGTCAGCGGCTCGGTGAATGGTGTGGCCACGCGCCGTCGGTCGAGGTCGATCTCAGCCTCGCCAATATGGCCCTCGATCTGATTGGGCAGGCGAGCCATTTCCTCAATCATGCCGGCGCGGTCGAGGGCAAGGGCCGCGACGGCGATGCGCTCGCCTTCAGGCGCGACGTCCTCGATTTCCGAAATTGCTGGCTGGTCGAGCAGCCCAATGGCGATTTCGCCCAGACCATGGCGCGCCAATTGCTCTTCTCGACCTGGCAGGAGATGCTGTTCGGGCGTCTGCAGGCGTCGGCCGACGAGACGATCGCGGCGGTCGCGGCCAAGGCGGTCAAGGAAGTCCGCTATCACGCCGAATTGAGCGCCGAATGGGTGATTCGGCTGGGTGACGGCACCGACGAAAGCCGGCGGCGGATGGCGGACGGGCTCGACTGGATGTGGCGCTTCGTGCCCGAATTGTTCGAGATGGACGCGGCGGCCGCCGAATCCGCCGCGCAGGGCATCGGCGCCGACGTTTCGCTCTTCCGCGAGGATTATGACGCCCGCATCCGTGCGGTGCTGGCGCAAGCCACGCTCGAGGCGCCCGCCGACCAGCGCCCGATTCTCGGCGGCCGCCGCGGCCATCACAGCGAGCATCTCGGCCACATCCTGGCGCCGATGCAATATCTGCCGCGCACCTATCCGGACGCGACATGGTGACCGCTGCCGTCCGTCCTCCCGGCGAAGGGGCACCCCGCAAAGCAGTACGTTGCGGGGGCCCCGAAGGCCGGAACCCGGCCCCGTATTTCAAGGATGTGCTGGACCCCGGCCTTCGCCGGGGTGATGAAATTTGGGCGGTGCTGGCGACCGTTCCCGATCCTGAAATCCCAGTCGTCTCGGTCGTCGATCTCGGCATCGTCCGGGCCGTGACTCCGGACCGCGTGACGATCACCCCGACCTATACCGGGTGCCCCGCCACCCAGGTGATCGAGCGCGACATACGCGACGCGCTCGACGCCGCCGGCTTTCGCGACGTCGCAATCGAAACGACCCTCGCGCCGCCCTGGACGACCGACTGGATCACCGAAAGCGGCAAGGCGAAGCTCCACGCCTACGGCATCGCCCCGCCGAGCGAAGCGGCGACCGCGACCTGCCCGCAATGCGGCTCCGCCGAAACCGAGGAGCTGAGCCGCTTCGGATCGACGCCGTGCAAGGCTTTATGGCGGTGTCGTGCCTGCCTTGAGCCGTTCGACCGGTTCAAATGTCACTGATGGGTGTCGCGCTTCCTTGTTCCCCGGCGAAGGCCGGGGCCCAGATATCCGGCCGGCGCCGCTGGACCCCGGCCTTTGCCGGTGAACTCGAGCGGTGCCGATGTCGGTAAGCTTTCACACCCTCACTATCGCGGATGTCGTCGAGGAGACGGCGGAGGCCCGCTCGATCCGCTTCGCCGTGCCCGAAGAATTGCGCGAGACATTTTTATTCAAGCCCGGTCAGCATTTAACGCTTAAAGCTGAGATTTCGGGCGAGGAAATCCGGCGCAATTATTCGCTCTGCGTGGCGCCGCAGGACGGGCAGGTGATGGTCACCGTCAAGCGAATCGCCGGCGGCGCCTTCTCCAATTGGGCGAACGACACTCTGAAACCCGGCATGGCGATCGCGGTGATGGCACCGCACGGCAGCTTCACCTGGGACTTTGCGGCCGGGGCGGCCAATCATTATGTCGGATTCGCCGGCGGATCGGGGATCACGCCGGTCATGTCGCTGCTGAAGACGGCGCTTCTGACCGAGCCGGACAGTCGCTTCACGCTCTTCTACGGCAATCGCGACAGCAGCTCGATCATTTTCCTGGAAGCGCTCGCGCAGCTGAAGAATTCTTTCATGGACCGGCTGCAAGTCCATCATTTCCTTGCCGAAGAGGCCGAGGAGTTCGCCCTGTTCAACGGCATGCTCGATCGCTCCAAGTGCGACGAGATCCTTCAAGCTCTGGTCGACCCGGCGGAAGTCGCCGCCTTCTTCATCTGCGGGCCCGGCCCGATGATGGACGCCGCCGAGGAGGCGTTGCTGGCCAAGGGCGTCGACAGGGACCGTATCCATCTCGAACGCTTCACCGCGGGCCGCCCGTCGGCTGCGCTCGAGGCCCAGATGCAGGCGCTGACCCGGGAAGCGGCTGGGCTGACCATGCTGGTGACGCTGGACGGCCGCAAGCGCCGCATCGCCTTCGACGCGACCGCCGGCAATATCCTCGACAGCGCCCGCGCCGCCGGCCTGCCGGCGCCGTTCGCCTGCAAGGCGGGAGTCTGCGCGACCTGCCGGGCCCGGATCGTCTCGGGCGAGGTCGAGATGGCGGCGCGCTACGGCCTGACCGACGAGGAGGTTGCGTCAGGCTACGTCCTGACCTGTCAGTCGGTCCCGAAGGGAGACGGCGTCGAACTCGATTACGACGCCTGAATGCCGCCCAGCATCAGCTTTACGGCCAGATCGGCCAGGTCGTCGGCGGAAACCGCGCCATCGGGCCGGAACCAATTGTGGGTCCAGTTGATCATTCCGAAGAAGAGCATCGTCAGCGGCAGCGCCCGCGCGCCCGCGTCGGGCCGGATCTCGCGGACCAGCGCCTCGACGATGGCGATGATCCGGCGCTGCTTCGCCACCACCTCGGCGCGGCGCGCGGGCGGCAGATTGTCGAGCTCGTTGAGCAGCACCTTGTGGCTGTCCCGAGCGCCCACGTAGAGCCGCATGAAAGCGAGCGTCAGCGCCTGCAATTTCTCTTCGGGATCGCCCGCTTCGGTCGCGGCTTGCGCCGCGTCGACCAGCGCGTCGAGATGGGCGGCCATGGTCGCGTGGAGGATGTCGTCCTTGGACGGGAAATAATGGTAGATCAGAGACTTGGACGAGTTACACGCATGAGCGAGGTCGGCGACCGAGGCGCCCTGAAAGCCTCGTTTCGCGTAGAGGGCGGCGGCCGACGCCAGGATCGCGTCGCGACGCTTGTCGTAATCGGGGGATTGCGGCCTGGCCATCGCGCCTTCTTAGGGCGGCGGCGCGCCCCGGGCTAGCGGACGTTGTAGCGGCTGGTTCCCGACCGCGCGTCATTGTCGTGGAAGGCGATCACGGCCCGGCTGACGTTCTGCATCAGCGCCATCCGGATCTGGTTGGGGACCGCCGTCCGGCCGATCATCACCGCGACCGCATAAGTGCGGCCGTCGGGTGCGGTCAGGATACCGATGTCGTTATAGCCCGCCTGCGTGGCGCCGAGCACCTGGCCGGTGCCGGTCTTGTGCGCGATCCGCCAGCCGGGCGCGAGGCCCCCGGTGAGCCGCTGCGGCCCGGTCCGGGTCTGCGACATGATCGACAGCATGCGCTGCGTTGAGCGCGGCGAGAGCAGGTCTCCGCTTTGCAGCCGGGCGAGGCCCGCGACCAGGCCGTCCGGCGTGGCGCCGTCGATCGGATCGGCGATGTAATTGTGGAAGGCTTCGCGCCGGCGGTCGGCCGGGACCGCGTTGCGCGCGGTATAGAAAGCGCGGCCGACCGAATAAGTCGGGCTCCATTGCAGGCCGGCGATCTGGCTCTGCATTGCCCGCTCGCCCGGGCCGAAGCGCACGCCGTCGATGCGATGGCGGGCGATGAGGCCGCGAACGGCGTCGGGCCCGCCGGCATGGCGAAGGACGATGTCGTTGCAGGTATTGTCGCTCTGGGTGAGCGCGCGGAAGATGAGGTTCTCGAGCGTGGTGTTATAACCGTTCGGGCCGATCTGCTGGGCGATCGGCTGGTTGAACAGGGTCAGATCCTCGCGCCGCACGACGACTTCGCGGGAGAGATCGAGCTGGCCCGCATCGGCCCGGGCGAAGGCGGTCATCGCCACCCAGAATTTGCTGACGCTCTGCTGCGGGAAATAGCGGGTGCCGTTCCAGCTGGTCGTCCAGCCGCTGCCGACTTCGCGAACGGCGATTCCGACGTCGCCGTCGAAGGCGCGGCCAAGCTCGCGGATCCGGGCTTCGAGGATGCGCTGGGCGGAGGCGTTCGGCGCGATCGCCGATCGCTGGCCATATTGTTCGGATTGCGCCGGGCTGATGCCGGCCGAGAGCGCAAGAACCGCCACCGCCAGCAGCCTCGTCTTGCCTTTCCAGGAAGTTCCGCTCGTCATTCGCCCCTCACTAACGCCTTCAACCCCAAGGATTCCCGCATAAGGAGTCGGGCGTTTCTGTCAGCTTAATCGCTGGCCGATGAAGACGAGACGTGTCCCCGATGCGGCGGACCGAATCCATAGCGTATTAACCATAAGGCCGCGCACCTGGATCGGCTCAGAATGTGAAGCGCGCGCTGATCCGGAAGTCGCGGCCCGCCAGCGGGGCATAATCCTTGAGGAAGCTAGCGTGACGACGTGCATCGACGTCGAAGATGTTGTTCGCAGAAAGAATGATCGCGCTGCTGTTGCCGCGCCCGAACGGATGCAGAGCGAGCGAGGCGTTGACCATGGTATGGCCGTCCGTCGGAGTCTCGAAGGCGGCGATCCGGTCCTGGCCGTCGACCCATTCCACCTCGATCCGGCCGTTGACGTGGTTGGACTGCGCCTCGATCCCGCCGAGCAGCCGAAGCGGCGGGATTCGCGGCGCCGGTCCGGCGGAATCGATCGTCGCGCGGACATAATCGGCGAGTCCGTCGACGTTGATCAGGAAGGCGCCGACTTCGGCGACATGGGCGGACGCTTCGATCTCGATTCCGAAATAGCGGGCGTCGTCCTGGAGATATTGGAAGACCGGGAGATCGTCCTCGATCGCCCCGGTCGGCTGCTCGTAAATATAGCCGTCGAACCAATTGTGGAAGACGGACGCGCCGAAGGTGAAATCGCCGCCGGTGTGGCGCAGCGTCGCTTCGAGCCCCCCGCTCCTTTCGGTGTCGAGATCCGGGTCGCCGATTTCGAACGACTGAGTGCCGGCATGGGGGCCGTTGGCGAACAGCTCCTCGGCCGAGGGCGCGCGTTCGCTGCGGGTGGCATTGAGGCCGATCCGCCAGTCCTTGGCGAAGGCATAGCTGGCGCCGAGCGAGCCGGTGAGGGCGTCGAAGCTGCGCCTGAGCTCGGCATTGCCCAGATCCGCGTCGGCGTCGGCGCGAAGCGCGCTATGCTCGTAGCGAAGGCCCGCCTCGGCCTTGATCGCGCCGCGATCGAGGGTCTGCAGGGTGAACAGGCCGAATTGCCGGGTGAGGTTGGGGGGCAGGAACTTCTCGTCTCCGACCACCGAGAAATCGCGCTGGAAATATTGGGCGCCGAAGCCGCCGCCCCAGCCATTGCGATTGTTCTGCCGGAATTCGGCGCGGCCCTCGACCCCTTCGTTGAAGAAGCGGGTGGCGACCGCGCCCGTGTCCTCGATCTCGAAATGGCGATAATCGGAATAGCCGCCGCGAAGCCGCACGCTTTCGACGAAGCCGTCACCGAGCGCGAACTCGGCGCGGACGTCGGCCCGGGTCTGGGCGACGTCGATGCGTACCGCCTCCGCCTCGATCGCCGGATCGAGCGAATAGCGGATCGGCACGCCGTAGAGGCTGTCATAGCGGTTGACCGAGAAGCCGACATTGTTGCCGCCGTCGATCCAGGCCGCGCCGGCCGCGATGTCCCAGGTCCTGGCGCCGCTGTTCGGCAGCCGGCCGCGCAGCAGGGCCAGATTCCGGATGGCGGGATCGGCGCTGGCGGCGGCTTGGGCGCGCCGCTCCGGCGTAAGCACGAAGCCGCCGATCTCCAGATCGCCGGTCTTCGAATAGTTGCCGTCGAAATGAACGACGAAGTTGCCGCCGACCGGCACGTCGACCGAGGCGTTGGCGGACCGTTCGTCGGCGGCTGACCCATAGGTCAGGATGCCGTCGACATGGACGGCTTCGTCGGGCAGGCGGCGCGGGATGCGCGCGTCGATGACGTTGACCACGCCGCCGATCGCCGAGGATCCGAACAGGAGGGCGGCCGGGCCCCGAAGCACCTCGATCCGGTCGGCGGTGAGCGGATTGATCGCGACCGCATGATCGACGCTGGAGTTCGACGCGTCGAGACTGCCGATGCCGTCGGTGAGGATCCGGACCCGGTCGCCCTGGAAGCCGCGAAGCACGGGGCGCGAGGCGTTGGGGCCGAAGGAGGTGGCGGAAACGCCCGGCTGCCGGGCAAGCGTCTCGCCGATCGTCGGCCTCAGGTCGCGGGTCAGCCGGTCGCCGCTGATCACCGAATTGCCGCCGAGTATGTCGCCGCGGCTGCGCGCGAAGCCGGTGACGATGACGCTTTGCTCTTCGGCGGCGTGGAAATCGTCGGGCGGTGCCGGCACGGTCGCGGCGCTGCCTTGGCCGGCCTCGGTTTCGGGAGCGGGGGCGGACTGAGCGAGAGCGGAGGAGGCAAAGCAGGCGGCGCCGGCCAGCAACAAGGGGCGATACAAGGCACATCCTTCCAGTGGGATTTTGCGACGCTATAGCAGGATGTAATGTTATATCAACTGCCTTGGTCGCGCGCGACACTCGGCTCGGCGTGCGGATCGCGACAAATCGGGACAAAATTCATTCCGGACCGACATAGTTGGGAGACAGCGCCTTGCGATAGGATCAGCATCGAGACTTGCGAATGAGAGAGGGAAAATATGAAGACCATCAATTTGCTGCCCGCGGCGGCCTTGCTTGCCATCGCCGCCGCCGCCGCCGCCCAGCCGACGGCCCAGCGCCCGGACCGTGACGTCGATATGACCCGTCAGCAGGTCGTCGAGCGCACCGATCAGGCGTTCGCGCGCCTCGACGGCAATAATGACGGCCGCTTCACGCCCGAAGAGGCGCGGGCGCGCGGCGAGCAGCGCCGCTCCGAGCGCGCCGTCCGCATGTTCGAAAGACTCGACTCGGACCGCGACGGCAGCATCAGTCGCGCTGAATTCGACCAGGGCCGGGCGCATCGTGGCGGCCGACGCGGATCACCGGGCGCCGAGGGCGGCGGACGCGGGCATGGGCCCGGCATGCGCCACGGCCGTCACGGCGGGCGCGGCATGGGCATGCGCGGCGGCCGGATGTTCGGCGAGCAGGGCTATCTCACCCGCGAGCAGTTCCGCGAACGGGCGCTGGCCCGCTTCGACCGCGCCGACGCCGACCGCAACGGGACGCTGACCGCCGCCGAGCGCCGCGGCGCGCGCCAAATGCGCCATCGCCGCGGCCCCGGCGAGGCTGGCGGCCGGCGCGACAGCGAAGACTGAAGCTCACCCTGCTGTCCCGGAAGCGCGGCTTCGACCGGAGCCGCGCTTCCAGGCGTGAGGGGACAGATTTTTTCCCTTCGCCGCGGCTTCGATTGATTTGGCTTAAGATGTTTCGGCGCGGACTGTGCGACAGAGAACGGGCTTCCGGCTGACTAGTGTCGGGGAGCGGGGGGATATGGTCTATTACAGGCTCTACCGGCTGGCTGAACCCGGCGGCAGGTTCGTCGGCTTCGAGGAAATCGAGGCGCTGGACGACAGCGAAGCCCTTCGCCTGGCCGACGCGCATTCTGGCCCTCAGGCGCTCGAACTGTGGTGCGGCAAGCGAAAGGTGAAATCGCTGCCCGCCCGCTAGCCGGCGACGCTGGTCTTCGGCAGGAGGATCCGGGCGATCAGGCCGCCCTCGGCGCCGTTCGACAGCTCCAGCGCCCCGCCATGCGCTTCGGCCGCGGCCCGGGCCAGCGCGAGGCCGAGGCCCGAACCGCCCGTCTCCCGGTTTCGGGACGCCTCGAGCCGCACGAACGGCTCCTGGACGGTGTCGAGCTCCGCCTCGGGGATGCCCGGTCCGTTGTCGGAAATCTCGATCGCCGCCCGTTCGCCCGCCGCCCGCACCGCGACTCGGACGGCGCCGCCATGCTTGACCCCGTTCTCGACCAGATTGCGTACCGCCCGGCGCAGCAGATTGGCCTGAACGGGCGCCGTCTGCCGCTCGCCTGCGATCATCTCCACGTCATGGCCGAGCTCGCGAAACTCCTCGACGACGGTATCGGCGAGCGCGTTGAGATCGATCGGCCGCCTGGCCTCGCTCGCCCGCCCGGCGCGGGCCAGCGCCAACGTATCGTCGAGCATCGCCGTCATCTCCTCGATCGTGGCGACGATCTTCTCGCGCTCGGCCTCGGGCTCCATGCTCTCGACGCGGATGCGCAGCGAGGCGAGCGGCGTGCGCATGTCGTGGCCGATCGCGCCCAGCATCCGGTCCTTCTCGTCGAACATCGCGCTCACCCGCGCGCTCATCGCGTTGAAGGCGAGGATCGCGCGTTTGAGGTCGGCTGGCCCGCTCGGAGTCACTCGCGGCGCCTCGCCGCGGCCCTGAAAGCGGTCGGCTGCGGCGGTGAGGTCGCGGAGCGGCCGCGCCAGCCGCGCCGCGACCCAGATCATCGCCGCGAGGATCAGGAGATAGATCAGCAAGGTCGATCCGGCCAGCCGCGCCCCCAGCCACGGGTCGGGCCGGGGCACCACCAGCCGGCCGTTGAACCAATTGCCGTCCGCGAGCTGGATCGACAGCATCAGCGTCTGCCAGCGATGCCCGCCGCGCTCCCCGCGCTCCCCGCGCTCCCCGCGCTCCCCGCCGCGGCCGGCCCGATCGCCCGGGCGAGGCCCGCGGCCCGGCACCTCGTCGCTCGCCGCGGCACGGGCGTCGCGAATGGCGAGACCGTTCACTTCGGCGCTCTCGCGAAGCCGATCGGCAAGCCGGGCATTGTTGCGGTCGGCCCGGACCGCGCTCTCGCGGTCGATGGAGAATCGGGAGCGCCGGGAGACATTGGCGAGCAGCTGGCCGCGCTGGCCGGCCGGCAGCGCGGCCACGCGCTGCGCAAAACCCACGAACCGCCCGATCGCGGGCGATTCGATCTGGGCCCTGGTCGCGCGCTGGCGCTCGTTGAAGACGAGTCCGAAATTGATCGCCTGCGCGATCAGCAGGGCGGCCGCCATGACCAGGGCGATCTGCCCGATCAGGCTCTTGGGAAGGAGCCGCTTCAGGACCGCCTCACAGCTTGCGGACCTCGGCAGCGAGCATATAGCCGCCGCCCCACACGGTCTTGATCAGCTTGGGGCTCGACGGATCGGCTTCGATCTTTTTCCTGAGGCGGCTGATATGGTTGTCGATGCTGCGCTCGAAGGCGGCAAGCTCGCGGCCCTGGGAGAGATCGAGCAATTGATCGCGGCTCAGCACCCGGCGTGGCCGGGTCACCAAGGCGTGGAGCAGATTATATTCGCCGCTGGACAGAGGGATCGCAACGCCGTCCTCGCCGACCAGCTCGCGCTCGCCGCTGCGCAGCACCCAGGGGCCGAAGCCGTAACTGTCGGAATCGGGCGCGCGCACCCGGCTCTCGCCCGCGCGGCGCAGCACCGCCTTGATCCGCGCCAGCAACTCGCGCGGGCTGAACGGCTTGGTCACATAATCGTCGGCGCCGATCTCGAGCCCGACGACCCGATCCATCTCCTCGCTCTTGGCGGTCAGCAGGATGACGGGAATGCTGGTCGTCGCGCGGATGAAGCCGGCCAAAGCGAGGCCGTCTTCGCCCGGCATCATGATGTCGAGGAGGACGAGATCGATCGCATAAGCGGACAGGGCCTGGCGCGCGGCGGCGGCATGTTCCGCCTTGGTGACTCGAACCCCGTTCTTCGACAGATAGGAAGCGAGGGGATCGCGAATGTCGCGCTCGTCGTCGACGAGCAGGATATGCGGTTCCTCGGCCATGGCGCCGCGCTTTTACGGCGCGGCGGCGGGATCGCGCCAGTGGAACAATGTCCCGGTTTGTCGCGATTGTCTCGCCAGCCCCAAGCCTCCATAAGCTGATCGGATGAGCGAGGCGGCCGCCATTGCCAAGGACGCGCTGGCGCGCGGCGACCTGATCGCGGCTTATGACGCGACCGTTTCGGCGATCGCCGCGGGCGATGCGAGCGGCACCGTCCGCCACCAGCAGGTGCTTGCCCTCGCCCGAATGGGCGACACCGAGCGGGCGATGGAGCTGTTCGAAACCTATGGGCTCGACACGTCGGACGATGCCCATGAACGGGCGATCGGCGCCCGCCTGCTGAAGGACCGGGCGCTTGCGGCGCCGGCCGGCGAGCGCCAATTCGCGCTCGATCGCGCCTTCGCCGCCTATCACGATATCTATCGGGGCAGCGGCGATACCTTTCCCGGAATCAACGCCGCCACCCTGGCTCTACTGGCCGACCGCGGGGAGGAGGCGCGCGCGCTCGCCGGCGCCTTGCTGGAGGATGCCGCCGTCGCCGGGGCCGGCGATTATTATATGGCCGTCACCAAGGCCGAGGCGCTGCTGATTCTCGGCCGAACCGGCGAGGTCACCGAGGCGCTCCGGGCCGAGCCGGTGCGCGCGTCACGCGATCTGGGCGCGCGCTCTTCGTCCTGCCGCCAGCTGGCCATGATCGCCCGTCATCTCGGCCTGGACGAGGCGGCACGCGCCGCGTTGGTGGCGCCGCTGGCGCCGCCCCGGGTGCTGCACTTTTGCGGCCACATGTTCGCCGCCGACGAGGTGGCCGAGGCCCCGCTGAAGGCCGAGGCCGGAGCGATCATGGCCGAAGAGCAGATCGGCTTCGCGTTCGGCGCACTCGCCTGCGGCAGCGACCTGATCCTCGCCGAGACGGCCCTGGAGCGCGGAATCAAGGTCCATCTCGTCCTCCCGTTCGCGGAGCAGGACTTCCTCGCCCAGTCCGTGCTTCCCGGCGGGGCGGGCTGGGAGGCACGCTATCAGGCGGTGCGGGCGGCCGCGTCGAGCACGACGTTCGCAAGCGAGATCGAATTTTTCGGCGACCCGGCCCAATATGGCTATGCAAGCCGGATGGCGATGGGGATGTCGCGCCTCCGCGCCGAGCATCTCGCCGGCGAGGCGATCCAGCTCGCCATCTGGGACGGCAGGCCATCGAACGGCCCGGCCGGAACCGGCGCCGACGTCGCTGCCTGGGCCGAGCAAGGCGGGCGCGCCCGAATCCTCGATCCCGGCCCGGTCGATCGCGATCTGGGCCGCCCGCCGCCGCGCGTCCGAAGCCTCTACGAACGCAATCTCGTTGCCATATTGTTCACCGATTTCAAAGGCTTCTCGACGCTGTCCGAAAGCGCCCTGCCCGCCTTCTGGGATGGGGTGATGCGCATCGTCGCCGAAGTGCTCGACGGCCAGGAGGGCGAAGTCGAATGTCGCAACTCGTGGGGCGACGCGCTCTACGCGGTCACCTCGAGCGCGCCGGCGGCAGCCGAGATCGCCCTGCAATTGCAGGACCGGCTCGCCCATTACGATTATGCCACTTTGGGCCTCGACGGCTCCGGCGGGATGCGGATCGGCGCCCATTACGGGCCTGCCTATCGGACGCTCGACCATATTACCGGCCGGATCACCTTCTACGGGACGGAGGTGTCGAAGGCGGCGCGGATCGAGCCGGTGACTCCGCCCGGCGCGGTGTTCGTGACGGAGCCGTTCGCGGCGATCCTCGCGCTCGAGGCGCGCGATCGCTTCACCTGTCGCTATGTCGGCCGGATCGCGCTGGCCAAGAAATTCGGCGATTATCCGATGTACCGGCTGACCCGCGCCGGTTGAGGCTCGACGGCCTCATTCCGTCTCGTCCGCTTCGCCTTCGCCAGTTTTAGGGCAGCGCGGATTACCGGGACAGACGATGACGCTCTCGGCCGGTCCGGCGGTGCGGGCGGGGGCAGGAGCTGCTTGCGGAGCGCCTTGCGTGAGCGGTCCGTCTCCACCGCTTGCGAGCAGCAGCAGAGCGCCGGCGGCCAGCACGACCAGCGCGGCGAGAGCGAGGATCAGCCTGCGGCTCACCGCGGGCAGCGCCGGTTGCCGGGACAGACGACGAAGCGCTGGAGCGGGCCGCGTCCGCTTCCGGTCGCGTCCGAGCTGGGTCCTGAGTCGGAATCCACCGATGGCGGCGGGGGCTGGGGCATCGGTTCGGCCGACGGCCGCTCCGCGCCGATGCGGGGCTGCGCCTCCGGGATCGGCCGGGCCGGGTCGCCCGGATCCCGGTCGACGACCATTTGGCGCGTCCGTTCGGGCCGGGTCGCGGACGCGCCGGCCACCGCAGTCCCGATCACCCGCATCAGGAATGATCGCCGATCCAACCGTCCCATCCCGCACCCCTTCGCTCGTGCGCCGAGAGTAGAGGATTTGCCTTCGCTCGGAAATCCGTAAAAGGCGCAAAGAGGGCGCGCATGGCTGACATCTTCGTCTCGTACAAAACCGAGGACCGGCCGCGCGCCGCGCATCTTGTCGCCGCGTTGCGCGACGCCGGTCTCGACGTCTGGTGGGACCAGGATATTCCGGCCGGCGGCGGCTGGCGCGAAACCATCGCCGGCGAGCTCGACGAGGCGGCCTTGTGCGTCGTCGCCTGGTCGGAAGCCTCGACCGGCCCGGGCGGGCGCTTCGTGCGCGAAGAGGCCGAGCGCTGTGCCGGCCGCAACGCCTATCTCGGCGTGCGCATCGATCCGGTGACTCCTCCGTTCGGTTTCGCCGAATGGCAGGCGATCGATCTGTCGCAATGGACCGGGAAGCGATCGGATCCCTTGCTCGCCCAGTTCGTCGACCAAGTCCGCGCCAGGCTCGCCGACGCGCCGACGACTGCAGTGCGCCCGACCGCGCCGGTCCGGCGCAGGCGCCGCGGCTGGGCATTTCCCGCGGCAGCCGCGGCCCTGATCGTGGTCGCGGCGCTCGCCGCCTTGCTGATGCTGCGCGGCGGCGAGCCGGCGCAGAGCCCGACCGCCTTCGTCAACGCAAGGCTCGACGCCACCGCCTGCTCCTGGCTGCAGATCGCCTCCGTGGCGCCGGCCGAAGGCGGCGAGCGAATTTCGCTGACCGGCATCGCCGCCGCGCCCGACGCGGTCCAGGGGGCGATCCTGAGCGAAGCGATGGAAGCCTCGGTGCCGGTCGCCGAGGTCGCGGTGGACGACGTCGCCGCCGGGCCGAACGAAACCTGTGCCGAGCTCGATCTGCTCCGCCGCCATCGGTTGCACGGCCGCCCCAGGCTGCAAGTCATCCAGCCGCGCGGTGCCTTCGAGCAGACCGAATTCGGGCGCTCGATGCGCTTCGAGTTCGAGATCGACTTCAAGGATTTGCCGCCGCACGCGCTCCTGCTTGGACTGGACAGCCTCGGCGGCATCCAGGTCGCGACCGAGCCGGGGGACTTGCGCGCCTATCGCGGCCGGCACCGCCCGATCCGCGCCGATGGCGAGCGGGTCACATATGAAGGGCGTTTCTTCGACGAAAATCAGGGCGCGCGCAATGTCGGGCTGGTGCTGATGACCTCGACACGGCCGATCGATCCCGCCTTCGTCGAAGCGATCGGCCGCCGCGCCGACCGCGACTTCCTCGCCCGCTTCGCCCGCGACGCGGCCGCGGGCAATTGGCGGTTCGAGCTGGCGCTGATCCCTTGCGGATTCGAAGGGAGCATCACCCGGCGGCAATGCTAGGCGCGACGCTGAGGGGAAAGGTGGTGAGCCCAGCAGGATTCGAACCTGCGACCTACTGATTAAAAGTCAGTTGCTCTACCAACTGAGCTATAGGCCCGACCACGAAGGTCACCTAGGCACGGCGCGGGGCGCGGTCAACCGGGCGAGCAATTGGCGAACGCTGGCGCCGCTCAGCGGGTCCTTCCAGCCCGGTGCGACCTCGGCGAGCGGCTGCAACACGAAGGCGCGTCTGCGAAATTCCGGGTGGGGGACGATCGGCCCCGGACCGTCCCAGGCGCCCCCCGACCAGAGGATGATGTCGAGATCGAGCACGCGCGGCCCCCAGCGTCGGCCGGGGCGGCGGCCGAAGGCGCGCTCGATCGCCTTCAGCTCCGCAAGCAACGCGCCCGGATCGAGATCGCTTTCGACGATGGCGACGGCATTGGCGAAGCCGCGCCCGGCGGGCCCGAGGGCCGGCGTCGCGCGGATCGTCGACACCCGGACCGGGCCGAGCCGCGCAAGGGCAGCGTGCAGCGTTCGCGCCGGCACGCCGTGTCGGCTGCACCGGTTCGAGCCCAATGCGATCGCATAGCTTGTCCTGGCCATCTTCCGCCGCCTAGACGCTCCGAATGCTTCCCGAAAGCCCGCTCCCAGAAACCGAGGCGCCGCGCGATTGCCCCCTCTGCCCGCGCCTGGCCGCCTTGCGCGAAGATTTGCGGATCGCGCACCCCGACTGGTGGAACGCGCCGGTGCCCGCTTTCGGCGACCGCGGCGCCTGGCTCGCCATCGTCGGCCTCGCGCCGGGCATGGGGGGTGCGAACCGGACGGGACGCCCTTTCACCGGCGATCATGCCGGAAACCTGCTGTTCGGGACCCTGCTCAAGTTCGGCCTCGCTTCCGGCCGCTACGGCGGGCGGATCGACGACGGCCTGACGCTGAGCGGCTGCATCATCCTCAATTCCGTCAAATGCCTGCCGCCGCAAAACAAGCCGCTCCCGGCCGAAATCCTTGCCTGCCGCCCTTACTTCCAGGCATCGCTGGCATTGCTGCCCGGGGTCCGCGTCCTCGTCGCCTTGGGCCGGATCGCGCATGATGGCGCGGTCCGCACCGCCGGCGGAACGCTCTCCGGGTATACGTTCGGGCATCTCGCCGAGCACGAACTGCCGGATGGCCGCATCCTCATCGATAGCTATCATTGTTCGCGCTACAATCAGAATACCGGGCGGCTGAGCGCGGCGATGTTCGAGGCGGTCTTCGCCCGCGCGCTTCAGATATCCTCGGTGAGCCGCCCGTAAAGCTCGGGCCTGCGGTCGCGGAAGAAGCCGAAGGCGGCGCGGTGGCGCCGGGCGGCGGCGAGATCGATCGTCGCGACGAGCACGCCCGTCTCGGTCGCGCCGAACTCGGCGAGGATGTCGCCTTGCTCGTCGCAGATGAAGCTGTTGCCGTAAAAGACCTGGCCGCATTCGTCGCCGATGCGATTGGCGGCCACGACCGGGACGGCATTGGCAACGGCATGGCCGATCATCGCCCGGCGCCACAGCCGGCTGGTGTTGAGGTCCGGATCCTGCGGCTCGCTGCCGATCGCGGTCGGGTAGAAGAGGATCTCCGCACCCATCAGCGCCATCGCCCGCGCAGCTTCCGGATACCATTGGTCCCAGCAGATGCCGGCGCCAAGCGTCCCCGCCGGCGTCGGCCAGGTCTTGAAGCCGCTATTGCCGGGGCGGAAGTAGAATTTTTCCTGATAGCCCGGCCCGTCGGGGATGTGGCTCTTGCGATAGACTCCCATCACCGCGCCCTTGTCGTCGATCATGGCGAGGCTGTTATAATGATGCGGCCCGTCCGCCTCGAAGAAGCTGGTCGGGATGTGAACCGCGAGCTCCGCCGCCAGCGCGCGCATCGCCGCCACGGCGGGGTGCGCATCCACCGGCTTGGCCCGGGCGAAATGGCCTTCGTCCTCGGTTCGGCAGAAATAGAGGCCTTCGAACAATTCGGGCGGAAGCACCACCTTCGCGCCCTTGGCCGCCGCCTCCCGGACCAGCGCGGAGACGTTGCCGATATTCTCGTCGAGATCGTCGGTGAAGGCGAGCTGCAGCGCTGCGACTTTCAGTTCGGTCATGTCGGCACCTGCTGGCTGATGCAGTGGAAGCTTCCGCCGCCGGCCAGGATATGGTCGGCGCGCAGGCCGCGCGCAATGCGGTCCGGGAAGAGGGCGCCGATCAGCTCGACCGCCGCCTCGTCATTGGCCTCGCCATAGGTCGGCACGACCACCGCGGCATTGCCGATATAGAAGTTCATGTAGGAGGCCGGCACGATCCGGCCGCCGCGCTCGACCCGGCCCGGCGAGGGAATCGGCGCGACCTGGAGCCCGAACGCCTCCGCGCGGTAGCGGGCGTCGGCATAGACCGGGCCGTTGGGATCGGCGCCGCTCGCGGGGAAGGGAAGGGCAAGCACGCCCTCGGCCACGAAGCGGGCGAGATTGTCGACATGGCCGTCGGTATGGTCGTTGACCAGGCCCTCGCCGAGCCAGAGCAGGCTTTCGATGCCGAGCTGATCGCGGAGGCGCGCCCCTATCTCCGCGCGGTCGAGGCCAGGATTGCGGTTGGGATTGAGCAGGCATTGCTCGGTCGTCACGCCCCGGCCGGCGCCGTCGACGTCGATCGCGCCCCCTTCGAGTATCCAGTCGCGAATATCCGCTTCAAGGCCGGCGGACTCGGCGAGCGTGGCGCCGATCTCCTCGTCGCCGGCCATCACATATTTGCCGCCCCAGCCGTTGAAGCCGAAGCGCGCGGCGCGGCGGCTCGAGCCCGCCTTCACGACGATCGGGCCGGTGTCGCGCAGCCAGATGTCGCCGAATCGCGCTTCGACGATCGTGGCGAAGGGCGTGAGCCGCCGCGCGACGGCGGCGGACTCGGGATCGGCGGCGACGAGGCGCACTTCCTCGCCGCGGCCCTCGGCGTGAACGGCGCGGGCGAACGCCGCCACCTCCTCGCGCGCCGGCCCGATCAGGCCGGGCCATTCCTCCTCGTGGCTCGGAAAGCCGATCCAGACGAAGTCGTGCGGCGCCCATTCGGGCGGCTGGCGGTAGGCGAGGGTCATAGAGCCCTCATAGCGAGTCCGCGCCCAGCTCCAAAAATTCCATTGACAAAGATTACAAAATAGTTATCTAATAGTTCTACGGGAGGACTAAACATGGGAAAGTATGAGCCGCTTGCCGCGCATCTGAGCGAGGAAAGGGACAATGTCTGGATGGCCTCCTTTGAGGAGATCGAGGCGGTGCTCGGCTTCTCGCTCCCCCCGAGTGCTCGGAACCATCGTGAATGGTGGGGCAACCAGCGCGGCGGAGGACACAGCCAAGCCAAAGGTTGGCAGGACGCCGGGTGGCAGGTTAGGAAAGTCGATCTGGCCGGGAAGCGCGTGGAATTCCGGCGCGTAGGCTTTGAAGGCGAACGGGTTGGAGCGAACCAGGACTATGTTCGGCCGGACAATTTGGACGATCTCCTAAGTCAAGCCGGCGAGATGACCGGAATAGTCGACCGCGAGTTGCTGATCCGCGAGGCTCTGCGCAGACTCATCGCGCGCGAGGCGGGCCTGCGCCTCGCCGGGATGGGCGGCACGATGCCCGATATCGACGTTCCGCCGCGTGAGAGGCCCTCGTCTTGATCCTGGTCGACACGTCCGTCTGGATAGATCACTTCAAGGCTCCGCTCGCGCCCCTCGAAGATCTGAGTCGGGCGGAGCAGATCTTCGGTCATCCCTTCATCACCGGCGAACTCGCTGTCGGCCGTTTGCGGGACTGGAACAACACAGTCGGCGCGATGAGGCGCTTGCTGCAGGCGAAGGTCGCATCCGAAGCTGAGTTCCTGACCTTGATCTCGAGCGAGCGTCTTGCAGCGACCGGCCTCGGCTTTGTGGACGTGCATCTGCTCGCGTCCTGCCGAATCACGCCCGGCACCCGGCTGTGGTCCCGGGACAAGCGCCTCGCCGGATATGCGGGCCAGCTGGGAGTCGCTTGGACCGAGAACTGATCGCCGCGTCTATTGCCCTGCGCGCGAGCGGTCCCGGATCGCGCGGAATTCGTCGCCGGCAAGCCAGTTCGGCCAGGCATCGCCGGTGGCGAGATCGCGGCCGACGCGGTAGTAGATGCCGACGTCGGTCAGCGCACCCGCCCAGTCCCAGGCCGGATCATATTCGTCGTCGACGCCATGGTAGCGGCTGGCGCGATAGGCCTGCGCCGCCGCGCGCCCGGCCGCCGGGCCGCCCTCGACCAGATTCTCTCCGCCGCGCCCGTAGAGCATCGGCACGCCGTGCTTGGCGAGGCTGAACTGGTCGGAGCGGAAATAATAGCCGGCCTCCGGCGTCGGCTCGGGCGAGACGCGCACGCCGGCGGCCGCGGCGGCGCGGGCGAGATAGGCGTCGAGCTCCGACTTGCCGCCGCCGATGGAGACGAAGTCGCGCGCCGGACCCGCCATGTTCAGCGAATCCATATTGAAGCCGCCGGCGGTGCGCGCGAGCGGGAACACCGGATTGGCGGCATAATAAGCCGAGCCGAGCAGCCCGGATTCCTCGGCGGTGACCGCGAGGAAGACGAGCGACCGGTCGGCGCGCCCGGCCCGGGCGTGCGCCTGCGCGAGCGCGACCAGCGCCGAGGTCCCGGTCGCATTGTCGACCGCGCCGTTGCAGATCCGGTCCTCGCCGGTTTCCGTGCAGGTGCCGAGATGGTCCCAATGGGCGGTGTAGAGCACATATTCGTCGGGCCTGGTCCGGCCCGGCAGCACCCCGATCACGTTGCGCGACGCGAAGCGGCGGAGCTGGTTCTCGATGGTGACCGATGCGCGCAGCCCCAGCGGCACCGCGCGGAAGCCGCGCTGCTGCGCCGCCCGGGTCAGCGCGTCGAGATCCTGGCCCGCGGCCGCCATCAGCCGCCGCGCCGCGTCGTTGGTGAGCCAGCCGTTCATCGCGGTCTGATCGGCGCCGTCATTGGGGGTCTGCATGTAGGGCTGCGGCCCGGTCCAGCTATTCTCGACGACGTTCCAGCCGTAGGAGGCCGGCGCGGTATCGTGGACGATGAGCGCGGCGGCGGCGCCCTGGCGGGCCGCTTCCTCATATTTGTACGTCCAGCGGCCGTAATAGGTCATTGCGCGGCCGCTGAACGTCCCTTCGAGGCCCGGAGTCTGCCAGTCGGGATCGTTGACCAGGATGATCACCGTCTTGCCGCGCACGTCGAGGCCGGCATAATCGTTCCAGCCGCGCTCGGGCGCGTTGATGCCGTAGCCAACGAAGACGATCTCGCTGTCGGCCACCGCGACGCTGGGCTGGGCGCGATAGGTCGCGCCGACGAAATCGGTGCGGTAGGCGAAGCTGAGCCCGCGCCCTGCGCCGGCGATCTCCAGGCGCGGCGCGCCCTGCGCCGTGATCTCGACCAGCGGAACGTCCTGGTACCAGCTGCCATTGTTGCCCGGCTCCAGGCCTGCCCGCTCGAATTCCCGGGCGAGCAGCTCGACCGTCCGGGTTTCGCCGTCCGTGCCCGGAGAACGGCCGCCAAAATCGTCGCCGGACAGCGTCCGTGTCACCCGCTGCAGGGTTTCGACGTCGATCGCGGGGGCAGCCTGGGCTGTCGGGGCGGCGCCGGCGCCGGTGCTCGTGGTGGCGCAGGCGGCGCAAGCGGCGAAAGCGAGGGCAGTGAAGACGGGACGGAAACCCATGGCAATGCTCCAGCGAGGCATGAGGGGCGGGGCGTGAGCGCGGCTATTGGCAGTCCCTGACGGGCGAGGCAAGCCGGGCCCGGATGCGCATTGCGACCGCGTGGCGAGGCTGAAAAACGGATTGGACCGGGGACTTTACATGATTCCGCGCTTGTTACCGATGGACGGTCTTCTCGCCGAGGGGCGTCCGGCGCCCCGACCCTCTGCACGCCGCCACGAAAAAGGGCGGCCCCCGCGAAAGGGCCGCCCTTGTAGCCGGACCTGGGGACCCCGATCAGCGCGAATAGAATTCGACGACCAGATTGGGCTCCATCCGCACCGGATAAGGCACTTCGTCGAGCGTCGGCACGCGGTTGAAGACCACCTTGGTGGTGCCGTCCTGGACGACATATTCGGGGATGTCGCGCTCGGCGAGGCCCTGCGCCTCGATCACCAGCGCCATCTCCTGCGCCTTGGGGCCGAGCTCGACGACGTCGCCGACATTGACCTTCGCCGAGGCGATGTTGAGCTTCCTGCCGTTCACCCGGATATGACCGTGATTGACGATCTGGCGCGCCGCCCAGATGGTCGGCGCGAACTTGGCGCGGTAGACGACCGCGTCGAGCCGGCGTTCGAGCAGGCCGATCAGATTCTGGCCCGTATCGCCCTTCATCTTGGCGGCTTCGGTATAGGCGCGCTTGAACTGCTTCTCGGTCACGTCGCCATAATAGCCCTTGAGCTTCTGCTTGGCGCGCAGCTGGATGCCGAAATCGGACACCTTGCCCTTGCGGCGCTGGCCGTGCTGGCCGGGGCCATATTCGCGGCGGTTGACCGGGCTCTTGGGCCGCCCGAAGACGTTCTCGCCCATCCGGCGGTCGAGCTTGTACTTGGCGCTTGAGCGCTTCGACATCGATATTACTCCAATTCGCGTTCGTATATTCCCTGGGGCCGCACCGCCGGACCATAAGCGTCCGGCGCGGCGCCCGCTTCACCAGGGGTGCGGGGCCAATTGCGAAGGCGGGCACATGGCGGCAATGGCCGCCAAAGTCAACGGCGCGCGGCCCGCATTGCGAGCCGCGCGCCGCTGCGAACTCGGCCGGAGTTACTGTCCGGCGGTCTTGTTGACCTGTACGGTCTGCGCGCGTTCCAGATTGCTGCGCGTATCGCGCCGGCGCTGATCCCATTCCGCGCGGGTCATGCACAGCCGGGTCCTCGCAAGGCGGGAGCCGGTGTCACGCACCGTACGACAAATCGTCTGGTTCCCGTCGTAGGACTGGGTGGTGGTCGAAGGTGCCGCGGGCGTCGGGCCTGAGCCCTGCGCGACGGCGGCGGAGATCGGAACGAGCACGAGGCTCAAAATGGCCAGCTTCTTCATATCAAACTCCACTCGGACTTTTGTCAATTGGCGTTGTCGGTTTACGAAAGTCAAGCGCAGCGCTAGCCGCAAAGCCGCCGCGGAACCCACCATATACCCACGCGAACAGCGGGAACCCCGATGCCACCCCCGCGTGCCTCCCGCTACTGTCCGGAAACCCAGGAAAAGTCAAGGTCTTGGAGGAGCCTTCCCGGCCGTGGGCGGCCGCGGCCGCTTTTCCTCCGAGAGCGCGCGGACGATCCCGCGCAACGCCTGAATCTCGCGAGTCGACCAGCCCGGCTTCGTCAGAATCGTGCGAATCGTGTTCATGGTCGTCGGCGTGCGGTCGGGCGGGTGGAAGTAGTCGGCCGCGTCGAGCGCGCCGTACACTTGCTGGATCAGTCCTTCGAGATGCTCATGGGGGGCGGTGGGCTCGGCGGGTCCGCTCTCGGTCGGCACGGCGAGCGTGCCATTTTTGGCCCATTCATAGGCGATCAGGATCACCGCCTGGGCGAGGTTGAGCGAGCGAAAGGCGGGATTGACCGGCACGGTGACGATCTTGCCGGCGAGCGCCGCCTCCTCGGTTTCGAGGCCTGAACGCTCGGCGCCGAACAGCACCGCCGAGGGACCCCAATTGGCACGGATCTCGCGCCCGGCATCCTCCGGGGAGATCACCGGCACGACCAGCCCGCGCTTCCTCACCGTCGTCGCATAGACGAACGGGCAATCGGCGATCGCCTCCGCGACGGTTTCGAAAACTCGGGCGCGCTCCAGGACGACGTCCGCGCCGGAAGCGGCCGGGCCTGCAGACGGATTGGGCCAACCATCGCGGGGCGCGACCAGGCGCAGGTCGGTCAGCCCGAAATTCAGCATCGCCCGCGCCGCCTTGCCGATATTCTCGCCGAGCTGGGGCCGGACCAGCACGATCGCGGGGGGCGGGGTCACTCTTTCCCCGCCTCCGTGACGGAGCCGGCGAAATTTTCGAAATCCCTGGCTTCCCGGAAGTCCTTATAGACCGAGGCGAAGCGGATATAGGCGACCGGATCGAGCGCCTTCAGACCCTCCATCACCATTTCGCCGATCCGCGCCGACGAGATTTCGCTGTCTCCGCTCGTCTCCATCTGGCGCTGGATCGAGGAAACCAGCCGCTCGATCCGCTCCGGCGGCACCGGGCGCTTCCGGCACGCGATGGCGAGCGAACGCTCCAATTTGCCGCGCTCGAACGGCTCGCGGCGATTTTCGGATTTCACCACGGTGAGCTCGCGCAGCTGGATCCGCTCGAAGGTGGTGAAGCGGGCGCCGCAATCCTCGCACTGGCGGCGGCGGCGGATCGCGGAGCCGTCCTCGGTGGGACGGCTGTCCTTCACCTGGCTGTTCTCATGCGAGCAGAACGGGCAGCGCAATTATTGCTCCGAGTAGATCGGGAAGCGCGCGCAAAGGGCGCGAACCCGCGTCTTCACCTCGGCCTCGACCGCTTCATTGCCCTCCTCGCCATTGGCGCGAAGGCCTTCAAGCACGTCGGCGACCATGTCGGCGATGTCGCGGAACTCGGCGACCCCGAAGCCGCGCGTCGTGCCGGCCGGCGAGCCGACCCGAATGCCGCTGGTCTTGACGGGCGGCAGCGGATCGAAGGGGACGCCGTTCTTGTTGCAGGTGATCGCGGCGCGCTCGAGCGCCTCGTCGGCATCCTTGCCGGTGACGCCGATCGGGCGCAGGTCGACGAGGGCGAGGTGGGTGTCGGTGCCGCCGGAGACGAGGTCGGCGCCGCGCTCCTTCAGCCGGCCCGCAAGCGCCTTGGCGTTGGCGATCACGGCTTTGGCATAGCTCTTGAAATCGGGCTGCAGCGCTTCGCCGAACGCGACCGCCTTGGCGGCGATGACGTGCATCAGGGGGCCTCCCTGGAGTCCCGGGAAGACCGCCGAATTGATCTTCTTGGCGATCGCCTCGTCGTCGGTCAGCACCATGCCCCCGCGCGGGCCGCGCAGGGTCTTGTGGGTGGTGGTGGTGACGACATGGGCGTGACCGAAGGGGCTCGGGTGTTCGCCGGCCGCCACCAGCCCGGCGAAATGCGCCATGTCGACCATGAAGATCGCGCCGACCTCGTCGGCGATGGCGCGGAAGCGGGCGAAATCGATGTGGCGGGGATAGGCCGAGCCGCCGGCGATGATCAGCGCCGGTTTGTGCTCCCGGGCAAGCCGCGCCACCTCGTCGAAGTCGATCAGATGATCGTCCGGGCGGACGCCATATTGGATCGCGTTGAACCATTTGCCGGACATTGCGGGCTTGGCGCCGTGGGTGAGGTGGCCGCCGGCGTCGAGCGACATGCCGAGGATGGTGTCGCCGGGCCGGGTCAGCGCCAGCATCACCGCGCCGTTCGCCTGCGCGCCCGAATGCGGCTGGACGTTGGCGAAGCCGCAGCCGAACAATTGCTTGGCCCGCTCGATCGCCAGCGTCTCGACCGCGTCCGACGGCGCGCAGCCCTGATAATAGCGCCGGCCGGGATAGCCTTCGGCATATTTGTTCGTGAGCACCGAGCCCTGCGCCTCGAGCACGGCGCGCGACACGATATTCTCGGACGCGATCAGCTCGATCTGATTCTGCTGCCGGTCGAGCTCGGCGGCGATCGCTTCGGCGACGGCGCCATCGGCCGCGCGCAGCCGGTCGGTGAAGAAGCCGTCCGGCTGGACGTCGCTCAATGGGCGGCTGCTCATGCGGGCTCCTTGGCGAAGGGGGGATTGCTCAGCTTCTCGATCCGGCGGCGATGGCGGTCGCCGGCGAAGCCGGTGGACAGGAAGGTTTCGATACAGGCCTTGGCCATCTCAATCCCGACGAGGCGGGCGCCCATGGCGATGACGTTGGCATCGTTATGTTCGCGGGCGAGCCGCGCCGACAGCGGTTCGGACACGAGCGCGGCGCGGCAGGCGGGGTAACGGTTGGCGGCGATCGAAATGCCGATTCCGGAGCCGCACAAGGCGATGCCGACTTGCGCCCTGCCGGAGGCGATCTCCTCGGCGAGCTTATAGCCGTAATCGGGATAGTCGACCGACTCGATTCCATTCGGGCCGAGGTCGCCGACGTCGTGGCCGGACTCGGTCAGCCAGGCGACGAGATCGGCCTTGAGCGCGACGGCGGCGTGGTCGGAAGCGATGGCGATCCGCATCTGCCACGCCCTAGGCGCTCGGACCGGGATTCGCTACTGGATATTGTTCAGCCGCGTTCCCATTGGTGGCCGCGGTGGACCGTTCCGACCATGAGGTCGTAGCTCTTGAGCCATGTCCCGCGACCCTGATCGCGGATCTTCTCATGCTCCGGGTGGGCGCGCCAGGCCGCGGCGCTGGCATCGTCGGCCCAATAAGAGATGGTGATCTCGCGCCCGTCCTCGCCGCCGACCCAATCGACGCCCATGAAGCCGGGCTGCTCGGCGACCAGAGCGGCCATCTGTTCGGCCGCCGCGCCATAGCCGTCGCCGTCCGCGCCCGTGCCTTCGGAAATGAAGATGACCGCCACCTGGCCGATGCGGGGATGGGTCATCATGCGGCCCAGCGCATCTCCAGCCGGTCCCAGATCTCGACCAAGGCCTTGGCGAGGTCCTGCATCATCGCCTCCGAATGGGCGGGGCCGGGGGTGAAGCGCAGCCGCTCGGTGCCGCGCGGCACAGTCGGATAGTTGATCGGCTGAACGTAGATGCCGTATTCGGCCAGCAGGATGTCGCTGATCCTCTTGGCGGTGACCGGATCGCCGACCAGCAAGGGCACGATGTGGGTGGTCGACGGCATCACCGGCAGGTGCGCCTCGGCGAAGATCGCCTTCAATTGCGCGGCGCGGGCCTGCTGCGCCTCGCGCTCGACGCTCGACGCCTTCAGATGGCGCACGCTGGCAAGCGCGCCTGCGACCAGCACCGGCGACAGCGAGGTCGTGAAGATGAAGCCGGGCGCATAAGAGCGGATGACGTCGACGATGTCGCGATCCGCGGCGATATAGCCCCCCATAACCCCGAAGGCCTTGCCCAGCGTCCCTTCGATGATCGTGACCCGGCCGGCAATTTGGTCGCGCTCCGAAATGCCGCCGCCGCGCGGGCCGTACATGCCGACGGCATGAACCTCGTCGAGATAGGTGAGCGCGCCATATTTGTCGGCCAGGTCGCAAATCTGCGCGATCGGGGCGACGTCGCCGTCCATCGAATAGACGCTTTCGAAGGCGATCAGCTTGGGCAGAGCGGGATCGGCGGCGGCGAGCAGCTCTTCGAGATGGGCGCTATCATTGTGGCGGAAGACCTGCTTCTCGCAGCCCGACGAGCGAATGCCGGCGATCATCGAGGCGTGGTTCAGCGCATCGGAGAAGATGATGCAGCCTGGCAGGATCTTGCCCAGGGTCGAAAGCGTCGCCTCGTTCGAAATATAGCCCGAGGTGAAGAGCAGGGCCGCCTGCTTGCCGTGCAGATCGGCGAGTTCGGCCTCGAGCTCGATATGATAATGGCTGTTGCCCGAGATGTTGCGCGTGCCGCCCGAGCCGGCGCCGACGTCGTGAAGCGCTTCCTCCATCGCCGCGATCACGCCCGGATGCTGGCCCATAGCGAGATAGTCGTTCGAGCACCAGACCGTGATCGGCTTGGGTCCGTTATGGCCGGCAAAGCAGCGCGCATTGGGGAACGAGCCCTTGTTGCGCAGGATCTCGATGAACACGCGGTAGCGCCCTTCCACGTGCAGCCGCTCGATCGCGTCGGCAAAGATACGCTGGTAGTCCAAGAGCCTCTTCCCCGGTTCTCTCACCGTCCAATAGCGGAAACGGTCCCTCTAAGGCCAGTGACAAAAGTCACAAGAGCGCCCCTTTATTTCCTACAGCATCTCGATCCGGGTCAGGCCGAAACCGGCCAGGCCCGGACGATAGGCCTCCACCGAATCGGCGCTGCCGGTGAAGACCGCGACCCCCTCGGGCCGTGAATCGGGCCAGACATGGTCGCGGGTGAGCCAGGCGGTACGGCGCGCGATGCCGGCGCTGCCGTCGACGAAGCGCAGCGGACGCGGCGCCGCGGCGGCAAGCTCGGCCTCGACCAAAGGAAAATGGGTGCAGGCGAGAACGATCGTGTCGATGCGCTCGCCGCCGGGCAGCGCGAGCAGGCCGCCGAGGATTTGGGCATAAGCCGCCGGGTCGGTCGGTTGGCCGCGCAATTTGGCCTCGGCCAGCTCGACCAGTTCGTGGCTGCCGTGGCGAAGGACGAGGCAATCGGCGGCGAATTCGGCCGCGAGCCGGTCGACATAGGGCTGGACGATGGTCGAGGCGGTGCCGAGCACGCCGATCGCGCGGCTTCGGGAAAGCGCCGCGGCGGGCTTGATCGCGGGCACGGTGCCGACGATGGGCAGGTCGAGAGCGGCGCGGACCGCGTCCAGGGCGATGGTCGAAGCGGTGTTGCAGGCGATCACGATGAGCGCCGGGCGGTAGCGCTCGGCGAGGCGGCCGAGCAAAGCCGGGACGCGCGCCGCGACCTCGGCCGGGTCCTTGGTGCCGTAGGGAAAACCGGCGCTGTCGGCGACGTAGACGATGGGAGCATTTGGGATCAGGCCGCGGATCGCGGCGAGCACGGACAGCCCGCCGACGCCGGTGTCGAAGACCAGGAAGGGGCCGGCGTCGTGCATCGGAGAGGCATGTAGCGAGCGCCCTTGCCCGCCGCAAATGTTGCGCGCCTTTGCGGGGCTGGGCTAGTCAGGGGCGGGAGGCGCGAATTTGACCGCCGAAATCTATCTGCCGGTACTGGCGTGCTTCCTGCTCGGCTATGCGCTGGGCTCGGTGCCGTTCGGGCTGCTGGTGACCCGCGCCGCCGGGCTCGGCGACGTCCGCGACATCGGCTCGGGCAATATCGGCGCGACCAACGTGCTGCGCACCGGCCGCAAGGGTCTGGCGGCGGCGACATTGCTGCTCGACGTCGCCAAGGGCGCGGGCGCGGTGCTGCTGGCCGGTCTGGTCTGGCCGGAGCAGCCGCAATTCCCCGCTCTGGCAGGGATCGGCGCGTTCCTCGGTCACCTCTACCCCGTCTGGCTGCGCTTCAAGGGAGGCAAGGGCGTCGCGACCCTGGCCGGAATCGTCGCCGCTTTGCATTGGCCGACCATCCTGCTCGCGGCGGCCATCTGGATCCTGGTGGTGGCACTGACCCGATATTCCTCGCTCGGCGGGATCCTCGCGCCGGCCTCCGGCCCGATCGCCGCGGCCCTGTTCGGGCGCTACGATCTGGTGCCTTTGTTCCTCGGTTTCGCCTTGCTGGTCCTGTGGACGCACCGGGCCAATATCGGCCGGCTGGCGAGGGGGACGGAGCCGCGGCTGGGGGGAAAGCCGGCCTGATGCCCGCACCCGCCGACAGCATCGCCAGGCTGCGGCTGATCCGCTCGGACAATATCGGCCCGGTCACCTATTTCCAGCTGCTCGCCCGGTTCGGCTCGGCCCAGGCGGCGATCGACGCCATTCCCGACCTCGCGGCGCGCGGCGGCGGGCGCGCGCCACGGCTCGCCGCGAAGGCCGAGATCGAGCGCGAGATCGAGCGGGTCGAGCGGCTCGGCGCGCGCCACCTGTTCCTCGGCCAGGGACTCTACCCGCCTTTGCTGGCCGAGCTGGAGACGGCGCCACCGGCGTTGATCGTCAAGGGCGACCTCAATCTGCTCGACAAGTTGTCGGTCGCCCTGGTCGGCGCGCGCAACGCCTCCGCGGCCGCCTGCCGCTTTGCGCGCCAGCTCGCTCTGGCGCTGGGCGAAGCGGGGACCGTCGTCGTGTCGGGGCTTGCGCGTGGAGTCGATTCGGCGGCCCATGACGGCGCTCTCGATACCGGCACGATCGCGGTCATCGCGGGCGGCATCGATATCGTCTATCCGCCCGAGAACGAGGCCCGCCAGCGCGCCATCGCCGAGCGCGGCGCGCTGGTCGCCGAACAGCCGCCGGGCGTGGAGCCGCGGGCGCGCCACTTTCCCTACCGCAACCGGATCATCGCCGGCCTCACCCAGGGCACGGTGGTGATCGAGGCTGCGCCCAAATCGGGCTCGCTGATCACCGCTCGCTACGCCGCCGAGTTCGGCCGCGAGGTGATGGCGGTGCCCGGGTCGCCGCTCGATCCGCGCGCGCAGGGCTGCAATCTGCTGATCCGCGAGGGCGCGACCCTGATCCAGACCGCCGAGGACGTGCTCGAGGCGCTGAGCCCGTTGAGCGGACGCCCATTCCGCCAGCGCGAACTGGATTATTCCGCTCCCGGTCCAAGCGCCGATGCCGACGAGGCCGCGCGTCGGGCAATCACCGATCTGCTCGGCCCGACGCCGGTGCCGGTCGACGAGTTGATCCGCCAGTCGGCGATGGCGCCGGCGACCGTTCACACCGTGCTGCTCGAGCTTGAGTTGGCCGGGCGCCTCGAGCGGCACGCCGGCGGCAGGGTCAGCCTCGCGTGACGGCACGGCACGCGCGCCTGTCTGACTGGGATGGCCATTGACAGGGCGCACGCCAGCGAGGATATATTATAACATCATAAGTGGGAGTGCGGCCGATGAAGACGAAGCTTGTTGGAGTCCTTCTTTCCTCGGCCCTGTGCCTGAGCGTCGCGACGGCTGCGCCTTCGACCGAGTTCGGCCAGCAAGGCCGCCAATCGGGCGAGGGCCTGTGCCGGCGCGCCGCCGCACTTCCGCCGATGCCGCGCGAGGTGGCGGTCCGGGACGAGCGGCAGCAGCGGCGCCGCGGCGAGCGGGTCACGGCCATGGAGGCGCCGCCACCCGACCCGGTGCCGACGCCGATGCCGGCGCCGCCGGCTTATGCCGCCGAAGATTCGGACTCGGTTGTCGTTACCGGCAGCCGGGTTCCCGCGCCGGTGATGAGCTCGCCCTCACCGGTGGCCACGATGTCGGCGGATGGCCGAAGTGCGGAAGGTCTGGTCGCCGAAGCGTCGCCTCCGGCGCCGGAACGCGGCTATGGCCGCGTGGCGCAGCCGCAAGCGGGCCAGCTCACCGCGGGCGATCATGACGATCTGCTCAATCCCGATCTCTACGCCGATTATGTCGCCAAATTCCTGCAGAGCCAGTGGCGCGACGACGTCCCCATCCTCGACACGCGCCGGGTGCTGACCGTCGCCGTCCAGGACCGCGCCGGCCGGCCAGTGCCGTTCGCGCCAGTCCGCCTGACCTGCGCCGACGGCAACAGCCTGACCCTCGAAACTCTGGCCGATGGCACAGCCGTCTTTTTCCCGGGGCTGGACCGGCTTGGAGACAGGGTCCGGATGGCGGTAGACCGCGGCGACACGCGCGAAATCCTTCTTTCGGGCGAGGCGGGCGCGCAGCGCCACACCGAGACGCTCGGGACCAGGGCCCCGCTCGTGACTCGGTTCGACCTCGCCATCGTCCTCGACACGACCGGCAGCATGGGCGACGAGATCGAGTTCCTGAAATCGGAGCTGCGCAGCATCGTCGCGGAGCTGCGCCGCGGCCACCCCAATCTCGACATCCGCCTGGCCCTGGTCGCCTATCGCGACGAAGGCGACGTCTTCGTCACCCGCACCTATCCGTTCACCGGCAACGAGAGTGCGATGCAGGCCAGCCTGCGCGCGCAATCGGCGGACGGCGGTGGCGATTATCCGGAGGCCATGGACCAGGCGCTCGCCCGAGCGACCGCGCTCGACTGGCGGCCGGACGCGGTCCGCTCGCTCCTGCTCGTGGCCGACGCGCCCCCGCACGAAGAAAATGTCGCCAAGACCTGGATGGTGGCGGAGGCGGCGCGGGCGCGGCGCATCCAGATCGTGCCGGTTGCCGCCTCGGGCGTGGCGGTGCTCGCCGAATATGTGATGCGGGCGATGGCGACGGCGACGCAGTCGCGCTATCTGTTCCTCACCGACGACAGCGGCATCGGCAATCCGCACGCGCCGCCGGCGATCGATTGCCACCTCGTCACCCGGCTCGATACCCTGGTCCGGCGAGTGCTCGACGGCCAGATTTCCGGCCGCCGGATCGAACCGCGCGACGGCGAGATCATCCGCGCCGTCGGCCAATATGACAATGGCCGCTGCATCCTGCCGCCCGACTTCAAGGCCCAGGAGCTGGACCGGCGGCAATAGGAATCGCGCCTCCTATCGGTCGATCGTCTCCGGCCCGGCGCGGCAGATCGGGGTTCGGTTCTGGCGCGTGCAGAGAGTGACGCTGGCGAGGTGCTGGATCGCCCAGGCGGTGTCGGCCGGATTGGGGATGCTCCGGAACGCGATCTGGGCGACATGGAGGTCGGCACGGCCGGCCACCGCGCGCAGGAAAAAGCTTTCGGGCAGGCCCGTCGCCGGATTGCGCGGGCAATCGACGCGAAACTCCATCGCGGCCCGTCCGCCGATCCGCAGGCGGGTCGGCGGTCCTCCCCGGAAGCCCGGGCAGGCGCCCTCGATCCCCTGCATGAAATGGCCATGCCATTCGTCGAGCGTGCCGCCGCGGGCGATCACGCCGGCGAAGCGCTGAACCAACACCATCCGAGTCCATCGTTCGACCGTCTCTCCGGCGGGGATGCGTTCCACGATCAGCGAGCCTTGTCCGGCGAGCTGGTGGCCGATTTCCAGTTCCGGAAGCGGCGCCTGTCCAATCCATTCGACTGGCGGTGCGGCCGCGGCCGGGGCGGCGCAGCACAAGGCCGATGCGAGGCCGATCCACTTGATGGACATTCATTTCCCCCAGGGTTGACGGGCTCGTTGCCGGCCCGCCACCCTATACGCGTACGCGCAAGGGAAAAAACCAGGCATGAAGCTCGTCGTCGTCGAATCGCCCGCCAAGGCGAAAACCATCGAGAAATATCTGGGCGCGGGCTACCGGGTCCTGGCCTCCTACGGCCATGTCCGGGATCTGCCGCCCAAGGACGGCTCGGTCGATCCGGACGACGGCTTCGCGATGACGTGGGAAACCTATGCCGACAAGGCCCGGCAATTGAAGGCGATCGCGGACGAGGCGAAAGGCGCGGAATCGCTGATCCTCGCCACCGATCCCGATCGCGAGGGCGAAGCGATTTCCTGGCACGTCCAGGAGGTGCTGGCGAAGAAGAAGGCGCTGCCCGCCCATGTCGAGCGGGTGACGTTCAACGCCATCACCAAATCGGCCGTGCTCGAAGCGATGGCCCATCCGCGCCAGCTCGACGAGGATCTGATCGACGCCTATCGGGCGCGCCGCGCGCTCGATTATCTGGTGGGATTCACCTTGTCGCCGGTACTTTGGCGCAAGCTGCCTGGCGCCAAATCGGCGGGGCGGGTGCAATCGGTGGCGCTGCGCCTCATCGTCGACCGCGAGCGCGAGATCGAATTGTTCCGGGCCCGCGAATATTGGAGCGTCGTCGCGACGCTCGAGGCGGACGGCACCGAATTCGCGGCGCGCCTCGTGCGCTACAATGGCGAGAAGATCGACCGGCTGACGATCGGCGACCAAGGCACTGCGCTTACCGCGAAGAAGGCGGTCGAAGACGGCCGCTTCTCGGTCGTCTCGGTCGAAACCAAGCCGTTGACGCGCAATCCGCCGCCGCCCTTCACGACCTCCACCCTGCAGCAGGAAGCTGCCCGCAAGCTCGGCTTTTCCGCAAGCCAGACCATGCGGGTCGCCCAGGCGCTCTACGAGGACGGCTCGATCACCTACATGCGCACCGACGGCGTGCAGATGGCCGGCGAAGCGATCTCGGCCGCGCGCAAGGCGGTCGCCGACCGCTACGATGCCGGCTACGTGCCCGATAGGCCGCGCATCTACGAAACCAAGGCCAAGAACGCGCAGGAAGCCCACGAGGCGATCCGGCCGACCGATTTCGGCCGCGACCGGGCCGGTTCGGGCGACCATGGCCGTCTGTACGAGCTGATCTGGAAGCGGGCGCTGGCCAGCCAGATGGCGTCGGCGCGGCTCGAGCGGACCACCGCCGAGCTGAGCGAGGGGACCGGTTTCCACGGGCTGCGCGCGACCGGGCAGGTGGTGCTCTTCCCCGGCTTTCTCGCGCTCTACGAGGAAGGCCGCGACGACGAACAGGACGAGGACAGCCGGCGACTGCCGCGTCTGCGCGACGGCGACAGCCCGGCGAAGAAAGGCGTTGCCGCGGAGCAGCATTTCACGCAGCCGCCGCCGCGCTACTCCGAAGCGAGCCTGGTCAAAAGGATGGAGGAGCTCGGCATCGGCCGCCCTTCGACCTATGCCGCGACCCTGCAGACGCTCAAGGACCGCGACTATGTCCGGCTCGAGAAGAACCGCTTCTTCCCGGAGGAGAGCGGCCGGCTGCTCACCGCTTTTCTGGAGCGCTTCTTCGAGCGCTACGTCTCGTTCGATTTCACCGCCCAGCTCGAGGACGAGCTCGACGACATTTCGGGCGGACGCGCCGCGTGGCGGCAGGTGCTCGAGGCGTTCTGGCGCGATTTCAAGCCGAAGACGGCCGAAGTGATGGAGCAGAAGCCGAGCGAGATCACCGCCGCCCTCGACGAGTTTCTCGCGCCCTTCCTGTTCCCCGACAAAGGCGACGGGGCCGACCCGCGCCTGTGCCCGGCCTGCGGGCAGGGTCGACTCGGCCTGCGCGGCGGCAAGTTCGGCGCGTTCGTCGCCTGCTCCAACTATCCCGAATGCAAGTTCACTCGCCGGTTCGGCGCGGAAGAGGGTGGCGAGGACAGCGGGCCGCAGGTGCTCGGCGCGGATCCTGCGAGCGGGCTCGAAATCACTCTGCGCTCGGGCCGGTTCGGGCCCTATTTCCAGCTCGGCGAAGGCAAGGAGGCCAAGCGCGCCTCGCTGCCCAAGGACGTGCCGGCGGCGGACGCCGACCTCGAGACGGCGTTGCGGTTCCTGTCGCTGCCGCGCCCGGTCGGCGATCATCCGGAGACGGGCAAACCGATCACGGCCAGCATCGGCCGCTACGGCCCCTATCTCGCCCATGACGGCAAATATGCGAAGCTCGGCTCGACCGCCGAGGTGTTCGAAGTCGGCATGAACGCGGCGGTCGCCAAGCTCGCCGACGCCGCCAGCGGCGGCGGCCGCAAGGCGGGCGGGCGAGAGCCGCTCAAGCTGATGGGTCCGCATCCCCGCACGGAGTTGGAAATCAGGCTGATGGAGGGCCGCTTCGGCCCCTATGTGACCGACGGCACGACCAACGCGACCCTGCCCAAGTCGCTCGCGCCCGACCAGCTGACTTTGGAGGAAGCGGCGCAACTGATCGACGAGCGCGCGGCCAGGGGGCCGGCGCCCAAGAAGGGCAGAGGCCGCAAGCCCGCCGCGAAGAAGCCGGCGGCGAAGAAAGCGCCCGCGAAGAAGAAAGGATAAGAATGATCGTTTCCCTGCTGCTGGCCGCGCTCGCCGGCACCGCCCAGGCGCCGGAGCCAGCGCCCAATCCGGCCAATGCCGACTATCATTTCAGCTACCTCAACCGGCTCGATCCGGCGCAGGGCTGGCGGCGGACGCCGAGCGGGCTGCGCTACCGCAGGCTTAGCGGCGCCGCGAACGGCCCGCGCCCGACCGCCACCGACACCGTCACCATCCATTATGTCGGCCGCTTCATCGACGGCAGCGAGTTCGACAGCTCCGTCGCCCGGGGCGAGCCGGCGACCTTCCCGCTGCCGCGCCTGATCCGCGGCTGGCAGGAGGGGGTGCCGATGATGAGCGTCGGCGACCGCTACGAATTCGCCATCCCCTATACGCTCGGCTATGGCTGGTCCGGCCGCGGCCCGATCCCCGGCGGCGCCACGCTCCTCTTCACGATCGATCTGATCGCAATCCCAGCGCCGAGCGAATAGTCTTGGTTTACCCGGCATTTACGATGTCCGGTCCCGCCATCTTTACCTTGTTGCCGCTATCGCGTTCCGATGCGTACCGGCAAGCTCGCCATCAGCCGCGGCCACGAGATGGCCGACCCGCCACACCTGACATTGGTGCCGGCGACGCCCGATGCCGTCCCCCCGCCGCCGGCCTCGCCCGATTATCACTTCGTCCATGACCGGCTGACCGCGCTCGAGCGGCTGGCCCGCCTCCATGAGCAGGGCGCGCTTTCGGCCGAGGAATTCGCGGCCGAGAAAGCGCTGATCCTCGGCCTGCCCGCCGACGAATATGTGTTGCGCGAGGCGGCGCCGGTCCATTTCGTCCCCGCCGGCCGCGCGCAACCGCGCGGCCCGTCGCTGCTGGGCCGGATGATGAGCCCGAAATTCCTCGCCCTTTGCCTGGTCGCGGGTTTCGGCTTCTCCTACGCCGCCCAGCCGGCCGAGACGGTGCGGCTCTTCGAACAGGCCGGACGCTACTTCGCCTGACCTGCTGGGGTGACGACGCGGCAACCCTGTGTTATAACATCCGTATGAACAAGCCGCTCAAGCTGATCCCGATCGGCAATTCGACGGGGGTAATCCTCCCGAAGGACGTCCTCGCCCGCCTGCGCGTGACGCAGGGCGACGCCCTCTTTTTGAGCGAAGCGCCCGATGGAAGCTATCGTCTGACTCCTTCGAACCCCGATTTCGAGCGCCAGATGGCTGCCGCGGAAGCGATCATGAAAGCCGACCGTGACATCCTCCGAACTCTCGCTAAATGAGCGCCGAGGCGGGGCGGGAGCCTGAATGGATCGGCATTGAGCTGACTTTGGCCGTCCATGATCGGCAAATAGCGGAGCATGGCGGCGGTGCCGGCGTTCGGGATCAGGGATTGCTTGAATCCGCGCTCGCCCGCCCGATCAACGCTTGGGCATATGAGACATCGGACCCGGCCTCGCTCGCCGCCAATTATGCCTTCGGGGTGGCCTGTAATCCTCCCTTTGTGGACGGGAACAAGCGAACGGCGTGGGTGCTGGCGCGCCTGTTTCTTGAGCTTAATGGGCACAGCCTCAAGTTCGAGCCGTCGGACGCGATAAGGATCATGCTCGCTCTGGCCGCAGGCGAGATATCCGAGGAAGAACTCGCCTGCTGGTTCCGCGAGCGGATCGTCGGCTAGGCTGCTCCGCACCCCTTGCAGGCCGGATCCTTGACGATCCGGATGTTGCGCATCGCCGGCTTCAGGCCGTCGAAGACATGCAGCTTGCCGGCCGGGTCCTCGCCGAAGCCGGCGATGGCGCGGATCGCCTCCAGCGCCGCGAAGGTCCCGGCGATGCCGGACATCGCGCCGAGTACTCCCAGTTCCGAGCAGGTGTCGCAATCCTCCGCGTCGAATGCGTCGCCGACGAAGCAGCGGTAGCAGGGGCGGTCCGGCTCCCAGCCCCGGAAGGTGCCGACCTGCACCTGGAACTGGCCGATGGCGGCGGAGACGAGGGGGATACGGGCGGCTGTCGCATGGTCCGACACGGCGAGGCGCGTGGCGAAATTGTCGCTGCCGTCGAGCACCAAGGCGGCGCCGTCGAGCAGCGCAGCGACATTGGACCGGTCGAGCTTCACGCTGACGCCGGCAAAGCGGATTTCGGGATCGAGACGGGCGACGGCCTCGCCCGCGACTGCGGCCTTGGCGCGCCCCACATCGCCCGTGCCGAACAGGATCTGGCGCTGGAGATTGTCGAGCGACACGATGTCGTCGTCGATCACCCGGATCGTGCCGACGCCCGCCGCGGCGAGATACTGGATCGCCGGCGATCCGATCCCGCCGGCGCCCACGACGGCGACCGTCGCGGCGAGCAGCCGGCGCTGGCCCTCGCCGCCAATCTCCCTGAGGACGATATGGCGCGCATAGCGGTCGAGCTGGGCGTCGCTCAGGCTCACCGGCCGGTCGAGCCGAAGCCGCCTTCGCCGCGCGCGGTCTCGTCCAGATTGTCCGTTTCGAGGAAGCTCGCCCGAAGCACCGGCGCCGGAACCAATTGGGCGATCCGGTCGCCGCGAACGATCTCGAACGGCGCGCTGCCCAGGTTGACTAGCACCACCATCAGCTCGCCCCGATAATCGCTGTCGATCGTGCCGGTCAGGCATGTGATCCCATTCCTTACCGCCATGCCCGAGCGCGACCGGACCTGGACCTCGTAGCCGTGCGGGATCGCCATCGCGATGCCGGTCCTGACCGGATGGCGGGCGCCGGGCGCGAGGGTCACCTCCTCGGCGGCGACGACGTCCAGGCCGACGGCATGTTCCGACCCGTAAGCGGGGAGGGGCAGGCCTTCTCCGTGGGGCAGGCGCTTCACCCGAATGTCGATCATACGAGCGCCTCGGCGATGCGCAGGGCGAGGCGGCGGGCGACCTCCGCTTTCGACATCGGCTCCCAATTCTCTATACCGTCCCCGGTGATCAGGTGAACCTTGTTGTCGTCCCCGCCCATCACGTCGCCCGACACGTCGTTGGCGACGATCCAGTCGGCGCCCTTTCGCGCCCGCTTGGCCGCAGCCTCGTCCGCGACATTGGCGGTTTCGGCGGCGAAGCCGATCAGGAGGCCGGGCCGGCTCCCGCTCGCCGCGAGATTGGCGAGGATGTCCGCGGTCCGCTGCCAATCCAGCACGGGCGGGCCGGCCTCCTTCTTGAGCTTCTCCGTCGCGGGCTCGACACGCCAGTCGGCGACCGCCGCGACCAGCACGGCCGCGTCGGCGGGAAGGGCGCCGCGCACCGCTTCGTCCATCTGCGCCGCCGTCTCGACGTCGATCCGCGACACGCCGGCCGGCGTTGCCAGGCTCACCGGCCCGGCCACCAGCGTCACGCGCGCGCCCAGAGCGGCCAGCGCCCCGGCGATCGCGAAGCCCTGCTTGCCCGACGAGCGGTTGGCGACGACGCGGACCGGATCGATCGGCTCGTGCGTCGGTCCGGCGGTGACGAGGACGTGCTTGCCGGCGAGCGGCCCGGGCCCGCCGAGCATCTCCCCGATCGCCGCGAAGATCGCCTCGGGCTCGGGCAGCCGGCCGGGGCCATATTCGCCGCAGGCCATCTCGCCTTCGTCCGGCTCGAGGATCGTCACCCCGTCGGCCCGCAGCCGCGCGATATTCCGCTTCGTCGCCTCATGCTGCCACATCCGCACGTTCATCGCCGGCGCGGCGAGCACATGCTTGTCGGTGGCGAGCAAAAGGGTCGTGGCGAGATCGTCGGCGATGCCGCCAGCCATCTTCGCTAGCAGGTCCGCCGTGGCCGGGGCGACGACGACGAGGTCGGTTTCGCGAGACAATTGGATATGCCCCATCTCGACCTCGTCCTTGAGGTCCCACAGGCTGGTGTGGACCGGCTGCTCGGACAAAGCCGCGAGCGTCATCGGCGTGATGAAATGCGCTCCACCCGGGGTCAGCACGCAGCGCACGCCGATGCCGGCCTTGCGGCACAGACGGATCAGTTCGCAAGCCTTGTAGGCCGCGATCCCGCCGCCGACGATGAGAAGGATGCGCTTGCCGTTCATGGCCCTAAAGTAGGAGCCAGGTCGCCGCCGCGCCAGCGGCGGCCGAAACCAGCGCTGTCAAGGCCACAAGCCCATAGCGATGCGGCCGCACGACCGCGATCTCACGAAGCGGCGGCGCGGGCGGGGCGGCGCCGGGGGGCGGGTAATAGTGATCGAGCCGGCGAACGAGTTCGGGGAGCTTCCTGAGCGTGCGGACGGCGAGGACGATCTCGTCGGCGATGCGCGCCTCGGGGCCGAGCTCGTCGCGCGCCCATTCGGTGAGGAAGGGCTCGGCCGTCTCCCACATGTTGATATCAGGATCCAGCGCGGCGGCGACCCCTTCCTCCATCACCATCGTCTTCTGCAGCAGCAGCAGATGCGGCTGGGTCTGCATGTCGAAATCGCGCGTGATCTTGAACAGGCCGTCGAGCATTTGCCCCAATGAGACATCCTTGGCGGCCATGCCGCGCATCGGCTCACCGACCGCGCGCAAGGCGGTCGCGAACTCGTTCAGATTGTGATGCGGGGGCACATATTGCGCCTCGAAATGGATTTCCGCGACCCGGCGGTAATTGCCGGTGAGCAGGCCGTAGAGGATCTCGGCGAGCCAGATCCGGGCCTGTCGGTCGATCCGCCCCATGATGCCGAAATCGATCGCCGCGAGCCGGCCGTCGGGAAGCGCGAAGAGATTGCCCTGGTGAAGATCGGCGTGGAAGAAGCCGTCGACCACGGCCTGGCGCAGGAAAGCGCGGACGAGGATGGCGGCGAGCGCCTTCACGTCGTGGCCGGCTTCGATCAAGGCAGCACGGTCGGTCAGCTTGATGCCGTCGATCCACTCGAGCGTCATCACCCGGCGAGCGGTCCGGCTCCAGTCGATCTCGGGGACGAAGAAACCGCTCTCGGCGACCAGATTCTCGCGCAGCTCGGAGGCCGAGGCCGCCTCCTGGCGCAGGTCCAGCTCGCGATTGGTCCACTGGCGGAAGGTGGCGACGACCAGTCGCGGGCGCAGTCTCGCAGCCTCGCCGCCCATCGCCTCCACCTGTGCGGCCGCCCATTCGTAGGTCTCGATCGCGGCGGCGAAATCCTCCTCGATATTGGGGCGGAGAACCTTGACGGCGACGTGGCGCCCTTCGATCGTGACGGCGCGGTGGACCTGGGCGATCGAGGCGGCGCCGACCGGTTCGGGATCGAGGGAAGCGAACACGTCCTCGATCGGCCGCCCCAGCCCCTGCTCGATCGCAGCCCTGATCTGCTCGAAGGGGGCGGGCGGGAGGCTGTCCTGCAGGAATGCGAGGTCGCGCGCCGCTTCCTCGCCGACCAGATCCGGGCGCGTCGCCAGCGCCTGTCCCAGCTTGATTGCGGCCGGGCCGATCGACTGGAACGCCGCCGCATAGGTCGGCACTCCCGGGACCCGCGCGCCCAGCCTGGCCAGGCGGCAAAGGCGGCGGACCGGCGCGGGGGTGTTGGGGTCGCGCTCGATGCCGCGCAAGGCGCCATGCCGCGCCAATACCCGGCCCCATTTCAGCAGCCGCCAGATATGGGTGACGGAGGCGGTCATGCGCACTTACCCGTCATGCTGAACTTGTTTCAGCATCCAGGAACACCGGCGGCGGAAAATCGCGCGAGGCCGTGTTCATGGACCCTGAAACGAGTTCAGGGTGACGGAGAGGAAAAGTGGCCATCAGATCTTCCAACCGCTGTGGATCGCGACCAAACCGCCCAGGATCGGCTCGGCCTTCACGTTGCGGAAGCCGGCCGCCTCGATGAGCTTCGCGAAGGCCGGCAGGTCGGGAAAGCGCTCGATCGATTCGATGAGGTAGCGGTAGCTGTCCTCGTCCCTGGCGACCGCTTTGCCGATTCGCGGCACGATCCGGCGCGAATAGGTTTCGTAGAGCGTCGCGAATCCCGGCCAGCGGGTCCGCGAGAATTCGAGGCAGTAGAAGCGTCCGCCCGTCTTCAGCACGCGATGCGCCTCGCGCAACGCGGCGGGGATGTCGGTGACGTTCCTGATGCCGAAGGCGATCGTATAAGCGTCGAAGCTCTTGTCGGCGAAGCTCAAGGTTTCGGCATTCTGCTCGGCCCAGGCGAGGCCTTCGATGCCGCGTGACTTCGCCCGCTCGACGCCGACGCCGAGCATTTCGGGGTTGATATCGGCGACCGTCACCGCGGCGCCGGCGGCGGCCATGCGGAAGGCGATGTCGCCGGTGCCGCCGGCCATGTCGAGAATCGCCTCACCCTTGCGCGGCCGGACCTTGCGGACGAACGCCGCCTTCCACAGCCGGTGCTGGCCGCCCGACATCAGGTCGTTCATCAGGTCGTAGCTGGAGGCGACGCTGGAGAAGACGCCGCGCACGCGCCGCGTCTTTTCGTCGGGGTCGACGTCCTCGCGACCGAAAGAGACCTTGTCCATCGCGTCGGCCTCTAGCAGGGGAGGGGCCATGGTGAAACATGCCTGAGCTTCCGGAGGTCGAGACCACGATTCGCGGCCTGCGCCCCGTGCTCGAAGGCAGGAGGATCGCGTCGATCGAGGCGCGCCGCGCCGATCTTCGCCGGCCCTTCCCGCCGGACCTGAGGCAGCGTCTGACCGGCGCGCGGGTAACCCGCCTGTGGCGCCGCGCGAAATATGGGCTGATCGAGACGGACCGCGGCGACACGATGGTCTTCCATCTGGGCATGTCGGGCCATTGGCGGGTCGATCCGTCGCAGATCGGCAAGCACGACCATGTCGTGATCGAAACCGAGGAGGGGCGGCGGCTCGCGCTCAACGACGCCCGCCGCTTCGGCTCGGTCGATATCCTACGGACCGACGAGATCGAATCGGCTGAGCCCTTCGCGACAATGGGCCCGGAGCCGCTCGGCGAGGATTTCGATGGAGCATGGCTCAAGCGGGCCTTCGCGGGCAGGTCCGCGCCGATCAAGGCGCTGCTGCTCGACCAGCGCATCGTCGCCGGCCTCGGCAATATCTACGTCTGCGAGGCGCTGCACATGGCGAAGATCGCGCCGGCGCGCGCGGCGCGCCGTGTCGCGCGCGCCCGGCTCGACCGCCTGGCCGCGGCGATCAAGGATGTGCTCCGGGCCGCCATCGAGGCCGGCGGATCGAGCCTGCGCGACTATGTCCGGCCCGACGGCGAGCTCGGCTATTTCTCGAAGGAATGGCGGGTCTATGGGCGCGAGGGCGAAGCCTGCGCCTGCGGTTCGCCGATTCGCCGGCGCGTGGAGGCCGGGCGCTCGACCTTCTACTGCCCGAAATGCCAGCGCTGATGCTTGACCTTCGCGCCCCCAAGACGTAGAGGGCGGCGCTTGAGCGGGTGCGGCGCCGGGCCGCGCCCTTTTCTTTTCAGTTACGAGGCATCGAGATGGCGAATACGCCGCAAGCAAAGAAGCGCATCGTCCGCAACACCAAGCGCGCGGACATCAACCGGGCCCGCGTCAGCCGCATCCGGACCTTCGTCAAGCAGGTCGAATCGGCTTTGGCTTCGGGCAATAAGGATGAGGCCAAGGCGGCGCTCGCCAGGGTCCAGCCGGAACTGTTCCGCGGCGTCGCCCGCGGCGTCATCCACAAGAACACCGCGGCGCGGAAATTCTCCCGCCTGACACGGCGTCTCGCGACCCTCGCCTAAGCCATTCGAGGCATTGGACGACACCGCCCGCCGGCCCCACGCCGGCGGGTTTTTCGCGTGCGCGAGGGCGCGGCGAAAAAGCTTAGGTTTTCCCGCGATTCGCGCGCCGCTGGCGCCCGCCGCCAAACCTAAATTATTAGAAAATAACCCACTTTTGTTCGAAGTGACGCAGTTCTGCGGTTTTCTACGTGTCAATATAGTTTAATTTTGATGACGCTTTTTTTCCGCTTGATCCCGCCGCGTCCGGGTTCCAAAACAGCCTTTCGGCAGAACGAATCTTCGGCCGACGCAAGCAAAATCACAACGAGCAGCGGCATGCCGGGGGCGCTTTGCCGCGCGGGGGATATTGCGCCTGAAAAATGACGCGCCGTCAACGAACGGCGGGAGAGATGAGGGGTGCGCGCGCGGTGCAGAAAGCGGCAATCGGGACGGCGATGACTGCGGACATGGGCGTCGGGGAGACGATCGCTACGGCATGGGAGTCGATTCGCGCGAGCCTTCGCCGCGATTGCGGCGCCCGCACCTTCGACGGCTGGCTTCGGCCGATCGCACTGGGCGATTTCGACGCCGAAACCGGCGCGCTCCGGCTGCAGCTTCCGTCCCAGTTCATGGCCGATTGGGTACAGACCCATTTCTCCGAGCGGCTGGCGCTCGCCTGGAAGGCGAAGGTGCCGCAGGTGAAGCAGATCCGCATCGGCGTCGGCCCCGCCGCGCCGCGCACCGCCGCTTTGATCGAGATCCCCGCGCCGGCCGAGGCGGAGGCGCCCAAAGCGCCTGGCCTCTATTCGGTCGCGCTCGAGCCGCGCTACAGGTTCGAGAATTTCGTCGTCGGCAAGGCCAATGAGGTCGCGTTCAACGCCGCCCGCACCCTGGCCGTCGCCGACAAGGTCGCCTTCAACCCCTTGTTCATCCATGGCGGTACCGGCCGCGGCAAGACCCATTTGCTGCACGCGATCGGCCACGAATATCATCGCCTGAAGCCGCGCTCGAAGATCATCTACATGTCGGCCGAGAAGTTCATGGTCGAATTCGTCGCGGCGCTTCGCGCCAATGAGACGATCCAGTTCAAGCAGCAGCTGCGCTCCGCCGATCTCCTGATGATCGACGATGTCCAGTTCATCGCCGGCAAGGAATCGACCCAGGAAGAATTCTTCCACACGATGAACGAGATCATCTCGGCCGGCCGCCGCCTTGCGATCAGCTCGGACCGGGCGCCGCAGGATTTGGACGGGATCGAACCGCGCATCCTGTCGCGGCTCAGCTGGGGTCTGGTTGCCGACATCAACGCGGCCGACCTCGAGCTCCGCCTCAACATCATCACCAAGAAGCTCGAATCTCTGCCCGACGTTGCGGTGCCCGAGGACGTGGTCATGTTCCTCGCCAAGCGGATCAGCTCCAACGTCCGTGAGCTTGAGGGCGCGCTGAACCGGATCGCCGCTTATGCCGCGATGCAGAACCGCGTGATCGACCTCGATTTCGTCAGCGAAGTCCTCGCCAACATCCTGCGCGCCAATCAACGCCGCATTTCGATCGACGAGATCCAGACCCGCGTCTCCGATCATTACCGTATCCGCAAGGCCGAGATGACGAGCGCGCGGCGCGCGCGCGAGGTGGCGCGGCCGCGGCAGGTCGCCATGTACCTCTCCAAGCAGCTGACCCCGCGTTCGCTTCCCGAGATCGGCCGGCGTTTCGGAGGGCGCGATCATACCACGGTGATCCACGCGGTGCGCCAGATCGAGAAATTGCGGGCGCAGGATCCCGAGCTCGATTCGGACATCCGGCTGCTGACCCGCCAGCTCGAGAGCTGAGCTCGCGCCTCAGAAGTCGCTGTCCACTCCCCCGTCGGGCTGATTGACGACCAGCCGGTGCCAGGCGCTGATCGGCGCGCCGCGCCGTTCGGCCGGGTGGAAGCGCAGCCGCCGGATTTCGCCGAGGATCGCGGCGTCGGCCAGGTCGTCTCCGCTGGACCCTGAGAGGAAGGCTACCGCCACATGGCCGCCACCGTGGATGCGGATGCAATAGGCAGGGCTTCGCCAGGTCGGCCTCAGCCATTCGAACGGGGCGCCCTCGCCATGGATCGGAAAGTCGGGGACGGCATCCCTGTCGACCTCGCTCGTCGGGCAGGCCGCGCCGATCGCCGACTCGCCCTCGATCGCATGGATCGGTCCCGACCGGTGCCTGTGACGCCGGCTGCTCATCAGGACGATACGCGGCCGTTCGAGGCGAATTTCGATGGCCGCGGTTCCGGGGCGCGCGCGCGCGAATCCGTGCGGCTGGGCAACGAGCGCGAGGACCAACGCCGCGCCGTTGACCAGCGAGGAGCCCGCCAGGCCGCGCCAGTCCAGCATCCATCTCCCCTTTCGAGGATAGATGATACATTATTACATCAATGCCGTCCAGCCGCGCACGGGAGGGGGCGGATCACCCGCGCTGCGCCGCGATCCAATCGTCGATCACGCGCTCCAGCACGGAAACCGGCATCGCGCCGGCGGCCAAGGCGGTGTCGTGGAAGCCCTTGATGTCGAAGCGGGCGCCGAGCGCCGCTCGGGCGCGCTCGCGAAGTGCGCTCCAGCGGGTCTGGCCGACCTTGTAGCTGGTCGCCTGGCCGGGCCAGACGCAATAGCGCTCGACCTCGGTCGCCACCGCGCTTTCCTGGTCGCCGAGGCTCTCGACCATATAGCGTATCCCTTGCTCGCGGCTCCACCTCTTGTGGTGAAGGCCGGTGTCGACGACCAGCCGGGCGGCGCGGAACATGAAGCTCTGCAGATAGCCAAGCCGCCCCAGCGGGTCGTTGTCATAGACGCCCATTTCGTCGGCGAGCGCCTCGGCGTAGAGGCCCCAGCCCTCGGTATAGACCGAGAAGAAGGGCAGGCGGCGGATCGGCGGGATTCCGGTCGCTTCCTGGGCGAGCGCGATCTGGTGATGATGGCCCGGAACCGCTTCGTGATAGGTCAGGGTCGGAAGCGTCCATTTCGGCCATTCGGCGGTGTCGCGCAGGTTGATGTAATAGGCGCCGGGGCGCGAGCCGTCGAGCGCGGGGGACTGGTAATAGCCGCCGGGCGAGCCCGCCTCGATCGCCGGCGGGACGCGGCGAATGTCGCATTCCGCGCGTGGCAGGCGGCCGAAATAATCGGGCAGGCGCCGCCGGATCGCGGTCATTTGGACATTGAGGTCCCCGATCAGCTGCTCCTTGCCGGCGTCGGTATTGGGATAGATGTGGGCGGGGTCGGCACCGAGCGCGCCCAGCCGCTGCGCGACTGTCCCTCTGGTCATGCCCTGCGCGCGCAATATCTCGTCGGCGCGGGCGGTGAGCTCGGCCATCTGGTCGAGGCCGAGCTGGTGGATTTCGTCGGCGCTCATCCGAGTCGTCGTCGCGAAGAGGAGGCCGTAGGCGTAATAGTCCTCGCCTTTGGGCAGCCGCCAGACGCCGCCGTCATGGACCGCGCCGGTCCGTTGCCCTCGTATCGTCTCGGCCTGGCGCCGCAGCGCCGGATGGATGTCGGCCTCGACGATCCGAGTCGCCCGGCCTGCCCAGTCGCCGGGCAGCGCCTTGGCGGCTGCACGGCGTGCGAGGGAGGTCACCAGGCCCACTTCGGCCGCCGGCGTGCCGATGAGGTTGCCGAGCTGAATCAGGGTCTTGTCGATCACGAAATCGGGTGGGATCACGCCCATCCGATATTCGGTCCGCAGCCGTCCGGTTTCGTTGTCGAGCTGGCGCGAGAAATCGGCGAGGCGCGCAAGATAGGCCTCGGCGTCGGCGGCGGTTTCGATCCGGTGCTGGCTGTCGAGGAAGTCGGGAATGCCGCGATAGGTGCCGCCGAGCTGGCTCACCGAATAGGGCTCGGGCCAGCTGTGGGTGCCATAATCGAAATTGTCGTAGGCGTGGACCGCGGTCTGCGTGAAATGGCGCAGTGTGTCGTAATTGACCGCGTCCATGCCGGCCAGCCCGTCGCGCGGAATCGCCGCGAGATCGTCATGGACCGCCCGCAGCCGTGCCTGATTGGCGGCGAGGCCGGCCGGCGAGCGGTCCTCCAGCCGCGACTTGGCGGCGGCGTTGGCGCCGGTGTCGAGGCCGAGCGAGGTCAGCGTCTCCGGATCGGACAGGATCAGATCGTGATAGGCGCGCTCCAGCAGGGCATTGAGCCGGCCGACGGGGCCGCCGACGGTGGCTGCCGCGGCGGTGTCCGCCTGGGCGAAGCCTGCGCGGCCGGCGCCGAGAGCGGCGAGGGACGCGGCGGAGAGAAGGAAGGTGCGGCGGTCGAACATCGAGGAGCGCTCCGACGGATTGGGAGGGCGGACCCTAGCGAAGCCGCGGCGCACGAAAAAGGGGCCGATCGCCCGGCCCCTTCCTCTTTTCGACGAACGTCGTCGCGTCGGGGCTCAGCGCTGGTCGCGCTCCGGGGCGACGGTGATCCGCACGGTTTCGCCCGAATTGCCGGGGAAGCCGGTGAACATCGCTTCGACAAGGTTCGGCACCAGCACCGGCAGCTCGTCGGTGCGCGATCTGGCCTGGGCTACGCCCTCGAATACCGACTGGCCATCGGCGGTGCGGCGGATGTCGAGATCGAGGAACGAGGTGTAGACCGTATAGGTGTCGACGTCATAGCCGCCGCCCCAGAAAGGATCGTGCCAGCCCCAGAAGAAGGGGGAGCGAGCGCGCCCGTAATAGCCGTAGCGGCTGTAGAAGGGGCGGTAGCCGAAGCCGCGATATCGACCGCTGAATCCCCAATAGGGATCGTAGAACGGATCGGGCCGGGCGACGACCCGGTCGCGGCCCTGGTCCACGCCGTAATCGAGGCTGACCAGCAGAGTCGCGTCGGCGGCGGACGCGGCCTCGCCATAGCCCTGGGCGCGCATATGCTGGCGCACCAGATTGGCATATTGCTCGAATTCCAGGCCTCCGCGATTTTCTTCGTCGGCCGCCTGGACGAAGAAGCTCTGGCCCTGTGGCGCCGGCATCGCCTGGAAGCGCGAAACCTGGGCTGGAAAGCCGGTCGTGCAGGCGGCGAGGGCGAGCAGGGCGACGGGGGCGGCGAGCCTCAGGATCGTCTTCTTCAGGGTCATGGCCAAGCCTTTCAGTGCAGGGGCTTTTCCCGCCGAGGGGAGGAAGCTTTGTCCCGAATATACAACAACTTGCCCCGTTTCGCAAAGTTCCGCTGAACCGCGGGTTAAGGGGCGGATTTTGCGGGCTCCCTAGGCCGATTCGGCCGAAAAGGCCGACGGGGACAGCCCGGAACGGTGTCTGCGGAGAGGGGAGGGTCGGACGGGCGTCTCGGGAGCCGGCCGCCGTCGGCGGCAGGATAGAACTGCCCAGCTGCTGCTTAATCGATTTATTTGGCCGAACAGAAAAGCCTCCGAGGTTGATCGGTCAGAACATAGTTAAGGAACAATAATACTATCCACGCGCTCTAGGATTCGTAAATAGTGTGAGCGGAGTCCAGATTATGTCATGTTGCCAAGAAGGAAGGGCTGCGTTTCATAGAGGAACCAGCTCGCGAGAATCGCCGTATGACGACACGGAACGTCGCGTTTCCTGGGTGAGGGGGTGGTATGATTCCAAGCGGGATTACAACAACGCGCTGGAGAAACTGGGCCTGAACTCGGTTTCGATCAAGCATAGCTACAATTGCGGGGATGAATTGGCCGACCGCGCTGCCTGACCCCGGTGAGCTCCGGCGAAGTCAGCGCGGCAGGCCGAGCGCGCGATACGCGCCCTCCAGCGTTGGCGCGGCAAGGGCCGCAGCCTTTTCGGATCCTGCCACCAGTATCGCTTCGAGCGCCGCCGGATCGGCTTCGAAATCCCTGAGGCGGGCGCGGATCGGGGCGATTGTCTCGACCAGCAGGTCGGCCAGCGCCGGTTTGAAGGCGCCGAAGCCCTTGCCCGCAAAGTCCTGCAGGACCGACTCGGGAGCGCGGTCGCTCAACGCCGCGTAGATGGTCACGAGGTTGAACGCTTCCGGGCGTCCTGCGAGCGCTTCCAATGCGTCGGGCAATGGCTCGGCGTCGGTCTTCGCCTTGCGGATCTTCTGGGCGATGGCGTCGCTGTCGTCGCCCAAGTTGATCCGGCTCATGTCCGAGGGATCGGACTTGGACATCTTCGCATTGCCGTCGCGCAGGGACATGATCCGCGCCGCCGTCGCGCCGATATGGGGCTCGGGGACGGTGAACAGGTCGACGTCGTAATCGGCGTTAAATTTCAGCGCGATGTCGCGCATCAGCTCGACATGCTGCTTCTGGTCTTCCCCGACGGGGACGTGGGTGGCCTGGTAGAGCAGGACGTCGGCGGCCTGAAGGATCGGATAAGCGAACAGCCCGACGCTGACGCCTTCGCGATTCTTGCCCGATTTCTCCTTGAACTGGGTCATCCGGTTGAGCCAGCCCATGCGCCCAGTACAGGAGAGGATCCAGGCCATTTCAGGGTGAGCGGGGACGCGGGCATGATTGAACAGGACGACCCTGTCCGGATCGATGCCGCAGGCGATCAGCGCCGCGGCCATGCCGTTGACGTTGGCGCGCAGCTCCCCGGGGTCGTTATAGACGGTGATGGCGTGGAGATCGGCGAGGAAGATGAGCAGCTGGTCGGGAGTTGCGACCTCGTCCTGCATCCTCACCCAGCGCCGGATCGCGCCGAGATAATTGCCCAGGTGCAGATTGCCGGTCGGCTGGATGCCGGAGACGATCCGCTTCTTCGGCCGCATCATGCGTCCTTCACCTTCTTGCGCCGCAGCAGCACCAGCACGTCCTCCTTGTCCATCCCGCCCATGGTCCAGGTCAGGGTGAAATAGACCAGAGCCCCCGTGCTGACGAGGGCGCCGACGCCGAGGATTCGGCGGCCGGCCGAGCCGGCGAAAAAACCTTCGAGCTGGCCCTGCAACAGATAGAGAATGCCCGCCATCGCCGCCGCCGCGATCAATTGCTTGAGGATGCGCACCCAGAGCCACGCCTGGATCCGGAAATGGCCGCGGACGTGGAGCACGACGTAGAGCGCCAGCGCGTTCAGCCAAGCCGAGGCGGCGGTGGTCAATGCAAGCGCGGAAATGCCCATGATTGGGATCAAAGCGAAGTTAAGCCCGATTCCGATCCCAAGCATGCAAAAAGCGATATAGACCGGCGTTTTCATATCCTTACGCGCGTAGAAGCCGGGCGTGAGCACCTTGATCAACACGTAGGCGGGAAGACCGGCGACGATGATCGAGAGCACGAGGCCGGTGGTGGCGGCGTCCTCGGCGGTGAAGCGGCCGCCCTGGAACAGGGCCGCGACGATCGGCCCCGACGTGACGGCGAGCGCGATCGCCGCCGGCAACGTGAGCAGCATCGCCAGCTCGGTCGCCTGGCCCTGGACATGGGCGGCGCGCTCCGAATTGCCGACGTCGACGGCGCGGCTGATCGTCGGCAGGATCGCGGTGCCGAGCGCGGAGCCGATGATCGCCAGCGGCAGCTGGTTCAGCCGATCGGCGAAACCGAGATAGACGAGGCTCCCCTCGGGCAGGCTGGTCGCGAAATAGGCGTAGAAGAGTTGGCTGATATAATAGATGCCGCTGCCCAACGTCGCCGGCAGGATCAGCATCAGCAGCTCCTTCACCCGCCCGGTCATGCGCGGCCATTTGATGCCGATCCTGAGGCCGAGTCGGTGGACGCTGGCCCAGCACAGGATGAGCTGGAGCACGCCGCCGGCGATGACTCCCCAAGCCAGCGCCTCGGCGGTGGCCGGGCCGCCTTCGGGGACCAGCAGCTGCGCCGCGATCAGGGCGATGTTGAGGAGGGCCGGCGCGAACGCCGCCGCCGCGAACCGAGTCAGCGAATTGAGCACGCCCGAGAAGAGCGACACGAGGCTGATGAAGATGAGGTAGGGGAAGGTGATCCGCGACAGCGTGACCGCCAGCGCGAACTTCTCGGGATCGCCGCGCCAGCCCGAGGCGAGCAGCCACACGAAGGCCGGCATGAAGACGACGAAGATCGCGGTGATGATGACGAGGATCGGCAGGAACACCGCCATCACCTCCTCGGCGAACCTGCGCGCTTCCTCGAGCCCGCCCTCGCCGTTGAGGCGCTGGCTGAACAAGGGCACGAAGCCGGCGGCGAAGGCGCCTTCGCCGAACAGGCGGCGGAACAGGTTCGGAATCAGGAAGGCCAAAGCGAAGGCGTCGGCGGCCATTCCGGCGCCCATGATCCGCGCGAACACCATCTCGCGGGCGAATCCGAGGACTCGGCTGACCATGGTCAGGCCGCCGATCGTCCCGGTCACCTTGACGAGATTCATCGCTCCTCGGCTCCCCGGCCCGGCCGGTTCAGGCCTGGCCCGTCACGTCCCCGGCCTGGCCGCCCGTCGCCACCGCCTGTTGCTGGGCGGCGCTCTGCATGTAGAGGCTGGCGAAATCGATCGGATCCAACCGGAGCGGCGGAAAGCCGCCCTCGACCGACGCATCCGCGATGATCTTGCGGGCGAAGGGAAAGAGCAGGCGCGGCGCTTCCGCGAGCAGGAAGGGCTGCAATTGCTCGGCCGGGATGTTGCGCAGGGTGAACAGGCCCGCGTAAAGCAGCTCGATGCGGAAGGCGACGCCTTCGGTCGCCTGAGCACTTGCCTCGATCTTCAGCACGACTTCGTACAGATCCTGGCCGGCGGTCTGGGTGCCGATGTTGAACTGGACGTCCATCTGCGGCTGGCTCTGCCACTGGAACACCGCCGGCGCGTTCGGATTCTCGAACGAGAAGTCCTTCACATATTGGGCGATGACACCGACCTGGGGCAACGAGTCGTCGCCAGCGAAATCCTGATCGTCCGCGCCAGGGGCGCCTGCTTCTTCGGCCATTTCCTGCAATCTTTCGAAAGGGGTTGGGTGATAGGGGCGCGACACGCCGCGACTGTGCGCGGCGGGTAGCAGGAGCGCCCCAGCGGCGCAACATCCGGCCGCTCCATTCGTTGGTGGATATGCGGATTTGAAACCGGGCCCTATCGGGCCTATGTAAGGCGGGTCGCCCCGGGAGAAACTGGTTGACCGTCGAGATCGTCCTGCTTGCCATGATCGCCCTGTTCGTGGGCCTGAGGCTCTATTCCGTGCTCGGCCAGCGCACCGGCGCCGAGCATCAGCCGGTGACCCGGCCCGAGGCGAAGCCCGAAGCGGCGCCCGCCGCCGCGCCGGCCGATGTCGCGGCCAACGCGCCCGAATCCAGCGGCCTCGCCTATGAGCAGAATGCCGCCACCGGCATCCGCGCGATGATCGCCGCCGAGCCAGGCTTCGATGTCGCCCGCTTCCTCGAAGGCTCGCAGGCCGCCTACCGGATGGTGCTCGAAGCCTATTGGAAGGGTGATCGCGAAGAGCTTGCCTTCCTTGCAAATGACGAGGTCAGCAAGGCTTTCACGGCCGCGATCGACGCGCGCGAGGCCGCCGGGCACACGCTCGACAACCGCCTGGTCGCGATCGAGCGGGCGGCGATCGAGGATGCGCGCCTGGAGGGCCGGATCGCCGAGATCGAAGTGCGCTTCGAGGCGTTCGTCGCGGCGGTGACTCGCGACAAGGACGGCATCGTGGTGGCCGGTTCGATGAGCGACGCGGTTCCGACCAACGACATCTGGACCTTCCAGCGCGATCTTTCGAGCAAGGACCCGAACTGGCGCCTGGTCGAGACAGACGAAGCCGCCTAGCGCCTTGCGGGGCGCCCTTTTCCTCTGCTGTATATTCGGGCTCGCCGCGTGCGCGCGCGTGATGCCGCCGCCCGCGCGGGCGCCCGTGCCGCAGCCCGCACCCCTCCCTGCTCCGGCGCCCCAGCCGATCCCGCGACCCCGGCCTGTCCCGGCGCCGCTGCCGCCAGTGCCGGTCGGCGATACCGCGCTTGCGGTCGGTGTTCGGTCCGGCCCCGCGCTTCCGGTCATTCCCGCGGGCCAGGCGCAGCGGGCGCTCGAGGCGTTCCGGATCAGCTGTCCATCGGTGCTGAGCCGCGCCGATTCGAGCGGCCTTACCCAGCGCGAGGACTGGCGCGCAGCCTGCGCCGCCGCGGCGCCGGCGGGCGATGCGGAGGCTTTCTTCCGCCGCGAATTCGCGCTCGTTGAGGTCGGCGGCGGGGCGGCCTTCGCCACCGGCTATTACGAGCCGGAGATCCGGGGCTGCCGGACGCGGCGGCCGGATTGCGCTGTGCCGATCTACGCCAAGCCCGCCGACCTGCTCGACGCCAATCCACGAACCGGCGTGCGCGGGCGGGGGCGCGTCGACGAGCGCGGCGATTACGTCCTTTATTACGAGCGGTCGCAGATCGAGGACGGCGCGCTGGCCGGGCGAGGGCTCGAGATCGCCTGGGCCGCGGACCCGGTCGACCTGTTCTTCCTCCAGATCCAGGGCTCGGGGAGGCTGCGCCTGCCCGACGGCGGCGTGATGCGGATCGGCTATGCCGGGCAGAATGGACGCGAATATGTCGCGATCGGACGGCCGCTGCGTGAGCGCGGGCTGTTGCAGCCGCCGGTCACGATGCAATCGATCCGCCAGTGGCTCGCCGCCAATCCGGAGCCGGGCCGGGCGCTTATGCGCGAGAATCGGAGCTATATCTTCTTCCAGGAATTGACCGGGCCGGGGCCGCTCGGCGCGCTCGGGCGGCCGGTGACGGCGCGGGCCTCCGTTGCGACCGATCCGAACTTCGTGCCGCTCGGCGCGCCGGTGCTGCTCCAGGACATGGACAATCCCCTCGCCAACGGCCTTTGGGTCGCGCAGGACACCGGCGGCGCGATCCGCGGCGCCAACCGCTTCGATACCTTCTGGGGCGCGGGCGCGGATTCGGCCTCTATCTCCGGTGCGATGCAGGCGCGGGGGAGGGCGTTCGTCCTGCTGCCGCGTGCGGCGGCCGAGCGGATCGCAAGACGTGCCTCGCCGGCTCAGCGCTGAGGAGCAGGCGCTCTGGCGCCGGGTGATCGAAAGCGTGCGGCCGCTGCACGGGGCCGAAGCGCTGCCCCCGCCGGAAGAGCCCGCCGCGACGTCCCCGCCTAAGTCGCCTGCCAGGCCGAGCCCGCCGCCACCGAGGTCCGCGCCGGCCAGGGCCACGCCCGGCGTCACTCTCGACGGCAGCTGGGACCGGCGGCTGTCGCGCGGCCTGGCGTCGCCGGAACGGACGCTCGATCTGCACGGCCACAATCTCGCCACGGCCTGGCATCTGCTCGATCGCAAGCTCGAAGGGGCGATCTCCGACGGCGCGCGCCTGCTGCTGCTGGTGACCGGCAAGCCGCCTTCCGACAAAGCAGGCAAGCGCGGCGCGATCAGGGCGGCGGTCGGCGACTGGCTCGCCGCCTCGCGCCACGCCGGCGCGATCGCCGCCGTCCGCGGCGCCCATCCGCGCCATGGCGGCGCCGGCGCGCTCTACATCGTGCTCAGGCGGAAGGGATAATTCCTTCCCGTCCCGGGGAGGATCTAGGCGAGCGCTCCCCGGATTACCCGGGCGTAGATTCGGGTGAGGGTATTGATATCCTCCACCGCCGAGGCTTCGTCGAGCTTGTGCATGGTGGCGTTGGGCAGGCCGAAATCGACCACCGGGCAGAGCGCGATCAGGAAGCGGCCGTCGGAGGTGCCGCCATGAGTGGAGAGTTGGGGAGGCGTTCCGGTTTCGGCGCGGATCGCCTCGCTGACGATCTCGTAGATCGGGCCGGGCGGAGTCAGAAAGGCCTCGCCGGAAATCTTGGCCTCGAGGGTGGCGCCCGGTGCCGCCGCTTCGGCAGTGCGGCGGACGAGGGCGACCAGTTCCTCTCCTCGCTGGAGGTTGTTGAAGCGGATATTGAGCTGCGCGCGGGCCCAGCCGGGGATCACGTTGGTCGCCTTGCTCGCGGTTTCGACCGCGGTAATTTCGAGGTTGGACGGCTGGAAGGCGTCGTTTCCGTCGTCGAGCTCGAGGGTCTCCAGCGCGGCGATTGCAGCGGCGAGCCTGGGCACCGGATTGTCGGCGCGGTGCGGGCAGGCCACAGGGCGCTGCACGCCCGGCACGGTCAGCCACATGTTGACGGAGCCGCGCCGGCCGATCTTGACGATGTCGCCAAGCCGCGCCTCGGACGTGGGCTCGCCGATCAGGATCATGTCGGGGCGGATCGCACGTTCGGCCATCCATTCCATCAGCTTCGGCGTGCCGTAGGTGGCGGGGCCCTCTTCGTCGCCGGTGACGATCAGGCTCAATGTTCCCGCATGGTCTGGAACCTGCGCGCAGGCGGCCACGAAGGCCGCGATTCCGCCCTTCATGTCGACAACGCCCCGGCCATGGAGCAGTCCGCCGCGAATCTCGGGAACGAACGGGTCGCTCGACCAGCCTTCGCCCGGCGGCACCACATCGAGATGGCCGGCGAAGGCGAAATGGGGGCCGCCCGATCCGCGCGTGGCGAACAGATTTTCGACCGGACCATCCGGCGCCTCGCCGGCAATGAAGCGGTGTACCGCGAAACCGAGCGGCTCGAGCGCGGCCGCCAGCACGTCGAACACCGGGCCGGTTGCCGGCGTAACGCTGGGGCAGGCGGCCAGCCGGGCGGCGAGGTCGACGGGGTCGATTGCGGCGCTCATCCCCGACGACTAAAGGATTTCACCGACGTAGACACCCCACATCCGTTCGCCCTGAGCTTGCCGAAGGGCTGTCCTTCTTCCTCGCGCCGTAATGGAAGGACAGGGCTTCGACAGGCTCAGCCCGAACGGTTTCGGGAGAGGAGAGGCAGATGCCGAAGCTCAACCTCGACGCGATCGAGAGCACCAGCCGGACCGGCTATCCGCCGCCTTACGACGCGCCGATGGCGAAGCGGCACTATCGCCGGATCGCCCGCGCGGCCGGCATCGAGGATTTCGGGGCGAGCCAAGTCACCCTTGAACCCGGCGGCATCTCCAGCCAGCGCCACTGGCACGAGGGCGAGGACGAAATGGTCGTCATGATCGCCGGCGAAGCAATGCTGATCGAGGACGGAGGCGAGACGCCGATGAGGCCCGGCGACATCGCGATCTTCCCCAAGGGCATCGCCGACGGCCATCACCTCGTCAACCGCTCCTGCGCTCCGTGCACCTTCATCGCGGTCGGCGGGCCTTCCGACAGCGACTGCCACTATCCGGACATCGACCTGCACCTCGACGGCGCGAGCGGCGCCTTCACCCACAAGGACGGCTCCGCTTATTCCTGAGCCGGAACGCGGGTCGCCTGGATGTGGACGGCCCGCCACTGCCCGTCGATGCGGCGGAAGGTGTCTGCGAAGCGGATGCGGCTGGCGAAACCCTGGCCGCCCGAAGTGCCGCGAAGCACGACGTCGCCGCCGACCACGCCCGCATCGGGGCCGAGCGGCATGATGTAGCGGTCGGTGATCGCGATCGGCTCGAAGCGCACATTGGGGTCCATCCAGCCCGCGATGAAGCCGGCACGGCCGAGCCGCACGCCGTTGCTGCCGACGAAAACGAGGTCCTCCGCGGTCATCGCCTCCAAAGTGGCGCGATCCTGCCCGATCTGCGCCCGATCGAAGCGGTCGGCGGCCTCGCGGAGCGTCTCGATCGACGCCTCGGGCTGTGGCGCGCCGCCCAGCAGGGCCGACGCGAGAAGGATCCAGGCGCCGGTCATTTCACCGGCGCTTCATATTGCTCGATCACCCAGGGCTCCTCCTGCGCCGCCTCGATCCATTGCCGCATCCAGGCGTGATCGAGGATCGTCTCCATATAGGCGGCCGCAAAGCGCGGCACCGGCACGGAATAAGTGAGGAAGCGAGTGACGACCGGGGCGAACATGATGTCGACCGCGCCGAAATCGCCGAACAGATAGGGGCCGCCGCCGCCGTGGCGGGCGCGGGCCTGGGCCCACAATTCGATGATGCGCAGGATCTCGACGCGGACCGGCTTGCCGAGCTTGCGCGGGGGGAATTGCTTGCGGACGTTCATCGAAAGCTCGCGGCGCAAATGGGGGTAGGAGCTGTGCATCTCCGCCGCCATCGATCGGGCCATGCCGCGCGCGGTATCGCCGCGCGGCCAGTAGCGCGCCTTGTCGGTGCGGTCGGCGAGCCATTCGATGATCGCGAGCGAATCCCAGATCACGGTCTGGTCGTCCCACAGGATCGGCACCTTGCCCGCGGACGGCGCGAACTCGTCACCTTCGGTGCGCTTGTCCCACGCCTCGTCGAACATCGGGACGGTGATCTCCTCGAACATCAGGCCCGATTGCTTGACCGCCAGCCAGCCGCGCAGCGACCAGGAGGAATAGGCCTTGTTGCCGATGATGAGCTTGAGCATCCGTTTTGTGCCTTCCGTCACCCTGAACTCGTTTC
>Ga0190265_10000158_pt1 | contig 65939 bp, 63 predicted proteins | sample Popmic124T_FD_133135 | JGI IMG/M metagenome (GOLD analysis project Ga0190265, IMG submission 133135) | Populus adjacent soil microbial communities from riparian zone of Indian Creek, Utah, USA - 124 T | ecosystem: Environmental > Terrestrial > Soil > Riparian zone | place: USA: Utah | collected... | reverse complement strand
TCCCGAACGTCTCGAGCAGCTCCTCGCGCGACTCGCCGAGCCCGGTCATCAGGCCGGACTTCGTGACGACGCGGTCGCCGCCCATCTCCTTCGCGTTGCGCAGCACGCGGCAGGAGCGCAGGAACCTCGATCCGCGCCGCGCGAGCGGGTAGAGCCGCGGCACGGTCTCGACGTTGTGGTTGAAGACGTCCGGGCGCTCGGCGATCACGCGCGCGAGCGGCATCTCCTCGCCGCGGAAGTCCGGCGTCAGCACCTCGACCTTGGTGCCGGGCGAGAGGCGCCGCACCGAGCGGATCACGCCGACGAACGCCGACGCGCCGAGGTCGGGCAGGTCGTCGCGATCGACGCTGGTGATCACCGCGTGGCGCAGGCCCATCCGCTTGACCGACTGCGCGACGCGCAGCGGCTCGAGCGGGTCGTCGAAGGTCGGCTTGCCGGTCTTGACGTTGCAGAAGCCGCAGCGCCGGGTGCAGGTGTCGCCGAGGATCATGAAGGTCGCGGTGCCGCGCTCCCAGCAGTCGCCGATGTTCGGGCAGGCCGCCTCCTGGCAGACGGTGTGCAGGCCCTCGGCGTCCATCTCGCGGCGCAGCTCGCGGTAGCGCGCGCCGCCGGGAGCGGGCACCTTGAACCACGACGGCTTGCGGGCGCCGAACTCGATGACGTCGCCGAGGGCGGAGAGGTCGCGCGTGCCGCCGGGGTTGGCACGGGAGCGGGTCTGGTGGTCGCGCGTCACGGGCTGCAGGCTAGGCGGTTGTGGGGGCGCGGGGCGAGATGGATGTCCGCTCCGCTTGGGAACCGCTCCGCGAACATCCATCTCGCCCCGCGAAGGCAGCGGCTGGCGCATCGGCTCGGCGCGAGGCGCTGGCGATGAGCAGGCGGTGGGGCGTGACGAGGCGCTGGCTGAGGCCGAGCGCTTGAGCTAGCTGGAAGGCGATGCGCTTGCGGAAGCAGCTCATCGAGGCGGTGCCTTGGCCGGCGGTCTTCTTCTCGCGCGCGAGGGAGGTGACTTGGGCGTTCTCGACGCCGCAGGCGGCGATCCACCCGAACGGCTCGAGGTCGTTGCACACGTTGACGGCGAAGCCGTGGGTGGTGACGCCGCGCGAGACGTGGACGCCGATCGAGCCGATCTTCGCGCCGCCTGCCCAGACGCCGGTGAGGCCGTCGGGGGCGGTCGCGGCGATGCCCTCGTCGCGCAGCGCGGCGATCATCGCCCGCTCGAGCGCGGCGACGTAGTCGCGGACGGAGTCGATGCGGACGATCGGGTAGCCGACCAGCTGGCCGGGGCCGTGGTAGGTGACCTGGCCGCCGCGGTCGGAGTCGGCGACGTCGATGCCCTGGTCGCGGTACCACCGCTCGCCGCGCGGCAGGTCGGCCGGCTGGGCACGGCGGCCGCGCGTGTAGACGGGCGGGTGCTCGAGCAGCAGCAGCGTGTCGGGGATCGCGTCGGTTTGGCGGGCGTCGCGGAGGCGCTGCTGGAGGGCGAGCGCGTCGCCGTAGGGAATCTCGCCGAGCGTCGTTACCCAGAGGTCGGACACCCTGCGGATCTTAGAGCTGAGTCCCCGATGCACGATTGCCCTCGATAAGCACGCGAAATCCTGCATGGAAGAAGGCGCCGATGGCCCGATGCATGGTTGTCGTCGTCATGCAGGCAGAAGCCTGCATCGGGCGGAGGCGGCGGGCGGTCGCCTCAGCCGGTGCGCGCGAGCGCGCGACCGGCGAGTTGGCCGAACAGGCGCTCGAGCGTCGGCCGCATCACGGCCAGCTCGAAGTCGTCGCGGCCGCCGGCGAGCTGCTGGAGCATCAGGCCGGTGAGCGTGGCGACGACCACCTGGGCGTCGGTCTCGGGCCGGTCGGAGCCGATCGCGCGGCAGCCCATCTCGGCGAGGCGCAGGTGGGCGTCCTGCCACCGCTGCAGCTCGGCGCGCAGCGGCTCGCGGCGCGTGGCCTCGAGTCCGAGCTCGAACAGCGCGACGTGCTTGGCGGGGTCCGCGGCGACGTCGCCCGCGATCTGGCCGCCGACCGCCGCCGCCCACTCGTCGACAGACAGCGACAGCGGCGCGAGCTCGAGCACGAGCCGCTCCAGCCGCTCGGTCTCCTCGCGCGCGGCGAGCAGGAGCGCCTGCTCGAGCAGCTGCTCCTTCGACGCGAAGTAGTAGGTGGTGGCCGACAGCGGGACGCCCGCCGTCTCGGCGACGGCGCGGTGGGTGACGGCGTCGGCGCCGCGCTCGCCGATCAGCGCCAGCGTGGCGCGCAGGATCTCCTCGCGGCGGCGGGCGCCTTTCGAAGGCTGTTGCGTTCCGTCGCCATTTTGGTACATTCGTCCCACTAGCCGCGTACAAACGTACCAAACCGGTACGAGGCATCTCGGAGGAGCTCAGCCCGCATGACCGCGACGATCCCGACCACCCAGAGCCCACTCGACAACATCACCTATGAGGACCTCTACCGGCGCTGGGAGAACGGCAACTGGAAGGCGACCGCGATCGACTTCTCCAAGGACGCCGAGCAGTGGGGGACGCGGTTCACCGAGTTCGACCGCAAGGCCGCGCTGTGGAACTACTCGCTCTTCTTCTGGGGCGAGGACGCCGTCGCCGACGGCCTTTCGCCATACGTCGACGCCGCTCCGCTCGAGGAGCAGAAGTACTTTCTCGCCACGCAGCAGGTCGACGAGGCGCGCCACGCGGTCTTCTTCAACCGCTTCATGAACGAGGTCGTCGGGATCGGCGGCGCCAGCGTCGGCGACAGCCTCTCGATCATCGAGCCGCAGCTCAGCTGGGGGTTCAAGAAGGTCTTCGGCCGCCTCGAGCAGATGTGCGACGAGCTGCGCAAGGACCCCTCGATCCCCCAGCTCGCCGCCGGCGTGGCGCTCTACCACGTGATCATCGAGGCGACGCTCGCGCAGCCGGGCCAGCACTTCATCACCAGCTACCTCGACGATCGCGACCTGCTGCCCGGCTTTCGCGACGGCATGGAGAACGTCGCGGCCGACGAGCAGCGCCACATCGGCTTCGGCGTCAAGCTGCTCAACGACCTGCGCAAGATGGACCCCGAGGTGCCCCACGCCGTCGCCGATCTGCTGCGCGAGGTCATGCCGTGGACGATCAACGTGCTCGTCCCGCCGGGATGGGACGAGCGCTACATCGAGACGTTCGGCTTCACGATGGAGGATCTCGGCGAGCAGGGCGCACAGTCGCTCGAGACGAAGCTGCGCAGCGCCGGCATGCCGCTCGAGGAGCTGCCCGGCCCGCCGGTGATGCCGCTGGAGGGCACCGCGCGCGAGCGCGCGATCCACGGCAAGGCGCTCTGCAAGGCCGGCTACCTCGGCGAGAAGATCGGCCCCGCGGCCCGCGACCCCGAGAATGTCGCGCTGCTGTTCCAGTCGGTCGCCAACGGCCTCGACACCGGCGCCGCTCGCGCCCCCGGCTCGATCCAGTGGGACTTCTTCGACCTCGAGCCGTGGCACGTCGTCGTCGCCAACGGCTCGACCCATGCCGCTCGCGGGCCCGCCGAGGATCCCACCGTCCGCTTCCAGGTCGCCTTCCAGGACTGGGTCGACGTCGTCGCCGGCCGCACCGACCCGCGCAGGCTCATGCTGCGCGGCAGGTTCCGCCCCCGCGGCGACCTGCGCTGGCTCTTCCGGAGCCGCAAGATGTTCCCGGCGTCATGACGGGTCGCCGCTCGCCTCGCCACCGGGCGTGACCAGCACCTCGGAGTTCGCCAGCTGGCACGCCCGCTCCGTGCCGACGAACGGGGCGAGCGTTATGAACGTCCCGGTCGGCGCGATCTCGTAGAGGCGCTCGGCGCTCTCGTGGCGCAGCCAGCTGAACAGCAGGGCGTCGACGCTGGCGCCGATCGCCTCGCCGGCGACCGGGTTGGTGTCCGGGTACTGGCGGAAGCCCTCGTCCAGCAGGGCGCTGAAGAGCGCCATGCCGCGCGCCCGCAGCTCGAAGCCCGCCGGGCTCGTCGCCCAGACCCCGACGCCGCCGAGCTGCGCCCGGGTCGGATGCGTCGCCAGGAAGGCGACGAACGCCCGTGAGGCGGCGGCGACGGCGGTCGGCCAGTCCGAGACTGACGTGAAGTAGGGCAGCGTCGCCTCGAACACCTGTCGCTGGGCGACGTCGAGCGTGGCGAGGAACGCCGCCTCCTTGCCGTCGAAGTGGTTGTAGAAGGTGGTCAGCGACACGCCCGCGCGCGCGGCGATCTCGGTGATCGCCATGTCGGGATAGCCCTGCTCGGCGACGAGGTCGGTGATCGCGGCGAGGATACGGTCGCGCGGGTCGTGCGGCGTCGGAGGGGCCGCCACCAGCTCGGGCGGCACGCGCCGCGGCCGGCGCAGCCGCTCGGGCGGGGTGTGGTAGCCGCACATCCACTCGAACAGCTGCGGCATCAACGCGGGCAGCTCGTCGATGCGGTTCTCGCGCACGCGGGTGTGGATGATCTTGCGCACGCCGCCGACGACGGCCCGCACGACGTCGCGCGGCATCCCGGCCCGCGTCGGCGAGTGCTCGAGCGCGGCGGCGACGACGTCCTCGACCGAGCGATCGAGGCGCTCGACGATCTCGATCGCCTCCGGGCCCGCCGCGTAGACCTCGATCCAGGCGACCCGCGCCATCGCCGGCTGGGCGACGATCGTCGCAGCGAGCGCGTCGAGCATCGCCGCGAGCTTGTCCTCCCAGCTTCCGGGCGTCTTCGCGACGACGTCGATCACCGACGGCCTGGAGAGCTGCTCGATCGCCTCGAGCGTCGCCAGGAAGCAGTCGCGCTTGCTCGAGAAGAGCTTGTAGAAGGCGTTGCGCGACACGCCCGCCATCACGAGGATGTCCTCGACGCGCGTGGCGTCGTAGCCCTTGCTCGCGACCACCGCGACCGTCGCGCCGAGCAGCCGCTCGCGTTGGTTGGCGAGCACCGCCTTCTGGTTCTTGCCGGGGCCCGGGGAGAGCTTGCGCGACCGCAGGCTGTCGGCATCCCCCCAAGGCGTGGTGGTCATACCAACCGACGATATCGCTCTAGGAGACGTATTCGTCTCGATGTCGCGGGGGCTACGCTGCTTCGCGTGGACCCCGGCGAGCGCTTCTGGACCAGTCGCCTGCGCTGGCGCTTGCGCGGCGCCACGCAGTGGCCGGCGTTCGTGGTGCTGACGCTCGTCGACGGTGCGGTGCTCGACCAGCTGCCGCCGATCGCGACGACCGGGATGAACTTCGTCGAGGGCGTGCTGATCGCGACGTTCGCCAACCTCTTGCTCGTCGGGGCCGTGGCTCCGTGGCTGGCGCGGCGGCTCGCCGACCGCCGCGCCGCCGCGCTGGCGACCGCCGGCGCGCCGGCGCCGACCGAGGGCGAGCGCGACGCGATCCAGGACCGCACCGCGACCGCACTGCTGCTCGCCGGCCTGGTCGCGGTGATCGTCTCGGGCCTCGCCAACCGCCCGGTGATCGTCTCGGAGACCGACGCCACCCAGGCCAACGCCGAGGCGCTGTCGCGCTACGTCGCGCGCTCCGGCGACGAGGAGCTGGTCCGCAACCGCGACACCGCCAACACCATCCGCCTCGGCGAGGGCTACTTCCGCAACTGCATCGCCCGCGACGACCGCGAGCGCTACTTCTGCGTCTTCGTCGACACGCGCGAGGACCCGCCGGAGGTCGTCGTCGACGACAGCGCCGAGCCGAACACCGTCTACCGCGGCCGCTAGGTCGAGCCGAGCGGGCGCAGCCGGTCGCCGCCGACGATCTCGAAGACCTCGACGCGGTTGCGGCCGGGGCGGATCGAGCGCTCGGGGACCATGACCGCGAAGCGCTCGCCGGTGCGAGCGCGCTGAGCCTTGGGCAGGTGGAGGTGGAAGCTGACGCCGGTCGCCTCGACGGTGCCGTTGACGGCGATCGCGACGTCACGCGTCTCGCGGTCGGTCCCGCCGACGATCGCCCCGGCGATCTGCGTCGGGCGCACCAGCGAGTCGCGGCGGACGGTGCGCAGGTCGACGGCGGGGACGATGCTCACCTGGACGCGGTTGGAAGCGACGCGCCGCAGCTGGGCGACGGGCTGCCCGATCAGCGCTCGGCTCGGTCCGATGCCGGTGTAGAGGCTGTCCCAGTCGCCGTGGCCGAAGCGGCGCAGGCGGGTGCGCAGCAGCGCCGCGCGGCGCCGCTCGAGCGCGCCCGCCGAGATGTGCAGCCGGCGGCTGAAGTCGCGCTCGATGACCATCGCGCCGCGCCGCGCCGCGACCGCGCGCGAGAAGGCCGAGCGGCCGTCGTGGCGGTACGGCAGCCGCGCGTCGACGAGATCGGCGATCGTCGGCGCGACGTCGGTCGTGCGCACGTAGCTGCGCACGACCCTGCCGCGCCTCTGGCGCGGCGCCTTGACGAACAGCGGCACCGGCGCCAGCTCGTCGATGTTGCGCATGTCGGTGGCGCGCCGGCTGTCGACGCCCGACTCCGACGAGATCCCATGGTCGGCCGTCACGACGATCAGCGACCTGTCGAAGGTCCCCTCGCGCCGCATCCGCGCGAACAGGCGCCCGAGCTCGCGGTCGACGAAGCCGATCTGCAGCTGCAGCCGCTGCTGCGCGTGCAGCGCGAGGTAGTCCGAGTAGAACCCCGGCGTGCTGTTCATGCCGGGGATCGGGTCCGGCCAGTCGGGCCGTGTCTGGCGCCCGGACGGCAGGAACATGTAGGGGCCGTGCGGCAGCAGGACGTGGCCGAGCCAGAAGGTCGGCTCGTCGGTCGGCCGGATCGATCCGAGCAGCCGCGCCAGCCGCGCACGCCGCCCGTTCTGCAGCTGCGGCAGGATCGCCGGCCGTCCGCGCCGCGCCCCGGGGCACCAGCGCGGCGGGCAGACCGAGGTCGCCGCCTCGACGCGCCGGATCTCATACCCCTTGCGGCCGAAGACGTCGTAGAGGCTCCGCGGGTGGCCGCGGTAGTCGGGCGTCGTCCCGCGCCGCGGGAAGCGGCCGTCGATGATCTGCGGAATCGCCTTGGTGGTCGAGTCGTAGGTCGTCGTCGCGTTCGGGAACCAGTGGCTCGTGCGCGCCAGCTCGGCGAACGCCGGATAGCGGCCCGCGTCGATCTGCCCGTCGGGCCCCAGCAGCAGGTCGGCCGGGAACTCGTCGAACATCAGCAGCACGACCGGCGGCCTGCCCTTGCCCGCCGCCTCGGCGTCGCGGTCGTCGCGGGTCAGCGCCCAGCCGAGCACCGCGGCGGCGATCGCCCCCAGGGCCACGGTTGCCGCAACGCGCCTAGCCACGGCTGGAACTCTAGGCTCGCGGGCGGGCGCGCGGTGTCATCGGCCTGTGACCGTCACGGCCCGTTCACGACCGCGCACGCCTCGATCGCGCCGATCGCCGGGGCGAGCGCCACGAACGCCGCGGGCGGGGCGAGCTCGTAGAGCGCCGCGGCGCCGCGGCGGCCGAGGTCCTCGTAGCCGAGCGAGAGGATGCTTGCGCCGATCGCCTCGGCGGCGACGCTCGACCCCTGCGACCGCCTGCGCAGGCCCTCGGCGAGCAGCGCCTGGAAGCTCGCCATGCTCTCGTGGAGGCGCGACAGCGCTCCCGGCACGTTGGCCCAGACCGCTTCGGCCGCGAAGCGGGCGGTCGCCGAATCGCTCGACAGGTAGGCGAGCAGCGCCGTCAGCCCGTCGCGAATCCCGTGCGGCCAGTTGCCGGCCGCGCGGTAGACGGGCAGCGCGACGTCCAGCAGGCGCAGCATCGCGTCGTCGAGCGTCGCCAGGAAGGCGGCCTCCTTGCCGTCGAAGCAGTCGTAGAAGGTCGTCAGCGACATCGCTCCGACCTCGGCGATCTCGGTGATCGTCGTCCCCGCGTAGCCCTCGCGCGCGACGACGGTCGCCATCGCCTCGAGGATCCGCTCGCACGGCCCGTCGGCGGCGCGCGGTGGGAGCTGCGGCGCGGGCGGAGCGCTGTCGGGCACGCCCAGCGGCACCGGTGGCGGGCGGTAGCCGAGCGCCCAGTCCATCAGCTCCGGCGCGAGCGCCGGCAGCTCGTCTACGCGGCCGTCGTGGAGGCGGATCATGATCACCGTGCGCAGCCCTCCCAGCACCGCGCGCGCGACGTCGCGCGGCATCCCGGACCGCTCGGGCGACTCCTCGAACACCCGCAGCGCGCGGCGACCGATTGCGCGCGCCATGCGGTCGACGCGCGCCACCGCGTCCGGGCCGGCGACGTACGCCTCGACCAGGCACAGCCGGGCCGCCGCCGGCTGGGCGATGACGAGGTCGATCAGCGCCGCGAAGTAGGCGCGCAGCCGCTCGTCCCAGACGCCGTCGCTCTCGAGCGCGGCCGACATCGTCGCCTCGGCGCCCGCGGCGATCCCGTCGAGGGCGCGCAGGAAGCAGGCGTCGAGGTTGTCGAAGTGGCGATAGAAGGTGCTGCGCGAGATGCCGGCGCGCGCGATCACGTCCGCGACCCGTGTCGACGCGTAGCCGCGCTCGGCGACGGTCGCGACGAGCGCCGCGTAGACGCGCTCGCGCTGGTTGCGGTCGACCCGCTCGCGCTCGTTCCCAGGGCCCGGCTTCAGGCGATGCGAGCACAGCTGCTGCAACTCGCCCCACGGCGTCGCCGTCACGGGGCCGCGTCACCCGGTCCGCCGGCGGCCAGCAGCGTGGCCACGAGCGCCAGCGCATGGCCGCGGTCGAGCCGGTCGGGCCGCCGCCCGACCAGCTCGAGCACCGCGCCGACCGCCGCGCGCGCGGCGAGCTCGGCGCCGCGCGCCCCGGCGGCCCCCGCGCCGCCGGCCCCTCCCGCCGCGCCCGGACCGGCGCCGTTCGCGCTCACCGCCGTCGCGATCGTCGCCGTGACCCGATCGACGAGCGTGTCGCGCCACGCCCGCGCCTCGTCGTTCGCCGCCAGCGTCTCGACGAAGCAGGCGCGCGCCGCCGCGGGCTCGTCGAGGCAGAAGTCGATCAGCGCAGCCGCCGCGGCGCTCGCGGCCCGGTCGCCTCCGGCGGCCTCCTCCGCCGCCTCGATCCGCGCCAGCAGGCTGTTCGCGGCCGTCTCGCAGATCGCCAGGAACCACCGCTCGCGCCCGCCGCGCAGCTCGTACATGGTCCTGCGCGACACCCCGGCGCGCCTGATGACGCGATCGACCGTCGTGCGCTCGTAGCCGTGCTCGCCGATCAGCTCGCGCATCGCCGTGAGGATCCGCTCGGTCTGGTTGCGCTCGACCTCCTCGCGCGAGAGCTTGTGCGGGCCGCCCGCGAGCTGGCCGGGCTTGCGCCGGCGTGGCTCGCGGGCGACCGCGCTCGTTCCCCTGGCCGCCATCGCGGCCTAGCCCGTCCCACGCATCGCTATTCGATTCCCAAGGTCATCCACAGCGCCGCCGTCATCTCGGGCGCCAGCTCCGGCAGCGCCCGCGCCTCCCCGGCGAGCACTCGCGCCTGCGCCACGGTGTAGACGCCGCCGACCGCCATCGAGCCGGCGTGCGCGGGCAGCTCGGGCCTGACGTCGCGCAACGCGCAGGCGGCGCGCTCGGACATCGCCTCCATGTGCTCGCGCCAGAGCGCCGCCCCCGTCGGCCCTGCGGCGGCCGTCTCGACGAGGTAGAAGCGTCCCAGGCGTGGGTCGCGACCGCAGAAGCGCAGCAGCGCGTCGATGCCCGCCGCGAGGCCGTCGCGCGGGTCGGCGACGCCGCGGTAGGCGGCGAGCGTCAGCGCCGTGACGCGCTCGATCACTGCGCGAGCGGCGGCGACGAAGCAGGCGAGCTTGTCGCCGAAGAGGTCGTAGACCGCCCGCTTCGAGAGCCCGGCGCGAGCGACCACGTCGTCGAGCGCCGTCGCGCCCCAGCCGCGCTCGCCGACCACCTCGATGGTCGCCGCGAGCAGTCGCGATCGCCGATCCGTGGGCGCGGCTAGCTCTTCGCTGTCGGGTGCCATCCGTCTCGCTCCTGCCTCTACGCGGGCGGTAGAGGCCAGCTGTCGTAAGTACGACGCCTTACCAAAAAAAACGCAGCTTACAGAAGGACGGCATGAGTTGCAAACATCGGCGTCCCAGGCTCGCCCGTGGCGGGCGCGGCCACGGCAGCGCCTACGAGGCGGGGTCCAACCGTGCCCGCCGTCGCGACCGCTCGTTGGCGACCGCGGCCGCCTCCTGGTGGCCGGTGAACGGGGCGAGCGCGATGAATGTCGCGATCGGCAGGAGCTCCGGTAGGCGGTCGGCGCCGCGCTCGCGGATGTGGTCGTAGAGCAGGTCGTAGATCGCACCGCCGATCGCCTCCGCCGCGACCCGCGGCACCGCCGGCGCCAGCTCGAAGCCCGGATCGAGCAGCGCGGCGAACATCTCGACCGCGTCGTCGCGCCGCTCCATCCCGCGCCGCCCGGCGGCCAGCACCTCGACGACCCCGGCGTGCGCCCAGTCGGTCTCGCGCGCCAGGTAGCCGAGGAAGCCCTCGAGCGCCGCCCGCACCGCGTGCGGCCAGTCGGGCGCGCGCTGGTAGGGCGGCAGCGCCGCGGCGTAGGCCTGTGCGACGCCGGTGTCGTAGGCCGCCAGGAAGGCGTCCTCCTTGGTGCGGAAGTGGCTGTAGAAGGTGCTGAACGAGGTCTGCGCTCGCTCGGCGACGTCGTCGAGCGTCATCGCCCAGTAGCCCTTCTCGCGCACCACCGCGGCGAGCGCGGCGAAGATCCGCTCGACCTGGTCGTGGGCGACGAAGCGCGGCTCGCCGTTGCCGGCCGGCGCTCGCAGCCGCGGCCGGCGGATCGCGACGCTCGGCGTCCTGTAGGCCAGCGCCCAGTCGGCGAGCTGCGGCGCGAGCTCGGGCAGCCGGGCCTCCTGGCCCAGCCGCAGCCGCTTGAAGATCACCTTGCGCACACCGCCGACGATCCCGCGCACGACCGTCGGGTCGATGCCGGCGTAGTCGTCGGACTGCTCGCAGCCCGCCACGATCCAGCTCTCGAACGCTGCCGCGCCCTGGTTTGTGTGCTCGATCGCTCGCCCGCCCGCGACGTAGACCTCGAGGAAGCACGCCCGCGCCGCCGCGGGCTGAGCGACGATCTGCTCGACGAACGCCTCGAACGCCGCGATCAGCCGCCCGTCCCAGGTGCTGTCGCGACCGTGGGCCTCGGTCACCGCCGCCATCGCGAACTGGATCGTCCCGTCGACCGCCGCCACGAAGCAGTCCTCCTTGTCGGCGAAGTGGCGGTAGAACGCGGTCCGCGACACGCCCGACAGCTCGACCACCTGCCCGACCGTCGTCTTCTCGTAGCCGTGCTCGGCGACCGCCGCCACCATCGCCGCCATCAGCCGCCAGCGCTGGTTGCGTGCCACCGAGTCCGGCGGCAGCCGGTAGCCCGGCGCCAGCTTGCGCGCCCGGAGCTGGGTTGAGTCGCCCCACGGGGTCTGCGTCATCTGAGCCGAGACCCTAACGCTTTCTGGTACCCGGGTGTCTCTAAAGACGTTGCCCTGGGGCGCGCATTCCGCGCTCTGACAGGGCTTGTCGCGCGCTTTCCCGTGGCTCCAGAACCCTATTCGGCGGTTCCCACTTGACGACAAGGGTAGCGCTCTGTTTTTATGGACCGAGTGGACATCCATGTTTCCGTCCTGGTGGCGGAGCGGTTGTTCCGGGGGAGAGCGAGAGATGCTAGCTACTGCTGCCAAAACGACAAGAGACTCGAGGGTCGCGCAGCTTCCTGCGCTGGGGGGGATTCGGGCCGGCGGTCCGCCATGTGCGGACGCCGGGCCGCCAACGCGTGGCGTCGGCCGTTCTGGCCGACTCCCGAATCCACCCGGCGGCACGTCCGCCGGGGCCAACCCGATTAGGAGGCAGTTCTAAATATGCGCAAGCTATTGATGCTCGCGGCGATGGCGTTGGCGGCTTTGGCCGTTGCGGCGCCGCCGGCGGCGGCGACCAGCCCAGACTTTCCCCACGACGACACCGATGCGGGCAGTTGGCGCGGTGTGGTGGTGATGGATAATGCCGGACACTGGTGCGAGGGCGCCAGCTGCTCGATCTCGGCGGGTGGCACCTGGCAGTGGTTCTACAACGGCGTGAACATCGCCTATTTCTCGGACTGCACGAGCGCGAGTCTGGAAGGCAGTGTGTCGGCTGACGGGAGCGTGAGCCTTGCCGATATCGAGTTCGGTAACAGCAGCTTCTCCGGCTCAAATTTCTGCGCTTACTTCGAGGCGCTAGATCTACCGGCTGAGGGCCAGATCTGCCAGAACGTCGATACCGGCGAGTTCTGGCTGCGTCAGGGCCTGGAGATCGACACTTATCCGGGCGCGCTGGGTGTGGAGCTGGATGGCGCGTTGTTCGGCGAGCTCACCGGTCCGGGGAATGAGGATGTGATCTCTCCGGACCAGATCGATGTCAACTCGGGTGATCCGTGGCCGACCGATCAGTACCAGTACTTCGCGACGCATCCCGGTACGTCGGCGACTTGGGAGAGCAAGCTCGCCTGGAGCATCCCGGATGGCCTGAACGTCATTTCGAGCAATTCCGCCAGCAACGAATACACGGGTGTCGAGGAGCCGTGCGGATGGCCCGAGCTGTCGTAGGCGGCTAGGGGACGGCAATCGGATAGGTGCATGGTGAGGCGCTTCATAGACAACAGCTCAAGACGGTCGTGTGACGCGTCTGCCATGCACCACGCCGTTGACGGCCTGCCGCGATCGGACGAGGGAGTACAGACCATTTCAACGGAAGGAAGCCATCCGATGACGCACCGACGCCACGAGGGTCTGACCGCGATCACGGCTCTGGCGGCGGTGGCGAGTATGTTCGCTCTTCTCGTGCTCGCCCCCCAGGCAGGCGCGAGCAAGGTCATGGGGGGCTTCATCGGCGGGCTCGCGGCGCCCGACCCGGCCCCGGGCGGCTCCTTCAGCAACCCGCGCGACCTCGCATCCTACACCGGCAACGACGCCGACCCGGCAAACGACAAGATCTTCACCGTCGAGGGTTTCGGCGCACTCAGCCAGGCGATCCAGACCAGCCGGGTCCAGCGCTTCGACCGCGACGGCAACTTCGAGCGTTCGTGGGGGCGGGACGTAATAATCGCGGGACGGCCGGGCGACACCGGCCCAGGCTTCGAGATCTGCACAGTCGCCGCGGACTGCAAGAAGGGTGAGTTGGGCACCGCCAAGGGTGAGTTGACCCAGTCGTCCGGCATCGCGATCGACCAGGACAACGAATGGGTCTACGTGCTCGACCGGTCGAACTTCCGCATCCAGAAGTACGATCTCGACGGCAACTTCGTGGCGACGTTCGGGCGCGACGTCAACCAGACCGCGGTCGACGCGCTCGCTCCCCAGGCGCAGCGCGACGTATGCACCCAGGTCTCGGGAGACGTTTGCAAGGCGGGTGTCGCCGGCACCGGCGCTGGGCAGCTCGGCGCCATCACGACCACGACCGCGACCGCGACGCAGTATCCGCGGATCGCCGTCCACCCCGTCACCCACGACGTGTTCGCCGTCGACCCCGGTAACGGCGCCGCCGGCAACCGTCGCGTCCTACAGCTCAGCTCCGCCGGCGCCTTTGTCCGCGCCTGGGGCTACGGCGTCGACACCGGCGCCGCGCAGTTCCAAGTCTGCACCGCGTCGTCGACCTGTCAGGCGGCCAACGCCGCCGGCACCGCCAACGGCCAGCTGGCCAATAACCCCCAGCACATCGCCGTCGACGCGAATGGGATCGTCTACGTCTCGGACGCGAACAGCGGCGCCGCCGCCAACCGGATCATCCGCTTCGACGCCGACCTGGCGCCGTCCGAGCCCGGCCCGCCGTTCCCTGACGCCAGCGCCGCGCTGCTCCCGGCGCTCACCACCGGCGCGCCGATGCCCGACGCGGCCACCCAGGGACTGGAGATCGACCCCGACAGTGGCCATCTCTTCGCCCTGCGCGATCCCGCAGCGGGCAACACCGTCGTCCAGGAGGTCTCCGATCCCGGCGCCGCCGCGCCGCCCGATCCGAGCCCACCGGCGCTGTTCGACACCCATCAGTTTGCCGCCACGGCCGGCCTCGGGCTCGGCGTCGGGCCGGGAGGCGGCCTCGTTTATGTGACCGCAACGATGGGTGCCTCTGCGTTCCCGGCCTGCGGCAGCTGCGCCGGCATCGTCGTGCTGGGAGAGAACGCCGCACAGTCGCCCACCGCGGCGATCCTCGGGACCCTCGACCCGGATGCCGACGGCGCGACCCTCCAGGGGCGGGTGGACCCGACGGGCTCGGTGGCCACCTACCGCTTCGAGATCTCGCAGGACGGGTCGACCTGGACAGCGGTAGGCGCCGAGTCGTATGTAGGCGGCAGCAGCGAGGTCACCGTCACCAGGCAGGTCGACGGACTAGCGTCGAACACGTTGTACCGCGTCCGCCTCGTCGCGACCAAGTACACGAGCCTGACCGCTCTGACCACGGTCACCTCCACTGAGTCGGTCTTCGTCACCGATGCCCAGGCTCCCGAGGCGACCACCCTGCCGCCCTCGCCACGCCGTGCGACCTCGGCTGGCCTCCAGGGCAAGGTCAACCCCAACGGCGCTCCAACGACCTACTACTTCGAGTACGGCCCTACCCAGACCTACGGTCAGCGGATGCCGATCCCGGACGGCAGCGCCGGGTCGGCGAGCACGGAGAAGGCCGTCGTGCAGCCGGTCGAGGGCCTGGAGCCGGCCACCGTCTACCACTACCGCCTCGTGGCGGAGAGCGCCTACGGCGTCGCCGTCGGCGAGGACGTGGCCTTCACGACGCGCTCGACCGTCTCGGCGCCCGAGGGCCGCGCCTACGAGCTCGTCAGCCGGCCCGACAAGGCGACCGGCCCCGGCCTCGGCGCGCACGGCAACCACAGCCAGCTCGGCGGAGAGATGGGCCTGTCCGTCGGCCTGCCGTCGGTTCTGGGCGACCGCTTCATCTCGATGGCGGTTGCCGGTCCAGTGCTCGGCGGCGACTCGGCGTCGGTCTACATCCGCAGCTACGACCTCGCCGAGCGCTGCGCGGCGGGGGCCGCGCAGCTTCCTCCCGGATGCGGCGGCCGCTCGGGCACGTGGATCAACCACTCGGCGTTCAACCGCCCCAACTACGGCCAGACCACCGTGACGCCATTCTTCGAGATGACCGACGCGAGCGACGATCTCTCGCTCACCCGCTGGAGCCATACGGGAGGCTTCGTGATGCTCTTCCCCGAGCAGGCCGACTGGCCGTCGGACGCGAACGTCAACTACCTGCGCGACTGGGACGGCGCCTGGCGGATTCTCGCACCTACCGACCCGGTGGACAGCGCTATCTCGATGTCGAGCGCAACCAACGGCGACGGCTCGGTGCTCGTGACAAGTCAGCCGCTCGATGGTCTGCTAGGTGCCGGAGATCCGAGCGTCGACCAGGTGGCCGGGGCCCACACGGCCTACGTCATCGACGTCGACGGCGCGATCACCGACCAGTTCGACGATCGCGGCCCGACGGCGCTGCTCGCCGCGTGCACCGGGTCGGGCGCGTCGCGGACTGTCATCCCCGCGGTCTCGCCCTCCGGCGACCTCGAGGCCCAGCCATGCGCGGATCCCGCTCCGGGCCGCGACGCTTCGCTGGTCAGCGATCGGGGCGCCGTCATCCGGCCGTCTCCGGTCTCGTCGGTGCAGCGGCTGGTCTCCGACGACGGCGCGCGGGCGTTCTTCATGAGCCCCGACCCGGGGGTGTCCGGCGCGACCGGCCAGTGCAGCGGCATCGGCACGGCGACCGTCTGCCCTCCGCAGCTCTACGTCCGCCAGCTCGACGAGAACGGCACGCCGGCGGTTCGCTGGATCTCGCGCAGCGCCGTGGCGGGCCAGGACGCCGCGTTGCTCGCCGCCGCGGGCGGCTCTGACAGCGGCGCTTACTACGAGGGCGCCTCGCTCGATGGCGACAAGGTCTTCTTCCGCACCAACGCGCCGCTGACCGCCGACGATCCCAATGGTGCCGTCCAGCAGCCGGGAGGTGTGACGACCGGCACGGCCAGCGACGTGTCGTGGGACCTCTACATGTACGACTTCCCGGATGCTCCCGGGGCTGATCCGGGCTCCGGCGTGCTGACGCGCGTCTCTGCCGGTCCGACCGGGGCGGGCGACGGCAACGTGATGCCCTCGCCTGACACCGCCGCGCTGCGCTTCGTCTCCGAGGACGGTAGCCGGGCCTACTTCACGACCGCCGCGGCGCTGCCAGGGGTCCCCGCCCCCGGCAGCGGGACGACAACCACGCCCGGAGGCACGCCGACGACGACGGACACGGCGAACCTCTACGCCTACGACGCCAACGCGCCGGCGCCCGAGCGCTGGCGCTTCGTGGCGCGGCTGCCGCGCTCCGTCGGCGGGACCATCGACGCCTGCGCTACGACGGGCGGTAGCGGTGGCGAGTTGCGCACGGGCGCCCCGCTCGATCAAGGCGGGCTGAAGGTTGAGAAGAACGTCAACTGCCTGCGTGGGACCGCCGGTGGGGACTTCATCACCTTCTGGACGTCCGGAAGGCTGACCGGCGACGATCCCGACGCCGCCTCCGGCGACATCTACGGCTATGATGCCGCCGCCGACGCGCTGACCCGGATCTCGGCGCCGCAGGGCGGAACCGGTGGCAGCTACACCTGCCTGACCATCGGCAACGTCCAGTGCTACGGCGATCCGGGCTTCGTCGGGCCGGGGGCGCGTCTGAAGGTCGTCACCCATCCGGACGCCGCCGCCGATCGGGTCGCCTACTTCGAGAGCCGCAGCCGGCTGGTTCCCGAGGACGGCGACGATGCGATGGACGTGTACGAGTGGCGCAACGGCGAGCTGTCGCTCTTCTCGACAGGCGTGGAGGGCGACCTCTCGCTCTCGATCCCCGGTGAGCAGAACCGCGGTGCTTACGAGTCCGGCATCAGCCGGACCGGCCGTGACGTCTTCCTCACCACCCAGGCCGACCTGTCGTGGCAGGACGTCGACGCTGTCATGGACGCCTACGACGCGCGGATCGGCGGTGGCTTCAACCCACCGGTGCCGCCCGAGATATGCCAGGTGCTCGCCGACGGATGCCAGACCGCTACCGCCGATCCCGAGGCCGCCGCGCCGGCGACCAACGACGACGGCGGTGGAGGCAATGCGGCTCCCGGGACGCGCGGGAAGCTGACGATTGCGAGCCTGTCGGCTAAGGCACGACGCCGCGCGGCGCGCACGGGGGTGCTCAACCTCACGGTGAGGACCACCACGTCCGGTCGCGTATCGGCTCGGGCGATGGCGAGGCTGGGCGGAAAGACCTCGCTGGTGGCACGCGGCTCCCGCCGGATCGGTCGGCCGGGAGAGACCAAGATCAGGCTTCCGCTCTCCCCCCGCGCTCGCCGCGTGCTGGGCGCGGGCCGTGCGTTGCGCCTGCGGATCAACGTGGTCGACACGAGTGGCGCCAGGCCGCGCTCCACCTCCGTCGTCCTAAGGAGGGCCGGACGATGACTCGCAACTCGCGAACAGCGCATTGCCGGGCCACAACGCACTGTCAAGACACGATTCTCCACCAGAACGGGGGCGACGCGACAATGGACCGACACGGCGACTCGGCAACGGCGGCCCACGGCCGTGGACCGCGCGGACGGCTCCGCCGGCTGCGGCTGATCGCCCTGTCGGCGGTCGCCCTCGGCGTGGCTCTGAGCTTCGGGACTGCGGTTGCCTCCGCGGCCCCAGTGCTCGAGCTCACCGCGAAGCCGGTACCCGGCAAGTTCGTGATCGGCGGCTCCCACAAGATCGACCTGACGCTCCGCAACGCCGGCGACGCCACGATCCCCGGCGGAAGCGTGACGATCACCGAGACGCTGCCGCCCGAGCTGACAGCCACCGGCTACACCAGCGACCTCGACTTCACCTTCTTCTCCCCCAATTGGACCTGCAACATCACGAACGGGGGCCACCTGGTCACCTGCACGGGTCCGCTCGCGATCGGGTTCGGCCTCTCCCCCGGCGCGACGACGTCGCTCTCGATCGCCGTCGACGTCGGCGACGATGTCCCCGATGGCGCCGAGATCACCCACCAGGCGGAGGCCTGCGGAGGCGGCGCCGCGGCGTGCGCCGCGGACTCGTCGGCCGTCCCGATCCAGGAGGAGAACCTGCGCCTCACCGACTCGGGTGGCGCGATGCCCGGCCCGCGCGCCTGGTTCGCCGGCACCTGCGACCTGTCCGATGCCGACGCCGTCGTCGCCGGAACCCCCGCCGACACGCCAGCCGATCCGCGCGACTGCCTGGATTTCGGCTCGTTCGCCATCTTCGACAATGCCAACCGGCCGAGCCCCTGGCTGAGCCCACCGGCATGGCGCCTCGCTCCGGTCGCCGATGCCGGCGCACATCCCGACGCCACTGCGATGTTCCTCTTCGACGTGCGGGCGCACGAGGGGGTCTTCGACGTCTCGACCGGAAACCCGCGCAACGTCCTGGTCGACGTCCCGGCGGGCGTCATCGGCAATCCCAACGCGGTCGCGCGCTGCAGCCTCGTGGAGTTCGCCGCCGGCCCCCACGACTGCCCGCCCGAGAGTCAGGTCGGCGTCTCGACGATCAGGCTGACGCAGTTCTTCGGAGCGACATCGGTCGCCAACAACATCCTGCCGGTCTACAACCTCGAGCCGCGCAAGGGCTACACGGCGGAGTTCGGCATCCCGGACGTCGCGCGCCTCGCGAACGACACGACAGGAACATCGATCAGGATCTTCGCGAAGGCGCGCACCGACGGCGACTTCGGGATCACGACCGGTGTGATGTCGATACCCACCCAGTTCACCCTGATCGGCCAGTCGCTCACCTTCTGGGGGGTGCCGTGGGCCGCCTCGCACGACATCTGGCGCCCGGCGGATTCCGGGACGGGAATCCCGCCGGCGGGCCTGGCCGCTCCGGACCAGGCGAACTACGACCCGTCCTGGGGCGCGATCAAGCCGTTCTTCACGAACCCGACCGAGTGCGACGGGCTGCAGCCGGTGACGAAGATGACCTTCGACTCATACGAGCAGCCCGCGGGCTTCCTCGACGACGGCAACCCCGACCCGCTCGATCCGGCCTGGACGGTGGCGGGCTCGCCGGCGGAGCCGGTGGAGAATTGCGCCGCGCCGCCGTTCGCCCCCACCCTCGACCTCCAGCCTACGTCGAGCGCGGCCGACTCCGCGACCGGCCTCTCGGCCGACCTGCGGCTTCCGCCGAACGACGACCCGCCCGCCGGCATCGCCGCGAATCCCGACGACGTCACCGGCGCGCCCGCGCACTTCGACTCGACCGCCGGCCGCGCCACGGCTCAGCTCGACAAGGCGGTCGTGACGCTGCCCGAGGGGGTCTCGATCAACCCGTCGGCCGCGGCCGGCCTCGAGGGCTGCAGCGACGACCAGGTCGGCCTGGTCGAGCAAGGCAACCCGCCGCGCTTCGACAACGTCGACCCGACCGACGGGCGCGGCTCGCCCGCCGAGGGAACGGAGTGCCCCGCCGGCTCGCGGATCGGGACCGTCGAGGCCCGCACGCCGGTCCTGCAGGAGACGGTCACCGGCGACGTCGTGTTGGGCCAGCCCAGAGCCTCCGACATCGACTGCCCGGACGGCGGTCGCAGGCCGGAGTGCCCGCTCACCACACGGGTCTTCCTGGTGCTCCGCAACGAGGAGCGCAACCTCGTCGCGAAGGTCGCCGGCTCGTCGGTGTCCGATGCCACGACCGGCCGGCTGACCGCGACGTTCGACAAGAACCCGCGCGTGCCGCTCGAGTCGATGCACCTCGAGTTCAAGGGCGGCCCGCGCGGCCTGCTGGCAACGCCGCCGCGTTGCGGCGGCCATGCCTGGTCGGCGTCGTTCTCGCCCTGGACAGCCGCGCATGGCGCGGGTGGAGCGCCGGTCGCCGGGAGCGACGCGTTCGCGATCGACACCAACTGCGGCTTCGGCTTCGCGCCCGGTCTGTCGGCCGGCATGAGCAGCCGGCAGGGCGGTGGCAACGGCGCGCTGTCCTTCCAGCTCATCCGCCCCGATGGGCAGCAGTGGATCAGCCGCCTCACCGCTCAGCTGCCGACCGGCTTGCTGGCGAAGGTCAAGGGCGTGCCGCTCTGCAGCTCGGCTCAGGCCGCCACCGGTGTCTGCCCGGCGGCCTCGCGCATCGGCTCGGTCGATGCGGGCGCCGGAGCCGGAGCGCCGTTCTTCCTCGAGCGCAAGGGCGACGCGTACCTGACCCAGGGCTACCGCGGCTGCGCGTACGGGATGCTGGTCCGGGTGCCGGTCGAGGCCGGACCGTTCCGCGGCGCGCTGGCACTGTCGCCGATCGTCGTGCGCCAGGCGATCTGTATCGATTCTTCGGATGCCAGCGTCGACGCTGTGTCCGATCCGCTGCCGGAGATCTGGCATGGCGTACCGCTCCGAGTACGCCAGATCACGGTCGAAGTCGATCGACCAGGCTTCACGCTAAACCCCACAGACTGCGCGCCGAAGCAGATCGCTGCCGTCCTCACGTCGACGGCGGGCGCCAACTACACGGCGACCGACCGCTTCCAGGCGGCTGGATGTGCCGCGCTTCCGTTCAAGCCCAAGCTCGCGATGCGGCTGACCGGCAAGAAGCAGGTCAAGACCGGAAAGCACCCCGGCATCAAGGCGAAGGTCACCCAGACCGGGATTGGCGAGGCCGGCATCGAGAAGGCCGTCGTCCGGCTGCCGAAGTCGCTCGCGCTCGACCCCGACAACGCCCAGGCGCTTTGCGAGTTCGAGGCCGGCACCAGGCCCGACCTGGAGAACCATTGTCCGAGAGGGTCGATCGTGGGCCGGGCACGAGCGGTGTCGCCACTGCTCGAGCGCCCGCTCGCCGGAAACGTGTACTTCGTGAAGAACGTGCGCATCGATCCCACGAGCGGCAATCGCATCCGCACCCTGCCGATGATCATCGTCGCGCTTCGTGGGGAGATCGCGGTCAACCTCCGTGGCGAGAGCTCGACGACCAAGGGGGGCAAGCTGGTCAACACCTTCGACAAGGTGCCGGACGCCCCGATCACGCGGTTCAACCTGAACATCACGGGCGGCAGGAACGGCATCCTGGCGGTGACCAGGACCAGGAGAGCCAGGATCAACCTGTGCGCGGGCCGGCATGTCGCAGAGGCCGACATGGATGGTCAGAACGGACGCCGGCATGACTTCGACGTCCGGATGAAGACGCCGTGCACGAGGAAGCAGATCAGGAAGGCGAAGCGGGCTGCGGTCAAGCGGGCTGCGGCGCGTCGGGGTTGAGTTGACTGGCTGCTTGCTTGTTGGGCGGGGCCTGCGTCATCGCCGGCCCCGTTCCATGGCAGGCCGGGGTGGGCCGGTTGCGTTGGCGGTCGTGGCGGTATTGGTAATTGCCGGCTGTGGCGGCGATGACGACAGCGACGGCACTGGAACGGGAAGCGCGGCGTCCCAGGTCGCGCCCAGCGGAGAGAGCACGGGCAGGGAAAGCGCAGACACCGGCGGCGATGCCGGTGGCGATGCGGATGGCGATACCGGCGAGTTGCCCGCCGACGGTGGCGTGACCCGCAACGGCGCAGCTGCTGGCGATGCCACTGACGAGGCTGCCCAACGCCGCGACGCCATGCGAGCCAGGGCGACGCTGGCTCGGATGTATGCCGCGCTGCGCCGCAGCGACGTCGCCACTGTCTGCGACACGATGACGCGGGGCGCTCAGCGCAACATCGCCATCGCAGTCAACCGCGACAAGGGCGCCACCTGCGAGAAGACGCTGGGGCGCTACTACGCGTTCGCCGAGAAGGACGGATCGCTGAAGCCGACGTTGCAGGCCCGCGTGATCGACGCAACCGCCAACGGCAATCGCGCGATCGTTCGCGTCCAGTTCCCGACCAGCGAAGGACTGCGCCGAATTCGAATGGTCCAGGTCGGCGGCGACTGGAAGCTGCCGGTATTACCCTGACCACGGTCTATCGCGAGGACACACCAAGGGCGGGCTGGCCGGATGCTTAGAGCGACGCGCTGAACGGCACATCGGCCGAACGTAGACGTTAGTGTCTAGGTATCAGCTCGTACTATGGATCTGAGCACCCTCGACATGCCTCGCTTCATCTCGCTGGCCGGCGTGCTCGCGCTGTCGGGCCCGGTGGCTTGCGGCGGAGACGACGAGCCGCCGGCTTCTGGTGACACCGCTGCGCAGACGCATGGCGAGTCGTCGGCTGGCGACATGGGTGGCGGCTCGCGCGACGTTGGCGGCAGCACTCCGAACGGGCCGGCATTGACGGGGAACGTCGCCGAGGCCCGCCAGGGAGTCGAATCGGTCGACGAGGTCTATGAGGGCTTCGACGCCGCCGTCGAGGCCGGTGTGGCATCGGCAAAGGTGCCGGCCCACGACACGCTCGACGCCGCAGAGGGCAACGAAAGCCTGACCAGCGTCTGCGATCTGATGTCCGAGCAGGCCAAGCGCCAGACGATCGTCTACGCCAGGCGCAGCGCCGGCCTCGCCGACGTCGACTGGACCTGCGAGAAGGCGACGGCGCTGCTGCTGCGCCGGGCCGGCCAGTTAGGGGGCCTGAAGCGGTCGCTGCGCGCCAAGGTGGTTGGCGTCAACGTGAAGGGCGACCGCGCGACCGCCTCGATCCGCTTCGGCGGCACGGGCCCGATCTCGACAGTCCCGCTCGTCAAAGAGGACGGCAAGTGGAAGCTCGCGGCCTCGCCCTCCGGCGGAGGCGACCGGTGACCGTGCCGCGGCGCCTCGCCGTGCTGCTTGCCGCGGCGCTGCTGGCAGCTCCCGCGGGCTGTGGCGACGACGGCGACAGCCCCAGCTCCGACGACGTTCCGTCGGGCGCGGTCGCGACGGTGGGGGAAACCGAGATCAGCGAGGCCGAGCTCGACGAGCAGGTCGACGCGCTCGTTCGCGCTCAGCGCGGCAGCGGCGGCAACGACGACTCGGCCGCCGACGCGCCACCCTCATCCCAGCAGCGCGAGCAGCTCGAGTCCCAGGCGCTCTCCACCCTCCTCCAGCGCCAAGCGCTCGAGCAGGAGGCAGCCGACCGCGAAATCGAGGTCACCCCCGCCGAGGTCCGCCAGCGCTGGGAGGCGGCCAGCAGGGGCCAGTTCAAGACCAGGAAGGCGCTCCGCCGCTTCCTCGGCGGCCAGACCGAGCGAGACCTCCTCGCCCAGCTCCGTCTCCAAGTCCTCGCCGAGCGGGTCCACCAGCAGGTGTCCGAGGAGGCCGGCGGAGGCAAGGACGGCGCCAAGGCCGTCAAGCAGTTCCAGAAGGACTTCCAGCAACGCTGGTCCAACCGCACCGCCTGCGCCGACGGCTACACAGCCGCAGCCTGTGCCGCAGGCGACTCAAAGTAGGCACTCAGACATCGGCTTCCAACGCGGTCGCTCAGCTGTAGCAATTCTGTTACGCCCATGCTGTATCCCGTGATTCGGCCGCGGCTAGGTTGCCTGGCGTGTCGTTTGCTACGCCTGCTCCATCGATTCCGCTGGTCTTCGCCGGGATCGGCCCTATGTCGTCGTTGCTCGAGACGTTTGCGACAGCGGTGGGTGCGGGGATCGTGCTGGGTAGTTTCGTCGTGGGCGTAGTCGGACTGTTCGCTCACGTCCGTCCAACCCGAGATCAGCTCTTGGATGCGGGCTACATCGGCGGCTTGGCGGCGATCGTGAGCGTCCTCATGGATGCCTCCTCCCTGATCGTGAGATAGGATATATGCGTGCTCGACTTTGGTCATAGCCTCAAGAAGGCGAACATCTCGCTCGCTGTGATAATTGTCATCATGGTTGGAGGCACGCTGCTCGTTGGCTTCGGTGCTTCGGACCTCGAGCGTCAAATGGTGGGCATGGTCGCTTTCGTGTCCGGCTATGTGTGTCTGTTCGCGCTGTATCGTCGTGAGGATCGTGTGCGCGAGCGCGCTGAGGGCGACACGCGCTAACCGTTAGCCCGCCGCCACGAGCTCCACGCATAGCCGCCGCGCCAGGCCCTCGCCGCCGCGCGCCATCACCCAGTTGTGGTTCCACTCGAAGACCGGGCGTGCGAGTGGGGCGACGAGGTTCATCCAGGGCTTGGCCGTGCTTACGCGCCAGTCGTACGTGACGGCCGTGACGCCGTCCTGCTCGTAGAGGCGCCAGGTACCCGAGCCTTCGAGGTCGCCGGTCGCGCGGCCGCTCATCAAAACCGGCAGCTCCACCCGCTCGACCTCGAAGTCGAACTCGATCGAGTAGGGGACGAAGCTGCGCCAGCGCACCCGGTAGCGGCTGCCGACCCGCGCCCCGTCGCCGCCGTCGAGCTCGACCACCGACTCGACGCCGTGCCACCACTCGGGCCATCCAACGGTGTCCTGGAGCGTGTCCCAGACCAGAGCCCGCGGCGCCCGCAGCAGCCACGTCGTCAGGAACTCGTAGCGGGCCACCTCGTCAGTCGTCGAGGCCGGGAATCGGCTCCACCGGCAGCTCGCCGTTGATCCGCTCGAGCGCCTCGAGGTCGGCTCGATCCTGGGTACGACCGGCGAGTCGCTTGAAACCGACCAGGCTCGGCAGTCCCGCGACCCGGAACTCGCTTCCTCGCAGCGAGGTCGTCAGCGCGCCGCTTGCGACCGTGTCGTAGTCGAGCGGAGGCATTCCTCCACGCATGACGTCCACGACTCCGTGGCGCGTGCTGACGCGAAGGTGATGTGCGCCTCGGATGTCCTCCTCGGTCAGCGTCTTGCCGTCTGCGAATCGCGTCGCCTCCGTGAGGTCCAGGAAGCGCTCGATGGCCTCGTCAGCTTCCGGGCCGTCTGGAACGAGCAGGTCGGAGTCGCGTGTGGCCCGTGCGTAGCCGTGCGCAATGACCGCGAAGCCGCCGATCACGACGTGCGGGAGTCCCGCCGCGGTGGCGTCGGCGACGACCCCCGCGAGATCAGGACCTTGGATCTCGAGCGGTGACATGCCCGCCAGCCCGAACCGCGTTCATCAACTCGAAAGCCTGGTCTGACAGGCGCTGCCCCAGCTCGAGACGGTCGCTTGTCGAGAGGCTCGCCGCGAACTCCGCCTCCTGCTCGGCGTCGGAGCGGTTGATTTGCGCCCACTCCTTCTCGCGTCCGGTCTGGAACAGCGGCTGGGACGACTTGTCGACCATGCTCATAGTCTACCTCGGTTCGCAGGCAGACGTTGGACTTTCTTCTCAAGTCCATCGGCTAAATGGCCGAGACAAACGCAGATGTCTGGGGCGAATCGCACTCGGCTGGTTCTGGCTGTCGCAGTCGGCGTGGTGGCCCTTGCGGTCTGGATCGTGTCCGAGACCCAGCGCTCGACGGCGGAGCGGGTCTTCGACGAGAGCCAGGCGGCCGCGCGGATGCAGACCGCGATGCTCGACCAGGAGACCGGGGTGCGCGGCTTTGCGCTGACGCGCGAGCGGCCGTTCCTGCAGCCCTTCGTCGAGGGCGGGCGCGAGTTCAACGCCGCGGCCCAGGATGCCCGCGGGCTGGCCGCCGACGGCGACCACCAGCGGCTGATCGGTCAGATGATCGGGACGGCGGACCGCTGGCGCGCGCTCGCCGAGCGCGACGTCGGCTTCGTCGGGCTGCAACGAGGCGATGGCGCGCAGCGGCCGCCGAGGATGCGCGAGCGCAAGCGCCTGTTCGACGAGTTCCGCGTCCGCGGCGAAGCCCTGCAGCGCCAGCTCGAGACCGAGCGCAGCGAGAAGCTCCAGCGCGCCGGGCTGATCTCCGTGGCGGTGATCGTCGGCCTCGGGCTGATCTTCATCGGCGTCGGTCTCTACGCGATCGAGCGCGAGGTGCGCCGCGTCCGCCGCCGTCGCGCGCGCGAGCGCCGCTATCGCGATACCCAGGGCGAGTTCGCCGGCGCGATGCAGATCATGCGCGACGAGTCGGAGGCGCACGAGCTCGTCAAGAGCCATCTCGAGCGGACGATCGACGGCATCGACGTCACCATCCTCAACCGCAACAACTCCGACAACCGCCTCTACGCGGCGACGGCGCTCGGCGGCGATCCCGCGCTTGCCGACAAGCTCGTCGACGCCGAGCCCGACTCCTGCCTCGCCATCCGCCTCGGCCATCCCCATGAGCAGGGCGGCGACGTCGATCCCCTGCTCGCCTGCGACCTCTGCGGCAAGTCGGCCGCCGAGGTGATCTGCACGCCGTCGCTTGTCGGCGGCGAGGTGATCGGCTCTGTGCTCGTGCGCAACGAGCGCCCGCTCGTCGGCGACGAGCGCGAGCGGATCGCCGACTCCGTCTCGCAGGCGTCGCCGGTGCTCGCCAACCTGCGCAATCTCGCGATCGCCGAGAGCCGCGCCGCGACCGATGCGCTGACCGGCCTGCCGAACTCGCGCTCCTGCCGCGACAACCTCAAGCGGATGGTCGCCCACGCCGGCCGGACCCTCTCGCCGCTCTCCGCGGTCATGCTCGACCTCGACCACTTCAAGCAGGTCAACGACCGCTTCGGCCACGGCGCCGGCGACGACGTGCTCGCCAGCGTCGGCGAGGCGCTCACGTCGAAGCTGCGCGGCAGCGACTTCGGCGGTCGCTACGGCGGCGAGGAGTTCCTGGTGCTGCTGCCGGGCACCGACCAGTCGGGCGCGCTCGCGCTCGCCGAGAAGCTGCGCGCCGCGATCGAGGCGCTCGAGTTCCAGCAGCCCGAGCTCCAGGTCACCGCCAGCTTCGGCATCGCCACCTACCCGCTCGACGCGCTCGACGCCGACGCCCTCGTGCGGATGGCCGACCGCGCCCTCTACGCCGCCAAGGCCCAAGGCCGCAACCGCGTCGAGCTGGTCGACAGCAGCGCCCGCCAGGACGCGGTCTCCCAGGACGCCTGAGCTGCGTCAGCGGTCCGGGACGCGGGCCTCGAGCGCGGCCGCGATCGCCCGCATGCCGCGCACCGAGTTGTACGGGTCGCGAGCGGTGTTGCCGCAGGTGAAGCAGACCGGCACGTTGACCGACACCACCGTGTCGCGGACGCGCACGGCAGCCATGAACAGGTTCGGCCGGCGGCTCCGGCACGGCTTCGGCGGACCGTCGATCGCGATCGACTCGGCCGGCAGCTTGCCCGGCAGGCACTCGACCCGGGTCGAGAAGATCGCGGCGCGCCGTCCCGCGAGCCGCGGACTCCGCTGCTTCACGCAGCGGCCGCAGAAGAAGTGCCGCCCCAGCTTCGAGTGCTTGAACCGCACCCAGCTACTCGGCTTCCAGAGGCCGAGATCGATCGCCCCGCCGTACATGACTCGCGCCCGCCAGCCGAAGCCACCCCAATGGTCCGCGTCGAGCAGCGACCGCTTCGGCAGCGGGCCCGCGGGATCGAAGGTCTCGCCGAGCCAGTAGACGTCGAAGCCCAGGCGCGGATCGTTGAGGAAGCTCCAGGTCTCGCTGTTGTCGTGCGGACCGATCGGCGTCGGCGCGAGCACCCGCTCCTGCTGGAGCCGCGCGAGGCCGATCGCGCCCGAGGTAGCCGCGGGCTCGTTGGGAGCGGCCACCGCAACGAACGAGATGACACGACCCGTACGCCACACCAGTGAGGTCGTCGGGCCGTCCCAGCCGTGAGGCCCGCGGTACATCGCGGTCTCGTCTCCGATCGCGGGTGGTCCGGCGACGGCCTGATCGCTCGGTAGCGCGTTGGTGTTGGCGAGCAGCAGGCGGTGATCGTCGAAGTTGGCGACTGCCGCCGCGCCGGTCTCGAAGACGTAGGCGCCGCTGTCGACCGTCCGCGCGCGAGGAGGCGTCGCCGAGGCCTGGCGGCGGTCGACCAGCTGGTTCGTGCAGGACGAGACGCGGTCTGCGGTTCCCGTGACCCCATACTCGACGTCGCCGTGCTTGGCGGGGCACCCGCTGTCGTCGTTGCCGAAGCGGTAACCCGGGCCCAGGTCGATCAGGCGCAGTATCACCTGCTGCGGGTCCGGAGCGATCGCCGCGGCGTTTGCGACACCCGCCCCGAGTGCCGCAAGCACGCTCGCCGAGATCGCTATGCCCAGCGCCCGCCGCACCGAGCGAATGTAGCCGACCGGCTCAGTCGAGCGACGCCACCACGTGCTTGACCTCGGTGTAGTCCTCGAGCGAGTACATCGACATGTCCTTGCCGTAGCCGGACTCCTTGTAGCCGCCGTGGGGCATCTCGGGGGTGATCGAGAAGTGGTCGTTGATCCAGACGCAGCCGAAGCGCAGCGCGCGCGAGACGCGCATGGCGCGGCCGACGTCGCGGGTCCAGACCGAGGCGGAGAGGCCGTAGCGGGTGCCGTTGGCCCACTCGATCGCCTTCGCCTCGTCGTCGAACGGCTGGACGGTGATGACCGGGCCGAAGATCTCCTTCTGCGCCAGCTCGTCGTCCTGGGAGACGCCCGCGACCACGGCCGGCTCGAGGTAGTAGCCGGGCAGGTCGCCGCTGCGCCCGCCGCCCGTGACGATCTCGACGCCGTCCGGCTTGCGCTCGAGGAAGCCCTCGACGCGCTCGCGCTGGCGCGCGCTGTTCAGCGGCCCGAGCGTCGTGTCCTCCGACCGCGTCAGCCCGACGACCTGCTTGCCGGCCTCCTCGGCGAGCCCGTTGACCACGTCGTCGTAGACCTCCTTCGACGCGAGCACGCGCGTCGCGGCGGTGCAGTCCTGTCCGGCGTTGTAGTAGCCGGCCTCGGCGATCGTCGCGAGCGCGGTCTCCATGTCGACGTCGTCGAAGACGACGACCGGCGCCTTGCCGCCGAGCTCGAGGTGGACCTTCTTCAGCGTCTCCGCCGCGGCCGCCGCGATCCACTTGCCGGTCGGCGGAGAGCCGGTCAGCGAGACCATGTCGACGTCGGGGTGGCGGACCAGCGGCGCGCCGGCCGGCTCGCCGTGGCCGCCGATCACGTTGAGGACGCCGGGCGGGAAGACGTCGGCCGCCCACTCGGCCATCTTCAGCGTCGTCATCGGCGTCGTCTCGGCCGGCTTGAGCACGACCGTGTTGCCGGTCGCGAGCGCCGGGCCGATCTTCCAGACGGCCATCATCAGCGGGTAGTTCCAGGGTGTGATCTGGCCGACGACGCCGACCGGCTCGCGGCGGATGAACGACGTCTTGCCGTCCATGTACTCGCCCGCCGCCAGGCCGCCCATCGTGCGGCCGGCGCCGGCGAAGAAGCGCAGGTTGTCGACCATCGAGTCGACCTCGCCGCGCGCCTCGCCGCGCGGCTTGCCGGCGTCGGCGGACTCGAGGTCGGCGATCTCCTCGGCGTGCTCCTCGAAGACCTCGGCGAGCCTGTAGAGGCAGTTGGCGCGCTCGCCGGGGGTAGTCGCCCACCAGCCGTCGAACGCCTTGCGCGCGGCGGCGACGGCGCGGTCGACGTCCTCCTCGCTCGACAGCGGCGCCTCGCCGATCGTCTCGAGGGTGGCCGGGTCGAGCACCTCCTCGGTCTGGCCCGCGGCCGGCTCGACGAGCTCGCCGCCGATGAAGTTCTTCAGCTTGACAGTGGTCGTTGCCATCTCAGTCCCTCGCGCTTTCCTTCCTCGTTTGGATCGTGGCCGGCGCCTCCCTAGGCGGGCTCGAGCGTTCCGAGAACCTCCTCGAGCGGCGTGTGCTCGAGTCCCGTGCCCTCCGCCACGGCGGCGAGAGTGACTCGCCCGCCGATCACGTTAACGCCCGGAGCGAGTCCGGGGTGCAAATCGATCGCGCCCTTGAGCCCGTGGTCGGCCAGCGCGAGCACGTAGGGCAGCGTCGCGTTGGTCAGCGCGTAGGTCGAGGTGATCGGCACCGCGCCGGGCATGTTGGTCACGCAGTAGTGGGTGGTCCCGTCGACCTCGTAGGTCGGATCGGAGTGCGTCGTCGGCCGCGACGTCTCGAAGCAGCCGCCCTGGTCGATCGACACGTCGACGAGCACCGAGCGCGGCTTCATCAGGCGCAGCTGCTCGCGCTTGATCACATACGGCGCCCGCGCGCCGTGGATCAGCACGGCGCCGATCACGAGGTCGGCGCGCGGCAGCATCTCCTCGACCGCGAGCGTCGACGAGTAGACGGTCGACGCGCGTCCGGCGAAGGCGACGTCGAGCTCGCGCAACCGGTCGACGTCGCGGTCGTAGACGAACACGTCGGCGTCCATCCCGATCGCGATCTTCGCCGCGTTGAAGCCGACCACCCCGCCGCCGATCACCATCACGTTCGCTGCCGCGACGCCCGGCACGCCGCCGAGCAGCACGCCGCGCCCTCCGAGCGGACGCTCCAGCATGAAGGCTCCCGCCTGGGTGGCGATCTTGCCCGCGACCTCGCTCATCGGCGCCAGCAGCGGCAGCCGGCCTTGGGCGTCCTCGACGGTCTCGTAGGCGACGCAGGTCGCGCCCGACTCGCAGAGGTCGCGCGTCAGCCGCGGCGCGGGCGCGAGGTGCAGGTAGGTGAACAGCGTCTGGTCCGCGCGCAGCAGCTCCACCTCGCCGGGCTGCGGCTCCTTGACGCCGAGCACCAGCTCGGCCTCGCCCCAGACGGTCTCCACGCCGGGCGCGATCCGCGCTCCCTGAGCGGCGTAGTCGTCGTCGGCTATCCCCGAGCCCTCGCCCGCGCCGGCCTGGACGACGACCTCGTGGCCGTGCTCGCGCAGCTCGCGCGCGCCGGCGGGCGTCAGCGCGACGCGGTACTCGTCGGGCTTGACCTCGGTCGGGACGCCGACCCTCATCCGGTCGCCTCCCGCTCGCCGCCGCCGTCCTGCTCGCCCTCGCCAGCCGTCCCGCGCACCAGCTCGCCGTTGCCGTGCGTCTCGACCTCGAACCTGCAGCCGCGCCGCTCCAGCTCGGGGAACAGGTCGGCGGCGCTCACGCAGCGCTCGGGCGCCAGCGCGCCGCGCGCGGCGATCCGCCCGCGCGCCAGCAGGCGCACGGCGGCCGCGGCCGGGGCGGCGGTCGAGACGATGCTGCCGCCGATGCCCCACTCCTCGGTCGGGATAGTCGTCGCGGTGAGGGTCACCGTGCCGTGCGGGCCCTCCGCCTCGACGCGATGGATCGACACCGTCTTCGGCGAGGCGGGCATCGCCGCCTGCGAGGCCGCCGCAATCTGGAGCTCGTCGGCCTCGGCGAGCGCGCGCACGCGCTCGAGCGTGGCGGGGTTCAGCGACAGCCGGAAGCTGCACTCGGTGCAGCCGAAGCTCGACGGGAACGTGCGGACCTCGGAGTGCAGCGTGTAGATCGTGTCTGCGCGGCCGATCGGGTCGGGCAGGTCGACGGCGCCTCCGGGCTGCATCGGCTCGAGCGCGGTCGGCTCGCCGTCGCGCTGGGCCATCGGCTCCATGGTCAGCTCGTCGACCAGCGTCTGCAGCGCATAGGGGAAGCTCGCTCCGTCGGGCGGGTCGAGGTCGCGGCCGGCGGCGACCACGTCGACGCGCCGCGGCGTCTCGCCGAGCCGGCGCACCGCCTCCGCGGCCATCACGTTCGTCTTGCCGGGGCTCGAGCCCATCCCGAGCAGCGCCAGCAGCCCGGCCCGCTCGAACTCGTCCGACAGCTCGAGCTGGTCGCCGGTCATCCAGTAGAGGCCGCCGAGGTCGACGTAGTGGCAGCCGGCCTCGAGGCATGCCCGCATGGCGTCCAGGTTGACGCGGTAGCTGGCCGAGTTGACGAGCACCTCGACGCCCTCGAGCGCCCCCGCCAGCCCCTCGCGCGCGTCGACCTCCGCCGCCCGCGCGCCCGCCCCGCCGTGCTCGACCGCCACCCGCTCGGCACGCTCGAGCTCGAGGTCGAGCAACAGCAGGTCCCCGACCTCCTCCGACTCGGCGAGATCCCGCACGATCGCCGGCGCGATGATCCCGCCCGCACCCAGCACCCCGACGTTCATCGCATCCCTCCGCCAACTGTCGAAGCCGCGAGTGGGGATGTCCCGAGCAGCGATTCCCAAGCGGATCGGGACATCCCCACTCGCGGCAGCAGCAGCCGCATCACGCGATCAGCTCCCGCGCCCGCAAAGCCAGCCACAGCTCGATCCGGTCGCGCGCCGACTTCAGGTCGCGCCCGGTCAGCTCCTCGATCCGCTTGATCCGGTAGCGCAGCGTGTGGCGGTGGCAGTAGAGCTGACGCGCCGCCTTCTCCCACTGCCCGTTCTGCTCGATGAACGCCTCCAGCGAGCGCAGCAGCTCGTCGCCGTACTCGCCGCCGCCGTCTTCGAGCGGCCCGAGCACGCTGTCGGTGTAGACGCGCAGGGCGTCGTCGTCCTGGATCGCGAGCAGCAGCCGGAAGGCGCCGAGGTTCTCGTGCGAGGCGACCTCCGGCGCCGCGCCGTTGGCCAGCGCCGTCGCCTCGAGCGCGCAGCGCGCCTCGTGGAAGCTGCGCCGGACCATCCCGACCGGCGCCACGCGGCTCGCCGCTGCGCGCACGTGCTCGCCGCCGTGCCCGGCGATCAGCGCCGCGCGCATCGCCCGCGCCAGCTCGACCGGATCGAGCTCGCCCGCGGCGTCGACGACCGCGCAGAGCAGCCGCTCGCGACAGGCGACCAGCGCCCCGACGCCGGACTCCATCAGCGCCGCCTCGAGGTCGGGCTCGGCCGCGCCCGGGTCGTCGCAGGCGAACACCAGCACCGCCGCCTGCTCGCCGACGCCGAACGGCCGCAGCCGCGACTCGATCTCGCTCTCGGCGAGCCGACCGGTCAGCGCCTGCGCGAGCACGTCGCCGGCCAGCCGCCGCTCGGTGTCGCGCATCACGCGCTGGCGCATCAGCTCGAGCGCGACGACGGTCGACGCCTGCTGGAGGATCAGCCGCTCGAAGTCGCCGAGGCTGCCGGCGTCGCGCGCCGCGACCAGCCACGCCTGAGGCGCGCCGCGACCGCGCGTCGAGACCGGCAGGACGAGCGAGCGGCCGGCGATCTCGGGATGCTCGGGGGCGAAGTCGCCGCCGGGGCGCTCGCGCGCGCCGCCGCGCACGCGCGCCCGCACCGCCTCGACCGCGGGCTCGCCGATCTTGCGCCGGAACGTCTTGCTGGCGAGCGTCTCGCCGCGCGCGTCGAGCACCATCACGACGCCGCCGATCGCCGCCGACACCGCGCCGACCAGCTCGTCGAGCCCGCGCTCCTCGAGCACCAGGCGCTCGAGTCGCTTGTGGATCGCGATGCCGCGCTGCAGCACCTCGTACTGCTCGTTGACCAGCCGCCCGAACGCCTTCTCGGTGATCGCGATGAACGGCAGCTCGTAGGGGACCTCGAAGACCGGCAGGCCGATCGCGCGTGCCTCGTCGAGCAGCGGCTCAGGCACCTTCTCGTGCGAGAAGCCGACGCCGACGCCGACGCCGGCGAGGTGGTGGTCGCAGAGCAGGCGGGCGAAGTCGCGCTGGCGCTTGGCGGTCGTCAGCTGCAGCCCGGTGGTGAGGATCATCTCCCCGCCGGACAGCCACGGCGTCGGGTCCGGCAGCTCGCTGATGTGGACCCAGCGCACCGGCGCCTCGGCCGCGTCCTCACCGCTGAGCAGCTCCAGCCCCATCTCGTCGACGAGGTCGCGGACGGTCAGCATGCCGGCGCCTCGCCTGTCCCGGTCACCGTGTCGAGAGCCGGTCGGCGGCCTCGGTCAGCACCGTGCGCAGCACGCCGCCGATCTCCTCGAACTGCTCGCTGTCGGCGATCAGCGGCGGCGACAGCTGGATCACCGGATCGCCGCGGTCGTCGGCCCGGCAGATCAGGCCGTGCTCGTAGAGCGCGCCGGAGAGGAAGCCGCGCAGCAGCCACTCCGACTCCTCGTCGTCGAAGGTCTCCTTGGTCGCCTGGTCCTTGACCAGCTCGATCGCGTGGAAGTAGCCGGCGCCGCGCACGTCGCCGACGATCGGGATGTCGCGCAGCGCCTCGAGCGTGTCGCGGAACTCGCCCTCCTTGGCGAGCACGTGGCCGCAGAGGTCCTCGCGCTCGAAGATGTCGAGGTTCGCCAGCGCGGCGGCGGCGGAGACCGGGTGCCCGCCGAAGGTGAAGCCGTGGGTGAACATGCTCGTCCCCTCGAGGAACGGCTCGGCGACGCGATCGGACGCGATCACCGCGCCCATCGGCGAGTAGGCCGAGGTCAGCGCCTTCGCGGTCGTGACGATGTCCGGGACGTAGCCGTAGCGCTCGCAGCCGAACCAGTGCCCCAGCCGGCCCCACGAGCAGATCACCTCGTCGGAGATCAGCAGCACGCCGTGGCGATCGCAGATCTCGCGCACCCGCTGCCAGTAGCCGTCCTGGGGGGTGAAGCAGCCGCCGGCGTTCTGGACCGGCTCGAGGATCACCGCCGAGACGGTCTCGGGGCCCTCGAAGAGGATCCGCTCCTCGATCTGGTCGGCCGCCCAGAGCCGGTCGCGCTCCTCAGGCCAGCGGTAGCTGTTGGTGTTGGGCGCGTGGCGGCCGCCTGGCACCAGCGGCTCGAACGGGGCGCGCAAATCGGGGATGCCGGTCGCGGCGAGCGCGCCCATCGTCGTGCCGTGGTAGGCGATCTCGCGGGCGATCGTCTTGAAGCGGCCGGCCTCGCCGTTGCGGCGGTGGTAGATCCGCGCCAGCTTCAGCGCCGACTCGACGGCCTCGCTGCCGCCGGAGGTGAAGAAGACCCGGTCCAGGCCCTCCGGCGCATAGCCGGCGATCCGCTCGGCGAGCTCGATCGCGCGCGGGTGGGCGTAGCTCCAGTTCGTGTAGAAGCCGAGCTCCTTGACCTGCGCGGCCATCGCCTCGCCGATCTCGACGCGGCCGTGGCCGGCGTTTACGCAGAACAGCGCCGAGAGCCCGTCGAGGTAGCGCTTGCCGCGCTCGTCGTAGACGTAGCAGCCGTCGCCGCGGACGATGATCGGCACGTCGGCGTCGCGGTACGCGCTCATGCGCGTGAAGTGCATCCAGAGGTGCTGCTTCGCCTTGTCCTGCAGCGAGCTGCCGGTCGGCTCCTGCGTGACGGTCTGAGGTGTAGTCGCCATTCTCTCCCTCGAGGCTAGACGCTATGGACAACGGTACCCGCGGCTAGGCCAAAGGACAACCCTCGAAACGTGAAAGGCCGCAGGCGGCGGGTTGTACAGTTGGGAGCAAGGTGCACCAGCAATTTAGGACCGACCGCCGGTTGCCGGGCCTACCGAACGGACATAACGTGGGGAGGAGATGATCCGCGGAGGAGTCAGACTGGATGGGGTCGTCAAGCGCTTCGGCGATCTCACAGCGGTCGGAGGGGTGGATCTGGACATCGCGAGCGGCGAGTTCTTCACTCTGCTGGGCCCCAGCGGCTGCGGCAAGACGACCACGCTTCGGATGATCGCGGGCTTCGAGGAGCCGAGCGAGGGCCGGGTGCTGATCGACGGCGACGACGTCTCGGGGCTGCCGCCTCATCGGCGCCCGACCAACACCGTCTTCCAGAGCTATGCGCTGTTCCCGCACCTCAGCGTCGAGCGCAACGTCGCCTTCGGGCTCGAGCGCGCGAAGACCGGTCGCGACGAGATCCGTCGCCGAGTCGGCGAGGAGCTCGAGCGCGTCGGCCTCGCCGATGCGGCCAAGCGCAAGCCGCGCCAGCTCTCCGGCGGCCAGCAGCAGCGGGTCGCGCTCGCCCGTGCCCTGGTCAACCGCCCGGCGGTGCTGCTGCTCGACGAGCCGCTCGGCGCGCTCGACCTGAAGCTGCGCAAGCGCCTGCAGCTCGAGCTCAAGGGCATCCAGCGCGACGTCGGCATCACCTTCGTCTACGTGACCCACGACCAGGAGGAGGCGCTGACGATGTCGGACCGGATCGCGGTGATGAACCGCGGCCTGGTCGAGCAGGTGGCCGGTCCCGAGGAGGTCTACGCGCGCCCCGAGACGACGTTCGTCGCCGGCTTCATCGGCGTCTCGAACCTGATGCCCGGCGTCGTCGAGGGAATCGGCGCGCGCGGCCGGGTGCGGCTCGACGTCGGCCCGGACGTCGAGGTCCCGATCGCCGACGGGCTGGCGGTCGGCGAGCGCTGCCACGCGGTCGTCCGCCCGGAGAAGCTGCAGATCGAGGACGCGGAGATCGCCGCGGATGGGCAGCCGAGCGTCGAGGGCGAGGTCGAGAGCTCGGTCTATCTCGGCACGTCGACCCAGATCGTCGTCCGCCTGGCCGGCGACGTGCGCATGACCGTGCTGGTTCCCAACGCCGACGAGGACCTGCGCCAGAGATTGCCGGGGGGCGGCGCGCGGGTACGCCTGAGCTGGTCCCCGGAGCACATCCACCTCGTACGCGAGTCGGGGCAAGACATCCCCCCAGGAGGAGCGCCATGAGCAATACGTCTGACAACCCCAGGGCAGTCCGGCTCCGCTCGGCGCTCGCGATGCTCGTCGCCCTCGTGGCGGCACTGGCGATCGGCGCCTGCGGCGACGACGACACGGTCGGCGGCGGAAACGGCGGCGGCGAGGCGGAGGTCGCGAAGGCGGGTCCGGTGCGCGGCGAGCTGACGATCTCCAACTGGCCCGCGTACATGGACACCGGCAAGGAGAACACGGTCGCCGAGTTCGAGGACGCGACCGGCGTCGAGGTCGACTACGTCGAGGACGTCAACGACAACGCCGAGTTCTTCGGCAAGCTCCGTCCGCAGCTCGAGCGGGGCCAGTCCGGCGGTCGCAGCATCTTCGTCGTGACCGACTGGATGGCGAAGCAGATGTACGACCTCGGCTACCTGCAGGAGCTCGACCACGACGACCTGACGACGGTCTTCGACAACATCCTGCCGAGCCTCGAGAGCCCCTCCTTCGATCCCGAGCGCAAGTTCTCGGTGCCGTGGCAGAGCGGGATGACCGGGATCATGGTGAACGAGGAGCTCGCGCCCGACATCCGCTCGGTCAACGACCTCTTCGACCCGAAGTACAAGGGCAAGGTGACGATGCTCTCGGAGATGCGCGACACCGTGCCACTCGTCATGAAGGCCGACGGAGTCGACCCCGCCGACGCCGACAAACAGGACTGGCTCGACGCGATCGAGAAGCTGCGCGAGGCGGCCGAGTCCGGCCAGATCCGGCGCTTCACCGGCAACGACTACAACCAGGACATGACCAATGAGAACGTCGTCGCGGCGATCGGCTGGTCCGGCGACACGTCGATCATCGAGAACCCCGACGTCAGCTGGCGGATGCCGGCCGAGGGCTGCATCCTCTGGTCGGACAACATGGTGATCCCGAACGGGGCGCCGAACACGGCCGCCGCCCTGGCGTGGATGAACTTCGTCTACCGGCCGAGGGTGCAGGCCGACATCGCCGAGTACGTCCAGTACGTCACGCCGGTCGGCGGCGTCGACGACGTCCTGCGCCAGCGCGATCCCGAGCTGGCGGACAACCAGTTGATCTTCCCTGACGAGCAGTTCACCGCCGACTGCTCGACGCAGCCGGACCCGCCCGGCTCGGAGGAGGACCAGCAGGAGGTGACCGAGGCGTTCCAGGACATGATCACCGGGCAGGGCTAGTGAGGAGGCTTCGCCGCCGTCTCGTGCCCTACGGGCTGCTCGGGCCCGGTGCGATCTGGCTGCTGCTGTTCTTCGCGGTGCCGATGTACTTCATGGGCGAGATGGCCCTGCGGTCGGGCTCGCTCGACACCGGCGGCTTCACGTTCAGCTGGGAGTGGGCCAATTTCAGTGACGCGCTGTCGGGCAGCGATGAGCAGATCGTGCGGTCGTTCGTCTATGCGGGGCTCGCGACGGTCATCGCGCTCGCGATCGCGTATCCGCTGGCGTACGCGATCGCCCTGCGCGCCGGGCGCTGGAAGCTGCTGCTGCTGTTCGCGGTCGTCGCGCCGTTCTTCACCACGTACCTGATCCGGACGATCGCCTGGAAGACGATCCTCGCCGACGCGAGCCCCGCGGTCGACGTGCTGCAGTTCCTTCAGCTGGTTCCGCAGGACGGGCGCGTGCTGGCGACCGGCGGCGCCGTGGTGGCCGGCCTCACCTACAACTTCCTGCCGTTCATGATCCTGCCGATCTACGCGTCGCTGGAGCGGATGGACGTGCGGCTGATCGAGGCGGCGAAGGATCTCTACGCCTCCAGCACCAAGGCCTTCCTGAAGGTGACGCTGCCGATCAGCGCGCCGGGGATCGTCGCGGGCATCCTGCTGACCTTCATTCCCGCCGTCGGCGACTACGTCAACGCGCTGCTGCTCGGCGGCACGGGCCAGTCGATGGTCGGCAACGTGATCCAGTCGCTCTACCTCCAGCAGCGCGACTACCCCGAGGCGGCGGCGCTGTCGTTCGTGATGATGCTGGCGATCCTCGCCGTGGTGGTCGTCTACCTGCGCGTGGCCGGCACCGGCGCCTTCATCGGCGATGAGGAGGAGCCGGCGTGAGCGAAGCCTGGAGCTGGCTGCGGCGCAACGCGCTGCTGCTCTACGCGGCGCTGGCCGTCCTGTACATGCTGCTCCCCATCCTCGTGATCGGGCTGTTCTCGTTCGACCAGACCTCGACCGGCAAGCTCGACTACCGCTGGAGCGGCCTGACGCTCGACTACTGGCGCGACGCCTTCGACGACGAGTCGGTCAACGAGGCGATGATCACGAGCATCCAGCTCGCCGGGCTCTCGATGCTCGTCGCCACGATCGTCGGCACGCTGATGGCCCTCGCCCTCGTCCGCTACCAGTTCCGCGGGCGCGGCGTCTCCAACCTGCTGATCGTCCTGCCGATGGCGACGCCCGAGATCGTGATCGGAGCCGCGCTGCTGTCGATGTTCCTGATCTACGGGCTGGAGCTCGGCTTCACGACGCTGTTCATCGCGCACGTGATGTTCTCGATCAGCTTCGTCGTGGTCGTCGTGCGCTCGCGGCTGATCGGCTTCGACCGCAGCCTCGAGGAGGCCGCCGCCGACCTCGGCGCGCCGCCGCTGACGACGTTCCGGACGATCACGCTGCCGCTGATGGCGCCCGGCATCGTGGCCGCGTCGCTGCTCGCCTTCGCGCTGTCGATCGACGACTTCGTGATCTCGAACTTCAACTCCGGCACGACCGAGACCTTCCCGCTCTACATCTTCGGCGTCAGCCTGCGCGGGATCCCCGTCCAGGTCAACGTGCTCGCCACGCTGCTCTTCCTCGTCACCGTGATCGCCATCGCTCTCGTCCTCTGGCAGCAGCGCCGCGCCGAGCGGATGGCCGACGTGCGGCCGGAGCCCGAGCCGCAGGAGACGCTGCGGCCGACGAGCAGGGAGGTGGCTGCCTGATGGCCGCCGACGCCATCTCGCCGACCGCCCGGTGTGCTGGCCGTGCCGGCTTCTTGAGCGCCTAGTGTGGAGAGACATAAGCTATTGCTAATGTCTGAGTGGTGTACGCCGCAGCCCGGTTGATCCGCGACGCCCGTGAGTCGGGAGGTTTGACTCAAGCCGAGCTGGGGCGACGGCTAGGCATCTCGCAGGCGGCGGTCGCCCAACTGGAGCGCCCTGGCGCCAATCCAACCGTCGCCCGCCTGGACGAGGTCCTGCACGCGGCGGGCCGACGACTCGCACTCTCCGACACGCCTTTGACGGACAACATCGACGAGACGCTGTTGGCGCGGAACCTGCGGCTGACGCCGGCCGAGCGGCTCGCCGCGTTCGAGACCGCCCATCGCGAGCTGGAGGAGCTGCGTGCGCTGATGCCCGATGCCGGCTGAGTTTCGTCCCCGAGGTCTGCTCGAGCACCTGACGCGACATGGCGTCGACTTCGTGGTCATCGGAGGGATCGCGGCGGCGCTTCACGGCTCCGAGCGCAACACGTTCGACCTCGACATCTGTCCCGCGCAGGACGCCGCCAACCTCGACGCGCTCGGTATCGCATTGGTCGAGATCGACGCCGGCCTGCGGGATATCGACGAAGAGATCCCGTTCGTGCCAGACGGCCGCTCGCTAGCCGGGATCGAGATCCTCACGCTCTCGACATCACTCGGTCCGCTGGACGTCGTTGTCCGACCCCACGGCAGTCCTTCCTACGCCGCGCTCAGGCGCCGAGCGACGCAGATGGATGTCGGCGGTCCCGCTCCGGTGCCGATCGCCTCGATCGAGGACCTGATCGCGATGAAGCGCGGGACCGATCGGCCAAAGGACCGCGACGACATCGAGCGCCTCGATGCTCTGGCTCGCCTTGCGCGCCGGCTTTCCCGCGGGACCTCGTGAATAGGATGGCCGCATGGCTAGCTACGAGCTGCTGCGCGACCTTCCGCTGACGATCGAGTCGTACGAGCTGGAGGGGCTGGCGCAGGCGTTCTCGCCGGAGTTCGAGCGGCTGACGACCGAGATCGTGCTGCGCGGGGGCGGCGAGGAGGGGCGCGGGGAGGACGTCACCTACGAGCCCGACGACCAGCGCCGGCTGCAGGAGGCCGGGCCGGTCCACGACCTGTCGGGCGACCACACGCTCGGCTCGTTCGCCGCGCTGCTCGACGGGCTCGACCTGTTCCCGGCCCCGCCGGACCGCGAGGACTACCGCGACTATCGCCGCTGGGCGTTCGAGTCGGCGGCGCTCGACCTCGCGCTGCGCCAGGCCGCCAAGTCGCTCGGCGACGTGCTCGGCCGCGAGCCGCGACCGCTGAGCTACGTCGTCTCGATGCGGCTGGCGCCGATGGGCGACGAGGGCAAGGAGAGCGCCGACCGGCTCCTGCGCGTGCTCGCGCTCTATCCGACGACCCGCTTCAAGCTCGACCCGACCAACGGCTGGACGCCGGAGCTGATCGCCGAGCTGGTCGAGACCGGCGCCGTCGACTCGCTCGACCTCAAGGGTCGCTACAAGGGGACGCCGGTCGACGTCGAGACCGACCCGGAGCTCTACCGCGCCGTCGCCGAGGCGTTCCCCGACGCCTGGCTCGAGGACCCCGACCTCGACAGCGCCGCGGCGATGACCGTGCTCGAGCCGCACCGCGACCGCATCACCTGGGACGCCCCGATCCACTCGGTCGCCGACATCGAGGCGCTGCCGTTCCCGCCGAAGACCGTCAACGTCAAGCCGTCGCGCTTCGGCCCGCTCGAGCGCCTGTTCGCCGCCTACGACTACTGCGAGGCCCACGGCATCGCCGCCTACGGCGGCGGCCAGTCCGAGCTCGGCGTCGGCCGTGACCAGATCCAGTACCTCGCCGCGCTGATGCACCCGGACACTCCGAACGACACCGCGCCGAAGGAGTTCAACCTCCCCGAGCCGCCCCCCGGCCTGCCCGCCAGCCCGATCGATGTCCCGATCGCCGCGACCGGCTTCCGCTTCGCCGGCTGATCCGCTCGGCGGCGCGGACGTCGCCGGCTACTCGGACAGGAGGGCGACGGAGCTCGCCACGCCGTCGAACTGGATCAGCCGCGGATCGACGATCCGCTTGCGGACGTCGATCGGCTGTCCCTCGTAGGCCCATTCGATGAACTCGGCGGCGGCCTTGCCCTGTGCGAGCGGGAGCGCGTCGATGGTCGCGATCGCGCGGTCGCGCGCGACGAGCACGTGCTCGCCGTCGTCGGTCGTCGTTCCGTCGTAGCCGACCAGTCGCACCTCGACGCCGGTGGGCGTTCGCGACGAGCGATCGAGCTGACGGTCGAGCTCGACGGCGAGCTTGTCGTTGCCGGCGAACACATAGAGCGCTCCGCATCCGTCGGCGACGCCTTCGATCGTGGCGAGCAGCCGCGCCGCGCCGATCGTCGGGGTCCAGTCGGGAAGCTCGACCACGTGGCAGCGGGAGAGCAGCCCCGCGGCCGCGACCTCGTAGAGGATCCAGCTGCTGCGCTCCCGCGCCGGCCACGAGCTGCTCGGGCCGAGCGCGACCAGCAGCTGCGCGTCCGGCGACTGCTCGAGCCGCTCGATCAGGTAGCGGCCGACGATGCGCCCGCCGACGGAGAAGTCCGAGCCGACGAAATGCGGGGCCAGGGTTCCGTACTGGAGGAAGTGCTGGTTCGGAGGCTTGGTGTCGAGGCAGACGACGGTGGTGCCGCGCCGCATGCTCCGGGCGAGGGACTGCCAGACGTCGGTGTCGTCGGTCGCGGGGATGATCACGAGGCCGTCGGCGCGCGCGATCTCGAGCGATCGCAGCCGGTCGATCTGAAACGCGCGCGGGTCGTCGTCGTGCTCCGGGAACGCGCCGGAGACGTGAATGTCGCCGTAGGGGGCTAGCCCCTCGACGAGCCCTCGGTAGATGTTGCGCGCGAACGACGAGCGGCTCTTCGCGAGGAAGACGATGCGACGGGTCGGCGGCCGCCGCGACTGATACTGGGTCACGCCGAACGTTCCGATCGCCAGGACCCCGCCGGCGAAACCGAACGCTCGATCGAGGCCGATGCCGCTGAGCTGCAACCCCGCGAAGAGAGCCAACGAGGGCATCAGGACCACGGTGAAGCCCGAGATCCCCGTCATCGTGCTCTTCCTGATCCGCTGGCGCCTGCGACCGATCCTCATGCCGATGCCCTCAGCCGTGGCCCCCGCCGCCCGCACGACTCCGAGGCCAGCGCGACGGCTCGTTCGAGCGCCTCGAGGGGCTCGGATGTGCACAGGTGATAGGCGAAAGCGCCGTGCAGCACGTCCCCGGCGCCCAGCGTGTCGACCGCCCGTACCGCCGGAACCTCGATCGTGAACGGGCCCGACTCGGCGATTCCGACGACCGGGCCCGCACCCGCCGACACCGCGGCGAATCGTGTCGGCGCCCGGAACAGCTCCCGTGCGACCTCGCCCGCCGCACGTCCTCGCCCGAAGGCGCTCGATGCGATCGCGTACTCGATCCGGGAGAGCAGCTCGTCGGTCCGCGGCTTTGCGCTCCCGGCGTCCAGAACCGTCGGAACGCCGCGCTCACGCGCCTGGTCGAGCACCGACAGCGCGACCGCCGCGTGATGTCCGTCCGCGAGCACGACGTCGGCGTCATCCGACAGCCGCGCCGGATCCATCGGCGCCGCGAAGCCGGCGGCGTTGACCGAGACCACCGTCCGTCGCCCGCGTCCGTCGACGACGATGCTCGAGATCGCAAGCTCGCCCTCGCCGCCCGAGACGTCCTGGACCGCGACGCCGTTGGCCTCCAGATCCGCCCGCGCCATCTGCGCCGATGTCGATCGCCCGAGCGCGGTGATCAGCTCGGCCCGGCCGCCCAGCGCGGCGAACGCGATGGCGGCGTTCGCCGCCGGTCCCCCGGCGCCGATCCATCGATCGTCGGCTGTGATCTTCTCGTCGGGGCGGGGGAACTCGCTGACGTAGTGAATGACGTCGAGCGTGGCGAGCCCGACGAAGCTTCCCCTCACGTCGCTTCCGCGCCGCTTGGCGCGATGGCGTCGGCGAGCTCCGCCGCATCGCCGTTGAGGCGGTGCCGAACTCCGATGGTCACGGCTCCCAGCGCGGAGGCCAGGCGGAGATAGTCGGCGGAGTCCTCTACGACGAGCGCCGACGGGAGGTCCTCGATGGCCTCACGCAGCCGGGTGCGCTTCGGCATGTCCTCTGAGCTTCCGGACGAGGCACTGATCTCGTCGAACAGCGACCCCAGCCGCCACGCATCCAGATAGCTGTCTATGACCTCTCGGTTGCCCGACGAGATGACGATCGAGCGGGTGCCCGACTCGTGCAGCGCCGCGACGGCGGGCCGGACGAACCAGTTGGGGGCGACCGCCTCGGCGAGGGCCGGCGTCACGCGCGTGATCCTCTCCTCCCGCAGGGCCGCCGTCTCGCCCTGGACGTCGTAGCGATCTCGCACCTTCGTCCAGATCTCCGGCTCGGACCGGCCGACCAGATCGTCGAAGAAGTCGTCCTCGAGCTCGATGCCGCGCTCGGTCAGCATGTCGCGGTAGGCGCTCGCCTGGGCGGGCTCTGTGTCGCCGATCACGCCGTCGAAGTCCCAGACCGCGATCGTGAATGGACCCTTTGCCTCGACGAAGGCCCGCACCGCCGCCACCGTCGTCAGGATCGGCGCCGTGTCCACCGGCCGGGTGTGGGGGCCGACTGCCATCGGAGCATCCTAGAGCCACGCACGATCGCTCTCGCCGCATAGGCTCCCCTAAGCGTCAGGTAGGCGAGCCGAAGTTCCCTGTTTCGGTAGCGTCGGTCGCTCCGGGAGGCCAGCGACCAGGAGGCGGAGATGCCGGCGGAGCAGTTCGTATCGGAGCTCAACGATCAGATCGGGCGCGAGTTCGGCGCCCACCAGCAGTACGTTGCCGTCGCGGTCTACTACGACGAGCTCACGCTGCCCCAGCTCGCGGCGTTCTTCTACCGCCAGGCGATCGAGGAGCGCGGCCACGCGATGATGATGGTCCAGTACCTGCTCGACGCCGGCGAGACGCCGGCGATCCCCGGGGTCGAGACGCCCAAGAACGGCTTCGCCGACGTCGTCGAGCCGATCCGGATCGCGCTCGAGCAGGAGAGGCGCGTCACCGACCAGATCTCCGGCCTCGCCGCGATCGCCCGCGAGGCCGACGACTACGTCAGCGAGCAGTTCACCCAGTGGTTCCTCAAGGAGCAGGTCGAGGAGGTCGCCACGATGTCCGACCTGCTCGCCGTCGCGGAGCGCGCCGGCGACCGCTGGTCAGACATCGAGGACTTCATCGCCCGCGAGCACCCCGGCGACGAGGACGGCGACCCGACCTCGCCGACCCCAGCCGGGGGGTAGCCGGCTACAGCGCGAGCGACAGCGGCTGCTCGAGCAGCTCGCGAACCTGGGCGAGGAAGGCGGCGCCGTCGGCGCCGTAGAGGATGCGGTGGTCGCAGATCAGCGTCAGGGTCATGAGGTCGCGCGCGACGACGCGGCCGCGCTCGTCGACGGCGGGCTTCTTGGTCAGCGCGCCGACGGCGAGGATCGCCGCCTGTGGCGGGTTGACGATCGCCGTGAAGCGCTCGATTCCGTACATGCCGAGGTTCGAGACGCTGAAGGTGCCGCCCGAGAGCTCGGGCGGCGTGATCTCGCCGCTGCGCACGCGCTCGATCAGCCGGCGGGCCTGGCGCGAGATCTCGCCGAGCGACTTCTGGTCGGCGTCGTGGACGACGGGCACGACGAGCGCCTCCTGCGCCGCGACGGCGACGCCGACGTTGACGCGCGAGTAGCTCTCCCACTTGCCGTCGCGATAGGCGCCGTTGACGCGCGGGTGGTCGCGCAGCGCCAGCGCCGACGCCTTGACGACCATGTCGTTGAACGACGGCGCCCGCTCGGTCTGCGCCTTCAGTCGCTCGCGCAGCTCGATGCAGAGCGTCATGTCGACGTCGAGCTCGAGCGAGAAGTCCGGCACCGTCGCCTTCGCCTCGGCCATCCGGCGCGACACCGTGCGCTGCAGTCGCGTCGGCTCGTGGACGGAGACGTCGCCCTTGGCGCCGCCCGCCGTGGGCGCCGGCTCGGCGGCCGGCGCCGGCTCGCCCGCCGCGGGCGCCGCACCGGCCTCCCGTTTGCGCGCCGCATCGACCGCGGGCGGCTCCGCCTGCCTCTCGCCGGTCCTCGCGGCCGCCTCGACGTCGGCCTTGACGACGCGCCCGCCCGGACCGCTGCCCTCGACGCGCGCCAGCTCCACGCCGAGCTCGCCGGCCATTCGGCGCGCCAGCGGCGAGGCCTTGACGCGGCCGTCGCCATTCGCCTTGGCGACCGGCGCGGGCTCCTTCGCGGCCGGCTCCCTCGCGGCCTCGGCGGCGTCGCCGCCCGAGTCGGTCGCGACCTGCTCCGTGCCGGCCTCGTCGTCCGGCTCCGTGCCGGCCGCCCGCCTCGCGGCCTCGTCGTCCGGCTTCCCGTCGTCGCGCGCCGCCGGCTCCCCGACGTCGGCTCCGCCCCGCCCGGCGCCACCGTCCTCCGCCGCCTCCGCGCCAGACGCCTGCTCGCCCTCCGCCCCGATGCGCGCGATCGGCTGACCGACCTCGAGCGTGTCGCCCTCCTGCGCGAGCAGCTCGATCAGGACGCCGTCGGTGTCGGCCTCATAGGTCATGTTCGCCTTGTCGGTCTCGATCTCGACGAGCGGCTCGCCGCGCTTGACGGCCCCGCCCTTCTCCACGAGCCATTTCAGCACCGTGCCCTCCTCCATCGAGTCGGACAGTCGCGGCATCAGGACGTCGGTCGCCATCAGAGCGCTCCGAGCGTCGCGCGCGCCGCCTGCACGACGTGCTCCTCGTGTGGGAACGCGGCCTGCTCGAGCGGCTTCGAGTAGGGCATCGGGATGTCGGCCCCGGTCACGCGCGCCACCGGCGCGTCGAGGTAGTCGAACGCGTGCTCCTGGATCAGCGCCGCCATGTTGGCGCCGACGCCGCCGTGCGGCCAGCCCTCCTCGACGATCACCGCGCGGTTGGTCTTGCGCACCGAGGCGAGGATCGTGTCGAGATCGAGCGGTCGCAAGGTCCGCGGGTCTATCACCTCGGCCTCGATCTCGTGCTGCTCGGCGAGCGTGTCGGCGGCCTTCAGCGCCGTCTGCGCCATCCGCGAGACGCCGACGATCGTCACGTCGTCGCCCTCTCGCCGCACCGCCGCCTCGCCGAAGCGCAGCGGCTCCTGCTCGTCGGGAACTTCGCCGCGGCGACCGTAGAGCGTCTCGTGCTCGATGAAGATCACGGGGTTGTCGTCGCGGATCGCCGCCTTGAGCAGGCCGCGCGCGTCGGCCGGCGTCGTCGGCACCGCGACCAGCAGGCCGGGAACGTGCGTGTAGAGAGCCTCGAAGGAGTGCGAGTGGGTCGGCCCGAGCTGGTGGCCGGCGCCTTGGGGCATCCGGATCACCAGCGGCACCTTGACCTGGGCGCCGAACATGTAGCGGATCGAGGCGGCGCTGTTGACGATCTGGTCGAGCGCGAGCAGCGAGAAGTTGATCGTCATCAGCTCGACGACCGGCCGCAGGCCCGCCATCGCCGCGCCGACGCCCATCCCGACGATCGTGTTCTCGGAGATCGGCGTGTCGCGCACGCGCCGCTCGCCGAACTCCTCGAGCAGGCCGGCGGTCACCTTGAACGCCCCCTGGAAGACGCCGACGTCCTCGCCCATCAGGAAGACGCGCTCGTCGGCGCTCATCTCCTCGCGCAGCGCCAGGTTGAGCGCCTCGCGGTAGCGCATCTCAGCCATCCCGGCCCTCCGCGCCCGACTCCATCAGCCGCCGGCCCCGCGCGCCCGCGCCGCGCGCGTCTCGGGGTCGGTCTCGTCGGCGTAGGCGGCGCCGGCCTCGGCGAGCTCCTGCGCGACTTCGCTGGCCTGGCGCTCCCGCTCGCCGCGGTGGACGTCCGGCGAGCGCGAGTCGGTCGACCACCAGGGATCGCGCACCTGGTCGCCGATCACGTAGATGTCGTCGTAGAGCGAGGCGAGGTCGGGGAACGGCGAGCGCTCGGCGAACTCGACCGCCTCGTCGACCGTCTCGACCGCCCGCGCGTCGAGCCGCTCGACGTCCTGCTCGTCGAGCACGCCCTCGGCGACCAGCCGCTCCGGGAACGTCTTGAGCGGATCGCGCGTTCGCCAGCCCTCGACCTCGTCCTTGGTGCGGTACTCCTCCGGGTCGGCCATCGAATGGCCGCGGTAGCGGTAGGTGAGGGCCTCGACGAGCTGTGGCTCGCGGTCGACGCGCGCCTTCTCGAGCGCCGCGGCGACGCTCCGCTCGACGTCGAGCACGTCCATCCCGTCGCAGCGACTGCCCGGGACGCCGTAGCCGGCCGCCTTGAGCGACAGGTCGGTGACAGCGGAATGGCGCTCGAGCGCGGTGCCCATCCCGAACTGGTTGTTGACGACGACGAAGACGATCGGCAGCCTCCACAGCGCGGCGAGGTTCATCGTCTCGCCGAACGTGCCCTGGTTGGTCGCCCCGTCGCCGAACATGCAGAGCGTCGCGTCGTCGGTTCCCTCGTACTCCGAGGCCAGCGCGACGCCGGCGGCCAGCGGCAGGTTGCCGCCCACGATCCCGTAGCCGCCGAGCAGCCGCCGCTGCACGTCGAAGAGGTGCATCGACCCGCCGCGCCCGCCCGAGCAGCCGTCCACCTTGCCGAACAGCTCCGCCATCACCGCTCCCGGCGGGGTCCCGCGCGCCAGCGCGTGGCCGTGCTCACGGTAGGTCGAGAGCAGGTAGTCGCCGTCGCGCAGCCCCTGCGTCGAGCCGACGATCGTCGCCTCCTCGCCGATGCAGAGGTGCAGGAAGCCGCCGATCTTCGCCTTCGCGTACATCTCGCCGGCGCGCTCCTCGAAGCGCCGGATCAGCTGCATCCGCGCGAGGATCCGCTCGCAGACCGCGCGCTCCGGGAGGGGGTGGGTCGCCACCTGTCCCACCCTAGCGGCGCCTCCCGCGCGCGAAACCGCGCGCGTCGTTACCTGACGGCGAGCAGGTCGACCACGAAGACCAGCGTCTCGTTCGGCTTGATGCTCGGCGGCGAGCCCTGCGCTCCGTAGCCCTTGTCGGGCGGGATGATCAGCTCGCGTCGCCCGCCGACCTTCATGCCGACGATCCCCTCGTCCCAGCCGGCGATCACCTGGCCCTGACCGAGCGTGAACTCGAACGGCTGGCCGCGGTCGTAGGAGTTGTCGAACTCCTTCTTGGTCGAGTAGGCGACGCCGACGTAGTTCATCGAGACCTCGTCGCCGGTCTTGACCGCCTTGCCGGTCCCCTGCTCGAGGTCCCTGGTCTCGAGCTTCTTCGGCGGCGGACCGTCCGGGATCGTCACCTTGGGCTTCTTGGCGGAGCTGGCGGGCTGCTCGTCGGCAACCTGGCTGGCGGGCGGGACGTCGACGGTGAACTCGGCCGTCTCGGTGTCACCTCCACCGCAGCCGACGACCGTCAGGGACAGGGCGGCGACGCCGCAGGCGATCAGGTATCGAGTGCGCATGGACGCGCATCCTAAGCGTCCGAGCGATTCGATCGCAACGGGCAGCCGATCACCCGGCCGCCGCCGCGGCCGCCTCATCGAGCCGGTCGTCGCCCCAGAACAGCTCGTCGCCGACGGCGACCGTGGGCACGCCGACCACCCCGCGCGCCGCCGCCTCCTCCGTCGCGGCGCGCAGCCGGTCCTTCACCGAGCGGCTCTCGACGCCCTTCGCGATCGCGTTGGGATGCAGCTCGCAGGCCGCCGCGGCGATCAGGACATTGTCCGGATCCGCGAGGTCGCGGCCGGCGCAGAACGCCTGCCGGAAGGCCGCGAGCGAGAACGCGACGGCCCGTCCGGCCTGCTGGGCGAACGTCGCCGCGCGCATCGCGATCAGCGAGCTGGTCGGCCATCGCTCCGGCCAGCGGACCTCCATCAGCCCGTACTCGCGCGCCCGCCGCTCGACCTCGGCCATCCCCTCGGCGCGCGCCTCGGTCAGCGACCATGAGCCGCCCCCGGTCTGCCGCCAGATCCCGCCGAGCAGGATCGGCTGCCAGATCGGCGCGACCGGCATCGTGTCGTGCATCCGCTCGGCCGCCAGCCAGGCATACGGCGAGCCGAGGTCGTAGTAGAAGACGGGGCGGTCGTGGTCGGTCATCGGGCGTGCTCGTTCGTCACCGGGGCAGGACCGTAACGCGAACCGGGCGCGACACCCCGACGGCGAATGGATAGCCCGCCTCGACGGGCACGCGCGCTCGCAGCCGGTAGGTCGCCCGGCGCCCGGTGGCGCGGAACACGTAGCGGAATCGCCAGCTCCCGCCGGGGCGGCGCGCGCGCACGGCCGAGATCGTCCGCCAACGGTCGCGGAAGTGGGCCTGCACCTCGACCAGCTTGCCGTGACGCGGCAGCGGCCTGCCGACGCGGCCGTGGAAGAGCAGCGGCCGTCCGCCGCGGATCGCGAGCCGGCGCCTGCTGCCGCCCCAGCGGCGAGCCGGCGTCCCGCGCGCACCCGGCCGGCGAGCTCGCGCGCGCCGCACGACGGCGGCTCGCGCCGCCATCGTGATCCTGGCGCGGGGCAGCGGGGCCCGCTCGACGGGCGCGGGCCGCGGCGGGTCGGGGATCGTGCGCACGCCGCCGTAGCCGACACCCACGTTGCCCGCCGCGTCGACCGCGCGCACCCGTAGGTCGTAGGCGCCGCCGGCCCGCTGACGCATGTCGAGCGTCGCGGCCAGCCGGTCGCCCGCTCGCTCGGTCGGCAGCTCGATCCAGTGCTCGGATCCGTAGCGGCGCAGCTCGACCGCGCCGGCGACGATCCCCGACAGATCGCTCGCCTCGACCGCGAAGCGCTCGAGCGCCCCGGGCTCGCCGGGCAGGAAGCGCAGCGCCGGCGGGTCCGGGTCGTAGCGCAGCCGGCGCCCCTGCGACGCCGTGCCGGGATCGACGTTGCCCGCCGCGTCCTGGAGCCAGACCTGGACGTCCCACTCGCCGGCTCCCGGCAGCGCGATCGGCCCCGACGCGGCGATGCTCGCCGCGGCCCGTGCGCCGTCGACGCATTCCCCTGTCCCGCCGATCGCCGTCGCGAACGGGCCCGGAGCCGCGCGGCAGGCCCGCCACAGCGCCCTGGCGATCGGCGCGTGCTGGCCGTCCGGGTTCGCCCACGAGAGCTCGAACGCGTTGGCGGCGCGCCAGCCGTCGCCGGCCGCCACCGCGACGTCTCGTGGCGTGGCCGGAGCCGTGTTGTCGACATGGACCGCGTAGCTGCGCCGCGCCGTCGTCGCGCCGACGTCGGTCGCGCGCAGCTCGACCAGTCGCCTGCCGTCGGGCAGCCGTGCCGTGTCGAGCGCCCAATCGCCCGATCGTCCGAGCGGACAAGGCTGCAGCCGCGCGTAGCGGCCCGCGACCGCCGTGCAGCTCGACGGCGAGGCGAGCAGCATCCCGCTGTCGAACGCCGCCTCGATGCCGGCCAGGCCGCCACCGGTGTCGCTGGCGGGAAAGGACAGGCCCTGAACGCCGCGCCGCCAGCCGCCGCCGAGCAGGCTCCCGCCGGGCTCGCCGATGCCCGGAGCCGCGAAGTCGTTCAGCGTGAAGTCGAACGAGCGCCCGCGCAGGCGGAGGTCGCCGTAGACGCTCTGCGAGCACGAGAAGCCCGGCCCGCAGCGCAGGTGGAAGCCGACACGACGCGCCTCGAAGCCGCTCGTGGTCGAGCTCCAGCTGCGTCCGACGGGGCCCTGCACGCCCGACGGCTGGTACCAGCTGGCGTTGCCGAGATGGCCCTGGAACAGGTAGGCGCGACCGCCCTGGCCGTCATGGGTCTCGGTCGCCTCGGCGTAGCTCGCCATCCCGTTGACGCAGCAGCCCTCCAGCACGCCGAACGCGCCCGCGTAGTGGGTGAACGCCGTTCCGTTCGGCGCGTGGGCGAACCAGCCGCCGTAGGCCCCCGAGGGGTAGGTGCGCTGCGTGCCGCCGCCGCCGTTGCGGACCGCGAGCCCGAACTCGCCGCAGCCGCTGCCGGCGTGCTGGTCGACGGTCGGCGCGCCCGCCGCCTGCCAGACGAAGTCATGGTGGCCGTTGCCGGAGGCGTAGTCGCACTGGCGAACGCTGTAGCTCCCAGCGGTCGCGGGCTGCGGAGCGGTGAGGCAGGTCAAAGCGAGCGCTGCGGCAAGCGCGACGGCGAGGCGGAACGGGCGCGGCACGGCGTCTCCTTCGGTGGGGGTCGCTTCCCACCAAGGGCGGTTTCGCCGAGAACCTGCCCCCCTCGCGCCCTAGCCGTGGATCAGCCAGCCGTCGGTTGCGCGCGCCGCCTCGAGGATCGTCTCGGCGAACGCGGGATGCGGGTGGATCGAGCGCGCGAGCTCGGGGTAGCCGCCCTCGAGGTCGCGCGCGACGACCAGCTCCTGGATCAGCTCCGCCGCCTTCGGGCCGACGATGTGCGCGCCGAGGATCTCGCCGTAGCGCTTGTCGCCGACGATCTTCACGAGCCCCGTGCGGTCGCCGTAGACGGTCGGCGCGCCGACGGCGCCCATCGGGATCTTGCCGACGGCCACGTCGTGGCCAGCCTCCTTCGCCTGCGCCTCGGTCAGGCCGAAGCTCGCCACCTGCGGCGAGCAGAAGGTCACGCGCGGGATGTAGTCGTGGGCGATCGGATGGGTCGGCAGACCGACCGCGTCCTCGACGGCGACGATGCCCTCGTCGGAGGCCTTGTGCGCCAGCGCCGGGCCGGGGACCATGTCGCCGATCGCGTAGACGTCCTGCTTCGACGTGCGCAGCGCGCCGTCGACGACGACCAGGCCGCGCTCGTCGGTCTCGACGCCCGCCTCCTCGAGCCCGAGTCCGTCGACGTCGGGTCCGCGCCCGGCGGCGATGCAGAGCAGGTCGAACTCCTGCGCCTCGCCGTCGATCACGATCCTCACGGCCTCGCCGGTGTCCTCGGCCGACTCGACGTTCGCGCCGGTCACGATCTTGACGTTCTGCTTGGCGATCTCGCGCGCGCACGCTCGCGCCGCGTCCTTGTCCTCGAGCGGCAGGATCTGGTCGAGCGCCTCGATCAGCGTCACCTCGGTGCCGAGCCGCCCGAACGCCGACGCGACCTCGGTGCCCGAGGCGCCGGCGCCGATCACCGCGAGGCGCTTCGGCTGCTCGGAGGTCAGCCACATCGCGGCGGTGTCGAGGATCCGCCCGCCGAACTGCAGCCCGAGCAGCGGCTTGGCGTTCGTGCCGGTCGCGAGGATCACCTTGCCCGCCTCGATCTCCTGGCCGTCGAACGAGCCGCCGACCTTGACGTTGCCGTCCTCGGTCAACGAGCCGTGGCCGCGGATCACCTCGATCTTGTTCTTGTCGAACAGCATCGAGACGCCCCCCACCATCGTCTTGACCACCTTGTCGCGGTGCGCCGCCGCGCCCGCGAAGTCGAAGCCAACCTCACCGGTCGCGATGCCGAAGCGGTCGGCGGTCGTCACCTCCTTGTAGGCGTCGGCGACGCGCAGGACGGCCTTCGCGGGGATGCACGCCTCGTTGAGGCAGCGGCCGCCGACGCTGTCGGCGCTCTCGACGACGGCGGTCGTCATTCCAAGCTGAGCGGAGCGGATCGCGGCGACGTAGCCGCCCGGCCCGGAGCCGATGACCACGCAGTCGTAGGAGGAGTCGGACATGCCCGCAGCAGACTACCCAAGCGTGCTCAGTCCGAGCCCGGGCGCTGCGGCATCTGGATCCGCGCCATCGCCTTTACGAGGAACCAGAACAGCGTCCCCGAGCAGGCGACGATCAGGAAGGCCAGGACGCCCGCCCAGACGCTGCTGGCGAGCAGCAGCGCGAGCGACGCGCCGATGATCGTCAGCGCGAGCAGCGCCTGCAGGCCGAGCACCGCCCAGTAGCGCGCGCGCCACATCCCGACCGCGATCAGGATCATCAGACCGGCGCCCAGCAGCGTCGAGAACGACTTGCCGGCCTCGTCGGGATCGAAGGCGAGCGCGAGCGAGACGAGGTTGGCGAGCGCCGCGACGGCGGCGACGATCGCGCCGACGGTCACGGCCGTCGGGCGCTCGCCCGCGCCCAGCGGCTTCAGCTTCGCGCGCGCCTCCGCGTCCTTGGCGCGGCCGCGGGCGTAGCCGCGCTCCATGAAGTCCTGGGCGGTCGCGGCGCGCGGGGCCGCCGCGCCGTCGGCCTCGGCGCCGTTGGGCGCGGCGCCGGGCGGCGCGGAAGCGGCGGTCGCCGCGCGTCGGCGCTCCTTGCGCCGCTTGCGGCTACTGCGCTGCGCCAAGGCTCGCCTCCTCGAGTCCGGCGCGCAGGAACGCCGCCGCGGCGCCCGGGTCGGCGGCCTCGCGAATCGCTCGCACGACGACGACGCGCTCCGCGCCGGCGGCCGCCACGTCGTCGACGTTGCCGCCGTCGATCCCGCCGATCGCGAACCATGGCTGCGGCGGCCGCAGCGCGGCCGCGGCACGCACGTAGCCGAGCCCGGTGGCGGAGCGTCCCGGCTTCGTCGGCGTCTCCCAGACCGGACCGACGCTGAGCTGATCGGCGCCCGCTTCGATGCCCGCCTCGAGCTGCTGCGCGTCGTGGGTCGACAGCCCGACCAGCAGTTCCGGCCCGCCGACCTTCCGAGCCGCCGCGACGTCCATGTCGTCCTGGCCGACGTGGACGCCGTCGGCGCCGGCGCGCAGCGCCAGATCGGGGCGATCGTTGATCCACAGCAGGGCCCCGTGGGCATCGCAGAGCGCGCGCCATGCCGCCGCGCGCGCCACCAGGGCGTCGTCGGCGAGCTCCGGATCGCGCAGCTGAACCATGTCCACGCCTCCGTCGAGCGCCGCGTCGAGCGCCGCATCCTCCATCCCGCCATCGGTGACGAAGTAGAGGCGCGCGTGCTCCAGCCGCTCGCGCCGTTGTGCTGCCGTGGTCATCCGCCTCATCCTCGCAGAGGAACGCGCTCGCACAGGGGTACCTTGTACGCGATGGAACGCTCTTACGACCTCGTCGTGGTCGGCGCCGGAGCGATCGGCCTCAGCTGCGCCTGGCGCTGCGCCCAGGCCGGCATGTCGGTGCTCGTGGTCGAGCGCGACGAGCCCGGGGCGGGAGCGTCCGGCGTCGCCGCCGGGATGCTCGCGCCGGTCACCGAGGCCACCTTCGGCGAGCAGGCGCTGCTCGAGCTCAACCTCGCCGCGCGCGCCCAGTGGCCGGCGTTCGCGGCCGAGCTGGAGGAGCTGACGGCGCTGCCGACCGGCTACGTGGAGCCGGGAGCGCTGGTCGTGGCCGCCGATCGCGACGACGCCGAGGAGCTGCGCCGCCTGCACGCCTTCCAGGTCGAGCTGGGGCTCGACGCCGAGTGGCTCGGTCCGCGTGCCGCGCGCCGCCGCGAGCCGGGCCTGTCGCCGCGGATCGGCGGGGCGATCCACGCGCCGCGGGACGGCGCCGTCGACCCCGCGGCCGTCGTCCACGCGCTCGCGGCCGCGCTCGCCTCCGCCGGCGGCGAGCTGCGCTTCGGCGTCGAGGTCACGGGCATCGACACGGCCGGCGGGCGCGTCGGCGGCGTGGAGGTCGTGCCGGTCGACGCCGCGCACGATCCCGACCAGCTGCTGGTCGCGGGGCTCGACGAGCGCGAGACGATCCCAGCGCGCGCCGTGCTGGTCGCCGCCGGCGCCTGGAGCGCCGAGGGCGGGCTCGCGACCGAAGCGTCGGCGCCGCCGATCCGACCGGTGAAGGGCCAGCTGCTGGAGCTGCGCGTCCGGCGCGGCCACCGCCCGCCGGCGCGTCACGTCATACGCAGTCCGCGCTGCTACCTCGTCACCCGCGCCGACGGGCGCGTCGTGCTGGGCGCGACCGAGGAGGAGCAGGGCTTCGACACGGCCGTCACCGCCGGTGGGGTCCACCGCCTGCTCGAGGCGGCCTGGGAGGTGCTGCCCGACGCCGGCGAGCTCGAGCTGGTCGCCGCCCGCGCGGGGCTGCGCCCCGGCACGCCGGACAACGCCCCGGCCGTCGGGCCCGGCGAGGTCGAGGGGCTGCTCTGGGCGACCGGCCATCACCGCAACGGGGTGCTGCTGGCCCCGTTCACCGCGCGCGCGATCGCGAGCCTGCTGGTCGACGGCGAGCTGCCGGCCGCCTGGGCCGCCTTCGGCCCGCGGCGATTCCTCGACGAGGTGCCGGCGTGACCGTCACGGTCAAGCTCAACGGCGAGACGCACGAGCTGCCCGACGGGGCGACCGTCGCCGACGCGGTCGCGGCGGTCGGCGCGCCCAGCGACGGCCGCGGCGTGGCCGCCGCCGTCGACGGCGAGGTCGTCCCACGCAGCGCCTGGGCCTCGCACCCGCTCGCCGTCGACGACCGCGTCGAGGTCCTGCGGGCGGTTCAGGGAGGATGACTCGATGGGCGCCCTGAAGATCGCCGACCGCGAATTCGACTCGCGCCTGATCGTCGGCACCGGCGGCTTCCGCAGCCTCGACTCGATGCGCGACGCCGTGCGCGCCTCCGGCGCCGAGATGGCGACGGTCGCGCTGCGCCGCGTCGACCCGTCGGCGCGCGGATCGATCCTCGAGGTGCTCGACGACTGCGGCTGCTTCGTCCTGCCGAACACCGCCGGCTGCTTCACCGCACGCGACGCCGTGACGACCGCGCGGCTGGCCCGCGAGGCGCTCGAGACGAGCTGGGTCAAGCTCGAGGTGATCGGCGACGACAAGACGCTGCTGCCCGATCCCGGCGAGCTGCTCGACGCCGCCGAGGAGCTCGTCGCCGACGGCTTCACCGTCCTGCCCTACACCAGCGACGACCCGATCCTCGCGCGCCGGCTCGAGGACGCCGGCTGCGCGGCGGTGATGCCGCTCGGCTCGCCGATCGGCAGCGGCATGGGAATCGCAAACCCCTACAACCTGCGCCTGATCGTCGAGTCCGCGCGCGTGCCGGTGATTCTCGACGCGGGCATCGGCACCGCCTCCGACGCCGCGCTCGCGATGGAGGCCGGCTGCGACGCCGTGCTGCTCGCCAGCGCCGTCTCGCGCTCCCGGGATCCCGCCGCCATGGCGACCGCCATGCGCAAGGCCGTCGAGGCCGGCTATGCCGCCCGCCACGCCGGTCGCATCCCGCGCCGGCTCTACGGCGAGGCCTCGAGCCCGGTCGAGGGCGTCGCGGAGCTCACATGAGGCGGCTGCAAACCTTCGCCTCATGAGACCTCCCGCGGTGTCCGCGATCGACGATCTTGCCGGCCGCTGGACGGCAGCCTGGACCGCCGAGGGAGGTTTCGCGGCTTGCTGCAGCGCCGAGCTGACCTACGAGGATCCGCTTGCGGCGGAGCCGCTGAGCGGGCTGGTCGAGCTCGAGGCGCACGCGGCGCGCCTGCGCGAGGCGTTTCCCGACGTGCGCGTCGAGCAGACCGCGCCGCCGCTGCTGCGCGGCGACCATGCGTGCGTCCCCTGGAAGCTGCTCGGCACCAACCGCGGCCCGCTCGCCATGTTGCCGGCGACCGACCGCTTCCTCAGCCTCCACGGCCTGCACTACCTCGAGCTGACCGACGGCCGCGTCCGCCGCGCGCGGGGCTTCCTCGACCTCTACGAGGCCGCGACCCAGCTGGGCCTGCTCCCGGCTCGTGGCGGCTGGGGCGAGCAGGCGCTGATGCTGCTCAGGGGATTCGGCCTGCGGCGCTGACTACCGGACGGTGAGCGAGCCGTCCTGGCCCGAGTGGATCGTGCAGTGGTAGGCGATCTTCCCGGGCGTGGTGAAGGTCTCCTCGTAGGTGTCACCCGGCTGCAGCGTGCCCGAGTCGAAGTCCGGCCCCGGCCCGTCCTCCTTCGTGACCGTGTGCGGCAGCTTGCCGGTGTTCGTCCACTTGACGGTCGCGCCCTCGCCGACGGTGGCGTCCTTCGGCTCGTAGTCGATGTCGACGATCTCCACGGCGACCTGCTCGCCCGCCGCCGCGCCGCCGCCGGAGGCCTGCTTCTCGGTCGTCGCCGTCTGCTCCGTCGCCGCGCCGCCGCCGTCGCCGGCGGAGTCGCCGTCGTCGTCTCCGCCGCAGGCGACGGCGACGAGGCTGAGTGCGAGCGTTGCGAGGACTGCTGCGAGAAGCTGCTTCATGACTGGCCTCCTCCGAGAAGTGTGCGACCAGCGTACTGCCGTCGGTGACGTTCGTCAGATCACGCGACGAGCAGCTCGAGCAGCGCCTTCTGCGCGTGGAGCCGGTTCTCGGCCTGGTCCCAGACGGCGGAGCGGGGGCCATAGAGGATCTCGGCCGTGATCTCCTCGCCCGGGTGGGCGGGAAGGCAGTGCAGCGCGATCGCGTCGTCGCGGGCCGCGGCGAGAAGCGCCTCGTCGACCCGGTAGGGCGCGAGCGTGCTCCGCCGCGTCGCCGCCTCGGCGGGATCGTCGCCCATGCTTACCCAGACGTCCGCGTAGACGGCATGCGCTCCCGCGGCCGCCTCGGCCGGATCGCTGACGACCGTCGCGCGACCTGAGCCCTCCGCGCCGTCGGTCGCCAGCTCGACGGCGGCCGCGGCGGGGGCGAGCTCGGGCGGGCTCGCCACCACGACGTCGATGCCGGCCTTCGCGCCGAGCACCATCAGCGACGCGGCGACGTTGTTGCCGTCGCCGACGTAGGCGAGTCGCAGGCCGTCGAGCCGGCCGAAGCGCTCGCGTAGGGTGAGCAGGTCGGCTAGCGCCTGGCAGGGGTGGTGGTCGCGGGTCAGCATGTTGATCACCGGCACCGAGCCGTACTCGGCGAGCTCCTCGAGCGGCGCGTGGTCGCCGGTCCGGATGCCGATCGCATGGACGAAGCGCGACAGCACCGTCGCCGTGTCGCGCGGCGACTCTCCGCGCGACAGCTGCAGCTCGTCGCCGCGCAGCACGACGGGCGTCCCCCCGAGCTCGGCGACGCCGACCTCGAACGACACCCGCGTCCGCGTCGACGGCGCCTCGAAGACCAGCGCGACGCTCTTGCCGGCGAGCGCGTCCGAGGCCAGCCGCTCGGCCTTCAGCTCGACGGCACGGTCGATCAGTGCCGTCAGCTCGCCGCGCGTAAGCTCGGCGCCGGTCAGGAAATGGCGAGTCACCCCGGCATCGTATTGCGGCTCCTCACCTGGAACCTCTTCCACGGGCGCGACTGGCCGCCGAACCGGGCGCTGCTGACGTGGCGCTCGAAGCTGCTGCGCCGCTCCGAGCGCGACGCCACGCACGTCCAGGTCAACCGCCCGCTGCGCGCCGAGCTCGCCGCGCGGCTGGCGGGCTGGGAATGGGACGTCGCCCTGCTGCAGGAGGCGCCACCGCGCTGGCTGGACGACCTCGGGCGAGCGAGCGGCGCGGCCGCGGTGCGCGACCTGACGTCACGCAACTCGCTCCCCGGGCTGCGCGCCCGCCTGGCCGAGTGGAACACAGATTTGATCGGGTCGAACGAGGGCGGCTCCAACATGCTGCTGGTCCGCCCGCCGGCGCCGATCGTGGCCACGACGGCGACGACGCTGGCGGATCGGCCCGAGCGACGCCGGCTGCTGATGGCGCGCATCGCGCTGCCGGGCGGGCGGCGGCTGGTCGTCGCCAACGTCCACCTCTCGGTGCCGCGCACCGGACGCGGGGCCGCCGAGGCGCTCCGCGCCGCTCAGCTCGCGAGCGAGTGGGCCGCGGGGGACCCGCTCGTGCTCGGCGGCGACCTCAACCTGCGTCCGGCGGACCACCGGCGGGCCTTCGACGAGCTGCGCGACCGCTTCTCGCTCGCGGCGCCGACCGGTCCGCGATCGATCGACCACCTGCTCGCTCGATCGCTCGCGGTCGTCTCGAGGCCGACCGTGCTTCCCGCCGCCGAGCGGGAGGTCGCCGGCCCCGACGGACTGGCGATCAGGCTGTCCGACCACGCTCCGGTCGTCGCTTCGTTTGGCCTGCGATAGTCCCCCCGGACCAGCGAACCGACTCGACCGGGAGGAAGTTCCAGATGGCGGAGCAACGGGGCAGCGGCACCGGGGGGCGCAGAGGCGGTAGCGCATCGAAGCGGCCGGCGGCCGGCAGCGTCAACGAGCTGCGCGACGCGCTCAGCAGCCTGATCGACCCGCTCGGGATGGTGATGCTCACGCGCGAGCGGATCGAGGACGCGCTCAACGACGCCGTCAGCCGCGGGCGCGTCACCGCCGACGACGCCCAGGACCTCGTCACGAGCCTGATCGAGCGCGGCCGCCGTCAGACCAACGACGTGCTCGGCGAGCTCGAGGACATGGTCTCGCAGAAGGCCGGCCGCGCGCGGGCGAAGGCCGACAAGGCGCGCCGCGCCGCCGGCATGGGCGCCGCGTTCCCGATCTCCGGCTACGAGGACCTGACCGCCGCCCAGGTCCAGGTGCGGCTCGACGGGCTCGCCCCCGCGGACCTGCGCAAGGTGCGCGAGCACGAGAAGCGCCACGCGAACCGCAAGACCGTGCTGCGGGCGATCGACCAGCGGCTCAAGTAGCGGCGATGTCGGAGACCCCCGCCGTCGGCCGACCGCGTCCGCGGCGCGACGAGGAGCTGGAGGTGACGATCGAGTCGCTCGCCTACGGCGGCGCCGGCGTCGGTCGCTCCGAGGGCTTCGTCGTCTTCGTCCGCGGCGCGGTGCCGGGAGACCGCGTGCGCGCACGGGTGGGCAAGTCGAAGCGCTCCTACGCCGAGGCGACGGTCGTCGAGCTGCTGGAGCCGTCGGCGGATCGGATCGATCCCGCGATCCCGCATCCGGGCGCTCCCTGGCAGGTGCTTCCCTACGAGCGCCAGCTCGAGGTCAAGCAGGCGCAGGTCGTCGAGGCGCTCGAGCGGCTCGGCGGCTTCGAGGCGCCGCCGGTCGAGCCGATCGTGCCGGCGGTCGACCAGCTGCGCTACCGCAACAAGGTCGAGTACTCCTTCGGCGAGGACGAGAGCGGGCGGATGGTGCTCGGCTCGCATCGCGCCGGTCGCTGGGACGCGATCGACGAGCTGACCGTCGACGTGCTCGCCTCCGAGCGGGTCGACGAGCTGCGCAACGCGATCGCCGACTGGTGCCGCGAGCACCAGGTGCCGGCCTACGACCGTCGCGACCAGTCGGGCGTCCTGCGCAACCTGGTGATTCGCGAGGGCCGCCGCGGCGGCGAGCTGCAGGCGCGCCTGGTCACCAGGCGCAAGCAGATCGAGGCCGATGTGCTCGCGGCGTCCGTGCCGGCCGACAGCTTCCTCACCACCAACGTCGAGGGTCTCGGCGAGACCACGCTCGGCGGCGAGACGCAGCTCGTCAAGGGTCAGAGGAAGCTCTTCGAGGAGCTCGAGATCGCCGGCAGCAAGCTGCGCTTCGGCATCTCGCCTGAGGCCTTCTTCCAGACCAACACCGAGATGGCCGAGCGGCTCTACGCGAACGCCGCCGAGCTTGCCGGGTTGACGGGCCGACAACGCGTCTTCGACCTCTACTGCGGCATCGGCACGATCGGGATCGCGCTGTCGCTCGAGGCGCGCGAGGTGATCGGCGTCGAGATCGTCGAGCAGGCCGTCGCCGACGCGATCGCCAACGCCGAGCTCAACGGCATCGACAACGCCCGCTTCTACGCCGGCGACATTCGCACCGCGATGCGGCCGCTGATCGAGGAGGAGGGAACCGCCGACGTCGTCGTGATCGACCCTCCGCGCGCCGGCCTCTCGCAGAAGGTCGTCCGCCGAGTCCTCGAGGTCGGCGCCCCGACGATCGTCTACGTCTCCTGCAACCCGACCACGCTCGCCCCCAACGCCCGCCAGATGGTCGACGCCGGCTACGAGCTCGCCACCGTCCGCCCCGTCGACATGTTCCCGCAGACGCCGCACATCGAGTCCGTCGCGCTGCTGCGCAAACCCTCCCCGTAGATATCACTTATCGGTGATATCCTGCGGAGTGTGGACGCCTCCGAGCTGATCCGTACGACGCGTCGCCGGCACGGCCTGAGTCAGCAGCGGCTGGCGCGCCGGGCCGGGACGAGGCAATCTGCGATCAGCCGGCTCGAGCGCGGCGAGGTGTCTCCGACGACCGAGACCCTGGATCTGCTGCTCAACGCGATGGGCGAACGCCTCGAGCTGGGCGTAGCGCCCCTCGAGCGTCGGTACGACCCCCTTCACCGCAAGACGAACGCGCAGCGATCGCCCGAGGAGCGGCTCGCGCTCGCCATCTCGTGGAACCGCATGGCTGGGCGTCTCGCCGCGGCCGGCCGCGAGGCTCGTGACGGCCTCTGACCGGCCACTCGACGCCGAGCGGATCCTGCGGGCGCTGGCCGAGCATCGGGTCGACTACGTGTTGATCGGCGGCCTGGCGGTCCAGACCCATGGCCACGTTCGGACGACCAACGACGCCGACGTGATCCCAGCCCCCGATCCCGCGAACCTCGAACGGCTGGCCGCCGCGCTGCGATCGCTCGACGCTCGCGTGCTCAATCCCGGCAGCGAGGACCTTCCGATCGACGCGCGCATGCTGCCGCGCGCGACGATCTGGCAGTTCGCCACCCGCGACGGCGGCATCGACGTGATGCGCGAGGTGCCGGACGGCGATCCGTTCGACCGACTCAGCGAGCGTGCGCTGCGGATCCGGCTCGGCGACATCGAGGTTCCCGTCGTCAGCCTCGACGACCTGATCCGGATGAAGCTCGCGCGCGGTCGCAGCATCGACCTCGAGGACGTCGCGGCGCTGACCGACGACGGCGCCGCAGGCGAGGCGCGATGACCGACGAGAACCGACGCGCGCTCAGCCGCCCGGGGTTAGATTGCGCTTCGCATGAGCGTCTACTACGCCGGACCGAACCCGCCCGACGCGCCCGAGCTGCGCGTGCTCGGAGCGCTGATCGAGAAGCGGCGGACGACGCCGGACGCCTATCCGCTGAGCGTGAACTCGCTGCGGCTGGCCTGCAACCAGACGACGAACCGCGACCCCGTCGTCGAGTACGACGAGCACACGGTCCTCGACGCGCTCGAGCGGCTGGGCCGGCGCGGCTGGACTCGGCTCGCCAGCGGCGCGGGCAGCCGCGCGCGCAAGTACCGCCACCTCTTCGACGAGGCGCTCGAGCTGGCCGACGACGAGCTGTCGCTGCTCGCGGTGCTGATGCTGCGCGGCCCGCAGACCGCTGGCGAGCTCAAGCAGCGGGCGGACCGCCTGTGCCCGTTCGCCGATCTCGCGGCGGTCGAAGCGACGCTCGAGCGAGTGATCGACCGCGAGCTGGTCGCCCGCCTGCCGCGCCGCCCGGGACAGAAGGAGCAGCGCTACGTCCAGCTGCTCGACGGCGGCGAGGACGGCGAGCCGATCGCGGTTGCAGCGCCGGCGACGGCATCGTCCGCCCACGGCGATCCGCATGTCGACGAGGCCGCGCCGGCCGTTTCCGCGCCGCAGGCCCGGGCGACGCTCCCGCCAGAGGTCGAGGAGCGGATCGACAGTCTCGAGCGCCAAGTCGCCGAGCTGAGCGCCGAGCTGCGTGCGCTGCGCGCCGAGCTTGGTCCCTGAGCGCTCGCCGAAGCATTCTTGGGGCTATGACCCCAACGATTCTTCGCTCGAGCTAGGCCGCGTTCGTCTCGACGCTCGTCACCGGCAGGCCGGTCGCGTGTGCGGCCTTGCGCTGGAGGTCGAGGTGGAGCCACTTCGACAGGTGATGCGGCAGCGTCGAGACGATCAGCTCGTCGTAGCTGCCGCGGTTGCAGGCGTCGGTGATCGCGGCGAGTGGATCGGGGTCGCCGACGATCGCCTCCTTGACCGGCAGGCCGGTCGCGCGCAGCCGCGCGAGGAGCGCGTCGCGGTGCTCCTCCGCCTCCTCGCGCCCCTTGTCCGACGCCATGTTCGCCGCCCACGCGACTCCGTGTGGCGTCGCCGGGATCAGCACGGTGAACTCATAGTCCCCCGCCGCCGCCCGCTCGCGCAACGCCCCCAGCAGATCGTCCGACTCGGCGGTCTGGTTCGCCACCACAAGCACCTGCGCCACGGCTCCTCCTCGTTCGACTCCTCGACGTGGAGTTACCCGCCGGCCGGCCAGGCGAAGCCACCTCGGGCCAGGGGGCACCGTCGGCGCCCTACGCTGATCCGCTCAGTAGGGCGGGAAGTCCGCGTACCAGTCGCCGAGCGAGCGGAAGGCGCTCCAGAAGGCGCGCTTGGCGCGCTCGTCGTCGAGCGACGCGTCGATGTCGGGCACGTAGAGCGCGTCGCAGCTGGCGGTCAGCTTCTGGATCTCGCCTGGCTTGGCGTCGACCTCGGCGGCCAGCGGGACTTGCAGCGCGTTGAGCTCCTCGCACGCCTCCTCGCCCATCACGACGACGATCCGCGGCTGGATGACGGCGAGCTCGTCGAGCACGCGCGCCTTGCACTCCGGCGCCGCGAGGTCGGTGTCGTGGACCGGGCACTTGACGACCACCGTGCCGTAGACGGCGAGCGGATCGATGCCGAGCCGCTTGAAGCTCTTCATCAGCGCGCTGCCCGAACGGCCGTAGAAGGCGACGCCCTCCTCGATCTCCGACGGCCGCGGCGCGAACTTCAGCATGAAGACGTCGGCCTGCGGGTGGCCGGAGCCGAGCACCGGCATCAGGCTGCCGCGCGGGCAGTGCTCGCAGCCCTGGATCTCGTGAGTCAGCTGGTTGAGCTCGCGGATCGCTCGCTCGAGGTACTTCTCACGGATCTCGTCGTCGGTCGCCGGCACGACCGAGGGATTAGACGGAGTCGGGCGCTGTCCTCTTGGTTGCATGATGGTTGTCATCAGGGTAGTTCTCAGCGGAGGGCGCGACCGCGGCTCCCTGGCCTGAGGTCGTGTCGCTTGGCCGGCCGTGTTCGCTCAGCCGCTGGCGCGACGGCTGCGGCTGGCGCCGGCGCCGGGCTTCGCCGTCCGCCGCCGTGCGGCCTCGGGCGTGGCGCGCGTCTGGATGAACTTGAGCGCCTGGACGTAGAGCAGCGACTGCTTCTTGCGGACGATGTCGGCGTCGCGCAGCGACTCGAGGAACTCCTCCGGGCCGTCGAAGTCGCGCATCCGGATCTTCACCGAGCCGAGCCCGGCCGCGACGTGGGAGTCCGATCCGGCTCCCGCGACGATCCGGTACTTCTCGGCGAAGCGCGCCGCCTCCTCGTTGAACGCCGAGAACGCGACGCGAGGGTTGAATACCTCGATCGCGTCGACGTCCTCGACGACGGCGAGCAGGTGCTCGTAGTCGGGCACCGAGTGCATCCGGTCGAACGGATGCGGCACGTAGACCAGGCCGCCCTGCGCCTGGATCTCGGCGATCGTCTCCTGCAGCGTCAGTCCCTTCGGGATCTTCTTCTCGATGAACAGGCCGATCACCTCGCCCTGGTCGGCCGTCTTGACCTCCTCGGCGACGATCACCTCGATCCCGTCCATCTCCTCGGCCAGCGCGCGCGCCTCGTGTGCGCCCGAGACCTCGTTGTGGTCGGTGATCGCGATCTTGTCGAGCCCGGCCGCCTTGGCCGCCGCGAGCAGCGTTGCCGCCGGCGTCGCGCAGTCGCTCGAGTGGTCGGTGTGCATGTGCAGGTCGACGTGGACGTAGCGCCGGTCCGCCAACCGCCTGCGCAGCGCCGGGCTCCCGCCGGGCTCGTGCCGCCGAGCGGCCGCCCGCGCGTAGATCGCCTCGAACTCGTCGACCGTTCGCGCCCAGGTCAATCCCTCACGCGCCCGCGCGATCCGCGCGGCGAACCGCTCGCGCAAGCTCGGCTCGCCCACCAGCCGCGCCAGCTGAGCGCCGAGCGCGACCGAGTCGCGCGGATCGAACAGCAGCCCCAGCTCCCCGTCGTCGAGCAGCTCCCCGTACTGCGGCAGGTTCGCCACGACCGGCACGGCTCCCGCGCCGAGCGCCCGCAGCACCAGCTGCGGCGACGGCGCCACGCCGGTCGACGCCGCCACCACGACGTCGGCCCGCGCCAGATGCTCGTCCTCCGACCCATCCGCCGGTCCCGCCAGCCGTACCCGGTCGCGCAATCGTCGCGGCAGCTGCAGCGGGGACGCGATCGCGGCCGGGTCGCGCAGCCAGATCGTCGCCGTCCAGTCCCCGTCGACCGGCAGCTTGCGCAGCGCCCTCACGAACAGCCGCAACCCGCCGCGATCCTCATCCGCCGAGTACAGGATCTCCGGCGGCCGCTCACCGGCCTCCCGCTCGATCAGATCCGCCCCCGGCGCGACCACCGCGTAGTCGCCCGGAAAGAACCGCTCCAGCAGCTCGCGCGTCGCCACCGAGGTCGCGGCCCGCGCATCCAGCCGCCCGAACAGCAGCTGCACCATCCGCCGCGCCACCTGCGTCGACAGGAACCGCTCCGTGGTCCCATGAAACGTCCCGACGTTCAGCGTCCGCGAATGCCTCAACGCCGCCGAGGCCGCACTCGGCGCGAACGGCTCGTGGACATGCACGAAGTCCAGCTCCGCATGCTCGAGCAGATCCTCCAACGTCCGCGACACGTCGATCGGCAACGCCATCGCCCGCCCCCTCCGAAACGGCAGGCTCTGCCCGACCGCCAGGACGTCACCGTCGAACAACGCGTCCTGCTCGCCCGCCACCACCCGCCTGACCCGCGCCCGCCCATCGCGCACGAGCTTCCGCGAGTCCGAGGGAGCCACGACCACCACCCGGTGGCCCCGCCCCCGCAGCTCCCCCGCGACCCGCTCCACATACCGGTTGACGTCGTGCCCCTGCTCCCAGGGATACGGCGTCACCTGCGCGATCGCGAAGTGCTCAGTCACGACCGCGCAGGATATGGCGCACGAGCTACGCCTGAGTCGTCTCGCTGCTCACCGGCGCCGCAGCGCCCGGCAGCTTCGGCGCCCCGCCATGCTCGGCGATGAACTCCTCGGTGTTCTCACGAGCCACCGAGTCCGGCACCTGCACCGGCGGCGACTTCATCAGGTAGCTCGAGGGCGCCTCCAGCGGCCCCCCGATGCCCTTGTTGAGCGCCAGCTTGCAGCAGCGCGTCGCGTCGATCACGATGCCCGCCGAGTTCGGCGAGTCCCAGACCTCGAGCTTCAACTCGACATTGAGCGGCACGTCGCCGAACGCCTGGCCCTCGACGCGGATGTGCGCCCACTTGCGGTCGGTCAGCCACGGCACGTAGTCCGACGGGCCGATGTAGACGTCGTCCTTGGGCAGCTCGTGGTCCATGATCGACGTG
>Ga0190265_10000157_pt1 | contig 66024 bp, 56 predicted proteins | sample Popmic124T_FD_133135 | JGI IMG/M metagenome (GOLD analysis project Ga0190265, IMG submission 133135) | Populus adjacent soil microbial communities from riparian zone of Indian Creek, Utah, USA - 124 T | ecosystem: Environmental > Terrestrial > Soil > Riparian zone | place: USA: Utah | collected... | reverse complement strand
AGCCCGGAGGAGCTCGTCTCGATCACAGGCGAGCTTCTTGTGGACCAGGGTTTTACCGGATTGGTCAAGAATGCAGATGTACATGCTGCGAGCATGGAGGTCGATTCCGCAGTAGTGACGGTGTTGTTGGGTGTAGAATCTCATCGAGGCCTCCTTTCTTGTTCCTCATCGCCACGAGCCTACCGCAGGCTCGGAGAGAGGGGGCCTCAACTAGTATCCCGCACGCTACACTGGACAGAACTCGCCGTCCGGCACGGTTCCTGTCCAGTGAGTTTTCGTTGAGCATACTCGTCGAGCCGCCGACTATAGGAACATGACCACCGTTTCGACGTCGACCGTGCGCGCCACGAGTCGATCGCCTCATCTGGGCTTAGCCGGCCCTGGCATGGGATATTGCGCATCTATGAAGGTGCTTAATCGTGGCGGAGGAGACTCCGCCCCAACTTCATAGGAGGCGTGGAATGTCGCAACGAGCCCGTTTCTGGTGTGCCTTCAGCCTGCTTGCCCTGAGCCTTCTCGTTCCAGGATGGAGCTACGGGGCAGAGATCCCCGGCGGCAATACGGCTTCGACGGAGATCGTGACTCCCGCCGAAGCGCCTCAGGTGGATGTGGCCCCGGACCAGGAGCCCATCACCCTGGAGGAGTTGAAGCGGCTCGTGGGGCCGCACAATGTTTGCGGCGCTACCTGCGGACCTGGCCGTCCAAGCTGCTATACATTGTGCGGTGACGCCGCAGCCTGCGTGTCGGGCCGCTGTATCTGGCTGTAATCCTCGATGTGCTGCCGCGAGGAGCTCTCCTCGCGGCAGCACAGGAAGAGAATGGCCGATCCGATCTTCTTCGCTACTCAAGGCTCGATGTCGAGGAGGTATTCGCCGAGAAGCTCGGTGCGGTCCGGGTTCAGGCCCTCGATGCGGAGACGGTAGCGGCCGGGGACGCAGGCCCGACCAGGGCGTGGTAGAGCGACGAGGCGAGGTCCGCCGAGGGTTCCTGGGACCGGATCCGCTCGAGGAAAGCGTCCACGTCCTTGCGCAGCCGTTCCTCTCCGATCGGCAGGCTCTTGACCTGGAGGCCTCCTTCCCGGGTCACGGCGAAGAGAATGGTCCGCGCCGTCCCGTTCACCGCGGAGGCGCACGGTTCCCCGGGGGGCCTGCTCGTTCCTCACCCAGATCCAGTCGAACGGCGTCCGGATCTCGCCCTGGCTTCCCTCCCTCTCCCAGGAGAGCAGGAGATCTCCGGGGCGGAGCCCCGCTTTTTCGAGGGCCGATCCCTTGCCAATCTCCTCGATGACCACGCCCGGTCCGCCTGTTTGGCCATGGCACTGCCAAGGCCCAGGCAGAGGAGGGCGATGGCGAGAGAAAGCGGACGCCGGAATTTCATTGCAGAGGAGTATACGAAGCCGGAGACAGAAGAGTCGCGCGGGACCCGGAGCCATGTCGGCCTGAGACCGGAAGCCATTGCCCTCTCGTCTCAACCTGTCGCCCTCTTGCCCCGGGCCGTTCCCGAGTCGCCGCAACCCTTCGGCCTCTCCGCTTTGAACTTGCCGGGTCTCCGAAAGCTATTGGCGTCTCCCTGAAAGCCATCGGCGTCCCCCTGAAAGCTATCGGCGTCTCTCTGAAAGCCATCGGCGCCTCCCTGAAACCTGTCGGCGCGTTCCCGTAATCCATCGGGCGCTCGCCGATAGCTTACGGACAGTCGCCGATAGGTTTTGGGAAGACGCCAACGGGTTGTGGCGAGGCGCCGATGAGCTACGGGCAGCCGCCGATAGGTTTTGGAGAGGCGCCAATACGTTGTGGCGAGCCGCCGATAGCTTATCGGGCGCACGTCGACTCTAAGGCCGCGATAGGCTATCCTGGGGCTGTTGCCACTCTAGCAAGCCGGTCCAGCAAGATTCTCGCGGCCTTCCAGACCGCACGGATTGGGTCTGATTACCCAGGGCATCGGCCTGCGGCCTCAGCCCTGGGCTAGATTCTGCCGGCCCGTTGGGCCGGTTGAATGGTCGATCCAAATGCGTTCGTATTTATGGTGGCCAGTACTAAGGAGGCGGAGCGGCCACCAATGGATTCAGCCTTCTTCCACGAGGACGACTACTGCCAGGTGGAGGTATTGCCCATTGCCGCCCGAGCGCATTGCCTGGCCGAGATGGGCCACATCGAGGAGCTCGCCGACGCCCACCGCGACGGAGCCGGGTTCACGGATATCTACCTACGCGGGGAGTCACCTTTGCCGTTGGCCTCGCTCGGCATCACTCTGGAGGAATTGCGGTCAGCAGTGGAGCCGTTGGTCCCGCGGTTCGCCCAGGTTTTCACCGGGTACGGTTCGTACCGGGAGCCGTGCCAGTCCATCTTCGGTTGGGGGGGCCTCGGCGACGGGGAAGCGCTGTTCGCAGGTGTTGGAGAGGGCGGAGTCGTCGGCCCGGGATGGCTGTCACACTACGGCATCTCGGCCGAGCGGGTCGGGCTGTGGTGCAAAGTGCTCCGGTCCCTGCCCCGCGCCGCGGAGTTGCTGGTAGCGGACTGGAACGCCGGTCTCGTGGTGCCGCTCGCCGATGAGTCCCAGTTGGCCGCCTATCTGCGGGGCGAGCTCGACGTCTGATCCTGAGCCTCCTGACCTGTCCGGCTGACAGAAGCGTTTCATGTTATCGGAGCCCCAAGCCTGCCTGGAAGATTAGCGGCAAGCCCTTTCGTTCCAGAGGAATCCTGCCTCCCAACTCCAGATGGCTCGGACCTCATATGCCAGCAGGTGAGACTGATAAGGCTCCAGAAACTCTCTCTCGGGCATGCCTATGGCGGGTTTTGGGATGCATCTCGTCCCTCAACTGCCGATCATGGAGGAGGTTTTCGATGGTGGTCCTGGAGTCGATCCTCATCCTGTGCGCTGCTGATGGGAGAGGAAGCTTGGCTGTTTACTTGCTCATGATTGACACTCTTCGAGCAGGGGATTACACTTGCTAAGTCTATTGTTATGCGAACCTTGCGACGGGCATCCGTTGGGATCGGCATCCGGTGTAGGACACGGAGGACATGTCCTAGTCCCGGGGATGGCGCACGTCGACTCTGAGGTTGTACGTCCCGGGTTTTCTTTTGTTAAGAGTTGAGTAGGCGTCCGTGGTCAACAGTTCTGTGAGCCCGCGGTAGCGAGCATCCGCCAAGGTCCCTTCGTAGTAGTTGAGCCGAGATCTTTCCCACCATCTCTCTTGGTCTCTCAGCAGGTACCGCCCCGAGGCCGTTCTTTTCTTGTGGCGCTCGCGGCAGAGGTCCCTCCGCACATCGCCTTTGGTCGGCGGGCAATCCCTTCGAGATATGGCTATGGTAGCTGGGCTTTTCCTCCAGGGCCTCCGCTGTCGCTCTCCGGAAGAGTCAGCTCGCTCCCGCGGAGCCTCTTCTCCTGCAAGCAGTTCGGTCTACGGTAGCTGCTTGTTGCGATCGTGGCACCGAGCCACCTCTTTGTGGGCTTCACCCTTTTGGTTCAGTGGTAAAATAGGCCGTCGTAGTTGGTAGGCAGTCGCGGTGACGAGCTCTCGGGCTCCGGAACTTCTGTTTCGCCCGAGACCGGATCCGCTCTCCACCTCTGCTGTCGGTAGCGCGGCGGCACTCCGGGGCCGGAGGAGCCATCGTGGCTTCGATCACAGATCGTGGTCGGGTAGCTTTGGCTCCTTCGAGGAGCAGTTGGGGCCTGCGAGCCCGCGGTCGGGAGCATCGGTGGCCGTTGAGCAGTCGCCGTCCCGAGGGCGAAGAGGCGCCGGCGTACAACCCTGCGGCTCAAGCGGACGCCTGAGTTCGCATCAACGGCTGTGGGTTGCGAGCTGTTGTGTTCCGAGCACCGGCGGTGGTAGGCAAATGGGCGCCGCTTAGCCGCTAAACGTTAGGTGGCCAAGAGGCTATGTCTACATCTGAACAGCTTAATATTCTTGCTGCCATTGCCACCCTTTTGGCATTCTTTGGGGGTGCTCTCGCCTGGGTACTCCGCCAACGCCACCGCAGACGCATGCAGCGAATTCCTTCTCGAGAAGAAGCACTTCGAAGTGGGTTCTGCTTTATCAGACTGGTATCGTTTAGTGAGGAGCGACATAGAGCCACTGTTAGCAACTTCTTAGAGCGGTCAGGAATTGAAAGTGCCTCTCTACACCCGACCCAGACAATTGCACGCCTGAGACTTACGCTTCTACCTAGCCATGATGAACAGTTTCGGTGGTTTGAAGCAGGCGCCACTATTGCAACTGCCGCCGCCTTTGCGGCATCGATTCAGCCCTTCCCTATTACAAGAGACGAGGCAAATACCGTTGTACATGAGGTCGGTCCTATTAAGGACTCTTTTGAGCAGTGTGTAGTACGCCTCGCAGCCGCTCATGTACCGTCTAAAACGATCGATCATGTACTGAACGAGTTGTCTCTGATAATGATGGATCCCGGCCGGCATCAATACTCCGGTGACCCCGACATGGCGCTGATGACCGACTTACGGCCTTTAGCTTATGAGCAGGATGTCGTTAACAAGGGAGGTCGCGCTCCGTGGTTCGCCACCTAACACCGGGCCTCAACCGGACGGCACCGCTGGCGCGGCGCCGCGCGGTTAGGCCCCACAGCGTTGTACGTCCCGGGTTTTCTTTTGTTAAGAGTTGAGTAGATGTCCGTGGTCAACAGGTCTGTGAGCCCGCGGTAGCGAGCATCCGCCAAGGTACCTTCGTAGTAGTTCGGCCGAGTCCTCCTTCCAACTCTCCTGGTAGCTCAGCAGGTGCCGCCCCGAGGCCGTTCTTTCTTGTGGTGCTCGCGGCAGGGGTCCCTCCGAACACCGCCTGTGGTCGGCGAGCAATCCTTCGAGATATGGCTATGGTAGCTCGGCTTTTTCTCCAGGGCCTCCGCTGTCGCTCTCCGGAAGAGTCAGCTCGCTCCCGCGGAGCCTTCTCTCCTGCAAGCAGTTCCGTCTACGATAGCTGCCTGTTAAGGTCGTGGCTCCGAGCCCCCATCTGTGTGGGCTTCACTCGTTTGGTTCAGTGGTAAAATAGGCCGTCGTAGTTGGTAGGCAGTCGAGGTGGCGAGCTCTCGGGCTCCGGAACCTCTGTTTCGCCCAAGAAACCGGATCCGCTCTCCACCTCTGCTGTCGGTAACGCGGTGGCACTCCGGGGCGGAGGAGCCGTCGTGGCTTCGATCACAGATCGTGGTTGGGCAGCTTTGGCTCCTTCGAGGAGCAGTTGGGCCTGCGAGCCCGCGGTCCGGAGCAGCGGTGGTAGGCGAGCAGTCGCCGTCTCAAGGCCGAGGGGCGCCGGCGTACAACCCTGCGGCTCAAGCGGACGCCTGAGTTCGCATCAATGGTTGTGGGTTGCGAGCTGTTGTGGTTCCGAGCATCGGCGGTGGTAGGCGAATGGGCGCCGCTTAGCCGCGAAACGTTGGCCGTCACGCAATCGGTCATCAGTTTACAGCCCAAACGGGCAAAGGAGAATCCATGAAGCGTTCTAAACTTGCAACCTGGATCTTTGTTCTGACCTTGGGTCTTCTCGTCGGCTACCTCGGCGGACTCAGCACAAGCAAAGCCGTAGCGGAGGCACCAATCTTCCGCTCAAACAATCTCTACTTCGAGCCAGCAACAGATCCGACGGGCCATAACCATCCCACTGCACAACTCGTGTTTAAGGACGCGGAAGGCACTCTTCACCGGGCCGCCTTTTTCATTTTTGAGCACAACACCGCGGGCTTGAAGGCCTTCGTCGGCAACGGCTGCGACGGCGATGTGTTCGAGACGGATGTAAATGGGAGGCTTGCAGTCCAGTACCCATGAGTGCTTGGTCTTGTGGAAGCCTCTGGGGTAAATTGGCGCAGCCGTTGAAGAGGAGAAGACTGAATACACATACCGAAACATATCGGCTGTCAGCGGCCAACCCAGCAGTCGAGCGGACGGAACCGCAAAAAAGCGCGGTCCCGCCGCTCACCTTGTCAGCGTTGGCCGTTTGAGATCTCAGCTATGCTTGGTTGGCGATGACTCAGTTTGAAGACGCTTGGCATCTCGTCGAGCATTGTGAGAAAGAGCTCGTTAGGCTGCGAGAGATGCACGCGCATTGCCTGACCGAGCGGCTCATCCCGCCGGCGTTCCTCATAGACGTAAAGAACCTGATGGAGAACCTACGGTCAGCCCTCGACTACTGTGCCGTTGCATTGTTCAGCGCGTATGGGCGGCCACAAAGCCGCACTCCCAAAATCTACTTCCCGTACGCACGACACGACAGTGATAAGAGGACGTTCCGCAAGACCGTCGAGCGCTCCATTCCTGGGCTCTTGGCGTCAAGGCCGGACATTGTCGATCGTCTAGAGACGTACCAGCACTTCGGCAATACGGGAGACTGGCTTTCAACCCTTGCGGAACTTACCAACGAGAACAAACACCTGAGATTGACTCCGCAGGTTGTGAAGCAGTACACCGCCGTCGTCATCTCCGGCACGGTACCGCAGGGAGGAACCGTGGAGATCGATCTGAAGAGGATTCCGCTTGGGGGTGGTCCTGGGCATCCATTTCATGCGGCGGCGGACGTCTGGACGGGACTGGAGTTTGACGGGTCTGGGGTCCTCGTCCTGCTCCTCTTGGAGCAAGCGGTTCCACAGGTTCGCCGGGTGGTCGAAGAACTTGCAGGACTGTGATTCTCACATTCAAGGACTCGGGGGTCTTCTATCGCCACCCGGCAGATCCGCTGTACAATAAAGAAGGCAGCGTAGTGGAGCCATAGCCATATACGCGAGCAGGAAACCTTGGTTCGGCCAACCAGGCGCTGCACCGGACGGCTGGGCTCGCGCCCATCCGCCGGTGAGCTCCCAATCGTTAGGCGTAAGGAATAGGCACGCAATAATGAGCGAGAGCGTACGGGTTCACTGCAACCAATGCGGTCGCATGACCAAGCATGGGATTCGTGCCTCCCACAGTAAGTCGGGCTTGGATGTAGTTGCAGAAGAAGGACCGGCGTTTGAGGAACAGGAAACTGTCGAGATTCTGGAATGCCTGGGTTGCGAGCATCTGGTGGTGCGCAGAACTTACACCCATGAGGCATTCGATGAAGCGACCATTGAGTTTTACCCTCCCCCTATCGCACGCCCGATGCCACGCTGGAGCCGGATAATAGGGATTGGGGTGCCCGACAAAATCCGAAAAGTTTTGGAGGAGGTCTATAAAGCACTACAGGCTGATAGCCCCCTACTAGCTACTATGGGTGCTCGTACAATCCTAGACCTCGTACTGGTAGAAAAGGTCGGGGATATAGGAAACTTTGAGCAGAAGCTCAAAGCACTTGAGGAAGGAGGGTTTGTTGGTAGAAAGAATAGAGAGTTTTTAGCTGCTGCTCTGGACGCTGGCAGTGCTGTAGCACATCGGGGCTTCGCTCCTACGCGTCATCAGCTTGAAAACGTCATGGACATTGTTGAGAACCTTATCGAAACAGCGTTTGTTCTTGAAAAACGCGCGGACACAGTCCGAGAGGCCACACCTCCACGGAAGAGGGGAACCAAGTAATTCGAAGGGATAGCGCCCAACCCCGGCGGTCGAGCGGACGGAAACCGCAAACAGCGCGGTTCCCGCGCGCTCACCTTCTAAGGCGTTGGCCGTCAGGCGTCAGAACGCTTCCCCGTATCGCATGTGGAGGAGGGGCATGGACTGGAACTCTTCGTGGTTGACCCTAATTCTAGGGATCGGGTGGGCGGCAGGTCTCCTCATACTACCGGGTGCGGTTATTCCGATGGCGTTCATCGGCCACATCGGCCTTCGAACCACGCACACAAGAGTCATTCGTGGCGAAACGCTAGAGGCTGCGGTCGACATCTCCAGCATCGCGAATGATCTGCCTACGAAGTATGCGATAGCTTGGCTGGTAAGGGTGTTTCTATTATGCTGGATTCTTCTCGGAGTATATTGGTGGTTCGGGTTCAATTGGCTTCGCTGGCCAATCGCAGCCGCTGCGATCATCTTTATCGGCGTGTGGGTGAAAGGCCTGCGCGTCGTCAGTCGAGCACAACGGCTGCGACAGTTCGGCGGGGAAGTGAGTAAACGCTTCGGGCCTTCGGCCCCTGCGAAGACAGAGCCGCACCCGCGGTGAGACTCTGGAGCGACCGTAGTCGAGAGGCAGCGCGAGTCCCAAACTCTCCTGGTCGGGCCCGCGAATTGCTTCGCAACTCGCTGGAGTCGTTCCCGGATCCAATCCAAAACGATGCAGCTTGGCCTCCGCTTCGCTGCGGCCAAACTGCACGGTCTGCGCACAGGCGGAGGAGTCGAGAGCCTCGTGGAGCCAGGCTGAGGCCTTGGTGCCCAGAGGAGACGGTCGCTGGATCGGGGTCTCCTGTTACCAGCCGGCAGTTCCGTTGTACAATAAACAAAGGCAGCGCGGTGGAGCCATAGCCATATACGCGAGTAGGAAACCTTGTGTTCCGCCAACCATGCGCTGCACAGGACGGCTGACGCCGCCTGTGAGCTTCCAAATCGTTAGCCGATATGGGATGCCATCAGCCGTGAGAATTTCACTCGCGACAAAACTGCGTTGGTTTGACTTGGGGGCCGCCGCCTTATCGCGGGAATTCCCTAAAGCCCCCGATCTCCTTGGACCCGAGACTCCCCCACTCTACGCATGTCCGGAATGTGCAGAGCTTGAGTCCACTAACCTATACAGCGTCCGTTTGTTCTCGCGCGCTGCGGTTCAGAATGGCGCCCTTACAGCAGAACACGTTCCTCCCAAATCGTTTGGTGGCCGACAACTTGTGTTGACCTGCAAGCCCTGCAACAACCTCGCCGGCTCTCAACTTGATGCCCACGCCCGTTGGCGAGAGAACCCAATTGATATGCTGCGCGGAGCCACCGAGCATGCTCGCGTCCAAGTCACGCTGGGCAGATGCCGAGTCTCAGCTATCTTAAAGAAAAGGGACGATATACCTGAGATAGTTCTGCCGCCAGATAGTAAGAACGCTAACAACCCGATAGAAGTGAAGGCTTTTCGTGCGGCGCTTGCTAGCGGGAATGTCAAAAGCTCTGATATCACCATTACTTTCAGTAACGACCGTCACTCTCCCCGTCGGGCAAGGGTCACCTGGCTTAGACACGCCTACCTCGCTCTGTTCGCAGTTGGTGGTTACCATTACATATTTCAGCCCGGTCTCGCAATCGTTCGGAAGCAAATTAAAGAGCCTGACGTGGAACACATACCACGTTTTCTTGGCGTTCTTCCCGGGGAGCACTTGTGGTCAGAACGACGAATCATTAGCATAAGTGAGCCGGAATGGTTACAGTCCCTGGCTGTGCAGATCGGCCGCTATGTCGCTTATCTACCCAAACCTGGCGACGCCGACTTCTATGTGCGGCTAGCCGAAGAGCGGATTGTACGACAGCGCAAGTTTACTGGCGAGGCGATCGGATGGCCGATTGAGCCTCGGTTCGGTATAGACCCTGGGGTGAAACAATGTGAAAACGGCTAACAAGGGCCTCCAGCGGACACCTGGGCTCGCGCCCAGGTGCGCGCTGAGGCCCCGAGGCGTTGGGCGCCATTGAGACGATCCAGAGAGTGAAAGACACCATGTCAGACCGCGACGAAGAGTACGAAGGTCTCCTCCCCTGGGAGGCCGACGCCCGGAACAGTATCCGTGGCCTTCTGTACAACGCAACGCTCGATCGCGAGCAAGGAAGCGTCACTCTGTATTCGGAGGATTGGGGCTTCAAAGGTGAAAAGGCTCCCAGAACGTTCTGGGACTTTGACGATCTGCGGGATGCTCTCATCAAGATCGGTGATGAGGCAATGAACGGCAGCGTGCCATGGGAAGGCGGGGCAGTTTTTGACACTGATTCTGAAGACTTAGTGGACGCCGCCCTTGAGGCTGCAGAGGTTCAGCTCGTTTTTCTCCAAGACTCGGAGTCGCCGCCTCCAGAGGACTTGCTTTATTATTCTGATGATTTTCAGACGTCCTGCATTATTCTTGCACCCGACTTTGCGCAGATCAATGCTGAACTCTTGGAGTACTTTGCCTCGCATCCTGAGGCTCTTTACGATCTTTCTTGGCGGCAGTTCGAGAAGCTCCTCGAGACTATCTTCAACAATCACGGTTATAGGACGCAGCTTGGCCCAGGAAGCGACGACGAAGGCATAGATCTACGGCTCCTCAGCAAGGACTCTATCGGGGAGGTAGTGACGCTCGTGCAGGCAAAACGCTATGCACCAACTCGGCCGATCAGCCTGGAAGCTGTTTCCGCACTGTATGGGGTAGTAGAGTCGGAGAAGGCGAACAGAGGACTTTTTGTGACAACTTCAAGGTATCTACCTAGTGCCCAACGATTTGCACAAAAGACCCATAGCCGCCTGATCCTCGCGACGCCAAATGATGTCGCGCGGTGGTGTAGCCTGAAGGGAAAGAGGGAGTTTCAGGGGGCGCCCAACCCCGGCGCTGCACCGGACGGCTGGCGCCGCCGGTGAGCTTCCACGGCGTTGGGCGCTAAACATCAGACGCTAAGGGTATCATGATCGAGTCTGAAAGCAGTTATGGGATTGACTAGAATTATAGACGGCTCGACACCGTACCCTCAGTGGACGATCGATCGCCTTAGCGATTTCGTTGAGTTTTTAGAACGCCACTGCAAGGAAGAGGATGCGCTGTTTCGGGGGCAGGCTGCCGACTGGTCTCTCCGTCCGAAGCTTGGCAGATTACGAGTTCCTGACGGTCGATCGTTGCCGGAGCTTGAAGAGCAAATGCTTAGCCACTTTGAAAGAGCAGTGGTGGCTTACATACCGTCCCCTCCAGTTTCGACATGGGAGCTGTCAGCGCTCGCCCAGCATCACGGAATGGCAACGCGACTGCTTGATTGGACACTTAATCCGCTGGCGGCACTCTGGTTTGCTCTTGATAGTCCTACGGCACCGAACGTTCGCAATGCGGTGGTGTGGATGTTCTGCCCTCAAGCAGCAGACGTCGTCAACATTAGCGACTCGTCTCCAATGGCTACAACAGCAATTAGTTACTGGAAGCCGAGACATATTAGTCCGCGCATTCGAGCCCAAGGAAGTGTGTTTACGGTGCATCCCTTCGATTTGGAGTCGGGAAATCTCCAAGCGCTTCAGAATGCGCCAGAGCATTACCCCAAGCTCATGAAGATCCTTATACCTAGGTCGACTTTTAAGGGCATTAGATATCACCTCGACCGCTGTGGAATAAATGCGGCCGTAGTTTATCCAGATCTTGATGGGCTTGCACGGCATATTGAATGGCTCTACAGAGCGGGTTACAAGGCTACCGAGCACGCTATTGACAATCTTGAACCTAGGCGCTCTGACCAAGCCCCGCGGCAGGGTATAGATTCAGGAGGTAAGTCTGGCCTTGAGTACTCTAATCCCGAAGAGGAAGGACCTATTGGAAAGACTGGGTATCCGGTGGAAGGTGATTGATTCTCTCCACTCGGTGTACAGCGTGGATTTGATTGGCGCCCAACCAGAGCTTGCACCGGACAGTCGGCTTCGCCGTCTGCCGGTGAAGCACCAACCCGTTAGACGGTTCGAAATCTACGCAGGGCAAGAGTCATGAGCACAGACAGTGACAAGCCCATTGAGTATGCGCGTAGGCTGTACGACGACGTGCGAAGCTGGTACGACAATGCTGACAGTAAAGCTCAGGTTGTGTTGGCCATCGACGGCGCGTTCCTGGCATTCTTGACTGGAGCCATCTTCAAGGAGCCTAGCGATCTCAAGGCAGTCTTTGGAGAGTTCTCAGTTTGGACTTGGTCGTTGCTCGCGTTGATGACGCTTTGCCTTATGGCCTCTGTGATTAGCGCTATCTATTGTTTATGGTCAAGGATCTACTCAGCGGAAGAGCTACAAAAGCTCGTCGAAGCCGCGCAGGGTGGAAACAGCCATCCAGCTCAGTATAGCCCGCAGACGATGTGGTTTTTCCAGATGGTCGCCAATCTTGAGGAGAAGCGATTCCGTACCACCTTGGAAGCGGTCAATGACCTCTTCGAGATTGAGGCGATGGCCTCGCAAATTCAGATAATCGCGAAGAACGTGCGAACAAAGCATCATGCCGTTAACGCCGGGTTTGTTCTGGCAGCGGCGACCCTGATCCTCTTCTTCTTTGCCGGGCTGTCTTACTTGGCCGAAGTGCGTATATAAAGCGCGTCTGGAGACAGGTGATGTTTACCAGGAGTAAACCGTCTAACACGATCGCTGCACCGAACGGCTGACGCCGTCGGTGAGCTCCTGTGGTGTCAGGCGTCGCAATTTGGCCTGAGTCGAAGTGGAGTACCACTGTCTATTAGTCCCATACAAGTAGGAGACCTCTTTGAGAAAGCTCATCGCGTCTACTTTCGTGTCGCTAGACGGCGTCATGCAAGCCCCCGGGGGTCCCGAAGAGGACCCTGCACAGGGATTCTCGCTGGGCGGCTGGAGCTTCGCCTATTGGGACGAGGTGATGGGCCAATCAATGTCAGGCTTCGATGGCAACGATCGAGAGCTTGTACTCGGTCGCAAAACCTACGAAATATTCGAGGCGTATTGGCCTCACCAACCGGAGGATCATCCGATTGCGAGGACGTTCAATGCGGCAAAAAAGCATGTGGGGTCCCGCACTTTGAAGTCATTGCAATGGCATAATTCGTCGGTAGTTGGCGGAGACGTCGTTTCAGCCATAGCCGCGCTCAAGGTCCAGCCTGGACTCGACCTTCAAATCATTGGCAGCGGCAATCTGATTCAGACGCTACAAGCCGCATCGCTCATTGATGAATACAACGTATGGACGTTCCCGGTAGTTCTTGGCCGTGGAAAGCGATTGTTTGAAAATGGTGCAAGGCCATGTGCACTGCGGCTCGTGGCTTCGAAGGTTTCAACAACTGGCGTTGTGATGAGCACCTATGTTCCAGATGGAGATATTCAGCTTGGCACGGTTGGCTAGGACGACACGATGGCATACACTGATTCTCGCGTAACGATCCACATGGCGGCGAGTCTAGACGGCTTCATCGCTCGAAAAGACGGGAGCGTCGACTGGCTCGAGACCTCGGACGAATTCGTAGACGGCGACACCATGGATCCAGGATTCGTCGAGGCCTTCCTCAAGACGATCGACTGCTACGTCATGGGATCGCGAACCTATGAGACCGCGCTTCGTTTTGAAGCCCAAGGGTTGGGGTGGTCGTATGGCGATAAACCCACCTTCGTCCTCACTAGTCGGGAGCTGCCGCGGGTCCGGGATACCGTCGAGCTCTACTCAGGCGATCTTGCGCAGTTCGTGAATGGGCACCTGCGGCCCACATTCCGTACCATCTGGTTTGTTGGAGGCGGTGTAGTCTCCGCCGAATGCCTTCGTCTCGGGCTAGCCGACGAAGTTCGTTATTCGATCCTGCCGATCTTGATTGGTGATGGGGTCCCATTCTTCGAGAAGCTCGATAGAGACATCGCCCTCCATCTGACGGAGGCCAAAGCCTACAAGAGCGGCATGGTGGAGCTCTGTTATGAGGTGCGAGGACATCGTGCCGAGTCACGGAATGGCGCCTAACATCCCGGGGCCTGCACCGGACAGCCAACGCGCTTTTGCGCTTCGTCTGCCGGTGAGACCCGATCACGTTCGGCGGCAACGGCGTAGCAGTAATATCAGCACCGGTTTCTCCTCCTTCTGGAGTTTCATTATGACGCGAAATGCCACGATGCTCTTGGGGGTATCTTTGCTGTTGGCCGGCCTCGGGTTGCCCAAAGCCTCCGGCGACCCGCAGGACGATGCCTTCAGGAAGGAACTGAAAGCCATGGCCGGCACTTGGAGGCCCATTTCCACCGAGAACAACGGAAACAAAGGCCACGAAGAAACCCTGAAGGAAATACGCTGGGTTCGCGACGCAGACGGCAAGTGGGCCATGCAGCGGGATGGCAAAACCGTCCTGGAGTGGACGGTCAAAAAGATCGACGCGACGAAGAAACCCAAGACGATTGACCTTGAGGTAACGTTCGGCTCGCACAAGGGGCAGATTTACCGGGGCATCTATGAGCTCGATGGAGACACGTTACGGATCTGCCTCGCCCAGCCAGAGAGGCCCGAGCGCCCCACGGAATTCTCGGCAGGCAAGGGGAGTAACAGTGCTCTCTCCGAGTTTAAGAGGGAGAAGAACTAAGCGGTCGCTGGGACCGGCCGAACCGGCTGATCAACCGGACGGCCAACGCACTGACGTGCGTCGTCCGCCGGTTATCAGCAGACACGCCATCGGCATGGGCCGGTCACTTCTTGCCACCTGGCTGGCCCATCTTGCCTCACTCTCTGGGTTGTTACGCCAAATATCTTCAGACAGGAGCCTATTGCATGAAGCTCAAGGCAGTGCTGACAGTCTCAGCGATTTACCTGGCCGTCCTTGGGGTCGGGTTCATGTTTGCCCCACGGGAGATAGGTATCGATGCCGTTCCAGCGGATGCCTCCCCCGCACTGATCGCCTATCTCCGGATTTTCAGCGGTCCTTTTCTGGGGATTGCAATTCTAAACTGGATGGCTCGGAATGCGGAGCCTTCTGGGGCGCGTAACGCCATTGTCCTTGCCAATATCGTTGGGTTTGGTTGCGTAACTTTGATGGACGTATGGGGGGTGTTCAGTGGTGACGCACGCCAAGTAGCGAAACTGTTCCTTGTGATTCATTTGCTTATGACTGTCGCCTTCGTCGTGGCAGGGCGCGCCAGCATGCGAGAAAATGGCTGATCTGATCTTTTTCTCGACTCCCTCTGAATTCCGTGCCTGGCTCGAGAAGCATCACGAGCGGGAGAAGGAGCTGCTGGTGGGCTTTTACAAGAAGGGCTCGGGAAAGCCGAGCATCACGTGGCCCGAATCAGTGGACGAGGCGCTGTGCTTCGGGTGGATCGACGGCGTGCGCAAGAGCCTGGGCGAGGAGAGCTACATGATCCGCTTCACGCCTCGCAAGCCGAGCAGCAACTGGAGCGCCGTCAACGTCGCGCGGGTCGAGGAGCTCAGCCGCGAGGGACGGATGCGGCCGGCGGGTCTGAAAGCCTTCGAGGAACGGTCGGAAGCGAAGACCGGCATCTATGCCTATGAGCAGAAGGACGCCGCCACGCTCGAGAAGGCGGAGGAGCGGCAGTTCAAGGCCAACAAACCGGCGTGGGAGTTCTTTCATTCTCAACCCGCGTGGTATCGGAAGACGGCCATCTGGCGGGTCGTCAGTGCGAAGAAGGAGGAGACCCGGAAGAAGCGCCTGGCCACGCTCATCGAGGAGTCCGCGCAGGGGCGGCGTACCTGACCCGGTCTACAGCCCCGGCTTGCCCAGCAGGATGTACCCCTCCCAGATGTCCGCGTCCGAGAGAACCGGCTTGAGCGGGAGCGGCTCGTCGAGCTTCGCCAGGTCGTCGCGTTGCGCGAGGACCCAGACGCGGCCGGGCCGGCTGGCGTACTCCAGCAGCTTTTCCTTGCTGTCGAGATTCACGGCATAGCGGCCCGTGTAGAAGACGATGGTCGAGTCGAGCCGCGGATAGATTCCGTAGGTGTCGCCCGGCCTCATCCTTGCGAGGAGCTCCCTGGACATTCCCCGGGTGGACTTGATCACGTCGAACTTCGGGATCAGGAAGAGGTGCGCGAGGAGCGCCAGGGCTCCCATGCCCGCGGCGAGACCGGCGACGGCGCGGGGGAGCCTTCCTTTCCGCGCCTGCCACCAGGCATGAACCGCCCCGGCGAGGGGCAGGAGGAAGACGAGCGTCACCTGCCAGACGAAGCGGTCTCCTCCCAGAGGCTCGGCCTCTTCCCGTCCCAGGCCCCCGATCGGAAGGGCGGCCGTGATCAGCAGCCCGAGCCCGGAGAGGATGCCGAGCGGCCAGACCGCCCATCTCCGTCCCTGCGGCCACTCGGCGGCAATCCGGTCCATGGCGGCTCCTATCAGAAGCGCCATGGCCGGGTACATGGTGAGGACGTAGACCGTCCGCTTCCCCGGGGAGATGCTGAAGAACACCACGGTCACCACGATCCAGCAGAGGGCGAAGAGATAGCCCTTGCGCTCGGGGTGGTCCTGCTCCGAGCCGTGGAAGCGCTTCCAGCCGACGACAAGGGCCGTGGGCAGGAGGAAGGACCAGGGGAAGAACTCGGCCGGGATTACGGTCAGGTAGTAGTACCAGGGCTGGAAGTGGTGCCAGGGATCGGCGTAGCGGGTGACGTTCTGTTTGAAGACGATCTGGTCCAGGTACTCGCGTCCGCCGGCGAGGCCGGCGGGGATCAGCCAGGCGAGCACCACCGCGGCCCAGATCAGGAGGCCGAGAGGGATCCGCAGGCGCCGGAGCTCAGTTGTGTCTTTCGTGATCAGGAGGAAGGCGAGGATGGAGAGGAGCGGCGGCAGGAATCCGGCCGGCCCTTTCGCCAGGGTCGCGATGCCGGTGGCCACGAAGAAGAGAGGGTAGAGCCCGGGGCGTCCTTCGGTGTAGCCGCGCACCCAGAACCAGACGCCCAGCGCCACCAGGAAGGTGAGGAGCATGTCGATCTGCCCGAACCGTCCCAGCCAGAGGATCTTCAGGCAGGTGGCGAAGGCTCCGGCGGCGATCCACGCGGCGCGGCGGTTGAACAGTCTCTCTCCGATTCGGAAGACCAGGAGCATCACACCGATGGCCGACAGGGCCGAGGGGATGCGGGCGGAGATCTCGTTGACTCCCCCGGTGAGCCAGGAGGAGGCGATGATGAGCCAGAAGAGGAGAGGGGGCTTCTGGGTATAGATCTCGCCGTTGAGGCGGGGGAGCGCCCAGGAGCCGGACTCCTTCATCTCGCGGGCGACCTCGGCGTAGCGGGCTTCGTCCGGGTTCCAGAGGTCGCGCGAGCCGAGGCCGGGGAGGAAGAGCAGCGCGCCGAGGAGAGCGAGGAGGGTGAGATCGCGCCGAGCGGACATCATCAAGGCTGGCTGGCCCCTGGGGGCTGGGCTCCGGCGAGCTGGCCGCCGCGATAGATGAACCAGAGGTTCCGGGTGTAGATGAGGAAGCCGGGGAGCTGGCCGATGATGATGACCAGGTCCTTGCGGTGGAATCCATAGGCGAGGAGGACGAGGCTGCCGCCCAGACTGAAGAACCAGAAGGCCGTGGGGATTACGCTGGCTCCTTTGCGCTCGGAGGCGACCCACTGGACGAAGAAACGGGCGAAGAAGCAGGCCTGTCCGAGAAGGCCGATGGCAGTCCAGACGTTCCAGGCGAATTGGTGTTCCAAACGTCGATCTCCTCGGAGAGGCTCCGGTCGACCCGGCGCGTCTGCAGCCAGCGGACGCCGTAGAGGTCGAAGAGGCCCCGCCACAGGCGGTTGTGGATGCCGTACTTCGGTTGCCCGTGCAGTCTCGGCCGATGGTTGACCGGCACCTCGGTCACCCGCGCCCCCTCCATCCGGAGGAGGGTGGGGAGGAATCGGTGCATGCCGTTGAACAGGGGCAGGTGCCGCAGGTACTCGGCCCGGACCGCCCGCAGCGTGCAGCCCACGTCGGTCACCGACTCGCGGGTGACCCGGTTGCGGACCCCGTTGGCGATCTTCGAGGAGACCCGGCGCACCCAGTTGTCCCGGCGCCGGGCGCGGACGCCGTTGACCACGTCGAAGCCGTCCATCCGCTCCAGCAGGCGGGGGATGTCCGCGGGGTCGTTCTGGAGGTCCGCGTCAAGGGTGACCACGATCGCGCCGCGGGCATGGCGGAAGCCGGCGTCCAGTGCCGCCGACTGCCCGCTGTTGCGGGCCTGGCGCACGATCCGCGTCCGGGAGTCCTCCTGCGCGAGCCGGCGCATGACTTCCGGGCTGCCGTCGGTGCTGCCGTCGTCCACGTAGATCACTTCATAGGGGCGGCCGAGCGGCTCCAGGGCGGCCCGGATCTCGGCGGCGAGGACCGGCAGGTTTTCTTCCTCATTGTGGACCGGTATGACCAGGGAGATCTCCAGGGAGATCTCCGGCCGTGTGCCCTCGCGCATGCGGGTATCTTAATCGAGCCAGGGCGGTCTTCCGTTCCAGCTTAAGATAGCGGTGGAATGAGGCGGTTCGTTGTCCCCCCCCGGCCGGTACTGTTGGCGGCAGCCTGGGCGCTCCTGGCGGGCGCCGCCCTGGCGTTGCGCCCGATCCTGCCCGTCGACGAGACCCGCTACGTCTCGGTAGCCTGGGAGATGTGGCTGCGCGGCGACTTCCTGGTGCCGCACCTGAACGGGCTGCCGTACAGCGACAAGCCTCCTCTGTTGTTCTGGCTGTTCCACCTGGGATGGGGAGTCTTCGGGGTCAACGAGTGGTGGCCGCGGGTGGTTCCGGCGCTGTTCGCCCTGGCCAACCTCTTCCTCACCGGCCGGCTTGCCCGGCGGCTCTGGCCGGACCGTCCGGAGGTCGCCCGCGCGGCTCCGGCCGTCCTGCTCGGTTTCCTGCTCTGGAGCGTGTTCACCTCCATGGTGATGTTCGACATGCTGGTGACGTTCTGCGTGCTGCTGGCGCTCCTGGGTCTGGAGGCCTGGAGGCGCGGAGGCGCGCAGTCATCCCGGGCGTGGCTGCAGGTCGGAGTCGCCCTGGGGCTGGGGATCCTCGTGAAGGGGCCGGCCGTGCTGGTCCCGCCGCTGGCCGTGGCGCTCTTCGCCCCCTGGTGGGGAAGGGAGAGAGCTAGGGAGAGGGGGGATGGGATCAGCCAGAGGGGGGATGGGATCAATTTCTGGCTGCCTCGGCTGGCGGCTGCCGTCGTTCTGACCGCGGTCATCGCGCTGGCCTGGGCCCTGCCCGCGGCCGGAGCCGGGGGACCGGACTATGCCAACGCCATCCTGATCTCCCAGACCGAGGAGAGGATGGTCTACTCGTATGACCACAACCGCCCCTGGTGGTGGTACCTGGCGCTGCTGCCGGTGCTCCTCTATCCCTACTCGGCCTGGCCGCCGCTGTGGCAAGCCGCGTTCCGGCAGCGGGCTGCCGATCCTGGAATCGATCTTGGAACGAGGTTCTGTCTCTCGTGGCTGGTGTCGGGCCTCGCCGTCTTCTCGCTGATCAGCGGCAAGCAGCCGCACTACCTGCTGCCGCTGATGCCGGCCTGCGCCCTGTTGGTCTCGCGGCTCCTCACCGAGCCGGGGACCGCCGTCCGGCGCTGGCACCTCGTCCCCGTGCTGAGCCTGCTCGCCGTGGTCGGATCGGCCATGGTGGCGGCCCCGGTCCTGGCGGGACGGCGCGGTCTCCCCCCCTGGATTCAGGAGGTCTCCCCCTGGCCGGGCGTGGCGCTGCTCGCCCTGGGCCTGGCCTTCGTCCTCTTCTTCGACCGGCTGTTCACGCGCCGGGCGGAGGCGCTGACCCTGATCACTCTGGCCATGGTGCTCGCCGCTCAACTGGGCTGGTCCGGGGCGGCACGGCAGGCGTACAACCTGGAGCCGGTCGCGCGCTACCTGAGCGCCGCCGAGAAACAGGGGCGGCCGATCGCCTGCGTGGGGGACTATCACGGCCAGTTCCACTTCCTCGGCCGGCTCGAGCGGCCCATCCTGGAGATCCCGAACGGATCGGAGTCGCTCTGGATACGCCAGAACCCGCGGGGACTGGTGATCCAGGACCTGCGGTACATGCCCCCGGACGTGGAGCGGGCCGAGCTCACGCAGCCTTACCGGGACGACGTTCTCGCCGTCTGGGGGGCCGTCTGGGGAAGGGAAGGGCTCCCCTGATCTTCGGGACAGTCATCCGGTGCGATATCTACCCGCGTATCCCACTCCTATGAAGCTGCTGTGGGCCTCCCTCCTCCTGATGCTGCTTTCCGGCCCGGTTTCCAGCCCGGTCGCCAGGCCGGCCATGGCTCAGCTCCTGCCCCTGGGCGATCCGGAGGCCGTGTCCGCGAGCACGGGCGCGTTCGAGGTCCGCAAGAGGCTGGACGAGTACGAGGTGGGCTGGGAGCTGCGCTTCGCGCCGCGGCGCTTCCGGCTGCTCCCGAGCTGGGCTCCCGACGTCATCCCGGTGGCGGGGGCCATGGCCAGCTCGCGGAGCATCCTCTACACCTACGCCGGGTTCCGCATGGACATCCCTCTCTGGGAGCGATGGGTGGTGAGCCCCGGCCTGGGCACGGGCCTGTATTACCGGGGTTACGGCAAGAACCTGGGGGGAGCGCTGGAGTTCCGCTCCCAGATCGAGCTGGCCTATCGGCTGCCGAACGAGGCGCGGCTGGGCCTCTGCCTGTACCACCTGTCCAATGCCGGGCTCCTCGGCTTCAACCCCGGCAGCGAGTCGCTGGTGCTCACCTACAGCTCCCGGCTGCGGAAGTAGGCACGGGTACACGGACGAACACGGACGGGCGGGCCGGGATCAACTCCGTGATATCCTCGCCCCATGGCCGTTGATCCCGAATTGCTGGAGATCCTCGTCTGCCCGAAGTCCAAGGGTGATCTGGAGCTGATCGAGCTGCCGCAGGAGCTCCGGGCGAGCTTGGTGGAGAAGTACCGCGAGCACTTCCGGGACGAGGAGCCCGTGGTCGAGCAGGGGCTCTACTGCGCCGCCTCCGGGCTCGTCTACCCGATCGTCTCGGACATCCCCATCATGCTGGTCGAGGAGGCGCTGCCCGCCTCGGCCGTGGGGCGCCCGGGCGAGCCCGCCGCGAGCGCCTGACTTCTTCCGGTGTCCGTCTCCGAAGCGAAACCCCTGCCGACCCGCATCCAGCGGGTGGGATCGTGGCTCTTCTCCGGCCATCTCCTCGCGGTCTTCAGCATCGCGGCGTCGAACATCCTCCTCGGCTTCACTCTCCTGACCGCTCCGTTCAGCCTGCGGGGAAGCCGGGCCGACTGGGCCCGGATGGCTCCGCTGCTCGTGCCGCTCGGGGTGTACGCGCTCTGGCTCCTGGGCTCGTCCTTCGCCTCGTTCGACCCGCGGACCAGCCTGGGCGGGTTGAGCGAGCTTTTCACGCTCTCCGCCCTGCTCCTCGCGCCGCGGCTGGTGCGGGGGGAGTCCGAGGTGCGGCGCCTGGTTGACGGCCTGGTCGCGGCCGCCGCCCTGCTCGCCTGCGCCGGCCTGCTCAGCTACCTGTGGGGCTACGGCGACATCGACCGCCGCATCCGGGGACCCTTCTCGCACTACATGACCTTCTCCGGGTTCCTGCTGATCTGCGACCTGCTCCTGATGGTGCGGCTGCTGGGCGATCCCAAAGGCTCCGGCGGCAGACGGCACTGGCGGTGGGCGGCCCTGCTCGCGATCAACGCGGCCCTGCTCGCGAGCTACACCCGGGGCGCCTGGGTGGCCCTGGTGGTGGCGGTGACCGTGCTCGTCCTGGCGCGCGCGCCGAAGCTGCTGCTCGCCTACGCGCCTCTCGGCGTGCTGCTCGTGTTGCTGGCGCCGGTGCCCCTGGTCGCCCGCATGCTCTCGATCGCCGACCTGCGGGACCCCTCCAACTACGACCGGCTGTGCATGCTGGAGGCGGGGATGACCATGGTGGCCGAGCGGCCGGTCTTCGGGCTCGGCCCCGAGATGGTGGAGCGGCGCTACCCGATCTACCGGTCGCCGAGCGCGCCGCGCTTCGACATCCCCCACCTGCACAACAGCTTTCTGCAGCTCGCGGCCGAGCGCGGGTTGCCGGCGCTGCTCGCCTTTCTCGCGATGAGCTGGGTGAGCCTGCGGATCATGCTCCGCCGGTACCGGAAGGAGGGAGGGAGCCGGGGACCGCGGGCAGATCTCTACCTGGGCGGCATGCTCGCCCTGCTCGCCTTCCACGTGGCGGGGCTGTTCGAGAACAACTGGGGAGACACCGAGGTCCAGAGAGCGGTGCTGTTCCTGCTCGTGCTGCCGTTCTGTCTCATGGCGGGGGAGGCTGATATGCTCCCCGACCGGCCGGGAGGCGACTCCGCTCCGAGGTGATCGAACCGGCACGTGCATTGCACACGCCACGCCGGCAGAGGACAGGGACTCGTCTTGCGTCTCGATCAGCTTTTGGTCCAGCGGGGGCTCTTCGCCAGCCGGGAACAGGCCCGGCGTGCCGTCATGGCCGGTACCGTCCAGGTCGGGGGCCAGCGCGTGGACAAGCCGGGCACGCCCGTGGGAGAGGACGCCGCCGTCTCCGTCCTCGCTCCGAAAGAGCCGTTCGTCTCCCGCGCCGGCCGCAAGCTCGCCGATGCGCTGGACCGCTTCGGAGTGGACCCGGCCGGCCGCGTCTGCCTGGACGTGGGCGCCTCGACCGGCGGCTTCACCGACTGCCTGCTCCAGCGCGGCGCCGTCCGGGTCTATGCCCTCGACGTCGGCTACGGGCAGCTCGACCAGAAGCTGCGCTACGACGACCGGGTGGTGGTCATGGAGCGGGTCAACGCCCGCCATCTAGAGGAGGGCGACCTGCCCGAGCCCGCCAGCCTGATCACGATCGACGTCTCCTTCATCTCCCTCGTCAAGGTGATGCCGGCCCTGCTGCCGCATCTGGAGCCCGGCGGCCTGGTCCTGGCCCTGATCAAGCCCCAGTTCGAAGCGGGGCGCGGCGCCGTGGGCAAGGGGGGGATCCTGCGCGACGAGGCCCTGCGGCAGCAGGTCATCGAGGATTGCGCCGGCGGGCTGGCCGCCCTGGGGCTGGAGCTTCTCGGCGTCCACGACTCGGCGGTCCCGGGCATGGGCGGGAACCGCGAGGCGTTCGCCCTGCTTCAGAAGGAGGCGGAGTGAGGGGCCGGCGCAGGTTCCAGCGCATCGGGATCGTGGCCAAGGCGGGGAGCCGCGAGGCGGTCCACACCGCGCACGAGCTGGCCGAATGGCTCCGCCGGCGCGACCTGGAGGTGGGGCTGGACGAGGCCATCCTGCGCGCCCGGGGGGCCGCCCCGGACCCGCCGTTCCGGCCGGGGGACGGCTACGATCTCGTGGTCGTCCTGGGCGGCGACGGCACCCTCCTCTCGGTGGCGCGCAACTTGGCCGGCGCGGTGCCGATCCTCGGCGTCAACCTGGGGAACCTCGGCTTCCTCACCGAGATCAACCGCGGCGAGCTCTACCCGGCCATGGTGCAGGTCCTGAGCGGGAGGTACCGGACCGAGAAGCGCTCGCTCTTCGACGTGGAGCTGCTGCGCGACGGGGGTCAGCCTCCCAGCCAGCCTCTCAAATACCGCGTGCTCAACGACGCGGTCATCAACAAGAGCGCCCTGGCCCGCATCATCCAGCTCACCCTGCGCATCGACGGCCACCTCGTGGCCCGCTTCCGCGCCGACGGCCTGATCCTCTCCTCCCCGACCGGCTCCACCGCCTACAACCTGTCCGCCGGCGGCCCGATCCTCGGCGCCCTGCTCGGCGTGGCCGTGCTCACCCCGATCTGCCCCCACGCGCTGTCGCTGCGGCCCATGGTGGTCCCCGACACCAGCCTGATCGAGGTGACGCTGGAGACCCCGAGCGAGGAGGTCTACCTGACCCTGGACGGCCAGGAGGGGACCTCGATGGGCTATCGCGACGTGGTGACCGTCACCCGCAGCCGGGCCGCGGTGAAGCTGATCAAGGTCTCCGAGCGGACGTTCTACGACAACCTGCGCGGAAAGCTCCGGTGGGGAGGGCTGCACGACGGAGGGGAGGAGCCGCGGTGAGCGACGAGCCGACCCCGCCTGATCCTCCGGTTCTGCCTCCGGTCCTGCCTCCGATCCTGGAGGAAGAAGACGCTCCCTCCGGGCTTCCCGTCCGGCGGCGGCACGGGCGCGTCCGGCGCTGGGTGGTCCGCCCCTTCATCTGGGGCCTCCTCTTCCTGGTCATGATCGTGGCCGCGGCCTGGCTCCTTCTGGAGAGCGGCTTCGGGCATGGCCGCGCCGTGGCCCTGGTCCGCGCCCGCACCTCCGAGCTGCTCGGCCGCCAGGTCGAGATCGGCCGGGTGGACTACAGTCTCATCGACCTCTCGTTCGAGCTCTACGACGTGGTCATCCCCGGGCCGAAGCCGGGCGACCCGGCCTTCGCCCGCATCCCGCTGGCGCGGGTCGAGTTCTCCTGGCGGGACCTGCGCCAGAGGGTGCTCCGCCTGGAGCAGATCGAGATCGTCCGCCCCCACGTCTACCTGCGGTTCAACCCCGACGGCACCAGCAACCTGCCCGAGCTGCGGACCCGCAAGGGGGGCACGCGCCGGGTCGAGGTGCAGATCGGCCGTGTCCTGCTGGAGGGCGGGACCCTGGAGATGGACGAGATGCGGCTCCCCCTGGAGCTGGATGCCCGCGCCGTGTTCGGCCGTGCCATCGGCCAGGCCGAGCGCGGCGGGGAGGGGGGCGACCGCATCGACGCCATGGTCACGGCCCAGGAGGTGGTCACCACGCTGCCCCGGGCCAGGCCCTATCCCTTCACCGCCTCGGTCAAGGGGAGCTTCGTGCCCGGCCGCATCCGCTTCAACACCGTGCGCCTGGCGGGACCCGACCTCAAGGCCACCGGCGCGGGGTCTTACGAGTGGGGCCGGGGCCCAGGCCAGGACAAGCCGCGGCGGCTCGGGCTCGAAATTGCAGCCGACGGCTGGGCCCAGCTCTTCAACCGCCTTGGTTACGTCAAGGATCCGATCCAGGGGCCGTTTGAATTCCACGGCCGGATCGATCGCGTCGAACAGAGCCTCAGCTACTCCGGGACCGTCCGCTCGCCGCGCTTCGCCGCCCTGGACCGCGTTTTCGAAGAGATCGAGGCCGGGCTCGTGGGCGGGCGCGACGGCATGGAGATCGAGCTCGATCGCGCCCTCTACGCCGGCGGCAACGTCGAGGGCGTGATCTCGGTTGATTACAACGACGAGGAGGACGAGGAGGCGGAAGGCGCGGGCACGCCCGTGGACCTCGACCTCTCCTTCGCCCGGCTCGACCTGGGCACCGTGGCCGCCGACCAGTTCGGCGAGGACGTGCCGATCGTCCAGGACCTCGCCGGCCGCGCCACGGGAGACCTGGTCTACCGCTTCCGCACCGGCAACCCCGTCGCCGGCAGCGGCCTGGTCGACGTCCACCTCGACGCGGTCCACGAGAAGGGGGTGCCGATCGCGGGCGACGCCTCCATCACCATCGAGCGCGGCGTCCTGTCGAGCGACAACATCCGGCTCACGGCCCCCTCCCAGACCGTGATCGGCTCGAACTTCCTGTTCGACATGGAGAGGGGCTCCGGCCACTTCGACTTCCGGCTCAGCTCCCAGGACGTGGGCGTCCTCGCCCCCCTGCTGCGCGGCGACGTGCGGCCGGGCGAGGAGCCGCCGTTCTGGGTGCCGAGCGAGGGGCATGGCGAGGCCGAAGGGAGATTCGAGATCGCGGACAAGCGCTTTGCCGCGGACATCCGGATCGATCTCCAGGACGCGGTTAGTCCGGTGATCGCGGCCGACGACGTCCACGGCGCCTTCCGCTTCACCCCCTCGGCCGTGGAGGACCTGCGGCTGGAGGCCACCTCCAACAGCGGCGCGCTGATCGTGACCGGCCGGGTGCCATTGGAAGAAGAGGGGAGGCCGCGGCGCGCCCCCGAGCCGCTCTCCCTCGCCGTCGACGCCCAGCACTGGCCCGCTCCGGGGATCGTCGCCTTCCTCGCTCCCGGTCTGAAGGACGCGAGGATCGACGGCCAGGTCTCCGGCCGGCTCGACCTGGGAGGCACGACCGAGAACCTGAACGGCCGCGCCGAGATCGAGGTGGAGAGCTTCCGGATCGCGGACGCCGACCTCGGCGAGCTCCAGGCCGGCATCGCTTTCCAGGGCAAGCAGGTGCGGATCGAGCGCGCCGTGGTCCAGGCCGCGGCCGGCACCGTGCTCGTGGCCGGGACCTTCGATACCGAGACCAAGGCCATGGACCTCACGGTGGACGCGCCGGAGCTCTCCCTGGCGGCCGACCCGTTCCGCGACCTCCTCGGCGGCGAGGTCAACGGCCTGGCCGCGCTCACCGCGGTGATCGGCGGCACGCTGGACCGGCCCGAGGGCATCGCCAGCCTGCGTGGCAACAACCTGGTGCTCGCCGGCCGCGCGCTCGGCGAGGCGGGCACGGCCCAGGCCGTGGCGACCTGGGACGGCGAGAGCCTGACCGCCACGGGCTCCCTCCTCGGGCTGGCCTCCTTCGAAGGGGGCGGCCGGCTCACCCTGGAGGAGGCCGACCTGCGCTTCGACATCCAGAGCGCGGACCTCGGCACGCTGATCCGTATCGCCTCCCCGCGGGCGGTGCCGGAGATCACCGGCTCGCTCGCCGGCTCCATCGGCTTCGCCTCCGACTTCGCGCAGGGCACCTGGCGCGGCGAGCTCGTCCTCTCCGACCTGCGGGCGCAGTATCAGAATCATACGATCGCCAACCGCGAGCCGGTCCGGGTCGAGCTGGGGCCGGAGAGCCTGAACATCCGCTCCCTCTACCTGGGCGAGCCGGGGACCGACAACGAAGTCTTCGTGTTCGGCACCGTCGGGATGGGACAGGAGAACGCGCCGCTCGACCTGCGCCTCCAGAGCACGGTGTCGGCGGTCTGGGCCGAGCTCGCGCTGCCGCCCGGCTTCGACGTCGAGGGTTATCTCGACGTCCTGGCCGTGGTGCGGGGCACCACGGGCGACCCCCGGCTCGACGGCCAGGGGGTGATCCGCGACGCGCGGCTCCTGATCCCCGAGTTCCCCCGGGCCCTGGAAGACATCGAGGGAGTCGTCCTCTTCAACCGGGACGAGCTGGTCCTCGACGGCCTGCGGGCGCGGATGGGGGACGGCGTGCTCCGCGCCGCCGGCAGCCTCGACCTCCCGCAGCCGGGCCGGGAGGGCTTTGAGTACCGGGTGCAGGTCGAAGCGGATGGCGTGAGCGTGCGCTTCCCCGAGCCTTTCCTGCTCCGGGGCGACGCCAACCTGTCGCTGACGGGAAACGGCTCCGCGCGCCAGATCCGGGGCCAGGTCGTGCTCGAGCGCGCCTTCTTCGTCGAGGACATCCAGACCGACGCCCTGCCGCTCCTGCTCCAGGCCCTGGAGCGCGAGCGCCTGGAGGTCGTGGAGACCGACGAGCTCCTGGCCGGCACCCAGATCGACGTCCAGGTGGATGGCCCCGGCGCCCTGCGGGTGCGCAACAACGTGGCCGATCTGCGGGGGGACATCGACCTGCGGGTCCAGGGCACGCTGGCGGCCCCGGTGGTCTTCGGGCGCGTGGAGGTCGAGCAGGGCGGGACCCTGGTCTACTCCGAGAACGAATACGAGGTGGAGCGCTTCCTCCTCACCTTCAACAACCCGAACCGGATCGATCCGATCATCGACCTCGTGGCCCGCACCGAGGTGAGGAACTACGACATCACCCTGAACCTCTCCGGCACCCTGGACCGCCTGGACACCCAGTTCACCTCGGACGAGGGGCTGGCCGAGCTGGAGGTGCTGACCCTGCTCTTCTCCGGAGAGCTCGACTACGAGCAGGGGCGTCCCCGGGCGCCGGGCGTGGAGGGGCCGGAGCAGGACGTGCGCGCGCAGAGCTTCCTCGCGGGCCAGGCAGCCTCCCTGGTCAGCCGCCGGGTCAACACCCTGTTCGGCTTCGACCGCTTCCGGATCGATCCGCAGGCCACGGAGACCGGAGGCGCCGTGGGCGGAGTCCGCTTGACCGTGGGCAAGCGCATCTCCCGCGACCTCTTCGTCACCTACACGACCAACCCGGCGGCCTCGGAGGAGTACCTGCTGCGGATCGAGTGGCAACTGGCGCGCAACGTCCTCCTGGTCTTCACGCGCAACGGCCGGGACGAAACCTACGCCGTGGACGCCGAGTGGGAGAAGCGGTATTGAAGGCCCTGGGGCTGGCTTTCCTGCTCGCCGTTCTGCTGTCGCCGCTATCGCCGCTATCGCCGGTCGCGTGGGCGCAGGAGACTGCACCCCCTGCCCCGCCCGAGGAGCTCGTTCCAGTCGGCCCCACGGTCACCGCCATCGAGATCCGCAGCGAGGCTCCGCCCGAAGACCCGGACGAGCTCGCGCGGCTCCTCGGCTTCGAGGTCGGCGAGCCGCTCACCGAGGAGTCCGTCCGCGGCACTCTGCGCAACCTCCAGGCGAGCGGCCTCGCCTCCTCGGTCGAGATCTACACCCAGCCGGACGAGACCGGACTGGGAGTCGAGGTCCTCGTCGTCCTGCGGGGGATCGTGCGCGTGCGGGAGATCCGCCTCGAAGGGGACCTGGGGCTCGACGCGAACGAGCTGCGGCGCGTCCTCCCGCAGAACGAAGCGGAGCCGCTCTCCGAGGAGCGGGTCCTGCAAGGCGTTTACGACCTGGTGGATCTCTACGCCGAGCGCGGCTACTTCAACGCCGAGGTCCGGGTGAGCGTCGAAACCGACGAGGTGACCCAGCAGGCCGCGGTCCTCTACTCGATCCGCAGCGGCCCCCGCTCGCGGGTCGAGGAGATCCGGTTCGAAGGGGACCTCGGGCCTTTCACGCCGGCGGAGCTGGTCGCGCAGTTGGAGGTCAAGCCCGGGGACGCGTTCTCGCGGTCCGAAGCACGCGAGGACGCCGGCAGGCTGGAGCGCTGGCTCCTCAATCAGGGCTACCGCACAGCGCGCATCAGCCCGCCGGCCGAGGAGCCGGCGCCCGAGCGCCAGGCCGTGCGGCTCGCCTACGAGGTCTCCGTCGGTCCGAAAGTGGAAGTCCAGGTGATCGGCGCCGACCTGGAGCGTCTGCGCCGGCGCGACCTCCTGCCCTTCCTCGGCCGGCAGGGCTACGACGAGGCGCTGGTGCTCCAAGCGGCCGAGCGCATCCGGAGCGACTACCAGCGCGACGGCCACTACAAGGTCCAGGTGGAGTGGGAGGAGCAGGAGCCGAGCGAAGACCTCCTGCGCCTGGTCATCCGCATCGAGCCCGGACCGCAGTACACGGTCCAGGAGGTCGGCTTCGCCGGCAACGAGACCTTCAAGAGCGAAGACCTCGAAGAGCTGGTGACGACCTCGGGGCGCAGCCTCCTGGCGCGGGGCAGCGGCCGGCTGGTCGACTCCGTGCTCAAGGAAGACCTGGCGAACGTCCGCCGGTTCTACCAGCTCCAGGGCTTCACGCAGGCGGAGGTGGGGCCGGCGCAGATCGAGGAGCGGGGGAACGACCTCTTCCTGACCGTCCCCATCGAAGAGGGGCCGCGGATGAGGGTGGTCAACCTCAACCTGGAGGGGCTCGGGTCCCTGCCCGGCGACACCGTCCGCGGCTCCCTGCAGCTCGCCGAGGGCGGCCCCTTCCACCCCCTGCTCCTGGAGAGGAGCCTGAACAACCTGCGCTCGGCCTACCAGGCCCGGGGCTTCACCGTGGCCCAGGTCTCGGCGCGGGAAGACTGGAACCCCGAGCACACCCTGGTCGACGTGACCATCGAGGCCCTGGAGGGGCCGCAGACCGTGCTCGACCGGGTGATCGTGCGGGGCAACCGCCGCACCGAGAGCGACGTCATCCGGCGCGTCCTGGCGGTGGACCGGGGCGATCCGATCAGCGAGAGCCGCGCCCTGGAGATCGAGCGCGACCTCTACCGGCTGGGGGTGTTCTCCAGCGTGGACGTGGAGGTAACGCGGGCCGGCCTGGAGTCGGCCACGAGGGACCTCATCGTGCGCGTGGAGGAGGGGCGGCCCCGGCGCGTCAGCTACGGCGTGGGCCTGGAGTACGCCACCGACAAGAGCGAGGAGGACGAGCTGGTGCCGCGGGGCACCTTCAGCTTCAGCCACAACAACGTGGCCGGCCGCGCCTACACCCTGCGCACCGACCTGCGGGTGAGCCGGCTGGACAAGATCTTCCGGGTCCGCTTCGACCAGCCGTACGCCGTGCGCTGGGCGATCCCGGTGAGCTACTCCCTCTTCTACTTCGACGAGCGCAAGGAGGATTGGGACGTGGAGCGCCGGGGCGCGCGGATCGAGTCGGAGAAGCTCTTCACCGACCGGCGCGTGGGCCTGGCCCTGGACTACCGGATCGTGGAGACGACCCTCGACCCGGACTTCCCCCTCCGCGGTGTGGAACGGGAGGACCGCCCCTACGAGCTGACGAGCCTCATCCCGAGCTTCCAGTGGGACCGGCGCGACGACCCGGTGCTGGCCACGCGGGGCTGGAGCTCGCTCGCCCAGCTCCAGTACGCCTTCCCGGCGTTCGGCACGGACGGCGACTTCCTGAAGCTGTTCCTGCAGCAGACTCAATACCTCGACCTGCGCAACTTCGGGACCGTGGCGGCGAGCCTCCGCGTCGGCGGCATCGAGCCCTTCGGCATCCTGGAGCCGGAGGACCCCGAGCTGCCCGAGACCCTCCCCAACGCGAACGTCTTCATCGACGAGCGCTTCTTCGCCGGAGGGGCCAACACCCACCGGGCCTACGGCCGGGACGACCTCGGCATCCGGGGGGAGACCCTGATCCTCCGCCCCGGCCGGGTGGGGGACCAGGAGGACGACTTCGCTGCGGTGGGAGGAACGGGCCTGGTCCTCTTCAACCTGGAGTACCGCTTCCCGCTCTTCGGAGCCCTGGGAGGCACGGTCTTCTATGACGCCGGCAACGTCTGGGCCGACTGGCGGGACCTGGACCCCGCGGACCTCAAGGGAGGAGCCGGGTTGGGTCTCCGCTACCTCTCGCCCATCGGCCCCCTGCGCCTCGACTTCGGCTGGAAGCTCGACCGCGAGCCCGGCGAGCAGGACTGGGCGGTGTCGGTGTCGTTCGGCAACCCGTTCTGATCCGATCCGGTTGACCGCTCCGGGATGAACCGCTAGACTCTGCCGGGAACTCGGTTCCTGTCCTATCGCTTTCTCTTATATTGTTTCTGGGCCGCCTGTCCGGTCTCCGCGAGAAGGTCTATATCTACATGAGCACGCCGAACCCCTTCGCCCCCATTGAGGAGGCGGTCGAGCAGTTTCGCCAGGGCCGCATGGTCATCATCGTCGACGATGAGGACCGCGAGAACGAAGGCGACCTGGCGATCGCCGCCGAGAAGGTCACGCCCGTGGCCATCAACTTCATGGCCAAGCATGGCCGCGGCCTCATCTGCCTCGCCATGACCGAGGAGCGCTGCCGCCAGCTCGAGCTGCCGCTCATGGTCGAGGACAACACCTCGCCCTTCGGCACCGCGTTCACCATCTCGATCGAGGCGCGGGGCAAGGTCACCACCGGCATCTCGGCGGCCGACCGCGCCGCCACGGTCCAGACGGCGATCGATCCCGCGACCCGGCCGGAGGACCTGCTGCGTCCCGGGCACATCTTCCCGCTCCGCGCCCGCCGCGGCGGCGTGCTCAAGCGCGCCGGCCAGACCGAGGCCTCGGTCGACCTCGCCGCCCTGGCCGGGCTCAAGCCCGCGGGAGTCATCTGCGAGATCATGAACGACGACGGCACCATGGCCCGCGTCCCGGACCTCGCGAAGTTCGCCCGCGAGCACGGCCTGCTCATGATCACGGTCGCCGACCTGATCGGCTACCGGCTCCAGCACGAGACCCTGGTGCGCAAGGTCGCCTCTCCGCGCCTGCCCACCAGCTTCGGCAACTTCCAGATCCACGCCTACCGCTCGGACGTGACCGGCGACGAGAACGTGGCGCTGGTGATGGGAGACATCGATCCCGAGGTGCCGACCCTGGTGCGGGTCCACAGCCAGTGCCTGACCGGCGACGTCTTCGGATCGGCGCGCTGCGACTGCGGCGTGCAGCTCGAGCGCGCCCTGGAGAGGATCGCGGAAGAGGGCAAGGGCGTGCTGCTCTACCTCCTCCAGGAGGGCCGCGGCATCGGCCTGATGAACAAGCTGCGGGCCTACGAGCTCCAGGACCAGGGGCACGACACGGTCGAAGCCAACGAGCGCCTCGGCTTCCGCCCCGACCATCGCGAGTACGGCGTCGGCGCCCAGATCCTCCGCGACCTGGGCATTCGCCAGATGCGCCTGATGACCAACAACCCGCACAAGTACATCGCCTTGAACGGCTACGGGCTGGAGATCGTCGAGCGCGTCCCGCTGGAGATCCCGCCGACCGAGAGCAGCCGCGCCTATCTCAAGACCAAGCGCGACAAGCTGGGCCACATCCTGAAGCTGGTGTGACTCCGAAGCCCTTGCCTAAGCCTTGAAGATCCTCCTCGTCACCTCGCGCTATCCCTGGCCCCCCAGAAGGGGCGACCAGATGCGCGCGGTGCAGATGCTCGACTTCCTCGCCGCCGAGCACGAGGTCACGCTCCTCACTCCTGAGCCCGGGCCGAACCAGCCGCCGCCTCCAGCCGACGCTTCTTATAGTGTCGAGCTCTACCGTCCGACCCGCGGCGCGACCTCTCTCTATGGGATGGGGAGGGTCCTGCTCAAGAACCTGCCCCTCCAGAGCGGTCTCTTCTACCAGCCCGACCTGGGACGCAAGCTCCGGGAGCTGGGCCCGAAGATGGACCTGGGCATCCTGCAGCTCGTCCGCCTGGCGGTCCACCTGGAGGACTTCGGCAGCACGCCGCTGCTCGTGGACCTGATCGACAGCCTGTCCCTCAACTTCTCCCTGCGCGCCGAGGTCGACCGGGTCTGGCTGCGCCCGCTGCTCAGGTTGGAGGCGCACCTCCTCGGCATCGGGGAGCGCAAGCTCGCCGAGCGCGCGGCCGGGGTGATCGTGGTCTGCGAGCGCGACCGCCAGGCGCTGGTCAACCGCCTCCCCCCGGAGCTGGGGGCCAAGGTCTCGGTGGTCCGCCTCTCGGTGCGCGAGCGCCGGGTCGAGCCGCCCCAGGAGCGGGAGAAGCTCTGGCGCGAGGGGGACAAGGGGCCGGTCCTGGTCATGACGGGCAACCTCGGCTACTTCGTGAACGTCGACGCGGTGACCTGGTGGCTGGAGGAGGTCTGGCCCGCTCTGCGCCGGGCGCGTCCGGACGTCCGGGTGGTTGTGGCGGGGGAGAGGCCGGCGGCGGTGATCCGCCGCGAGATCGAGCGGTCCGGGGTGAAGCTCATCGAGTCCCCCCGCGACATGCGCTCGATCATCTCCCAGGCCACGCTCTCGCTGGCACCGATGCGCTGTGGCTCGGGAGTGCCCATCAAGGTCCTGGAGGCCTGGGCCGTGGGTGTGCCCGTGGTCGCCACCCCCTGGGCCGTGGCCGGCACCTCGGGCCGCCAGGGAGAGGACTTCCGCCTCGTGGGCACCCACCCCATCGAGTGGATCCACGCCATCGAGGAGCTGCTGGACGACCCCATCGCCCGCCAGCGCCTTGCCGAGAGCGGCCGGCGGCGGCTGGCTTCCGACTACTCCCGCGAGACCGTGCGAAAACAGCTCCTGGAAGTGATCGAGGGGCTTGCCGGTTCTCCCGCAGCCGCTGCCGACAGAGTAGCGGTCAAGGCTCTCTTCTGACCCAGAGGACGCCAGGGACCCAAGTCAAGATCCCTTCCGCTGTGTCGAAGGAAGCCGGAAGGTTTCCGATCGAACAGGCCCGCCTCGTCGCCCTGCTCTCCCTGGGCCTCGGGAGCTCGCCCGAGGCGCTCGGGCGGGAATCGGAGGCTCTCGGGCGCTCACCCGAGCCTCTCGGGTCGGAGTCGGAGCCTCTCGGGTGCCTCCCCGAGGCTCTGGGGTTCCCACCCGAGCCTCTCGGGCACGGGGCAGAGTCGCTCGGGTTTCCGCCCGAGGCTCTCGGGCGCGGGGCAGAGTCGCTCGGGCTCCCGCCCGAGGCTCTCGGGCACGGGGCAGAGTCGCTCGGGTTCCCGCCCGAGGCTCTCGGGCGCGGGGCAGAGTCGCTCGGGCTCCCGCCCGAGCCTCTCGGGCACGGGGTAGAGTCGCTCGGGTTCCCGCCCGAGGCTCTCGGGCGCGGGCCCGAGATGCTCAATTCCGCCGCGAAGGGTGGAAAATCTGCTGAAGAGCGGCTTACCTGGCTGGTTGAGCCCCTCCCCTGCCCTCCCCAGCGCTGGCGCGCGGGAGAGGGGGTCCCCTCCCGGTTCAGAGTCCAAAGTTAGCGCGCGTATGGGGCAAGCCCCTCTCCTACAGGAGAAGGGTACCCGTCAATCTGAGTGGCAGGTGGGCAGGCAGGTGCTAGGCGCTCTTTTTTCTGGCCCGTTTAGGCCGCTGGAGCGCCTCGGTTTTGGGGAAGCCGGGCACGATCGCAGCAAGGTGCTCGACCTGACGCTCGTCGTCCTTTTGAGACCCGCCTTTGCCCGTCATCCATTCCTCAATGGCCTGCGCAAAGGCAGCTTCCGCCGCTGCCGAGTCCCCGCAGCGCTGGAGAGCGTGGCCGAGGTGCCCGCGCGCGTACCCGCGGTGCCGCCGCTGGAAGTCCGGGGCGAGCCTGGCTTCCTCCATGGTGAGCAGGGCGAGCTCCGCAAGCCGGACGGCCTCATTGGGTTCGGCCGCCTCGCGGCTCTTGTCACAGAGCAGATCACCCAGGCCCCAGTTGTGGAGATCCTTGTCGGCGAGGATGAGGGCTTTCCTTGCCTCGAAATCGAGCGGCTCCAGCTGCTCTCTCCAGACCTTGGGCCAGGCGTCCGCGCACTCCAGGAGGTACTGGTGCGTGGCCAGCAGCACCGTGACGAGGCGTTCCGGCGGGACCTGCAAGAATTGCATGGCCTTGATGAAGGCCTCCTGGCTCAAGGGCTTCCGTCTGAGCTCAAAGTCCTGGTAGATAAAGATCGACACACCCAGGGCCTTGGCGACCTCCCGGCTGCTCTCGCCTTGCGTTGCCCGCACCATGGTGAGAGCCATTCGCCGGGTGTTGGCATCGTCCCAGGCTTCGGCCAGCTTCGACGGGTCCAGTTCCATGGTCATCGGGCACAGAAGAGCATACACCCAGTGGGCGCCGTCATTCCTCCCTGCCCGCGGCGAGGCCGAGCCTCTTGATCTTCATCTTGAGGCCGTTGCGCGACAGCCGGAGGAGGCGGGCGGTCTTCCTCAGGTTGCCGCCGGCCTGTTCGAGCGCCGACGCGATCAGCTTGCGGTCGTAGGCACCCAGCGCGCTCTCATACCAGCCTTCCTCGAGCTGGGTGGGCACGGGCGGGAGATCCTCGGGCTCTTCCTCTTCAAACTGCCGGACCGGCTGCTCCTGGACCCCGGCGGGCCGGGCTTCCGGCTGCCAGGCTGCGAGCCCGGCCGGGGCCGGCGAGCCGCCGTCCTGCGGCAGGCGGGCCGCCGGGGCGCTCCAGTGCCGGAGGATGTAGAGCCGCACCTCCAGCAGCCGGGCCGCGGTCAGCGCCTGCGACCTCACCTGGCCGAGCAGCTCGGCCCAGACCCTTCCCCATCTGGGAATGGCAGAAGGGCGTGTCCGTCAGGCCGGCGGCCTCTTCACAGAGTTCCGCGGCCTTGCCCAGGGCGCCGCGCCTGCACAGGGAATCAAACAGGGTCAGCGTGTAGAGGAACGCGTCCTTGTAGGTCCCCTCTGCGATGTGGCCGGCGATGACCACGCGCAGCGCCTTTTCGGATTCGCGGACGTGGCCGAAGGCGTCCAGCAGCCGGGCCTTCAGATAGTCCACCTTGAGCCGGGTCGGCCGTCCCCAGGGCGCGTCATAGAGAGCGCGGGTGGCGAGGAAGCTGCGCAGGGCCCGGGTCGGCCGCCCGAGCTCGATCAGGCACTCGGTGGCGATGCTCCGCGCCAGCATCTCCAGCCGGGAGTCGCCCGGGGACAGGAGCTGGAGCGCCTCCTCGGCCCGGCCGAGGGCCTCCTCGAAGCGGCAGCCGGCGAGCAGGGTGTTCGCCACCTTCACGGCCACGCCGACGACGAGGCCCGCATCCCGGGTGGCCCGGGCACGTTCCTCTGCCCGCGCGAGGAGGCCCAGGGCGCTCTCCAGGTTGCCGGTGTCGCTCGCCAGCGAGGCCGCGATGGAGAGGAGGCGGCACTCCTGCTTCGGGTCGCCGGTCCCCCGCCCGAGGTGGCTCCAAGCCTCCTGCAGGGCGGCTTTCGATCCGGGCCAGTCCGCGCCGAGCCGGCGGCATTTGGCCACCACGATCAGGGCTTCGCCCTGGAGGTCGTTCCTGGCCTTCTCGGAATGCCGGTTCCGGGGGAGCAGCGCGGCGATGACGCGGGCAGTCAGCGCCATCTCCTCGCCCACGTAGGGATCGTCGGCGGCGAGGCGCGACGCTTCCGCGATCACCACCTCGAACATCTTCTTCGACTGGAGCGCGAGCACGGAACGGACACGCTCCCGCTGCTCCTCCGGCGCGAGGCCCGCCAGCTCGGCCCACCAGCCTTCGCAGCGAAGCTGGTCCAGGGCGCGGCACTCCTCGGACTTGAAGAGCGTGCGGAAGGCATTCCCCTTCTGGGACAGGCGTGGCCGGGCGGAGCCTGCCCCCAGCTCCTCGGCCGCAAGGTCCTGGCACGGCCTGCACGCCAGGAGGTGTGCGACGGCTGCATCGGCCTCGGCCGGATCGCCGTCCTCGGACAGGGCGCGGGCCAGGCGTTTCCGGGAAAGATGTGGCGCCATCTTCAGGTCTCTCCATGGAGACCCCCTTCCAACCCGAAACAGGAGAAAAAAGGAGGACAAGCGGAACGTCCTCCTCCGACTATACAGTACGGAATCGAGGGCTGCCTAGCCGTTCGGGTCCCAGGTGCTGCCGACGTCGGCGCTGGGCCTGCCGTCCGGGTCCCAGGTGCCTCCGACGTCGGCGCCCGGCTTGCCGTCCGGGTCCCAGGTGCCTCCGACGTCGGCGCCCGGCTTGCCGTCCGGGTCCCAGGTGCTTCCGACCCTGGCGACCGCAGCTCGGAGGAACTCGGGCATTCCCGGGGCGGCGAAGAACGGCGATCCCGCGCCCAGCACGAGGAGAAGAGCCAACAGCACACGTGGCATAGATCCTTCCTTTCCAGGAGATCCGCAGGCCGGCGGTCATTCGGTGACCGTGGTCAGAAAAAGTCTCCTGGGACGGAGTGTGCCGCTTTGGCGGGGTGAAGACAACCGGGGCTCGGAGCTTCGGCCGTGACGCGGGCGGAGGCTCCCGGAAGAGCCGGCAAGGATGCCGGCGGTCCCAGGGAGTTGTCAACAGGGATTCGACGGGTCGGGAGTGCGCGCGGCTCGGTAACCTGTGGTCAATCCCGCCGAACCGGTCTCTTCCCGTAGCGGCCGATATCGTCGTGCTTGACCACGTCAATGAAGAAGATCGTGTCCTCAGCCACTCGGAAGACAATCCGGTCTCCGCTGTTGATCCGGGCTTCGGAGTAGTACTTGTCGGGATGGATCGGCTTGGTGTGCAGCCCTGGGGATGAGGCACGCTTGATCAGCGCGATGGCTGCCTTGTCGCAGGCGGCTTGCCGGTCGGCGCTGAGCTGCGCGTAGCTGACCTTCCACTGCTCCGACCATTCGGCCGTGAGGAACGTCTGCTTGCGCGCCATGCTATGGGTTAGGGCGCTGCTTCAGGCTGTCGAGGAGGGCCTGGGCCTCCTCGGGGGTCTGAGTCCGGGTCGAGCGGCCTTCGGCAAAGTCTCTTTCCGCCTTTGCCACTCGCGCCTGGATGTCCGGGTGATGGAACCAGAGCTGGTCCTTGGGCACCAGGGCCGCGGGAACCAGTTCGAATGTCCCTCTTTCCGTGCGCTCCAACAAGATGAGGTCGCCGGGCTCGACTCCCAGCGCGGCACGAACCTCCTCGGGAAGGGTCGTGCGCCCTTTCTGGTCTAGCGTGAGGAACGAGGTACGTGCCATCGTCTGCCGGGCGTGAGGTTCCGCCATCGGTGGGAGAGTACCACTTTCCCTCCGAGGCGACAAACGGTTATTGCCCCTCTATGCCCCCTCCAGGCGCCAATCTTGCAGCATCTCCCGGCAAGCCTGGAGGTCTGCCCAATCGCCAAGGAGACGACTGAATGTGTGGGATAGCGGGGATCTACCGGTTCCGGTCGGAGCGGCCGGTCGAGCCGGGGGAGGTTCGGACCATGGGTGCTTGCCTCGCCCATCGGGGTCCGGATGACGAAGGGTACTTCAACGACGGTCCCCTGGGGCTAGCTCACAAGCGGCTGACCATCCTGGACACCTCGTCCCGGGGGCGGCAGCCCATGTTCAGCGAGGACGGTCAGTCGTGCATCGTGTTCAACGGCGAGGTCTACAACTTCGTCGAGCTCCGCGCCGAGCTGGAGGCCCAGGGCCACGCGTTCCGCACCACCACGGATACCGAGGTCATCCTCCGGCTCTGGGACGTGCTCGGCGAGGATTGCCTGGAGCGGCTCAACGGCATGTTCGCGTTCGCGGTCTGGGACCGCCGCCGCCAGACCCTGTTCATCGCCCGCGACCGCCTCGGCATCAAGCCGCTCTACTACACCCTGGACCAGGACGGCATCCGCTTCGCCTCCGAGGTCAAGGCCCTGCTCGCCACCTCGAACAGCAGGCCCCAGGTCAACCTCGACATGCTCGACGCCTACATGAGCGTCGGCTACGTGCCCACCGAGCGCACTCTCTTCCAGGGGATCGAGAAGCTTCAGCCCGGATGGTGCCTGACGATCCATGGGCAAGAGCTTCGGCTCCGCCAGTACTGGGACCTGAAGCCCGAGCCGGAGCACCTGTCCGAAGAGGAGTGCGTGACGCAGACGCTCGAGCTGCTGCGCGATTCAGTCAGGCTCCAGCTCCGGAGCGACGTCCCCCTGGGCGTGTTCCTCTCCGGCGGGATCGACTCGAGCGCGGTCGTGGCCCTGATGCACGAGATGGGGATCCGCGACATCCGCACGTACACGGTGGCCTACGACTTCGGGCCTGCCTACGACGAGACCCGCTACGCCCGGATGATCGCCGAGAAGTTCCAGACCCGCCACCGCGAGGTCTTCGTCACGCCGCGGGAGTTCCAGGAGTTCATCCCGTCGCTCGTCTGGCACATGGACGAGCCGGTGACCGAGGCGGCCGCGATCTCGCTCTACTTCGTGGCGAAGCTCGCTCGCGAAGACGTCGCCGTCGTCCTCTCCGGCGAGGGCTCGGACGAGGTGTTCGGCGGCTATCCGATCTACAAGTACATGCAGACGCTGGAGCGCTACCGCAGGCTGCCGGCGGCGCTGCGGCAGAACGTCATCAATCCCGCCCTGAACAGACTCGGCGGCAAGTGGAACAAGTACACCCGGCTGTCCGACCGGCCGCTCCACGAGCGTTATCTGGGCGTCTCTTTCTACGAGACTCCGACCAAGGAGGCGCTCTACCGGCCGGAGATCAGAAATCTCTTCAACGGCCACGGCATGCCCGGCCTGGTGCAGCCCTGGTACGACAAGGCCAAGGGGCTCGATCCGCTGCTCCAGATGATGTACCTGGACGTGAAGAGCTGGCTGCCGGACGACCTCCTGGTCAAGGCCGACAAGATGACCATGGCGAATGGAGTGGAGCTGCGCGTGCCGTTCCTCGACCACCGCGTCGTGGAGCTCGGCGGACGCATCCCGCCGCGTTACAGGATCAAGGGATGGACCACGAAGCACATCCTCAAGAAGGCGATGGAGAAGCACCTGCCGCGCGAGATCCTGCACCGCGGCAAGATGGGGTTCCCCACGCCGCTCGCCCGCATGTTCCAGGGGGAGATGCGGTCCTACGTGGCCGATGTCCTGGAGAGCGACCGGCACCTCGACCGCGGCTACTTCCGGCCCGAGGTGGTGCGTGGCCTGGTGTCCGGGCACATGGAGGGGAAGCAGGACCACCACCGCGTGCTCTGGCAGCTCCTCGTGCTGGAGGAGTGGCACCGGAAGTTTATTGATTGAAAAGGTTTCCTATCCCAAAGTAGGTTTGACTCAGGCGGGCTGCTGCGTGAGCGCCGCCGCCCGGGCTGCCTGCGGGGCGGTCCCGGCGGCCGGGGTCAGCGCCTTCCTTCCCAGCACGGCCAGCATGTGCCGGGCCTCGTTGTCGAGCGTCACATCCTTCAGGTCCTCGAAGCCTTCGCTGCGGAAGAGGTCCATGATCTCCGGGACGGTGTGCCGGTACTGGTACCTGGGGCTGTAGTTGTCGAACATCTGTACGGCCCGCTCGCGAGCGGTGGCTCGCGGGGGCGCGGCCTCCCCGCGCAGCCGGTGCACCAGTCGCGAGAGGGCCGAGTGCACGGGCGTCGCCACGTAGCAGAGGCCATAGAGGAAGCCCATCGGCATCCGGGTCGTTACCGCCCTCAGGGCGACGTTGACCAGGTGGATCCAGGTCGGCCGCCGGCGGTAGAGCTGGATGTACACCTTGCCTCCGGGCTTCACCGCCTTGCTGACCGAGCGGAAAGCGCGGTAGGTGCTCGGCGTGTGGTGCAGCACTCCGGAGGAGTGGATCATGTCGAAGCTGCGCGCCAGCAGAGGGAGCTCCAGCACGTTTCCTTGTAAATAGTGGACGCGGTGGGAGACCGGGAAGCCCTTGTCGAACAGGCGCCGCCGCGCACCCTCGACGCTGCGGCTGAAGTCCATGGCCACCACCTCGGGTCCGTACTCCGCGAACGAGCGGGTCAGCTCTCCGTTGCCGCAGCCGCCGTCGAGCACGGTCGAGCGGGAGAGCTCCTCCGGCGTGGTCTGCAGGTTGTAGAGGAACTCGCGCTTGCGCAGGCCGTGGTCGTCCTTGAACCAGGTGGCATCCCCCTCGCGGTAGATCTGCCACTGGCGGCCGAAGCTGCGGGAGCTGCGGCGGTCGGCGGCCGGCCCGCCCGCCGATATCGCCGATACTGCGGGAGCCGGTTTCGCGCCCTCGCCGGCCAGTCCATGCCGGGCGAAGAACTCGGGATACTCCTCCCGGGCGTTGCGGATCAGCCGCGGGATGCCGTCGATGACCGGGTAGGCCAGCCCGCAGGAGCAGGAGAACAGCGCCTCCAGGATCTCTTCCCGGTAGCAGGCATTGCAGTCCGGGGGCGGGAGGATGGCGTGGGGAGCGGCCATGTCGTGCCGGCCGCAGTAGAAGGAGCAGGCCGGAGCGCTGACCGCGGAGGGGATCTCGACCCTCTCCTCCTGGAATACCTGGAGCCGGGGCCTCTCTCCACAGTTGGGGCAGACGATCCAATCGAGCAGGCGCTTTTTCATGCCGGACGCGGATGCAACGGACGGGCCAGAAGAGGAGGGCTTCCCCCGGAATGCTTCTTGCACCATCCCAGGACCGGTTGTTCCGATACGACCGTGGTGTAGCTTTGCAAGGGGAGAGAGATCTATGAAGGTTACCCTGGTGCGCAGCCTCCTGCTCGTCCTGATCCTCGCTTCGGCGAGCGTGGCCCCTTCCGCGGGGCAAGTCGTCATCCGCACCGAGGACGACCCGCCGAACGCATATGCGATCGGCATCGGCGACGTGATCGAGATCTCGGTCTGGAAGAGTCCCGAGCTGAGCGTCTCGGTTCCGGTGCGGCCGGATGGCCGCGTCTCGGTCCCGCTCCTGGGCGATGTCCAGGCCGCGGGCATGACCCCGCTCGCGCTCAAGGAGGACCTGACCCGGAACTTCAAGAAGTTCGTCACCGCGCCGGAGGTCTCCGTGGTCATCAAGGAGATCAACTCGCGCAAGGTCTTCGTGACCGGCGAGGTCGCCACGCCCGGCGCCTTCGACCTCCAGCCGCGCACCAAGCTGATGCAGGTCCTGGCCATGGCCGGCGGGCTGACTCCTTACGCCAAGCGCAAGGTCATCGTGCTGCGGGACAACCGCGAGAGCAAGGAGAGGGATGCTCCGCCCGACAAGCGCTACGAGATCGACATCGGCGCGATCATCTCGGGCAAGCGCCCCCAGGACAACATCGTCCTGCTGCCCGGCGATACCCTGGTCTTCCCCTGACCTGGACGCGGTGCCGCCGCGTCCCTCCTCTCTGTCACCCCTCTGTCACCCGCTCTCCGCTTCCGGCTTCCGGGAAAAACCTACACACCCGGATGTGCTTCCCCCGAAAACCGGGGTGTCACCGTTCTGGCACCCCTCTTGCAACTTGTCCCCGTGAACGCAGGAACCGACGTACCAATGATTTCTATTTGCTGAGCGGCATCGAAGGTTTCGATCATCGGAAGTTGGACGGCTGAGGTTTTGGCTGGCCGCGAGCATTCATCCGAGGGATGTTTCTCCGCCGTCTTGGAGCCGGCATGGCTCCGCAGCTTCCGAGGGAGCCTCAGGCTCCTGCCTCAATGGGACCGGCCAGCACCGACGAGTGCGCCGGTCCCTACTGGTCTAAATGGGACATAGAGGAAAAGAGAAGGGGTTTCATGGGAAATTTGCCACGGCTGGAAGTCGGATCGAAGGGCAGGGCGCTGCTGGCGCGTCTCGTTTTCGCCCTTCTGGCTGCGGCGTGGCTTGCGGCTCCGGCCCCCGCCGCCGACCTCCGGGTCGTGCTGGAGGCCGAGGGAGGGGTGCGCAGCGACGGCAACTATGCCCAGATCGAGCAGGACCCGGAGCTGGAGGGGGAGGACGAGGAGAACCTGGCCCGCGCCGGCTTCAATCTCCGCCTCTCGTACGAGCTGCCGCGGCTGACCCTGGCCCTGGGCTACTTCCCCTCCTACGAGTGGATCCTCGACAACGCCGACGTCAACGGCACCACCCACCGCCTCGACCTGGGTCTGACCGCGAACCTGACCCGGCGCCTGGAGCTGCGCGTGCGGGAGCGGCTGCTGTCCAGCCCCAACATCGACCTCTACTCGCCCTTCCTCGCGACCGAGCCCCTGGCGGTGCCGCAACGGGGCGATCAGCTCACTCACAGCCTGGACGTCGCGCTCGACCAGGACCTCACCCGCCGGGTCGTGCTCCTGCTCGGGGCCGCGCACACGCTGCGCACCTTCGAGTCCGAGGACCTGTCCGATACGGAGACACTGAGCGCCCGCATCGGCGCGGCCTTCCAACCCATGGAGGACCGCCGCTTCGAAGTCTTCGCCACGGCCGGGAACTACGACTTCGGAAGCCGGAGCCGGCCTGTGGGTGAGGAGACCGAGCGCGAGGCCGACGTCCGGACGCTCAACCTCGCCTGGCACCAGCCGTTCTTCCGCGACGGCCGCTTCCGGGTGGAGGGGGGGATGTTCGCCGTGGACTCGACCCGGACGCTCCTGGTGCCGGCCCCAGACGACGGTCCGCCGACCGAGGTCACGGAGGACTTCGAGCAGACCGGCTGGCGCGGCGGCCTGGAGCTCTCCCGCCAGCTCGAGCTCCTGGGCTGGAACGTCGGCGTCCGCCACGACGTCTCGGCCGGCGTCGGGCTGGGCCGGGCCACCGAGGTGGACAGCGCCTTTGCCGGCATTTCCACGAACATCGGCCGCCGCCTGGTCCTCGGCCTGGACGGCAACTTCTCCCGCCACCAGGACCTGGAGGACGAGGACCCTGTCGTGATCCTCGACCGTCCCGGGGACCGCGCGATCGAGACCGCGGCCGGCACCGCCCGGGTGAGCTGGAGCTTCAGCACCATCGCCCGGCTCACCGGCGGCTATTCCCGCGTCTGGCAGGAGTCGCAGGTCGCGCCCTTTGAAGACCTTTCCTACTCGCGCTACTTCCTGGGCCTGGCGCTCCAGCTCTATCGCTCCGGCGAGGAGCCGGAGGACCCGGCCCGTCAAGGGGAAACTGAAGATGACGACGAACCTGACGCTCAGTGACCTGGCCAGATCCGTCTGGCGGCGGCCGCTCTGGGTGATCGTGCCGGTCGTGCTCGGCCTGGCCGCGGCCTGGGGTGCCCTCCGGTTGGTGACGCCGATCTTCCGCGCCAGCACGCTCGTGATGGTCGAAAAGCAGAAGGTCCCGGCGGACTACGTCAAGCCGACGGTGACCTCGGGCATGGAGGAGCGGCTGAGCACCATCGAGCAGCAGATCACCAACCGGTCCAACCTGGAGCGCATCGTCCTGGAGATGGACCTCTACTCCGAGATCCGGCGGACGGAGCCGGTCGAGAAGGTCATCGGCGTGGCGCGGGACAACCTGACCGTGGCCAGGAAGGGGGACAGCGTCTTCACGATCTTCTTCAAGGACCCGGACCCGGTCAAGGCGGCCAACACGGCCAACCGGATCGCCGAGCTGTTCATCCAGGAGAACCTGAAGCTGCGCGAGAACCAGGCGCAGGGGACCTCCTCCTTCCTCGAAACCGAGCTCGAGCAGACCAAGCAGCGGCTGGAGCAGCAGGAGGCCAAGATCGCGACCTTCAAGAGCCTGTACATGGGCCAGCTCCCGGAGCAGCGGGAGACCAACCTCCAGGCCGTGGGCCAGCTCCAGGACAAGCTGGAGATCAACATGGACGCGCTGGACAAGGCGGAGACGCGCAAGATCATCCTGCAGCGCCAGATCGCCGAGCTCAGCCAGCCGATCCCGGTGCCGATGAGCCTGCCGCCGGTCTCCAACGCTCCCAGGGCGCCGACCCGCCTGGAGCAGCTCCAGGCTCAGCTCGCGGAGCTGCGCAGCCGCTACACCGACCAGCACCCGGACGTCGTCCGCCTCGAAGCGGAGATCGAGCAGGTCCGGAAGATCGAGAGCGGCCGGATCGAGGTGACCGAGGCGCCTCCCACGCCCACGACCATCACGCCCAGGGTGGACCCGGTGCTGCGCGCCCAGGTCGAATCGGTCGACATGGAGATCCGCAGCCTGCATTCGGAGCGCGCCCGCATCTTGACTGACATCGGCAACTACCAGGCGCGGCTGGAGAACGTGCCGCGCATCGAGCAGGAGCTGCTGTCCCTGACCCGCGACTACGACAACATCCAGCGGTCCTACGAGAACCTGCTCACCAAGCGGATCGAGGCGCGGCTCGCCGAGAACCTGGAGAAGAGCCGGCAGAGCGAGCAGTTCACGATCCTGGAGAAGGCGATCCCGCCCAACGACCCGTATTCGCCGAACCGGCTCCTGTTCCTGGCGATCGGGCTTGCCGGGGGCACGCTGCTCGGCATCGTCGCCGCGCTCCTGCGCGACCAGACCGACTCCACGTTCGCCGAGGGTGATCTGCTCCAGCAGGCATTCCCGGGTGTGCCGGTCCTCGCCACCATCCCGCAGTTGAGCCCGCAATCGAGTGGCTCCGGAGATGCTTTCCGGGCCGCGGCCTACGGCCGTTTCAGGAGGAATTGAGACATGGATCTGCCCCTGCGCAGCGACCGTCCGCCGCGTCCCGCCGTGGCCAATGTGGAGGCGATGCCGATGCCGAAAAGCGCCGTCCGCCTCAGGGAGGATGCCCCTCTGTTCCTGCACCTCGATCCGCCCTCGTTCGCCGCGGAGCAGTACCGGACGCTGGCGGTGCAGATCGAGGAACGGCTCAGCCCGATCGGCACGTGGGGCTACGTCCTCACGGTGACGAGCCCGGAGGAGGCCGCGGGCAAGACGCTCACCAGCCTAAACCTCGCGCTGACTCTCACGCGCGGCGAAGAGCGGCGGGTGCTGCTGATCGAGGCCGACCTCTGGCGCCCGCAGCTCCATACCTATCTGCACGGGGAGCCGGACACGAGCCGCGGGCTGCGGCAGTTGCTGGAGAAGGAAGCTTCGCTCCAGGAGGTGGTGATGCCGGTTGCCAACACCAGCCTCCACCTCCTCCTGTCCGGCTCTTCCGACGTCGCGGGCGACCTGATCTCGGGCCGCCGGATGTCCGAGGTGCTGACCGAGGCGCGTGCTGCCTACGAGATCGTAGTCGTGGACTCGCCGCCGATGGCGTATCTCGCCAGCGCCCGTGCCCTGGCGGCGCGCTCGGATGGCGCGGTGGTCGTGGTGCGCGCCGGGCAGACCCCGCGCCGCGCCATCGAGAAGACGCTTTCGACGCTGGGGCCGGAGAAGACGGTCGGGCTGATCCTCAACGGCGTGCGGATGTCGAAACGAAGCTACCGGCAGTACTACTGAACTGAGACGAAGCGTCCATGATCCGCCTCTTCAGCCGCTACTGGTCGATCCCCGCCGCCATCTCCCTGGCGGTGGAGGGGTTCGTCCTCTTCATGGCGGTCCCGTTCGCCACCGCGATCCGCCTCGGCTTCGGGCCGGGCTCGCCGCCGCCGCGCCCCGTGGTGATCATGGAGGGGGTGGTCTTCATGATCGTCGGTCTGCTGAGCCTGTACATCAACGGCCTCTACGACTTCGGCGAGAGGCTGACGGTGCGCCAGCTCACGGTCGCGCTGCTGCGCGCCTTCTTCCTGGGCGCGCTCGCCCTGGCCGGCGTCTTCTTCCTGTTCCCCCTGATCCTGACCGGCCGCGGCGTCTTCGCCATCGCCTTCATCTTCGCGACGGTCACACTGACCGCCTGGCGCGTGGTCCTGCGCTGGATGCTCAACTCCGACAAGTTCGCCGAGCGGGTGCTCATCGTGGGCACGGACGAGAAGGCGATCGACATCGCGCGCGAGACGCTCAGCCGCAAGCACCTCGGCTTCCGCGTCGTGGGCTTCCTCGACGATGACCCCAAGCTCCAGGGCGTGAGCCTGCTCAACCCGCGGGTGATCGGCACCACCAGCCAGGCCTGCGAGCTGGCGCGCATGCACGGTGCGACCCGCGTCGTGGTGGCGGCCCTCGACTACCGTGGCCGGGTCAGCATGGACTCGCTGCTCGAGTGCAAGACCTCAGGCATTCGCGTGCAGGAGGGGTCGAGCTACTACGAGCAGCTCACTGGCAAGATCATGGTCGAGGGGCTGCGCAAGTCGTGGCTGATCTTCTCCGACGGCTTCGTGGTGTCGCGCGGAGTCCTCTTCTCCAAGCGTCTCCTGGACATCATCGCGGCATCCATCGGACTGCTCCTGGCGCTGCCGTTCATGGTGCTCGTGGCCCTCGCGGTGAAGCTCGATTCCCGGGGGCCGATCCTCTTCCGGCAGGAGCGCATAGGCCGCGGCCGCAAGCCGTTCAACGTCTGGAAGTTCCGCTCCATGCGCACCGACGCGGAGAAGAACGGGCCGGTGTGGGCCAGGCAGGAGGATCCGCGGGTCACCCGCGTGGGCCGGTTCATCCGCAACACGCGCCTGGATGAGCTCCCCCAGCTCTGGAACGTGCTGGTCGGAGACATGAGCCTGGTGGGTCCCCGGCCGGAGAGGGAGCTGTTCGTGCAGCAGCTCCTGGAGACCAGTCCCTACTACGGGCAGCGCCTGGTCGTCCGTCCCGGTCTCACCGGCTGGGCCCAGATCAAGGTTCCCTACGCCTCTTCGTTCGAAGAGTCGATCGAGAAGCTCAAGTACGACCTCTACTACATCAAGAACATGTCGCTGTTCCTGGACATCTCGATCCTGCTCTCCACAGCGCGGATCGTCCTCCTGGGAAGGGGTGCCCGATGACCGTCGTTTCCGCAGAACCTGACAGCAGCTCCAGTCCCGCTCCCGTGGATCTGCGGCAGCACGCGCAAGCCCATCCGCAAACCCGGCCGATACCCGAGCCGCGTTCGAAGATGCGGATCCTCTATCTCTGCCACCGCCTCCCCTATCCGCCGGACAAGGGGGACAAGATCCGCGCCTTCAACCAGATCCGGGCCCTGTCCCGGCGGCACCGCATCCACCTGCTGACCCTGGCGGACTCGGAGGTCCCCAACCTGGCGCCGCTCGAGGAGCTGTGCGAGCGCGTGGAGGTCTTCCCGATGCCGCGCATGGGCGCCTACGTGCGCGCCGCCCTCGCGATCGCCTCGTCCCGTCCGCTGACGCTCTCGTTCTTCGACTCGGCCGAGCTGCGGCAGAGGGTCCAGGAGCTGGCGCGCACCGAGTGCTTCGACCTGGTGGTGGTCTACAGCTCCTCGATGGCGCCGTACGCCGAGCCTTTCCAGGGAGTCCCTGCCGTGCTCGACATGGTGGACGTGGACTCGGCCAAGTGGGCGCAGTACTCGCGCTTCGCGCCGTTCCCGATGCGGCCGGTCTACGCGCTGGAGGCCCGGCGCCTGCAGGCCTACGAGTCCTCGCTGACCGGGCGCTTCGAGCGCATCGTGCTCGCCACCGGCAACGAGACCCGGCTGCTCAAGGCGTTCGCGCCGGACGCGAAGGCGGCCACGGTCGCCAACGGAGTGGACCTGGAGTTCTTCCGGCCGATGGAGCTGCCCAAGACGCCGCACCCGACGATCGTCTTCACCGGCCAGATGGACTACTTCGCGAACGTGGACGGCATGGTCCACTTCTCGCGCAACATCCTGCCGCGCCTGCGCCAGCGCTTCCCGGAGCTCGAGCTGCTGATCGTGGGGCGCTCCCCGGCCCCGGCGGTGCGCGCGCTCGGCGAGCTGCCCGGGGTGCACGTGACCGGCGCGGTGGGGGACGTCCGCCCCTTCCTGGACAGGGCCTGGGCCTTCGTCGCCCCGCTGCGGATCGCGCAGGGGGTGCAGAACAAGGTGCTGGAGGCCATGGCCATGAACCTGCCGGTGGTCTGTACCGACAGGGTGTTCGCGGGTCTCTCCGAGGGCGGCTTCCGCCATGGCCGGGACCTCCTCGCCGCGGCCGACGACCAGGGGCTGGAGGATTGCCTGGCCGACCTGCTGGAGGACGCCGGGGCTCGGGCAAGCCTGGCCGAGAACGCGCGCCAGAGGCTCACGATCTCCTATCGCTGGACCACGAACATGGAGCGCTTCGAGGAGATCCTGACCGGCGCGGCGGCCCGCAGGACGGCTTCCGGTTCGGGAGCCCTGCCGCGGGTGAGCGCGCTGCCGATGGCGATGCCGGCCTCTCCGGTCCGCGTGGGGGAGACGGTCCGCAGTGCGTGACCTGGTGGTCCTGGCGATCGTCTTCGCCGCGCTGCCGGTCATTGTTTTTCGCCCCTACTTCGGGCTGCTGACCTATTCGTGGCTGGCCTACATGCGCCCCCAGGACATGGCCTGGGGGATGAGCCGGGTGCTGCCGCTCTCCCAGTGGGTGGCGCTCGCCATGGTGGCGGGGATCGTCGTGACCTTCGGCCGCGAACGGCTGATCACGGTCAAGCTGCAGACCGTGCTGCTGATCCTGCTCGGCCTCTGGATCAGCGTCACGGTGATGACGGCGGTGCTCCCCGAGATGTCGCAGGAGGTCTACGGCCACTATTGGAAAGGCATCCTGATGGCCCTGTTGACCACGGGGCTGGTGCGCGACCGGGAGCGCTTCCGTCTCCTTTATCTGTTGATCCCCTTTTCGATCGGGTTTCTGGGCGCCAAGCGCGGCCTCTTCGGCCTGGCGCGCGGCGGGATCCAGTACAACGACGGCCCCGGCGGCTTCATGGCCGACAACAACAGCTTTGCCATGATGCTCAACATGATGCTGCCGCTCCTGGTGGGCATCGCCACCACGGACGAGAGGCGCTGGGTGAGGATCACGGCCGCGTCCATGGCGGCGCTCTGCGTGCCGACCATCCTCTTCACCTTCTCGCGCGGCGGCCTGCTCACGCTCTGCGTGGTGTCCGCGCTGCTGATCTGGCGCTCGAAGAACCGCTTCGTGGTGGCCGGCTTGATGGCGCTCGCGCTGATCGTCTTCCTAGCCTTCACCTCGGCCACGATTACCGACAAGTACCTGGACCGGGCTTCGACCATCGACAACTATCAGGAGGACGGCTCGGCCCGCGGCCGGCTCAACGCTTGGAAGACCTCCTGGTACGTGTTCCTCGACTATCCGGTCTTCGGCGTCGGGCCGAACAACCTGGCCGCGGTGTTCCGGCGCTACTCGCCGGAGGTCGACCGCTTCCGGGTGGCGCACAACGCCTACTTCCAGGTGCTCGCCGAGTCGGGGCTCCCGGCCCTGCTCCTCTTCCTCGGGGCGATCGGCGCCGCGCTCTGGCGCATGGAGCGGCTGCGCAAGGCGACGGCGCTGCGCTGGGTGGAGATCCAGGCCCGCATGCTCCAGATCTCGATCATCGCGTACATGACGGGCAGCATGTTCCTAAACACCGCCTACAACGAGTTGATCTATCACCTGATCGCGCTGACCGTCTGCCTGGAGGTCGTGGCGCACGCCCAGAGTCAGGAGGCGACGGCGGTGCCCGCGAAGGCCGAGGACGTCCCCTGGTGGAAGCGGCCCGCGCCCGCGCCGGGGCTCACCGGGATGGGGAGGATCTGACGCCATGTGCGGGATCGCAGGCCTCTTCCTCTACTCCGAGACGGGCTTCGCCGGCGAAGGCTCGCGGCGCGAGACCCTGGAGCGGCTGATTCGTCCGCTGCGCCACCGCGGTCCGGACGACGAGGGGTTCCATCTCTCCGGCCCGCTAGGGCTGGCGCACGCCCGCCTGAGCATCATCGACGTGAACGGCGGCCATCAGCCGATCTTCAACGAAGACCGCACCATCGCGGTGGTCTGCAACGGCGAGATCTACAACCACCAGGAGCTGCGCCGCGAGCTGCAGGCCCGCGGCCACCGCTTCGCCACCCGCTCGGACACGGAGGTGATCGTCCATCTCTACGAGGAGCTTGGGGCTGGCTGCGTGGAACGCCTCGCCGGAATGTTCGCCCTGGCCGTGGCCGACTCCCGCGAGCGCCGGATGCTCCTCGCCCGCGACCGCGTGGGAAAGAAACCGCTCTACTTGGCCGACGACGGGCAGCGCCTGGCTTTCGCATCCGAGCTCAAGTCGCTCCGCAATGCGGGCATGATCGGATCGGAGATCGATCCCGAGGCGCTCGACCTGTATCTCGCCTACGGCTACGTGCCCACGCCATGGACGATCTTCAAGGGAGCTTCCAAGCTCCCGGCCGGCCATCTCGCCGTCTGCGACAGCCGGGGGATGCGGATCGAGCGCTACTGGGATCTCGTCTTCGACGAAGAAAAGGTTTCGGATGAGGCCTGCATGACCGCGGAATTGACCGCGGAGTTGGAGGACCTCTTGGCCGACGCCGTGCGCGTGCGGCTGGAGAGCGACGTCCCTCTCGGCGCGTTCCTCTCGGGCGGCATCGACTCGGGGACGATCGTCTCCTTCATGAGCGACGAGATGGACCGGCCGGTGCTCACCCACACGGTGGGCTTCTCGGACCGCGGCACGGACGAGCGCGAGGATGCCGCAGCCGTGGCCGGGGCTTTGGGCACGGACCATCTGGCCACCGAGGTGAGGCCGGACCTCCGTGACGTGTTGCCGCGGATCGCCTGGCACTTCGACGAGCCGTTCGCCGACCCCTCGGCCGTGCCCACCTGGTACGTCGCGCAGGAAACTCGCCGGCGGGTGACCGTGGCTCTCTCAGGCGACGGCGGCGACGAGCTGTTCGCGGGCTACAGCCATCGCTACGGCATGGCCATGGTGGAGGAGAAGGTGAGAAGGCTCCTGCCGCAGGGGCTCCGCCAATCGCTCCTTCCGGGGCTCGCCCGGGTCTGGCCGCGCTCGGCCCGGCTGCCACGGCCCCTGCGTCTCGGCGGCTTCCTGGGCAATGTATCGGTGGACCGCGACCGTGCCTACTTCCACGACCGCTGCCACATCCCGCCGCGTCTGCAGGAGTATCTGCGCGGTGGAGGGAGCTTCGATCCGTTCGTGGCGCTGGAGCCCCATCTCGCCCGGGCGCCCCAGGAGCCGCTGGCGCGGGCGCTCTATCTTGATCTCAAGACGTGGCTCGCGGACGACGGCCTGGTCAAGGTGGACCGGATGAGCATGGCGCACGCGCTGGAGGTGCGCTGCCCACTGCTCGACCACCGGATCGTGGAGATGGCGGCGAGGGTGCCGTCGCGGCTCAAGATGGACGGCGGGCGGACCAAGATCCTGCTGCGGCGGGTTTCCGAGCGGCGGCTTCCGAAAGAGATCCTGTCCCGGCCCAAGCGCGGCTTCGCCCCTCCAGTCTCCCGCTGGCTTCGCGAGGATCTCCGGGACTTGTCGCGGGACCTGCTGCGCGACCCGTGCTCCCTCTCCGGTGACCTCTTCGATCGCCGGGCGGTCGCGGGTCTGCTCGACGATCACGAATCCGGACGGTTGGACGCCGGCTGGGCGATCTGGACGTTGCTGATGCTCGAAGTCTGGGGGCGCGAGGTGAGGCAGCCGCAGGAGCTGGAGGTGCCCCGTGCCGCCAGCCTCTGAGAGGAAGGCCAGGCTGCTGCTCTTCAGCAGCGTCTTCCCGAACGCCGCTCAGCCGCACCACGGAGTCTTCGTGCGCGAGCGGATGCGCGGCCTGCCGCCAGAGGCCGAAATCCAGGTGGTGGCTCCCATGCCCTGGTTCCCGTTCGTTTCAGGGCTCCGCCCCGGCTTCCGTCCGATGGTGCCGTGCGAGGAAGTCCAGGACGGAGTTCGCGTCCTGCATCCGAGGTATCTCTCCGTGCCCGGCATCCTCAAGTGTCTGGACGGTGTCTTCCTTTTCCTGAGCACGCTGCCGGCGCTGATCCGTCTGAGGAAAGCCTTTCCATTCGAGGCGATCGACGCGCACTTCATCTATCCCGAGGGGCTGGCCGCGGTGCTGCACGGTCTCGTGTTCCGGGTGCCGGTGCTGATCACGCTGCGCGGCATGCTCCCGCTCCTCGTGCGCTACCGCCTGCGCCGGCCGCAGCTCCGCTTCGCGTTGCGCCGGGCGGCGCGGCTGATCGCGGTCTCCGGCTCGCTCAAGCAGGACGCGGTCGGCGAGGGCATCGCGCCGGAGCGGGTGAGGGTGATCGAGAACGGGATCGATCCCGCTCTTTTCTCTCCGCTGGACCGGATCGAGGCGCGGCGCTCCCTGGGCATTCCTGAAGACGGTCCGCTCCTCGTCTCCGTGGGCACGCTCGCTCCCCGAAAAGGTTTCCATCTGGTGATGGAGGCCATGGCGTCCCTGCGCCCGGACCTCCGCTTCGCGATCGTGGGCGGGGCCGGCGCCGAGGGGGCCATGGAGTCCGAGCTGCGGGAGCTGGCCTCGCGCCTCGGCCTGCGGGACCGGGTGATCTTCGCGGGTCCCCGCGGCCGGAACGAGCTCGCCGCCTGGTACAGCGCCGCCGACCTGTTCGTCCTGGCGAGCGGCCACGAGGGCTGTCCGAACGTGGTGCTGGAGGCGCTGGCCTGCGGCACGCCGGTGGTGGCAACTCCGGTGGGAAACATCCCTGAAATTCTTGACCGGCCCGAGGCCGGGATTGTGGTCGAGCGGCAGGTTCCTGCTTTGACTTCCGCCATCTCCGAAGCGCTCTCGCGGGATTGGGACCGGAGCGCGATCCGCGCCCGGATCGAGTCGCGCACGTGGGCGGCGGTGGGGCGGGAGGTCATGGAAGAGGTGGAGGCGGCGCTCTCGTCCCGTCCACCTCTCTCCTCTCCCTCCCCCCAGGGGGTGAGGGCGTGAAGATCCTCTACCACCACCGCACCCGGGCCGGCGATGCGCAGGGCATCCACATCTCGGAGATCCAGCGCGCGTTCCGCAACCGCGGCCACGAGGTCGTCGAGGTGGCCCTCGTCGAAGCCGGGGCCGAGGCGAAGGCGGACGAGACCGGCGGCTCGGCGCGGGGGCTCGCGGGGCTCGCGTCCCGGATCGCCGGCAGCCTGCCCCTGCCCGCGAAGGAGGCCATGGAGCACGCGTACAACCTGGTGGCCTATCGCCGCATGTCGCGGGCCATCCGCCAGCTCCGCCCGGACTTCGTATACGAGCGCTACGCCGCCAACACCTTCGCCGGCCTTCTGGCCGCGAAGCGCCACAGGGTGCCCTTCGTCCTGGAGGTGAACTCCCCCCTGGCGTTGGAAAAAGCGGAGCATGACGGGCTTTTCTTTCAACGGCTCACGCGCTTGATCGAGCGCAAGCTGTGCACCGACGCGGATGTGACCATCGCGGTTACTCGGGTCCTCGCCAGAATCCTGGAAGAGGAGGGTGTCCCCCCGGGCAAGGTCGTGGTCATGCCCAACGGCGTGCGCCGCGAGTTTGGATCGAACGGCGACGGATCCGCCTTCCGCCGCGGCCTAGGCATCCCGGAGCACGCTCTGGTCGCCGGTTTCATCGGCTGGTTCCGCGCCTGGCACGGGCTTGAGCGGATGATCGAAGCCGCGGCCAGCCCGGAGTGGCGTGAGGCCGGCATCCACCTGGTGCTTGCGGGCGACGGCCCTGCCATGGCGTCACTGCGCAAGATGCGCTCGGACCTGGGCCTGGAAGACTGGGTCTTCCTCTGCGGCTCGGTGCCCCGCGGCGAGATCGAGTCGGCGCTGGCGGCCTTCGACATCGCGGTCCAGCCGGCGGTCACCTCGTACGCCTGTCCCATGAAGATCATCGAGTACATGGCGGCCGGCCGGCCCATCGTCGCGCCCGGCTCGGACAACGTGCGCGAGCTCCTAACGGACGGGGAGACCGCGGTCCTCTGTCCGGGAGGGCCCAACCCTTGCACAGAGGATCTGCGCGACTCGGTGCTCGAGCTCGCGCGCGACGCGGAGCTCCGGCGGCGCCTGGGAGAGGCGGCCCGCCGGCGGATCTTCGAGCGCGGTTACCTTTGGGAGGAGAACGCCCGGCGGGTGGAGGAGTTGGTGGCCCGGGTAAAGGATCAGCAGCGCGCTGTCGTTCCCTTGGGAGAGGTGAGATCGTGCTGAACGCGTTTTCGGTTGACGTCGAGGACTACTTCCAGGTGGGCGCGTTCGAGAAGGCCTGCCCGCGGGAGCGGTGGGGGCAGTTCGAGCCGAGGGTGGAGCGCAACACGCACCGGCTTCTCGACCTGTGCGCGAAGCATGGCGTCCAGGGCACCTTCTTCACCCTGGGCTGGGTGGCGGAGCGCTGGCCGGGGCTGATCCGGGACATCCGGGCCGCCGGACACGAGCTCGGCACCCACGGCCAGGACCACCGCCGGGTCACCACCATGACCCCCGCGGAGTTCCGCGCCGACGTCCGGCGCTCCAAGCGCACCATCGAGGACGTGGCCGGAGTCGAGGTGATCGGCTACCGCGCTCCGAACTACTCCATCGTCCGCGAGACCCTGTGGGCCATGGACGTCCTGCTCGAGGAGGGCTTCCGCTACGACTCGAGCATCTTCCCGATCCACCACGACCGCTACGGCATCCCCGACTTCCCCCGCTTCCCGCGGCCGGTGCGGGGCTCGAACGGCTCGGCCCTGCAGGAGTTCCCGATTTCCACCGTCCGCCTCGCGGGCATGAACCTGCCGTTCGTCGGCGGAGGCTACCTCCGGCACTTCCCGCTCGGCTTCATCCACTGGGGCATGCGGCGGCTGAACCTCTCCGAGCGGCGGCCGGCGATCGTCTACATCCACCCCTGGGAGATCGACCCGGAGCAGCCGGTGCAGCAGGTGAAGTGGCTCACCCGCGTACGGCACTACCGCAACCTGGACCGCACGGAAGACCGCCTGGCGCAGCTCTTCTCCGAGTATTGCTTCACCTCCTGCCGCGAGGTCCTGGGCCTGTGACCGCCGAGCCCCTCGCTTTCCAGCGGCCGCACCCGTCGACAGCGCTCCCGCGTATGGAGCCGCTGGCGGTCGAGCCGTTGCGGCCGGCTCTCGAGGCGAAGTGGGACCGCTACGTGCGCCAGGCCCCCGGCGCCACCTTCTTCCACCAACTCGGCTGGCGTTGGCTCGTGGAGCGGGTCTTCGGCCATCCGGCGCACTACCTGCTGGCCCGCCGCGGCGAGCGGATCGCCGGCGTGCTGCCGATGTTCGAGCTGAAGAGCCGGCTCTTCGGCCACTCCCTGGTCTCCATCCCGTTTGCCATCGGCGGCGGCATCGTTGCCGATGACGACGATGCGACGCGCCTCCTGCTCGACGGGGCGCGCCAGCTCGCGGAGAGCCGCGGCGTCGACTACCTGGAGCTGCGCTCCGAGGCTCCGGTTTCGGACGAGCTGCTCACCAAGGACCTCTACGTCACCTTCCGCGCCGACCTGGCCGAAGGCGAGGAGGCTCTGCTCAAGCGAATGGACCGCAAGCGGCGGCAGATGATGACCTACGTGGGCAAGGCCGGCTTCGAGCACCGCGTGGCCGGCATCGAGGAGCTGCCGCTCTTCTACAACCTTTTCTGCCAGAGCATGCGGCACCACGGCACGCCGGTCTACCCGCGCCTGTTCCTGCACGAGATCCTCGATCGCCATCCGGCGGACACGAACCTCTTCTTCGTCTATCACGGGGGCCGGCCCGTGGCCGCAACGCTCAACCTGCTCTGGCACGATGTGGTGATGCCGTTCTACGCCGGCGGCGATAGAAACCATCGCCCGCGCGGCGTGGACGATTATCTCTACCTGTCGATCATGCGCTGGGGCCGCGAGCACGGCTACCGCACCTTCGACTTCGGCCGCAGCAAGCGGGGCACCGGCGCGCACGCGTTCAAGGCCCGCTGGGGGATGGAGGAGGTCCCGCTCGCCTACCAGTACCACCTGGTCAAAGCGCGCGAGCTGCCCAACGTCAGCCCGGCGAATCCCAAATACCAGATGCTGATCCGGGCCTGGCAGAAGCTGCCGCTGCCGCTGACCAGGCTGATCGGACCGCGGATCATCCGGAGTATTCCCTGAAGAGGCCGTCATGGACGTCTCCATCGTCATCCCGCTTTACAACGAAGAAGAGAGCGTGGACGCGCTCCACCGCGAGGTCACCGTGGCCGCCGAGCACCTCGGCCGCGAGTACGAGCTGATCCTGGTGGACGACGGCAGCCGCGACCGCACGGCCGAGAAGCTGCGGGGGATCTGCGAGCGCGACCCGCGGGTGAAAGTCGTCCGCTTCCGCCGCAACTACGGACAGACGGCCGCGCTCCAGGCCGGCTTCGATCAGGCTCGCGGCGACGTGATCATCACGCTCGACGGCGACCTGCAGAACGACCCGAACGATTTCGGTCTTCTGCTCCGGCACATCGAAGAGGGGTACGACGTCGTGTCCGGCTGGCGGAAGAACCGGCAGGACAAGATGATCTCTCGCCGCCTGCCTTCCATGGCCGCGAACTGGCTGATCGGCAAGCTCACCGGCACCGAGATCCACGACAACGGCTGCACGCTCAAGGCCTATCGCCTGGAGGTGGTGCGCAAGGCCAGCCTCTATGCCGAGATGCACCGTTTCCTGGCGCCGATGATGTCGCTCTCGGGCTGCCGCACCAAGGAGGTCGTGGTCAACCACCGGGCGCGGCAGTTCGGCAAGAGCAAGTACGGCATTTCCCGGATCTGGAAGGTTTTCCTGGACCTCCTGACGGTGAAGATGCTGCTCGGCTTCATCACGCGTCCCGCGCTCTGGTTCGGACTGCTCAGCCTGCCCTTCCTCGTGGGCACGCTGCTCGCATTGGCCACGAGTGTGTACGTTCATTATGTCTGGACGCCTCACAACGACTATCCGCTGGTCCTGCCGGCGGCGACCATCCTCTTCGCCTTCGCGTTCGCTCACCTGATCGTGATCGGGTTCTTCGCGGAGCTGGTGGTCAAGGTTGGAGATTTCAAAGAGACAGAAGCGGTCCTGGCAACCGTCGAGACCGGAGGTAAAGAGTCATGAGAAGGAACAGGCTGCGCGGAGAGCCGGATGTTTCCGTGGTCATTCCCATCGTCGAGCGTGTGGGTGATCTGCGCCAGCTCCATAACGAGTTCGCAGCCGGGCTGGAGAGGCTGGGAAAGACGTTCGAGTTCATCTTCGTGGTCGACGAGAGCCAGCGCGGCTGCCTGCCGGTGCTGCGGGAGCTGCAGAGCCTGGTGGAAAGCGAGATCGTGATCGTCATCCTGGGCGGCGCGTTCGGCGAGTCCGCGGCGCTCACGATCGGCTTGGAGCGGGCGCGGGGCGAGAAGGTCCTGACCCTAGCCTCGTACTTCCAGGTCGATCCGCACGGCCTCGCCTCCGCGTTCGAGGCCCTCGACGCGGGCGCCGACCTCGTGGCCGGGCGCCGTCATCCGCGGATCGACTCCTTCTTCAACCGCCTCCAGTCGCGGCTGTTCCACTCGTTCGTGGGCCGGCTCACCGGCACCCGCTTCAACGACGTCAGCTGCGGCTTCAAGCTGATGAAGCGGCGCGTGGCGACCGAGCTCAACCTCTACGGCGGGCTCCATCGCTTCATCCCGCTGCTGGCGCTGAACCGGGGCTTCTCGGTGACCGAGGTCCCGCTCCCGCAGCGCAACGAAGACCGCGGCACCCGCTACTACGGAACCGGCGTCTATCTGGGACGGCTGCTGGACATCCTCACCGTCTTCTTCCTCACCAAGTTCACGCGCACGCCGTTGCGCTTCTTCGGCCTGCTCGGCACGGCCCTGTTTGCGCTCGGATTCTTCGTCGACCTCGTTGCCGTGGCGCAGAGGCTCTTGATGGACCAGGGGCTCGCGGACCGTCCGGTCCTGCTGCTGGGGGTGCTGCTGATGGTGCTCGGGGTGCAGACTCTCTCCCTGGGGCTGGTCGGCGAGATCATCATCTTCACCCACGCCCGCAACGTCCGCGAGTACCAGGTGGCCGAGGTCATCCGCGGCACGTCGCCCCGCGAGGCGCCCCGGCCCGCGGAGGCGCGGCCGACCGTCGTGCCGCCGCCGGCCGATCAGCGGGCCGCGGGCGGGGCCGCGTCCTGAGGCCGGAGCCGGGAGAGCTGCATGTGCGGAATCTGCGGTGAGTGGAGCCCGTTCGGGGTTGACGAGCCGGCGCTCGAGCGGATGAACGGCACGGTCGTCCATCGCGGTCCGAACGACCATGGCACGGTGTTGCTCGGGGAGGCGGGCCTCGCCATGCGGCGCCTGTCGATCATCGACCTGGCCCGCGGCCATCAGCCGATCGCCAACGAGGACTCCACCGCCTGGATCGTCTTCAACGGCGAGATCTACAACCACCGCGAGCTGCGGCGCGGCCTGGTCGAGCGCGGGCACTGCTTCCGCACCGACAGCGACACCGAGGTCATCCTCCACCTCTACGAGGAGAAGGGGGAGCGCGTCGTCGACGACCTGCGGGGGATGTTCGCCTTCGCGATCTGGGACTCGCGCCGGCGCAAGCTCCTGCTGGCGCGCGACCGCTTCGGGCAGAAGCCGATGTTCTGGCACTTCGACGGGAAAAGGTTTCTGTTCGGCTCCGAGATCAAGGCGATCCTTGCGGTCACTCCACAACCGGAGATCGACCTGCGCTCGCTCGACGAGTACCTGACCCTGCGCTTCATCGCCAGCCCACGGACCATGTTCGCCGGCATTCACAAACTACCGCCTGCCCATCTTCTGGTACTGGACGCATCCGGGAACGAGGCGAAGATCGAGGTGCGGCGCTACTGGCAGCTCCGCTTCGAGCCCAAGAAAAAGATTTCGGAAGCTGACGCGGTGGAGGAGGGGCGCTTCCGCATCCGCGAGGCGATCGAGTCGCACCTGATCTCGGACGTGCCCGTGGGCGCGTTCCTCTCGGGCGGCATGGACTCCAGCTTGGTCGTGGCGATGATGGCCGAGATCGCCCGCGAGCGGGGAGAGGGGACCTTCAAGACGTTTGCCATCGGCGTCGAGGCCCAGGACTTCAACGAGCTGCCCTTCGCGAAGCAGGTCGCCGAGCATTGCGGCACGGACCACTACGAGGAGGTGGTCTGGCCCGACATGGTGAGTCTCCTTCCCAAAATGGTCTATCACCTGGACGAGCCGTCCGATCCGATCGCCGCCTGCATGTACCACTCGGCGGCCCTGGCGGCGCGGCACGTCAAGGTGGTTCTGACCGGGGACGGCGGCGACGAGATCTTCGCGGGCTACGACCGCTACTTCGGCTTCCGCTGGATACGGCTCTACGCGGCCCTTCCGGAAGCGGTCCGGCGCTACCTGCTCGGACCCGCGATCTACGCCATGCCCGACACGGCCGGGTACAAGACCCTGGCCCAGCGGGCGCGCTGGATGCACGAGCTGGCGTTCCACGAGGGAGGCCGGCGCTACGCCCAGGCCACCGCGTTCTTCCGCTTCGGGCAGGAGGGCAAGGGCGGCCTCTACACGGACCGCATGGTCGCGAAGCTCGCCGGGATCGATCCCATGGAGAGCGTGATGCGCGGCTTCGACGAAGCCTTGGCGAACGAGGACCTGGACCGCATGCTCGCGGCCGACATCGCCACCCGGCTCCCCGAGCACTCGCTCATGCTCACCGACCGGATGACCATGTCGCAGAGCCTGGAGTCGCGCTCGCCCTTCCTCGACCACCAACTGGCCGACTGGGTGGCGACGCTGCCGGTGGATCTGAAGCTGAATGGAAAGACTTTGAAATACCTGATGAGGCGGGTCGCGTCGACGTACCTGCCCGAGCCGATCCTCAAGCGTCCCAAGCAGGGCTTCATGTTCCCGCTGGGCTACTGGATGAAGGGGCCGCTGCTGCCGCTCCTGAATCATCTCCTTTCCGGGTCGGTGCTGATCGAGGAGGGGATCTTCCGGCGCGAGCCGGTGGAGCGTCTGATCCGGGAGCACCTGGCGCAGAAGGCCGATCACCATGTGCGGCTCTGGCTGATCCTCAACGTCGAGGTCTGGTACCGCATGTTCGTCCGCGGCGAAGCCCTCGAAGACCTGTCCGGCCTCCTGCGCGAGAGGCTGGGCTCGGCGGCGTGATGGGCGTGATGGGAAAGTCCCGCATCGCCATGGCGCCGATACTCCTGCGGGTGGCGGTGTCCGCCGCCCTGATCGCCTGGGTCCTGAGCAGAACGCCGATCCGCGAGGTGCTCGAAGCCTTCCGTTCCGCGGATATCCGCTTTATCCTGCTTGCCCTGGCCCTGACCCCGCTGGGCTACTGGTCGAGCGTCTCCCGCTGGCGCCTGCTGATCCGCAGCCAGGGAGGGGATGCCCCGTTCGGGTTCCTGGTGAGGTCGTTCCTGGTCGGGGTATTCTTCAACAACCTCCTGCCGTCTACGATCGGCGGCGACGCGGTCCGCGCCTATGACACCGCCCGCTCCGGCATCGGCCGCGCCTCGGCCGTCGGGATCGTCGTGGTCGACCGTTTCATCGGGCTCCTGGCCCTGATGCTCTTCGCGGGCGTCGGGCTCTTCCTCTCAGGCCATCTCACCGACGAGGTGCCGGAGCTCTTCGGCTGGGTGGCCGGAGGAGCGGCGGTGATGGCGCTCGCGGCCGCGCTGCTCTTCCTGCCTTCGCGGCGCGCGCCGGATCTGCTGGCGCGGCTGGGGCCTCGCTTCAAAAAGATTTCGGACGCCATCTTCGCCTTCCAGGGCAAGGGCATGGTTCTCGCGCAAGCCTTCGGCTACTCGCTGGTCCTCCAGACCCTGGTGGTGCTGAACGGCTGGCTCCTTTCGAAGGCCCTGCACGTGCCGATCCCGCTGCCGTACTTCTTCCTGATCGTGCCGCTGGCGGTCTTCGTGATGATGATCCCGGTCTCGATCAACGCCATCGGCGTGCGTGAGAACGTCTGGGCCTTCTTCTTCGTGGCGTTTGGAGTGGCGAGCGCGAAGGGGGTGGCCGTGGCGTGGCTCGATTACGGTCTGGTGCTGCTCCATGCCCTGGCCGGCGGTGCGATCTACGCCTGGTCTCATCGGGGGCCTCACCGGGGATCTCGCCAAGCCGGGCAAGTCGCGGAGGAGGCCGTGCCGTGAGGATCCTCCTCCTCGCCCCTCATCCCTTCTTTCAGCAGCGGGGCACGCCCATTGCCGAGAAGATGCTCCTGGAGGTGCTGGCGGGGCACGGCCACGAGATCGACGTGCTCACCTTCTCCGAGGGTGACGACCTCCAGATCCCGGGCTGCCGCATCCGGCGCATCCCGCGGCTCCCGTTCGTGCGCAACGTCCAGCCCGGCTTCTCGCTCAAGAAGCTGGCGAGCGACGCCGTGATGCTCCTGACCACCCTCAAGATGGCACGCCGGGGCCGTTACGACGTAGTCCACGCGGTGGAGGAGTCGGCCTTCATGGCTCTCCTCGCCCGCTGGATCTTCAAGGTGCCCTACGTCTACGACATGGACTCGGGGCTGGCGCGGCAGATGATCGACAAGTTCGCGTTCCTCGGCCGGCTGCGAAGAGTGCTGGAAGGTTTCGAGAACGCGGCGGTCCGCGGCAGCGTGGCCACGCTCGCGGTCTGCAAGTCGCTGGAGGACCAGGCCCGCGCCTGTCATCCCGGGGGACTCATCGCTCGCATCGAGGACGTCAGCCTGCTGGAAGGCGAGGGAGAGGCGGACGATGTTCCGGACGGCCCGGTCGCCATGTACGTCGGCAACCTCCAGCGCTACCAGGGAATCGATCTGCTCCTCGAATCCTTCACGCGGGTGGAGGGTTCGAAGCTGGTTGTGATTGGCGGGGACGAGGAGTCCCTGCGGCACTACCGCGGCCGGGCGGAAGAGCTCGGCATCGCGAAAAGCGTTCATTTCCTGGGACCCCGTCCGGTGGAGCGCCTCGGCACCTACCTGCGCCGCGCCACGGTGCTGGTCTCGCCACGCATCCACGGCGACAACACGCCCATGAAGGTCTACTCTTACCTGGACTCCGGCCGGCCCGTGCTCGCCACCCGGCTGCCGACCCACACCCAGGTGCTGACCGGCGACATCGCCATGTTGGCCGATCCCGAGCCCGAGGCGATGGGGCGGGCGCTCTCCGAGCTGCTGCGCGATGGCGCGCTGCGGGAGAGGCTCGCAAAAGCCGCGAAAGACTACGCGCAACGGGAGCTCACCCGGGAGGCGTTCGCGGGCAAGCTCCTGCGTTTCTATGATTCCGTCGAGGAGAGGATTCGAGAGGAGAGACGTGATGGACAGACCGCGAGACTCGAAGCTCGACACCAGAGCCATCGCTGACGGCCTGGGCGCTGCGCAGGGCCTCCGGGCCGCGATGGCTTCGGTCGACTTGGAGAAGCTCACGGCCAATGACTACGGCCTGCTCTCCAAGGCCCTTCATGCTCGGCAGAGCCAGGCTGATATCAAGATCGCCTACCTGGGCAACTTCACGCTCGACCTCCTGCCGCGCTATGTGGACGTCCACTGCGCCCGCGAAGGGCTGCGGACCGCCTCCTACATCGGGAAGTTCGGGCAATACGTGCAGGAGGTGCTCGACGACGCCTCCCCGCTCGTTCAGCTCCAGCCGGACGCGGTCCTCCTGGCTCTCTCGCTCCGTCTGCTGCGGCCCGATCTGGCAGGGACCTTCAGCTCCATGCCCGCGGAAGAGCGCCGCAACTTCCGCGAGGAGATCGTCTCGCATCTCGAGTCCTGGGTCGAGCGGGCTCTGGAGAAGCTCCCGGCCACGCTGCTGATCGGTAACTTCCCGATCCCCATGTACCCGCTCGCAGGCGTGGCGGACGCCAAGGCCGAGTACGGCGAGGCCGAGTTCTACCTGGAGCTCAACCTGGACCTCCTGCGGCGCCTCAAGGGCAACCCCCGGGTACGCCTCTTCGACGTGGAGCGCCTCGCCTCCCGCTACGGCAAGGAGCGGGTCCTCGACCCCAAGATGTACTACCTGGCGAAGATGGAGTGGAGCCCAGGCTTCCTCCCCACCGTGGCGGGCGAGCTCGTGCGCCAGGTCAAGGCGGTCCGCAACCTGGGGAAGAAGTGCCTGGTGCTCGACCTGGACAACACTCTCTGGGGCGGTGTGGTCGGGGAGGACGGCCCCTCCGGCATCAAGATCGGTACGGGCGATCCTGAGGCCGAGGCGTTCCTCGAATTCCACCACAAGCTCAAGGCGCTCCAGGACCGGGGCGTGCTGCTCGCGGTCTGCAGCAAGAACAACCGCGCCGACGTGGTAGAGGTCTTCGACAGCCGGCCGGAGATCCCGCTCAAGCTCGCTGACTTCGCGGCGGCCGAGATCTGCTGGGACCCCAAGCACCAGGGCCTGAAGAAGATCGCTGCGGCGCTCAACATCGGCACCGACAGCCTGGTCTTCGTGGACGACAATCCCGCCGAGATCAGCCTGGTCCAGCAGATGATGCCGGAAGTGAAGACCGTGCTGCTGCCGCCCGACCCGGCCGAGTACGCGGGCCTGATCGAACGGATGAATGACTTCGAGAAGCTGGAGATCCTGGAGGAGGACCGGCGCAAGGCCGGGCAGTACCGCGAGAACCGCCAGCGGCAGGAGCTGCAGGCGTCCGCGGGCGACCTTCACAGCTACCTCGCGAGCCTGCGCACCGAGGTCGAGGTCCACCTCGCCCGGCGCGAGGACCTGCCGCGCGTCCACCAGCTCTTCAACAAGACGAATCAATTCAACCTGACGACCGAGCGCTACTCCCTGGCCGAAGTGGAGCGCTTCGCCACCTCGCCCGCCTGCGAGCTCTGGGTGGCGCGCGCCCGGGACCGCTTCGGCGACCTCGGGACCATCGCGGTGGTCCTCCTCAAGAAGATCGGCCGCCTGGCCACGATCGACAGCTTCCTGATGAGCTGCCGGGCCATGGGCCGGGGTATCGAGACCGCGATCATGAATCACGTCAAGCAGCGGCTCGTGGAGGACCGCAGCGGCCTGGAGCTCCGCGGGCGCTACCTCCCGACGCCGAAGAACAGGCCGGTGGAGCGTTTCTACGAAGAGCAGGGCTTCCGGCTTCTGGAGAGCTCTCCCTCCGGGGAGAAGCTGTACGGGCTGCGTCGGGACGAAGCGAGGATCGAGCCCTGCGACTGGATCCAGGTGACACGCGATGAGCTTATCGGAGCTCGATAGCCAGATCCGGGAGGTCATGGCCGGGGTCTTCGACGTCGATCCCGGGACCGTCGGTGACGGATTCCGCCGGGACGACGCCTCGGCCTGGGACTCCATGAACCATCTGAGAATGGTGTCCGCGCTCGAAGAGGCGTTCGGGATCCGCTTCACCATGAAAGAGGTGGGGGAGATGGAGAGCTTCGACGACGTGCGGACCCGGGTGTCGCAGCATCTCGGCGGGAGCTCCCTCTCCCCCGGCACGGGGGAGAGGGCTGGGTGAGGGGGGACGGGAACAATTAAGATCGGGATTGTCGTCCGGCGCTTCCTGACCCCTGGCTTCGTGGTCACGCTCTGGGGCTATCTGAAGTACGGCTGCATGATCAGCCCGAAGGCCGAGGTCGAGATCACGAAGAACCTCTCGATCGGCCGCGAATCGATCATCAGCTCCTTCACCAAGGTCAAATCCTCGGACGGCCCGCTGAAGATCGGGCGCAACGTCGAAATCTCGAACGGCTGCGTGATCTCCTCCTTCACGGCGGGCACCTTCATCGGGAACGATTGTCTGGTCGGTCCCAACTGCTCGATCATCGGGAACAACTACCACTACGACCGTCTGGACGTGCCGGTCCGGCTGCAGGGCAAGTTCTCCGCCAAGGGTATCCGGATCGGCGATGACGTCTGGCTCGGCTCCGGCTGCGTGATCCTCGATGGCGCCGACATCGGCTCTGGCTCCATCCTCACCCCCAACTCCGTCGTCTCCGGACGCATCCCCGAGCGTTCGATCGTGCAGGGAAACCCTGGGAAGGTCATCTTCACGCGAAGGTAGCGGCGGGAAACGCGGCCCTCTTGCGTAACCTCGACTGAGCCCCACGATTTACGGGGGTGCCACCCACCACTGAGGGCAGCCGTATGGAAGTTCAAAGCCCTTCCTCGCTCGCAGCACAGCTTTCCAGCGTCACCGCCGAGGTCGTCCAGGAGCTCCAGCGTCTCCAGGAAGTCGAGCAGCAAAGCCTTCTCCTGCGCGAGCGCGCCGAGGCGGCCGAGGCGCTGGTGGCGGTCCTTCGAGAAGAGATCGAGCGCCTGAAGCCCAAGCCCGAGCAGCCTCCCCCTCCGGAACAAATCGAACCCGAGGTCGAAGTGACCGTTAAGGCCTCAGCGAGCGGCATCGTCGCCTTTGGCCACGTCTTCCGTCCGGGACGGGTGCGAGGCCTCGCCGCCCGGCGTCCCGGAGGAGAATCCGTCCCTCTTCAAATGAGCGTCCTGCGCACCGCGCCGGACGGCTCCGTGCGTCACGCCCTGCTCGCCGCCGAGGTCGGTCCCTTGTACGAGGGCACCTTGGAGTTGCTCTCCATTCCGCAGCACCAGCCTGGGGGTGATACCGCGGGCTGGAGCGGTTCGACCGCTCTGACGGCCGAGGCGAGGGTCTCCGTGTCCGGCCGCGAGTACGTGGCGCGTCCCCAGGGTCCTGGCGAGGTCTGGGCGGAGGGAGGGATCGTCTCGGTCCGTCGCTTCCGCGCGCCGCTCATGGATCTGGACGGCCAGTCCCTCCCGCAGCTCACCGCTCTCTTCGATGCCGTCTTCACTTCTGATGATCTGACCTGGGCCGCCATTGGGATCGAGCACTGCTGGCCCCCGGAGATAGCAGAGAAGATTGAGGAGGTCGTCTACGACGCTCATCTCCTTTGCGAAGGACGGGAACATCGGGAGAAGGGCGTCCGTCATCGACCCTTCGCCCGGTGGCGCCACATCTTCGACCTGGGCGGGCTCGGAGAGGCGAAGCTCGACGCCGGATACCTGGTCTCGACCGCGGCCGTGCCGAGCTATGACGTGGCCCGGTACTCCGGGAAGTCTCTGGACCGGCTCCTCAAACAGCTCGACAAGACCGACGGCTCGGTCCTGACGCCCGGGATCGTCTTTCCCTCCATGCCCGCGGGAGGCATGACCCGGCTGGACATCGGTCCGCTGCCGGGCTGGGACGCGGCGGCCGTGCTCTCGCAGGACCCCCGGGCCGTGGCGCTCAGCCGCGAGGCGGGCGAGGACTCCGGGTGCTTCCCGGTCCACTACCGCGATCGCGCGACCGGCCTGCCCTGGTCGATCGTGGACCATCCGACATCCTCGATTCACCCGAACAACATGGGTTCGAAGGACGGAGACCGGCTGCCGCACTTCAAGGCCGACGGCCTGCACCCCGAGACCGAGCATTCCCCGAGCCTCGGCTATCTGCCCTACCTCCTGCAGCCGTGGGACCAGTGGATGCT